>JYMV01023873.1_pt1 | contig 11973 bp, 12 predicted proteins | sample 338911 | NCBI WGS metagenome assembly JYMV01 (sample SAMN03354496, study PRJNA234377) | hydrothermal vent metagenome | biome: Deep sea; feature: Hydrothermal plumes at the Eastern Lau Spreading Center, Western Pacific Ocean; material: Seawater | place: Tonga | collected 2009 | depth 2000 m m | reverse complement strand
GAGGACGAAAAGTACAGCTAGAAATAATCGTAGAGTCTTTTGCATGATGGGCTCGCCTTCTCCGGTTCTCTCAAAAAACCTTCACGTTCCACATAGATGATTGGCTTGTTGTTCACCGCGCAATCGGAAAGAATGCCGAATCCGGGCTTGGTGACCACCGCCTGGCAACTGGCCACCAGGTCCGCGAAACGATGAGCTTTAGGGTCGAGGGAAAAGCAGTTGGGCGCCTCCCAATTCAAGTCTCCGGCGGTGAGGAACTGATAGTCGGAGAACTCGGCCAGACAGTTCGGCGACTGGAACTCCAGGTGAGAGAGACAGAAAAGAAGCCACGGCTTTCTCGGGTCCGCCCCGGTGAGCGCGGCAAGCTCCCTTTTTCGATCTTCTCCCGGCCTAGCTACCAGGCTGATATCTTCAACCCTTTCAAAAGATTTCATCGGCCCGGAGAAAGGGTAACGAAGCAAGAGAGGACAGCTCTTGTAGCCGTTTCGAAACTTCTCGATCACCTCTTGCCAGAAAGGATCCTGGTGGCGAAAAGCGGAGTAGATCCAGTCCCAACTGAAGCTTGTCACGGCGACTGAGGGAACTCCGGCGAGGGCTGCTGCTTGCAGAGGGATGGCCGGGATATCAGAGACCACCAGTCGAGCTTTTTGAGAGCTCAGCCACTCTGCCTCGGAGCGAACTAGAGCATCCCAGTCGGCCATCAGGTCCCTCAAGTTTACCAAGGTTGCCGGAATATCCATCTCAACCGCGTCGCGCTGCACAAGACCAACGTCGAAGGCGGCCACTCGCTCTTTGACGTCAAGTTTTCTGGAGGCCAGAAACCAGTTGGGCAATCGAGACACAACCGTCACCGGAACCTCCGGATAAAGTTTACGAAATGCCCACAGGACGTCGCATGTTCTGGCGGCGTGACCAAGACCGTGGGGAGTTATATAGACGACTAACACGGACCGCCCATTTGTCTCTCGCCCCGGAGTCCCTGGGCCCGTGAACCAATTCTCCACCGACGGCAAGTTTTTTGAGAGAACCGGAGAAGGCGAGCCCATCATGCAAAAGACTCTACGATTATTTCTAGCTGTACTTTTCGTCCTCGGCTCGCCGCTTTTGGCGATCGGGGAGGGGATGACTTCGCTCGACGTGGCCAGGCTCAAGATGGTGGGAGGGGCCGATTTGTCACCCGACGGGCGCTACATCGCTTACGTGGTCTCCGAACCGCGCGACCCGTCCGACGAAGACTTTAAGAACGGGACAGCCAAATCAGTTCTTCACCTCTACGACGTGGCCTCCGGTAAAGACCGGGTCTTCATAGGCAACGACGACAAAATGCGGGGCGTCCACTGGACTCCCGATTCCAAGTATCTGACCTTCCTCTCCAAGCGAGGAGAAGACAAAGAGACCTCACTCTACCGAATTCCCGTGGACGGGGGAGAAGCTCAACAGGTCCTCTTTTATGAGGCCGGGATTTCGTCCTACAGCCTCAGTCCCGACGGCAAACGTGTTGCGTTCACCGCAACACCCAAAGTTGATAAGGACAAAAAGAAAGCACAGGACAAGGGCTTCAATCAGGAAGTTTTTGAGGAAGAGTGGCGCAACGGTCAGGTCTTCGTAACTCGCCTGGAAGCGAGCACTAAAGACCTCAAACCTCTCTCCGTTGACGGTCATGTGTCCGAGGTTCACTGGAGTCCGAAAGCCGGCGACGACCGCCTTCTCATCGTCAAGGCCAAAGACCCCAGTGTCGATGCCGACCTAATGTACAAGCGGGTTTTCATCATCGGGACCAACGGCCAACAGCTGGCAACCATCGCTAACGAAGGCAAACTGGGAGACATTGTCTGGAGCCCCGACGGCAGTCAAGTGGCAGTCTCCGCCGGTGTGGACATCAACGATCCCGACCACTCCGATCTGTTCGTCGCCGACTCGAAAACCGGCGCCATGAAAGATCTCATCAAAGGAGTGAAGGGCCGCGCCGACGCTTTCGCCTGGAAAGACAGTGCCAACCTAGTGGTGGCCATGAGCTACGGCGCCGATTCCAAGTTGATGAATCTTTCCACCGACGGCAAGCTCACGGAAACAAAGTTCGGGCCGGGACTCAATTTTCTAGCTGTGGACTACGCTGCCGGAAAGCTCCTCACGGTGGCCGATAGTCCCAAGCATCCTAGAGAGCTTTTTCTCAACGGAAAACGACTCACCGATTCCAACCCCTGGCTAAAAAACCGTCAGCTGGCCGAGCAAAAAGTGGTCACCTACAAGGCTCGAGACGGCCTGGAGATTGAAGGGATGCTCATCTCCCCTATGGGCGTCTCCGGCCCCGCCCCTACCATCCTGGTCGTCCATGGTGGTCCCGAGAGCCACTACGATAACGGCTGGCTGACCTACTACAGCATGCCCGGTCAGGTGGCTGCCGCTCAAGGTTACGCTGTCTTCTATCCCAACTACCGGGGCTCCACCGGTCGTGGTGTGGCCTACGCCAAGTCGTCGCAAGGCGACCCGGCAGGCAAAGAGTTCGACGATCTCATTGATGCTATCGACTATCTCATCGCCCAGGGAATCTCCGACAAGAGCAAGATCGGTGTGACCGGCGGAAGTTACGGTGGTTATGCCACCGCCTGGTGCTCCACCCGTTATTCCGACCGTTTCGCGGCGGGCGTCATGTTCGTGGGTATCTCCGATAAGGTGAGCAAGGTCGGAACTACCGACATTCCCGATGAGGAGTATCTTGTTCACGCTCGCAAACGACCGTGGGATGCTTTTGACTTTTTCGCCGAGCGAAGTCCGATCCGCTATGTTGAGCAGGCCAAAACCCCGCTTCTTATCATGCACGGTAAGGAGGACCCCCGCGTTCATCCCACCCAGTCCATGGAGCTGTTCCGCTTTCTCAAAGTTCTGGGCCAAACTCCCGTGAGATTGGTTCTCTATCCCGGTGAGGGTCACGGCAACCGCAAGGCAGCCGCTCGATACGATTACAGCCTTCGTATGATGCGCTGGTTCGACACTTACCTCAAAGGAGCCGGTGGCGATAAGCCTCCCGTGGAAGTCGATTACAACCTGTAACCGCCACTAAAAAAAACGCCCGGTCGGCTGACCGGGCGTTTTTTTTAGTGGAGTTCCGAGAGCTCCGGGTCGTCGGCTTGAAAGCCGAGCATCTCCAGAGCTTCTTGCCTCGTGGCACCGTTGTCTCGGAGTTGTCGGTAGCTCTCCAGAGGGAATCTCTTGCCACCTTGAGCAAGAATTTGCTCGTGGACTCCTTCGAAGTTTTCCTGACTGTTTGCGCGTCCTCGTTTCATGCTTTCACCTCACCGTCTTGTTTGTTTGAACCAACGTACTGCTCGAACCTCTCCCGTGATTCCCGGTCTTTGAGATCGAACGCCCCGTTCCAATAAGTGCCCATAAGCAGGGCTTTCCCCAAAGTGGTCTGCTCACCATCGATTTTTGTCACCGGCATCTGCAAGTCGGACAGAGTCCACACTGTTTTGGGATCATCGCAATTCAGCAACCCAGTGACTAGTGAGTAGATTCTCGGGTTGAGATTGAGACTATACATGTTGGACCGAACTTCGTCGTAGAGTCGGAAGAGGTCGTCTTTGTTCTCCGGCTTGAAACCGTATTTGGCCCAGGCGTAACCACCGACCGAAAGACCGGCCGATAGATAGACCTTTTCAATGCCCAGCTTGTCGTACATTTTCATGGAGTTAGAGAGGATACTTTTAGCGATCCCTCCTTTTTGGAACTCCTTATCTAGACGAAAATAGCAATGTTCAACATAGGGGGCTTCTTGATCGGAGAAGTTGATAGAACGCGACATAGAGCCTGCTTCCTTACCCGATTCATCACACTGAAAGCTCAGATCGAAATCAAGGTTCTGGAGTTCGCCCTCCTTCACCCTTGAGTACAGGCTCCCGCCCCTGGTAGAGAGAGCAGTCCCACTCATCAGCTGAGAAAGAGACGCCGAGATTTCGTCGCCGCCTCGTTTCCTCCAAGCCTGGTCAAGGCCGGCCGGAATCGAGTTTGGGTTGGGTTGAGAGTCGAACTCAAGGCTGAACACCTCCCGTTTGGGAGGCGGTGACTTTTCCATCAGAGAGAGGGTTGTAAGGTTGTCGCCGGGACAAACCAGCAGTCCGTTGTAGGTTTGGTCGATGGGCTGTTGCGCCTTAGAAGGCGTGGATGTCTTACTCCAGGGTTGACCACTCGGAGCGTGTGTGATGGGCCGTTGGCCTGATATATGCATAAGGTGTTATCTCCTAACACCAGTAGTCTACCGGCGAGTCCACAACGAAATCAGTGACGGTCGTCAACCTTTTCAGAGTTCTACCAAGGGCTACCCCCTTTGGAGTCTTTGGTATATCCGGCGAGAAGGTCTTTGAGGATTAGATTGTTGCTATGGCCGATCATCAAGAATCAGAACAGGAAGAGGGGAGCATCGGTCCCGTCACTCTCTGGTGCCTGGTAGCAGGCGGCATGGTCGGAGGCGGAATTTACACCGCTCTCGGCGTTGTTGTGGCGCTGGCCGGACAGTGGGCAGGCTTGAGTTTCTTGCTGGCGGGCCTGATTGCGCTTCCCAGCGCCTACAACTATTGTCGCCTCACCAATCGATTCGAGAAATCCGGAGGCGCTTTCCAGTTTTTGGAAGAGATGGATCATGAAGGGCTTGCCGGCTCACTTTCCTGGATTCTGCTCCTCGGATACGTCTTAACCATCGCCCTCTACGCCTTCGCCTTTGGTCACTACCTCGCTTTCGCTTTTCACGGAGGCTCTACTCTGACCCGAGTGCTCGCACTTGGAGTGACCGCTGCTCTCATCGCACTCAATCTGTTAGGAGTGGGGAAGATGAAGAGTATCGAGATCGTTTCCGTGGTGGGCAACCTTCTGGTGCTGTTGAGTTTGGCCGCCTACGGGCTGGCCCATTTCGACCAAAGTGCCTTGGTCTCGGGTATTGAACCCCAACCTCTTTGGGCCGCCCTGATTGGAGCTGCTTCCATCTTTGTTTCCTATGAAGGTTTTCAGCTCGTCACCTACGAGTACGACCAGTTGAAAAAACCTGGGAAGAATCTTACGCCTATGGTCGTGAGCGGAACGATCTTCGTGATCGTGACCTACATCGCGGTGGCGCTGGGGGCAACCAGTCTCGCCGGGGCCTTGACGATCATAGAGAAGAAGCAGGTTGCACTCTCCTTAGCCGCCTTCAAGGCTTGGGGACAGCCGGGCCTGGTGGCCCTGACGGCAGCGGCTGGTATGGCGACTCTTGCGGCGATCAATTCCACTCTTTTCTCCTCGGCAAATCTGGCCGCCCGGATAGCAAGTGACGGAGAGCTACCGGCCCTCTTCGAGAAACGGAACGGCTCCGATGTACCCTGGGCAGGCGTGATCATTCTAGGAACTCTGGCCGGTATACTCTCGGTAACAGGTTCGCTTTCCGTTCTTGTGGAGACGGCTTCACTGGCCTTTCTCTTCACCTTTGGAGTGGTTAACTTGATAGCTCACCGCGTGCTTGAGACAAGGAGATGGGTCTCCGTTGTGGGTCTGAGCCTGGGAGGCCTGATTGGAGTGTTCCTCTTTCTCCGCCTCCTTCTCTCTGCCACGTTTGCCCTAGCGGGATTCATCGTTTTGTGCATCCTGATTTTCGTGGGGCGTCCCTACATCCTAAAGCGAGTGAAAACCGATGGATAAGCTTTGTAGTCTTCTTTTTTGCTTCTTCTTTTGCGTCCAATTAGCCGCTGCCCAGGTGAGGTTTGTTTCGCTCGTTCCGGGGGCCGAGACCTCGTTCCAGTTCGGCAATTGCCGTCAAGAGCTGTCCTATCTCGAGAATTCAAAATATCTTAATTTGGAAGGCGGGGTCTATTCTTTACAGGTCTCGGTGGGTGGAGAAGAGTCCATCTCAAAACGACTCGGTTTCGGTAGATCGGAAAGAGCGATAATTGTGGCTCTGGGCAATCCCGGACTTTCCCCATCGGCAGGTTTTTTTCACAGAATGAAAGTCCGTTTCGAAGGGCAGGGTCATGCCTTTAAGGAGAATTACGCGGTTCAGGCAACAGTCTTACGCGGTAGCGCCTATCTCGATCCCACGAAAGCCTATTTGCGCATCCTACACGGAGCCACGGCTACGGTCCCGTTGACGATCCACTGCGGCTCCCAAAAGACGTCGCTCAAATACGCCCAGGCCACCGACTTTCTACCTGTCGAGCCGGGAGAACAAGAAGTTGAGATGAGTCCTCAAAACACTTCCGCTCCCCTTTTGACACGCACTCTTAATCTACCGGCGGGAACAATCACTTATCTGATGCTCGCCCGCGACGACCGCGGGAAGGGTAAGCTTGGAACCCTTGTCTTTACCGACTCCCGGAGCGAACCGACGGATCGGTGAGTGCTTCGGCCAACGCTTCATCGATGGGAAGTCCCACATGGCTACTCATCCAGAGCCACTCGCCACCGGCGTTGATCTCCAGAAAAACCATTCGGTCGTCTTTGGTCAGAACGAAGTCGGCAGCAGCGTAGTTTAGGCCGAAGTCGGCCACTACGGCCAGCAACTTCTTTTCTATCTCTTCCGGGAGTTGGTAAGGAAACCAGTTGGAGAGAGTGTTGGCCCCATCCCGTCTCCAGTCCACCTCGGTGAGGGAAGACTTTTGCGAGTCGATGGCCGCACTGAAAACTCGGTTGCCCACCACGGTGGAACGAATATCCAGTTTCTTGGGTAAGAATTCTTGGAAAATCATGGGAGCGTACTTGATGTTCTCAATCTCTTCCATTTGCTCCGCTTTGACCTTGGAAGTGAAGACCACTTGCTCTTCACCATCCGGGTAGACGGCGAAAGAGGATTGCATCTTGGTAACGATCTCGCCCCCTTCTTGATGGTAGAACTCACGAACCGCGTCGGCGTCATTGGTGAAGATGGTGCGGGGAACATCCATCCCGTGGTGGAGGGCCCGGGAAAGCTGAAGTTCCTTATGATCGGTCCCTCGAACGCACTGCAGGGGGTCGAGTTGAAAGCAAGGCAGAGCGGCGATGGTTCCGTAGAGAGTTCGTCGTGACTCATGGACGCATACCTCACGATACTCTTGGCCTAAATCATGAGGCAGGTTTCCTCCGGCGTGGAAGCGGCGATACCAAACGCTGTCGAGATCGTCGAGCGTGGTGGACTCATCGCCTATGGTGATGCGGGTAGAGCCTCCGGTGGTCCCGGTGATTTTGATATGAGTGGGATACCAGTCGGTGTCGAGACGTATGACTCGTTTGCCCATCTTGAAAAGGTGCTCGGAGACAAGTTTCACAGAATCGTTGTCCACCGAACGGGTAATTATCAATACACTCACTTGGCTAGCTCCTCGGCAATGGCTTGAGATATCGGTAGTTGGGCGTCTCGTTCCAGAAACTCCCATTCTCCGGCGTGGTCGATCTCTAAAAAGTAAAGTTCTCCATCGGTTGTTTCGGCAAGATCGATGGTGGCAAAGGGAAGAGACATCTCCTCGGCTAAATCTTGGCACATATCCAGAACGGCATCGGAGAGGCGCTCCTCTTGCCACCGATGCCTCTCATTTCTCCAGTCGACCGTCAGGCCTTCCGGCTCGTCTCTTTCGATTCCGCCCACAAAGCATGATTCTCCCACCACAACCACCCGAAACTCCCGAGCAATGGAAAGATAACGTTGAAAAATTTGGGGCTTTCCGCGCACCTGGACCAAACCCCCAAGGTGCTCTTCAGTGATGAGACAGGTAAAGTCGGAGCCCACATCTCTGAGGTCGACTGTGCGGGGGAGAAGAGACTTGGTCACAACTTGGCCGTCTAGGGAGTCGAAGAATTGGACCACCAGACTAGTTTCATTGGTGGCAATGGTCTCCGGTATGTGGAAGCCGAGGTGCCGGGCGGTTTGCAGTTGGAACAGTTTTTGGTCGGCTCTCTTGCAATCCGACGGATGGTTCATCCAGAAAGCGTTTTGGCAGACGCCCAGGGCCTGTTCCACTAGAGAAGCGGCCGTGGGATAAGAGTCGGAAATAAGCTCCTGAGGGCATTCCTGAGGATAGTAGGCCGGGGAGAAGCATCGTGTCCAAACGCTCTCGATATCAGCGGGAGACAGACGGGTTGTTCCGTCTTCGGTATGGAGTTGGATCTCGGTATGATCCGGTGTGAGGATGCTACAGACCGGACATTCCACGGGGTAACGGTTGGTGTCGATTCTCAAGAATTCTCGGCCCAGAGTCGTGAGTTCTTCCATGACTTTTTGGGTGGACAGCGTATCACCGCTGTAGGTAAGAAGGAGAATCATGCGACCACCTTGCTCATGCTATCGAAGCCTTCCTTTAAACCGCTGGGGCAGTTTCGTTTCAACGAGAAAGAGGTGCCCAAGCGGAGACACCTCTTTCTCGTTTCTGCCTAGAAGAATCGCTTGGGAGTGAAGTCTCCCAGATCTTCGCCGTCGGAAGGGAATTTTTTGGTGGCTGCAATTCCGTCGCCGATGCCCGGTCGGGTGGGAAGATCACCGAGATCTTCGCCGTCGGAGGGAAACTTGAGGGTAGTAGCGATTGGTCCACCAGGTTTTCCGGGACCACCAGGCAGGCCGGGGAAGTCGGGTTTGCCCGGCATGTCGCCGATATCTTCGCCGTCGGAGGGAAACTTGAGGGTGGTAGCGATGGGTCCACCCGGCTTTCCGGGGCCACCGGGCAGGCCGGGAAAGTCCGGTTTGCCCGGCATGTCTCCTATATCTTCGCCGTCGGAGGGAAATTTGAGGGTGGTGGCAATCGGCCCGCCCGGTTTTCCGGGGCAGTGAGGAGGTTTGAAGTCGCCAAGATCTTCGCCGTCTGAGGGGAACTTTTTCGTGGCCGCGACACCGTTTCCGGTGGGGTCCTGATTTTGGAGAAATTGAGCCCAGAAAGGCTTGCTGCCGCCTCGGAGGTCTCTGGCCTGGCTGGAGAGCTGGAGACCATCGCCTCGCACTCCCTGAGAAAGACTGTTTCCAGTTTGAGGTCGGGAGCCGGTGGAAATGGGTCGGGACGGGAAGCTAAGATTGCGGTTGTTGGAAATTTGATTGTTGATATTCAGGCTCATTATTTTCACTCATCTCTCGTTTTTTGTATCTTAGCGGAAAGATGTTTCCGTTTTGTTTCCATGTCGTTAAGGGTTTGTTTTCGTTCTCATGGTGATTTTTTATCGACACTAAAAGATGTCAGCTTTTGAGGGTTTTGGTGACAGAGAAGACGATCGGGTTTGAATGAGCCTAGCAAAGCCGATTCAACCGATCCTACTCGCAGGGTGGTAGGATGTAGACAAATTGTTAACTTGGAGGCCGGGCTTTTCAGAAGCCTTTCACGGTCCGAATCTAAAATGAATCCATGACTTCATTCGCTTGCTCCCCATCGTCTGCCCGAACAGGCCTCACACCAACCGGCTGGTTGGCAAAGCTCGAACCGTCTTTCAGAGAGTTTCCTCGACAGGACGAAGCTCCATTGGACGTCACTGAGATCGGTGGTGTGCCCGTTGAGGAAGCTACTGCGGAACGATTTGTAGGCGCTCGCAATGAGTTCTTAGCGCCGGTGGCACTGACCACGGCAGACCTTGATTTCGGAAAACTCGATAGAGCGGAGTACGATACTTTAAAGAAAGAGTTCGGCGGACTCACCGAAGTCCCGTATGACTCGGAGCGAGAGTACGAGGCGGCCGATTTCTTGCCGCCCCTCTTGCAAGCTCTGCTTAACCAAGATCTCGAGATCCCTGAGCCGGTCACGCTTCCGGACAGCGACGAATACGCCTACCCTCCCACGGGTGAGGATGTCCCCATCGATCTCACCGCCAACTGTCACGGAACAACATGGGAGTCGGCAAGAGCCTTTCAAGGGCAGAAGGAGGCCGCCCACATCTTCCTGGGTGAGGCTTCCATCATCGACGACAAGCTTCACTCCTCTCTTTTCAAACCGCTAGGAGAGAGCGGAAAACTTAGGCCGGAGGGGCTGGTGCCTGGTGACGTGGTTGCCTTCGACGAGGAGAGCGACTGGAAACGGATGACCATGCTGCTTCACACCGCCGTTTACGTGGGGGGTGGCCTATTCTTCGAAAAGCCGAATACGGAATCGGCTGGGGAAGACTCTCCTTATCGCCTGGCTACCTGGGATATGTTGGTTGGGCCGGTGGAAAGTTATGTGGACGGGAATTACAAGGCGCAGGCTTTCCGACCCGCCGAAACACTCCAGCCTGCAGAGCAAGTCTTCGGCTCCGAGCAGTTGGATGAGTGGGAACGGGACCACGGCTCTTTGGATAAGCCCGTGCTTACGGTGATCGAGGCCGGTTTAGGTGGTGGAATCAGAGGCCTCTGGCAAACCGCCATGGCCACGGTTCCACTGGAGAAGCGTCCCGATGGGCGTTATGCCCTGGGTCATTCTTCATAGATCATTTTGCGGGTCATCCCCCCGTCGATAATAAACTCGCTCCCTGTAATAAAGTCGGCTTCGGGGGAGGCCAAATAGCTTATCAAGGAAGCGATATCTTGAGGTCGCCCCACGCGGCCGGCGGGATGTTGTTGATGATCGATATCTCGAAGCTCTTCCTCTGCAACATCGATCCAGCCCGGACTCACCGCGTTCACTTTGATTTTCGGACCAAGGCTTATGGCCATGGCGTGGGTGAGAGCCAGGAGGCCTCCTTTGGTAGCCGAGTAGCTTTCTGTGTTAGGCTCCGACATATGGGCGCGAGTCGAGGTCATATTGATCACCCGGCCTCGTCCTTTTCTAAGCCAGGGAGCTAAGCCCCGAGTCAGGAGAAAGGGAGCGGTCAAATTGGTGTGGAGAACGAATTGCCAGTCGTTCAAGGTCAGTTCTTCCGGAGACTCCCGTTTCATCACAGCGGCGTTATTCACCAGAAGATCGAGATGATCGACTCTTTGCTTGATCTCCGCAATCAGTTCCTGGCACTGGTCCGGGTGAGAGAGATCGTAGAGGAGCGTTTCCGGAGGGCCTTCTTGCCGGTCGACCTTGACGACCTGCCAGCCTTCAGATTCCAGGCGTTGACTCAGGAACTGACCAATACCGTGACTTGACCCGGTGATGAGGGCGATGGGGGACTTCATAGGTTCTCAACTTTCCAGGTATTTCGAACTTCCCTCCAAATGGGTCTAGGTTAAAGCATGAAAAGCCGAGCCCTAGTGAAGATACCGTCGTCCCGATTTGCTTGCGGACTCACCACCAAGAGCCTGGGAAGGCCGGACCCCCACCAAGTTGCTGTTCAGCACAGACGCTATGTGGAAGCTCTTCAGCGAACTGGACTTGAGGTCTTGGTCCTGGAGCCCGACGAGCATCCTGACTCATGCTTTGTGGAGGATCTGGCTTTAATCCTGGATAGTCGTGTTGTGCTGACACGGCCTCGTCATCCCGCCAGAGCGGCGGAGCAGCAGGCGATCCGAGATGCACTGGCCGAAGCCTTACCGAACTTTCCGCTTGTGGAGATAGAAGCTCCCGGCTATCTTGAGGGCGGTGACGTTCTCAGAATGGGTGACCGGTGGTTTGTGGGGTGTTCGCATCGAACCAATGACCAAGGTTTTGAGCAGCTTGCGGCAATTCTGCTTGAAGACGGTCAGAGATGCTTCCAGGTGAAAGTCCCCGACGTTCTGCATCTCAAGACTGGGGTTACGGCCGTCGGTCGCGACACCGTTCTGGCCCTGCCCCCTTTGGTAGAGAGCTTTCGAAAGTTTGGTCTTCGCGTGGTGGAGGTGTCGGAAGCCGAAAGCCACGCCGTCAACGTGGTGGCCGTGGGCTCAAGAATCGTCATGCCGTCCGGATATCCGGGAGTTCGGCAAGCCGTTGCCGCCCTCGGCCTTGAGCCTCAGGAAGTCGAACTGTCGGAATTTCAAAAGCAGGACGGCGGAGCGACCTGCTTATCTATTTTGTTGCCTTGACGTTGACCGTGCGCTAGTGGTCTGTCACGTAAAGATTTTGGGCCGAGACCGCCCCAGAGGCGGCCGTAGCCTCACCGATTTTCCCTCACGTGCGGCCAGGCACG
>JYMV01009256.1_pt1 | contig 11973 bp, 16 predicted proteins | sample 338911 | NCBI WGS metagenome assembly JYMV01 (sample SAMN03354496, study PRJNA234377) | hydrothermal vent metagenome | biome: Deep sea; feature: Hydrothermal plumes at the Eastern Lau Spreading Center, Western Pacific Ocean; material: Seawater | place: Tonga | collected 2009 | depth 2000 m m | reverse complement strand
TGGATTTTTTTTCAAATTTTTCTTTTTTTAAATTTTCAAGTCCTTTTAGGATTTTTTTTATCTCTTTCTTTGTTATGATCTTGTTTTCGTAAAGCATTATTGTATGTGCTTGGCTTCCTAGAATGTCATAGAGTGCAATTTCTACATCATCATTTAATGATGATACATAATCCAACGTTGTCTTTCCCAAATTTTTTCCTAGTCTCGAGCGATACATTGCCTTTAAAGGTGATAATGGCTATATATAGCATAAATGATTTATCGCTTATGGCTCAAGACTTAAAGCAAGTAAGGGTAAAAATTTTCGATGAATTATCATCCATAGTGGATCCTGAAATAAACGTGTCAATCACAGAATTAGAATTGATTGATGAGGTTGATATTCAAGGTAATAATGTCAAGATTGACTTGCATCTAACCAGTCCATTTTGTCCAGCTGTGTTCGGGTTTAAAATTTGCCAGGATGTACATGACAACCTTTTGAAGATTGATGGTATTGATGATGTTAAGGTAAATGTTTCAAACCACTTTATGGCAGAGCAGATAAACAACCAAGTTAACAACAGCCCAAACCCACACAAAAAAGAATAATTATTTTCTATATCCTAATAGATATCCTCGTAGCAATTGGATTCCCATTGCCGGATCAACACCTTTTGGGCATACTTGGCTACAGGAACCAGCAAAATGGCATCCCCATATACCGTGACGCTCATCAATAATTCTAAGACGTTTATCCTTACCCTGATCTCTGTTATCCGCAATGTATCTGTATGCTTGAGCAAGTGCCTGTGGTCCAATAAACGTGGAATCTGTAGCCATGGTGGGACAAGCAGAGTTACACAAACCACATTTAATGCAGCCCGCAAATTGGATGTATTTTTCAACATCTTCAGGAGACTGCAAAAATTCTTTTGTTGCTGAAGTAATTTCCGAGTCTTCACGAATTATGTATGGCTTAATTCGTTTGTGAGTTGAGAACATTCTTTCAAATCCAACTACCAAGTCACGGATTAAAGGAAAGTTATTCATGGGTTCAACAGTAATCACGTTAGAGTTTAATTCAGATATCTTTGTAAAACATGCAAGTTTTGGTTTACCGTTAATGATCATGCCACATGAACCACACGTAGCTTGTCTACACGAATATCGTACACCTATTGAGTGATCAAGATAATTTTTTACTTCTAAAATTGCATCCAACACAGTAGTCCAATTCTGATATGGAACAGTGAAAGTCTTTCTTCGGATTAAATTTAGAAATTCTAAGAATTATCGATTTTGATGATTTACCGGTTTCGGATTTTTCTTTTAATAATTGTGGATGTACCGTTGCCATATCAGACCATTCCCATACTTGTCATAATAATTGTTCGTGAACCATATGCAATAAGAGTAATCATTGCCGCTAAGCAACCATATGTTACTGCATTTTCATATGCACGTCCCTGTTTTAACTCGAGTAGAATTACTCGCAAGCCATTGAATCCATGCACTGAAATGAGTACTAAGACAGCTTCTAACAGTATTGCATAAGGAATGAATTGGTAGTTTGCAACTACATTATCAAACAACAGTGAATCTGAGAATCCCTGTACAATTCTAACCATAATATGAACAATCACTAACGCAACAGCTAGTATAGCAGTCAAATAATGAATTTTCATTATGTGACTTTCACGCATCACATTAGACATCGTACATCACTCCAATACCATACATCATAGCTAGTGCAGCAAGACCAATCGAAGCATAAATGCATAGTTTATTCTTCATGTTTAGTGAACTTGGGGTATAGGGATAATCAGGTCTACTAGGCTTACCAAAACCAAATCCCGCCTGACCAATCATCAATCTTATTCCATTACCGGTATGAAATACACACATACCAATAACCAAAGCCAAGAATATGTGACCCTCAGTTGTTTGTGTCAATTCTAGCATTGAATTCCAAGCCGCTTTTCCATCTAGTATACTACTCGTCTCATAAATGTGACCAATAAAATAAACTAACAGTCCAAGTCCAGTAATTCTCATCAACCAATACGCTACACGTTCTATTCCATACCTACCAGGGTTTGCCATTCCTTTGATGCCTTCTTTTCGATCTTTTTCCATCTAGTATTTTCTCTCCACGGGTTTGTAATTAGTTAGGTTCATCAGGATTATAATATGCTAGTGTATGATGCAAGAATTTTTTGTCATCTCGTGTTGGAAAATCAGTTCTTGCATGTGAACCACGAGATTCCTTTCTATTGATTGCACCAATTAGAACAGTCTCAGATATTCTAAACATCGAATCTAATTCCATTACATTTGAAAAATTTGTATTGTATTCTTTTGCCTGATCATCAACATGTTTCCAGGTCATTGCCCTAAGCTCACGGACCTTTCTTAATCCTTCTAGCAAATCAGTTTCATTTCTAAAAACATATGCCTTGTCATTTAGTGTATCAGTAAGTTTCTGTTTTATTTCATATGGATTAACTTCTCCCCTGCCTCGAAAAATTCCATCATAGATTCTTTTTTCTTCTGCATCTACTAGATCACTAGGTATCGATTCTACAGACGGTTCCCTTTCCATGTAATTTACTGCCTCATTGGCTGTTATTTTTCCCCAAACGATGCATTCGGAAGTGGAGTTTGCTCCTAATCTGTTTGAACCATGAATGCTGACACATGCAGCCTCACCAGCTGCCCACACGCCCTGTAGTTCTGAAGCGCCATTAATGTCAGTATGGATTCCACCCATCATATAATGACAAACAGGTCTGATATCTAATAGATCTTTTGCAGGATCTACACCAGAAAATTTTAATGATATTTCACGAATTCCACCAAGTTTTTGTTTGATTACTTCATCACCAACATGTCGAAGATCAAGCTTCATACAATCTGCTCCTGTTTCATGCTTGAATCCACGTCCTTCTTTAATCTCGGTCATGATTGATCTGGATACAATATCTCTTGGTGCAAGTTCCATTAGTTTGGATGCATATTTTTTCATGAACCTTTCACCATCTTTGTTGATAAGATATGCACCTTCACCTCTAGCCCCTTCCGTTATTAAGATTCCAGAAGGCATAATTCCAGTTGGATGGAATTGGACAAACTCCATGTCCTTTAGAGCAATACCAGCTCTATACGCCATGTCAAGTCCATCAGGTGTAGATGAATGTCCATATGTAGAAAAACTGTAAATCCTACCTGCTCCACCAGTTGCAATTATCAATGCTTTACCTTTAATGACATGGAAATCACCATTAGACAGTTCAATAGCTGTAATCCCAACAAATTTCTGTCCATTTTGTAGAATAGAGGTTACAAACCATTCGTTGAGGAACTCAATATTGTCAAATTTTTGGCATGTATCATACAGTGTCTGCATCTCAAAAAAACCAACTTTATCTGATGCATATGATGCCCGAGGAAAACTATATCCTCCAAAAGCCCGTTGACCAATCTTACCATCTTCCCGTCTGGACCATGGCATTCCCCAATGTTCAAGTTGATATATCTCATTTGGCATTTCCTTACAAAGTCGTTCTACTGCGTCTTGATCTGCCAGAAAGTCGCTACCCTTGACTGTGTCATAAACATGTGATTCGATAGAATCACCGTCTTCCGGAAATAATACAGCCGCGGTTCCTCCTTCGGCAGAAACTGAATGGGATCTCATAACTTGGACTTTGGATATCACACCAATTCGTATTTTGTAATTTCTTTTGGCAGCTTGGATTGCTGCTCTTAAACCCGCAAGGCCAGAACCAACAATTATCAGATCGTAAGAAATTGTACTAGTCATCTTGACATCACATCTAAAATCCTGCTAAATATGTGTGTAAATTCTAATAATTAGTCGACAAAAGACTAATATATATCGCTAGTGATATCGCTAGTGATGTTTCCAGAATGGATTCAGCGTGTTGGAAGTTCAGTCCCTAGAGGATTTTCACGTTTTTTCATACTTGACTTGCTTAAAAAGAAGCAGTATACGGGAAAGGAGCTTATCGATTTTGCTGTAAAGCAAAGCGATGGGAAATGGAAACCTTCTCCAGGCTTGATTTATCCATTGTTAGGAAGGCTATTGGATGAAAAATTGATTCAGGAAACTACACGCGGTAGGTACAAAATAACAAAAAAGGGCAGTGCAACTACGGACGATCTTGAAACAATCAATAATATTGTAAAAAACCAACTGGATGTTTTATTTAGAATTGGTAATGTGGGTCGGTTTGTTGCGTTAGATATGATAGAACGAGTTTCTGCCATAGGATCAACGTTGAGTGAGAATGTTGCACAAATGACAAAAGAGGAAGTTCAAAAATATAAGAAATTCTTGAAATCTGAGCTAGAAAAAATGGAAAAACCACCCCAAAAAAAGGGTAAGAAAATCAAGATAGACTAAATCATAAATAATTTAAAAAAAAACAATGATCTGTGAAAAGCATAAGAAAACTTCTCGATGATAAAACAAAACCATTAGTTATACCTGGGGTTTATGATGCAATAGGTGCAAAAATAGTAGAAAAAGTTGGTTTTGAAGCTATGTTCCAGACTGGATATGGAACATCTGCTACTCTGTTAGGTATGCCTGATTATGGGTTTATCGGTTCAACTGAAACTGTTGATAATGCACGTAGAATTTGCCATGCAGTATCTGTACCTGTCATAGTAGATGCAGATACAGGTTATGGTAATGCATTAAGTGTTGATAAATTAGTTCGTGAGTTAGAAGCAGCTGGTGCATCAGGAATATTTTTGGAGGATCAAAAATGGCCAAAAAGATGTGGGCATATGAAAGGAAAGGAAGTGATTCATAAAGATGAGTACGCAGAAAAATTACAGGCTGCATTAGATGCTAGAAGCAATAAGGATTTCATAATTGTGGCTAGAACTGATGCAAGGGCAACCGAAGGATTGGATAAAGCCATTGAAAGAGGGTTATTTTACAAAAAAATTGGTGCTGATGTAATCTTTATTGAAGCACCAAAAACAATTCAAGAGATGGAAAAAATTGGAAACTCTATTAATGCTCCGCTTGTGGCAAACATGATTGAAGGTGGAGTAACACCAATCAGCTCTCAATCTAAATTACATAGTATGGGATTTAAGATAATTCTATATCCCCTTTCAGTTCTATTTTCTAATACCTTTGCAACGTTTCAAACGTTAAGAGAATTGAAAAGATTGGGCGCTACTAAAAAATCAAAAAAGAGAATGGTAAACTTTGATCAGTTCAATGAAATTGTTGAATTATCAAAGTATACAAAATTAGAAAAACGTTACAAAAAATAAAGAAAAGAAACAGGTAAAGAGTTCTATTAGTTTCTCTTTACTTCGATTTCTATAGTGGAAACATTCCTAGGTCTTCCGTCTTTTGACTCTAATGTCTCAGAGCCAATCAGGATCTTTCCAACAGTGTATCCTGCGTTTTCTGTCTTACGGGATACGATTTGTGCTACGTCAACAGCACGACCAATACTCATTCCACGAGCCTTGATACTTACGGAAGGTAGGTTAGCCAACTGAATTATTGTAGTTGTAACATATGCCATCAATGGTTTTTTACCAATGAAGACTGTATCTCTGGGACCAGACGATTGAGTCTGTGCCGTATTGGATGTTTCAGTCTGTGCCGTATTGGATGTTTCAGTCTGTGCCGTATTGGATGCTTCAGTCTGTCTGTGCCGTATTGGATGCTTCAGTCTGTGCCGTATTGGATGCTTCAGTCTGTGCCGTATTGGATGCTTCAGTCTGTGCCGTATTGGATGTTTCAGTATTTTCTGTAATGTCGGTTGTCATGAACCCCATAGTTTTTGCTATAATTTAAACCTAAGAAAAAAAATTCACTAGAAAATCCTTTTCATTGAAATTCTTACATATCAATCTTGTATACAGTGTTTATGAATGAATTTGCAAAAAAATTTCAAATTTTAGATTCTGGTTCTAAAGAAGATAAAATCAGGGTTTTAGAATCATTAAGCCAATCAAATAATCCAGAAATCATTAGAAAAATGATTTCAATGCTAAATGACCCAGAGATCAGAGTAAGGGGAGAGGCATTTAGTTCTCTTTTTCTTAACAAAAATGACATCTCTGAATTTCTTATACGTGGTCTAAACTCGGAAAGTTATAACGATAAAGGATTTTTAGCTCTTGTTTTGGCAAACAGAAGCGACTCTAATGCAATACCTGCTTTAGAATTGTTAACAAAAGACCGTAGTAGTATAGTTAGATCTTGTGCTTTAGGCGCATTAGGACATCTTCATTCAAGCCAATCATCTACGAAAATAAGAAATTGTTTTACGGATGAAGTATTAGAGGTTAGAAAAAGTGCACTCGAGGCATTTTTCAAGATTAATGGCGAGATTTTTTCTAGTGAGGTTAAGGAATTAACTAAAGATGCAGATGATGAATTAATATACTTGATCAGAAAATTTTCAAAAAATATTAATGGACCGGGAGGGATTTGAACCCTCGATCTCACCCATGCCAAGGGCGTATCCTACCAGTCTAGACGACCGGCCCAATGAATAACCAAAATATGCTTAGCTCTTTTAGGATTTCTGATTATGCTTTAACTAGTGGTTCTGAGCCAAGTTGATTCATAGTTGCCACTATAATCGGAAGTTCTTCTTTTATCATTTCTTCTGCAGCAGAAATTGCACTTTTTCTAGCTTTAGTACTAGATTCTATCATCTCAGCAATTTGTGCTGGATTCACTAATTTTATTCCAGGAATAGTTGCAACTTTTTCGTCAACTGTTCTAGGTTCTGATAAATCCATCATCAGAGTACCTTTCTTTTTCTTTTTCATGACTTTGTTTATTTTGTCAAAAGTAATTAGGAAAGCATCTGCAGTAGTTGCAACAAAAATTATGTCAAATTTATCCAACCCCGGTAAAACACCTCCAAATTCTATTGGATTTCCACCCAATATTTTAGAAAAACCTGTGGCCCGTTCGATGGTCTTGCTTGTGACATCAAACGCATAGCCTTTTTTATTAAGGGACTTTGCAACTAAACCAGCTATTTCGCCCGTGCCTATAAGCAGGACATGTTTTGATCCGACATTACCCATGCTTTCTTCAGCAAGTTTGACGGTCTTGTCACCAACTGATTCTATTCCTTTATCAATTCCGCTAGAATCTCTAACACTAGTGGCAATTCGTATACAAGTATCAAACAGTTTATCCAATACCTTACCGAATGTTTTGGCTTCTTTTGCACTTGAAATTGCCTTTTTTAGCTCCTCAAGGATTTCTTCCTTTCCCACAACTAATGATTCCAAGCCGGTTGCTAGTTTTATCAGGCGATCATAAGCATCAGCGTTCTTGTAAATCTCAAGAGTTTGATCCCAGTGGTCAAGATCAAATTGGTCTAGTTCCACAAGTGATGACCAAGTTTTTAGGATTTTACTTACATCAAGTTTTTTTCCTTCAGCTCTTCTCGCATCAGGTATTTCTCCCGTATACACATTACCAACAGTAAAAACTTCAATTCGACTAGAAGTTTGAACTATTATGCATTCCGAAGCGCCAGCATTTTCATTAAAAGATTTACATGCAGCAGGTATGTCTTTGAATGAAAAATTTGCTAACTTATAAAGTGGCATATTTCTAAAAGTGACTCTTGCATTCATGATTTGAAAATTATTTTTACTCACTCTGTTCACCATTCATTCTCGAAGTTTTTCCCTGCCACCTTTTGCAGTTCTGAACACATTCATTCCTAAGTTATAATTTTCAAATAAATAATCTAATTTCTTAAGTGCAAGTTTTTCAAGTTCAATTTCTTGCGAATTAGCTTCAGGATCATTTAAAAGTTGATCCAGTTTCTGTTTAATCTCATCTATCAAATCTTGTATTCCGGATTCGTAACTTGTACCTCCACTGAATTCAGGACTAAGGATATGCTCCGGATTGTATTTTGGGGTTTGATCCTTCGGGATCTGCACTTGCCTTGAAAGCTCTTCTATCTCATCCCCAGTAAGTATAGGTTTTACTGGACCACCGTACATTAAGAAAAATTCTGGTTCTCCCATTTCTCGTCTGAATATTCGCTCTTGTTTGCGTTTGTTAGTAAACAATCGGCCTGCTTGATCTATTTCTCCTACTTGTGCTTTGGCTGCTTCATAACCTGCTTTCCACGCTGCCTCTGACGCTGCTCTTGTGGCATTTAATTTTTCCTTTGCCGCTTGATATGACGCTTCCGCTTTGACTACTGCCTCTGATACCGCTACTGCATCTGAAATTGTTGTCTGTCCTAATGTACCACCCTCAGGTTTAGCGTCTTCTGCTTCTGCTTTAGCTGCTTCAAATTCCGCTTGTGCTACAGCTGCTTCCGCTTGAGCTTCTGAAAGTGTTGTTTGGTTTGCTTTTTCATCTTCAGACATGAAATTTATCTAAAATGCTTAAATTTTAAGATTTAGCAGAGGAAATTTTTTCATAACCGAGTTTTTGTATGAATCAAACGAATTCTGTTCCTGCTCACATTTTTTGCAGATGCATAGTTGTGAAACAGCCTGCAGATCACATTCTTTAATAAATTCGCAGCTAATACATCCTGCTGAACCACCACACATGATACATCTCAGCTCTTCGTTTTTTTCAGCGCATTTTTCGTGTTTAACACCAATACCCTTAGACCACAATCCAATGTCCTTCGCTTTGACTTTTTGATTACATACAAGACATGTACCATCAAATTTCATGGTGATTTTTATCCAGCTCATTTTATCAAATCAATCTCCTTTTGAACAATTTCCTCTAATGATTCATCCAGCTCTAAATCTATTTTTTTATTTTTTATGCACAATAACAGAAATCGAAAATAAATAGAGGAGAAAGTGCTTTTTGAAACATGCATATCTTTTGCCAATAAACCAACCAAAGATTTGATTTTTGCACCGTCCCATCTTATTCTATTCAGGATTGGCCACGAAAGATTATATTTTGAATAGCGAATTGGAAGATTTTTTTTGTACAATCCTAAAAGTATCGCATCAAGATAACGTAAGAGTCGCCATTGCTGTGTTTTCATAATTTTTCCATATAGCATGTCAGCAGTAGAAATTATCTGCAAAAATTTTTGCATGTCATCAGCAGAGATGTTGCTTGTTATGACACTTGAATAAAACGCATTGATCTTCTCCCTAGGATCTATTCTAAGCGAATACAAGATGGATCTTGCTTCATCAACTGAGTTTGATTTGTAAAACGCATTAACACCTTCTTCAACGTCCAAAATCTCGAAGGATTTTTCAGTTGGAGGGTTAAATCCAGTAACTAAAGCTTGAGCAAAATTAATCATAGAACGTATATCACCTCCTGATTCCTTGATTAGTTTCATCAAAGAATCTGGACTAATTTTTGCATCCTCTGATTGTAATATTTTATTCAGGTAAAACTGCAGTAGCCTTGGAGGTAATGGTCTAAATCTAATTGTTTGCACATTTTTTTTAATACTCTTCATCTTGTTTGACAAATCAGAATTTGCGGCAAGAACTATTGGCACTGTAGCTTCCTTCAAAATCTTGATTATAGCTTCAGTACCACCATAATCTGCTCTTCCATGTACGCCGTCTACCTCATCTATGAAAATCATTGGAGTTCCAAAAACAGTTTGATTTCCCAAAACCGGGCTTAAAATTTCTTGAATGTTTTGTCTGTTTCTTACATCACTTGCATTAAGACTAATCAGGTCATAGTTAAACTGCTTTGCAGCAAGATTAGCTAACGTTGTTTTTCCAATACCAGGAGGACCAATTAAGAGAATTGGCTTTGTACCCTTTTTCCATTTTGTAAACCATTCCACTAATGATTTTCGAGCCTCTTCATTGCCAACTAAATCAAGAATATTTTTTGGACGGTATTTTTCTGACCACATCATTTAAAATCACTTTGGCAGATTAGCCGCAAGCTCTGACCAGATATTTGCCTTCTGTAGTTTCTTGAACCAAAACTCGTTGTAATGTTCCACTGTTAAGAATAAAAATTCTAAAAAGTTTCTATGAGAGAAGTTTTCAGGAAGACTGTCAAGAGTCTTTCTTGCACCGCTTAGATAAGCCTCACTTTTCTTCATGGTAAGATCAAAGCCCTTTCTAACATCATTTTCCAATAAACTGTAATACAGAGGCCATGATGGAATTTTTATAGCCTTGTCTCGAATGGAGTCTTCAATTTCATTTCCACATCCAACCGATTCTGATGCCTTACCCATTCCAATTTGAAATATTTCACCAAGTGGTTTCCTTGAAAGTGCCATATTACTACCTGCCGTGCCCATCACAGATCGATATTTTTTGTAGCTTTCATCAAGTTCTTTTTCTGTAATTGAAGTGGGATTTTGTTTTAACTTAGTATCAAGGTATTGCCCATCTCTAGCATCTTTGAATCCAACCTCAAATTGTTTTAAGACCTCCTCCCCGCCTTTTGCAATTTTGTCACGAGCTAATTTTAGGATGTATGGGTTCATCAGCTTGTAATCATCAAGATAGTCCAAGTCTTCATCCTTGTCAACAATTCTGTCCATTGGTTCACTTAGGTCAATTGCAATAATATGCCCATCAACAACATTTTCTCTTAGTTTTGGATCTTTTTTATCCTGAAAATACTCTGTTGACGCATCAAATAACGCATTGAACACGGGGAAAGTCATTTTTACAAAATTAGAGTTCAGAATCCTTAGAACTCTATCATTTAGCACATCAAAACTTTCCAGTTTTGATTTTATTGGATCAATTTGTGACGAGTCTAAAATGATTTCAGTCGAGCCAACTTCCTCCCCAAATTTCTGCTGTGTGGTGTTAGGTGAAGAATCATCTTTAATTTGCTGTAACATATCATTTGTGAATCGCTTAGCAAATTCTGGAAAGTTTGTTTCATACTCCTCTTTGTATTGGTTAAACTGTCTGTATCCTTTAGACTTGAATAAGGCTTGTTTTATAATTTTCTTTCCAGACTTTGTTCCCATTAGAGAATTTTTGCTAGTAACAGATTCGTCTTTCCCACTCATACAACGACATTTCTAAATTGATATTTATGCCTTCAAAAAATTTTCACTTAAATTACGTTTCATTTGAAAGCATTTATGGAGACAATTGAGATTCTTAGCACTGTCTCGAAACTTGTATATGAAAATGTCAAGGATCTGGCAGGAACCAAGGAGGCCATAGCCGGTGATTTTGGAAGGGGTGCAGGAGGAGATATTTCAAGAAATATTGACATGATTGCGGAAAAGACGGTTATTGATTATCTAAAGGAAATAAATTTTGACTGTGTAGTGCTTGGCGAAGAATGCGGCAGAGTCGAACTGTCAACAAACCCTAAGGGTTTTGTGATAATGGATGCAATTGATGGAACAACAAATGCTGTACGAGGATTACCATTTTTTTGCTGTTCGCTTGCATTTGCTACAGATGAAAAACTAAGCTCTGTTACGGATGCTGTAGTTACCAACCTTTCAAATGGAGATGTTTACTTGGCGTCAAAAGGAAAAGGGGCTTTTCTAAACGGCAAATCAATTTCTGTCCACAAGAAAAAGCCGGTATACAAGGTTATTGGAATTAATATTTCAGCCTCACCGCCTGAATTAATTCAGAAGCTTACTCCCATTTTTGAAAGGAACCATCATGTGAGGCATTTAGGGGCAAACGCCCTAGAGATGGCTTTCTTTGCTCAGGGACTGATTGATGTTTTCATTGATTTTAGAAAAAAGATTAGAATTCAGGATATCGCAGCAGGATATCTTTTGATAAAAGAGGCAGGAGGCTTGCTGTTAGATGAAAACTTGGAACCACTCGATTCAGACATTAGCTATGAAACGCGATTATCTTTCGTTGCAGCTGCAAGTAAAGAAATTCTGGATGAAGTTTTTTCCTTGATAAAATAATGGCGCCCTCGGCGGGATTTGAACACGCGTCTCAGCCGTGACAGGGCCGAATTCTAGACCGGGCTATACTACAAGGGCT
>JYMV01051867.1_pt1 | contig 11976 bp, 14 predicted proteins | sample 338911 | NCBI WGS metagenome assembly JYMV01 (sample SAMN03354496, study PRJNA234377) | hydrothermal vent metagenome | biome: Deep sea; feature: Hydrothermal plumes at the Eastern Lau Spreading Center, Western Pacific Ocean; material: Seawater | place: Tonga | collected 2009 | depth 2000 m m | reverse complement strand
TCAACGGCTTAGACTCATCTCGCCAGTCGACGACCGTCGTAATCTCTGCAGGAATGTTATCTTCAAGATATCCCATTTCGACCAACTTCTGCAACTGATTTTTTGTGCCTTCCATATAGGGATAGCCGGCATTCAGATTTTGTGGTTTTACACCAATTGGGATGGAATTTACTTCCGATTTATGACATGTAAAACATTGGCTTTCGGGAGGAATACGATAATTTACGGTTCGCGTCTCTCCATCCTGCATCCAGGTTACATCGGTAAAATCTCCACTTAGATCAAAATAGGCCTCGGTTTGCGCTTCGTTCCATATATAATTAGCAAAGATCCAGCCCGATTCTTTTTTGATCATTAATCGCGTTTCAATATTTCGTCGATTATTCTGCGGAAGGACATTGTTATAATAAAAAGCTTTAATTAAAACAGTACCTACTGGAAGATCTAATATATCATGATCGCCATTATAACTGCCTTTAGTATTATTGGGCAACCAGATAAATCGTTTTTTTAAGGCATAATCTGTAAAGAGAGTGCTAATAGGCTTGTACGGCACTACGCCATAATTTGGTTCTTGGTCTGCCAGTGTTCCTGCGAAGAAGTTATAGTCGGATAGTTTTTCATAAGGAACCGCACTCAAGTCTAACACCACTGGTGTTGCTGTCACAACCGTCACCGATACTGTGGCAGAAGCGCAGGCAATCCCTTCATTATCACATACGGTATATTCGAAAGTGTCATTCCCACTAAAGTTGGTTGAAGGTTCGTAACGCACAAGATCATCGCTAGGATCGGAAGGTGTATCATTGACATCGATAATGGTAACGACCCCGTTTTCTGAAGCGCTGGCAATCAAGATCCCTGTGGCAGGAATATTGGTGTCGTTTTGAAGCACATCGACTTCAATAGAACCATTTTGGATTACTTCTACAAAATCGGCTTCCGCAGAAATTTCTAGAGGGGTATAACTATCATCTTTCTTACAAGAAACAGTTGCGATCACGATTGTAAAAAATCCCAATACAATTAAGATATTCTTCACTATGGGGTACAATTTTTTGGTAAATATAAAGAATTCCCTTGTATCTTCATTACTAGTAATTTATCCTTCTATAAAATTATGGAATATTACTTGAACAGGGGCTTATATTTCTCTTTGTGCCTATAAATTAAAACACCGTTAACAATTGCTACCAGTAGCGCCGGACCAATATTGGGCAAGTTCACGAAGGCATGGAATAAGACAATATTTACAGAAATTGGAACTAACACTATCAACGCCAAAGGAACCCATTTTTTTAATACGAGCAACAATCCAACCATTAGTTCGGTAAGCCCTACCAACCCCATTAAATATCCTTTTCCAACTGGTTCATACCATGAAAATCGCAATACTTTAAAAAGATGCTCAGCTTGGGGATACGCACTAAAATCGAAATTGGGCATAAACCAAAAGAACTTATTTGCACCAAATGCTAACAGCATAAGGCCTAATCCAATGCGAAGCACGAGAAAAACCAATTTCATAGTTTGGGTGTTTGTTGTCCAATTGGACGCAAACACCTAATTTGACTTACGCTTTAAGAAACCAATGTCGACTTACACCAGTGAATGGTGCACCAAATACTCGGCTATTTGAATTGCATTTGTTGCCGCACCCTTTCGTAGATTATCACTAACGATCCACATATTTAGCGTATTCGCTTGGCTTTCGTCACGCCTAATTCTACCTACGAAAACATCATCTTTATCGTGTGCATACACAGGCATGGGGTAGGTGTTGGTATCCGGGTTATCTTGTACGGTAATTCCCGGAGTCTCATGCAGTAGTTGTCTTACTTCGGAAAGATCGAAATCTGTTGTAAACTCTACATTTACCGATTCACTATGTCCGCCGGCCGTAGGAATTCGCACCGCAGTTGCTGAAACTGAAAAAGAATGGTCATCTAATATCTTTTGAGGTTCACGGGCTAATTTCATTTCTTCCTTTGTGTACCCATTGTCTTCAAAAACATCGCAATGTGGGATTGCGTTCTTATGAATGGGGTAAGGGTAGGCCATCTCTCCCGACTTTCCTACAATTTCATTTTCCAATTGCTCAACTGCCTTAACACCGGTCCCTGAAACCGATTGGTATGTAGAGACCAACACGCGTTTCATGGTATATTTTTTATGTAAAGGCGCTAATGCCATCACCAATTGAATGGTGCTGCAATTTGGATTGGCAATTATCTTATCTTCTTTAGTCAACTGATTTGCATTGATTTCCGGCACGATCAACCTTTTGTCCGGGTCCATTCGCCAAGCCGAAGAATTGTCAATAACAGTAGTGCCCGCTGCTGCAAACTTGGGAGCCCACTCTAGTGAGGTTGCGCCACCTGCAGAAAATATTGCGATATCCGGTTTTTCGGCAAGGGCAGTTTCCATGCCAATTAATGTATACGGTTTGTTCTTGTATACTACTTTTTGTCCTACCGATCGTTCCGAAGCAACGACCAATAACTCGGTCAATGGAAAATTTCGTTCTTCTAATACTCGCAATAATACGGTGCCAACCATTCCTGAAGCACCTACAACGGCTAATTTCATAGGTCTAATTTTAATGGCTCAAAAATACAGTTTCGAAAACAAATTTTTCAGAATAAAAAGCAAAAAAATACCCTCTCAAACAAAAGGTTTAAGAGGGTTTGGTTATACTTAATTCAAGTGTAGCGGTGACGCTATATTATTTCTTTCTTAATTCATCGCGAATTTCGATCAAGAGTTCTTCTTGCGTTGGCCCTTTAGGAGCTGCGGGTTTTTCTTCTTTTGGTTTTTTAGTCTTGTTGTATGCCTTGACAATTAAGAACAATACAAACCCAACAATTATTAGGTTGATAATGGCATTTACCCATTTACCCCACATAACCGCATTTTCGGGTTTTTCTACGGTTCCGTCGGCTGCAACAATGGCTTCAGAAAGTACGATCTTCAAATCTGAAAAATCGACACCTCCGGTAAAATGACCCACAATGGGCATCATGATATCATTGGTAAATCCGGTTACTACCATGCCTACGGCACCGGCTAGAATAACTGCAACGGCCAAATCGATGACGTTGCCAGTCATTATAAAATTCTTGAATTCTTTTAACATGTTTTGATGGCTTTAAAGTTAATAGGCTCTAAAATAGTTAAATCGTTTTCAGAATCACAAAATTAAGGAGTAAGAATGCTCTTATTTTCGACAAACAACTCGTTTTACTCGTTGAGAGATCGCTGTTAGCAGTTCATAAGGAATAGATTGAACCGCTTCTGCCAATTCGCCTGCAGTAGGCTGCTCCCCAAATACGACCACCTCGTCGCCTTCTTCACATTCGATCTCGCTTACATCCACCATGACCATATCCATACACACATTGCCTGTAATTTTCGCCTTCTTTCCATGAATGCTCACCCATCCTTTACCATTTCCGTAGGCTCTTAAAATTCCGTCGGCGTGCCCTATAGGCAGTGTGGCCGTTCGCATGGTCTTAGGAGCGGTAAAAGCACGGTTATAACCAACGGTATCACCTTTGTTAATGGTATGTATTTGCGAAATAACCGTTTTTAACGTAGCAACAGGTCTAAGCTTACTAGTTTCGTCAGGGTGGTTTCCAAATCCGTAAAGGCCAATACCGGTTCGCACCATGTCGTATTGTGCGTTAGGATAATTTATAATACCGGAAGTATTCAAGGTATGAAGTAACGGAGTGTACGGCAGACGTGCGATAATTTTTTCTGAAATACTTCGGAAACGTTCCAGCTGCGTTCTTGTAAACGATTGTTCTGAAACATCTTCACTGGCAGCGAGATGTGAGAACACCGATTTTACGGTAACGGCTTGTGTTTTTTCGAGCTTGTTAGTAATGGTGTTGAGGTCTTCTTCAGAAAATCCTAAACGGTTTAGCCCTGTATTGAATTTAACGTGAATGGGATATGCGTGTTGTCGTTGCTTCTTTGCATACGAAACAAATGCATCCAACATTTTTTGAGAATAGATACTGGGCTCCAAACATCTATTTACAATAAGATCGAAATTGTCGGGTAGCGGATGTAGCACTAATATTGGTGTTTCGATCCCTGCGTCTCGTAAGGATTCCCCTTCTGCGGCATAGGCCACTGCAAAATAATCGACACCAAGCGCAACAAGTTCTTTAGCCACTGCTACCGATTCGCTACCATATCCGAAGGCCTTAACAACTGCCAGTATTTTAGTGTCTTTCTTGATCTTGGAAGCGAGATAGCGATAATTATGACCCAATGCATTAAGATCGATCTCTAAAACCGTTTCGGTTACTTTAGGCATATGTTATGCTTGCTTTTTAGTTGGTAGTTGTTCGGGATCTTGAACATCGATCTTATTTACCTTTTCTCGCAACATGGCTTTAAAGTAAGCAGCGCGACTTAGTGGTTCATACTCTTCGGTTTCACCTAACAGCACCAGATCATCGCTCTTAGATTTGCGATAGCTGTAATTGGCCAGGTTTCCTGTACGTGTACACACGGCATGAACTTTTGTTACATATTCGGCCGTGGCCATTAAGGCTGGCATAGGGCCAAATGGATTTCCTTTGAAGTCCATATCCAAACCGGCAACGATGACGCGCACACCACGGTTGGCCAGATCGTTACACACCTTTACAATTTCATCATCGAAGAATTGTGCTTCATCGATACCAATTACATCACAATTGTCTGCGAGTATCGGGATGTTGGCGGCGGCAGGAACCGGGGTCGACCTAATTTCATTACTGTCGTGAGACACTACTTTGTCCTCGTCGTAGCGTACGTCTACATTTGGCTTGAAGATCTCTACCCGCTGTCTAGCAAATTTTGCACGTTTTAATCGACGGATCAATTCTTCTGTTTTTCCGGAAAACATAGACCCGCAGATCACCTCGATCCAGCCAAATTGCTCTTTCTGATTTACGGTATTTTCTAAAAACATAGGATAGCGTTAAACTAAAACGGAATTACTTGACGTTCTCATTAAGGATGCGTAAATTTATAAAAACAAAATAGAGAAAAAGCGATTAATAATAAAAGTTATGAAGAAGAAACTTCAAGAAGAGATTAAAGACTTGGCTAAGGAGCTATTGGCTTCGGAAGACTCGTTTCAAACTACTACTGTAAAGAAAACTGTAGCTAGATTATACGAGCGACTATCTGTACTTCAATACCTCGAATCTCAACTCGAAGACGATACTTCACCGCAAGTCGTGCCTTCAGAAGCTTTAGATTCTAAAAGTTTTCGCGAAGTAAATTGGTTTACCGAACCCGAGCCAGTCCCGCAACCGGAACATAAAGAGGATCTTATCGAGCCATTAATGGAAAAGATCAAAGATATAGTGGCACAAATGCCCGAAGAATCTCAACGAATCGATGATATGCTCGAGGAGGTGCTTCCGAAGAAAAAATATATGAAGAACGATCTTGAAGAATTTGCAGCTACGTATCAACAAACCCCTTCGTTTGAACGAAAGGATAGTACCAGTAAATCGTCCACCACCCAAACCAATACGCTCGAAGAAAAACAACCCGCCAAAGGGGGAGAAATTCCGAAGAAAGACGCAAAACTGGTGGATGAACCTATTACCAGCAGTAACCGTCCAAAATCGATAAACGATATAGCTAATTCTGGGCTGTCCATCGGTTTGAACGATCGTCTTGCTTTTATTAAGCATTTGTTCAACAACAATACCGAAGATTACACACGAGTGCTATCGCAAATAAGCACCATGCGCTCTTACGACGAGGCAGCATCATTTATTAAGGCGAAAGTAAAACCCGACTACAATTATTGGCTGCAAAAAGAGGAATATGCCGACCGATTTATGAATATCGTAGAGAAAAGCTTCAATTAAAAAGGGTGGTTTCAAGTGTACAATTGGATCTAAAGAAAAACTGATTTGAGAATTCAAAAAATCGTGTACTGGATCGCCACACTCTTGCTGTCGGCACTTATGCTCTATTCGGCGACAATGTACATAACGAATACGGAAGAAGTTCAAGGATATTTTCAACAACTTGATTACCCCGGCTATTTGGTGATACCATTGGCCGTAGCCAAGATAATTGCGATCGTAATCGTGCTATTGAGAAGTAGTAAATGGCTTACCGAATGGGCCTATGCGGGTTTGTTTTTTGATATGGTACTTGCCACATTAGCACATTATCAAGCCAACGATGGCGGTATGACCTTATCTCTAATTGGGATTATTATGTTACTTATTTCTTATTTCTTCGGAAAAGTAGTTCGATATTAGATTATGGGAAAACTCTACCTTGTACCAACACCTATTGGGAATTTAAAAGACATGACCTTTCGTGCGGTTGAAGTACTGCAACAAGTGGATCTTATCTTGGCCGAAGATACAAGAAACAGCGGGAAGCTGCTTAAGCATTTTAACATCAATACTTCCATGCAGTCGCATCATATGCATAACGAGCATAAAACGACTCAAGGCATCGTACAACGTATCTTAGCAGGTGACACCATTGCACTTATTAGCGATGCCGGCACTCCTGCAATTAGCGATCCCGGATTCCTTTTGACACGTGCCTGCGTAGATGCCGGAATAGAAGTTGATTGTTTGCCGGGAGCTACCGCATTCGTGCCTGCTTTGGTGAACAGCGGATTGCCAAACGATAAATTTGTGTTTGAAGGGTTTCTGCCTGTAAAAAAAGGAAGACAAACCCGCCTAAAAGCATTAGCAGAAGAATCTCGAACCGTAATACTTTACGAATCTCCACATAAATTAATTAAAACCTTGACACAGTTTAGCGAATATTTTGGCAGCGATCGCAGTATCTCGGTGTCACGGGAACTTACCAAATTACATGAGGAAACCATACGTGGAACCGTAGCTGAGGTGTTATCGCATTATGAGAACAAACCACCAAAAGGGGAACTAGTGATCGTTGTAGCCGGAAAGAAATAATGAAAGAGTTGCTCGCTACGATACGTCAATGTACCGTTTGTCAAGAACATCTTCCTTTAGGGCCACGACCTATTGTCGCGGCTAATTCACAATCCAAGATACTTTTAGTGAGTCAAGCGCCGGGAAGAATTGTTCATGAAACCGGAATAGCTTGGAATGACCAAAGCGGAAAAAAATTAAGAGCGTGGTTGGGAGTTGATGAGACCGTATTTTATGATCCTTCAAATTTTGCGATTCTTCCTATGGGTTTCTGTTATCCCGGAAAAGGCAAGACCGGCGATCTCCCTCCTCGAAAAGAATGCGCCCCTTTATGGCATGAGGAAGTACTTTCAGAAATAAAGGATCACAAATTAATGTTGCTAATAGGTGCGTATGCCACACAGTATTACCTGCCCAAAGCGCCTAAGAATCTAACCGAGAAAGTAAAATCGTACGCAGATTACCTTCCGAAGTATTGGCCATTACCGCACCCTTCACCCGTTAACAGGTTTTGGCGTACTAAGAATCCGTGGTTCGAAACCTCGGTTGTTCCCATGCTTCAAGAATATGTGCAATCGATCTTAAGGAGTGATGCGTAGCATGCCCAAATAGTAAGCGGCGGTTTGAGGGTCTATTTGAGCGTTCACAATTTCAACGATCTCAAAATTAGTATCGAACACATAGAACTCTGGTGTTTTTTCCTTTGTTTTTTTACCTAAGATAAGTTCGATATTCTGAAAGTTATCGTATTTCATAATGATCTCGAACGTTTCGTCCTCGATCTCCTTTTCGTATATGCTCATTAACTGTTGATCGTTACGATACATATGATCATAGGCGACCCCATCTACCGTTTCCATGACACGGGATTTTTTACCGTTCGCATCGTATTCTATTTCGGCACTATTGATCTTACCATTCTTGTAAGTGGTTTCATATTTTAAGACACCACTCGGATAGTACGAAAAATAAGGACCGTCCAAATAGCTGTGCTTATACGATTTTTGAGTGTCGATACTTCCCTTTTCACCGTATTCAATATGAACTCCGTGTAAAAATCCTTTTTTGATCTGAAATTCTTCATACAGTTCGCCCTCGCGTAAGACCACATAATGCCCATTCATTATCTCATTTTCGGTAGTAACATATCCTCTTCGATCCTTCTTATCGATCACGTATCGGTAATCATTATAATCGATGGTCTGTTTACTCAAACTTTTTACTTCATCGACTACATCAACAATATTATTACACGAGCATAGGCACAAAATGCACAGCAAGTAAAGGATGTTTTTCATAATGTATTATTTATGTTTTCCGGGTTTCCAACCGTGTTTCCCCAAATACTGTTCTCCACTTTCTACAGCTCCATCCTCAATGCTGGTTCCCATAGAATCGTTCCATCTATTAAGATACCCAAATAAGGAGATAACGCCTAACATTTCAACGATCTCGCCTTCCGTCCAATGTTCGTAAAGTCGATCTTTAATGGTGTCATCTACTGCATTTGGAACTTGCGAGGCCGCTAAAGAAAAGTCTAAGGCAGCACGCTCCGCCTCCGAAAAAGAAGGGTGTGTTCTATATTCCCAAATATTGTCTAATTGTTCTTGTTCTGCCCCATATCGTTCGGCGGCTCGAATGGCATGTGCTTGACAATACCTACATCCCGTGGCATTGCTGCTAACCCAAGCAATCATCCTTTTTAATGCGGAAGTAACGTTTCCTTGATTGTCCATAACCGCTTTATTAAGGTTAATAAACGCTTTGCTAATAGCCGGGCGGTGCTGCATGGTGAGTACACTATTTGGGCAAAATCCTAGTGTTTCGTTAAAGAATTCAGCGAGCATTCGAGTGTCTGCATCATGATCTGGAGACAACGGTTTTACTAATGGCATGTTCTTATAAATTGGTGAAGTCCGAAAGTACAAATTCCAATTGAATTATAAATTCTTAATAGTTGTTTCTGAAAAAATAGGTTATCATTTAAGGGTTTATTTCTGAAACAAATTTGTAAATTTACATTCTTCTTCTTCCCATAGCTGCTGAAAATATTGCGAGCTATTTTCTACAGTAGAAATAACATAGATACTATGCGTTGGACCCTGAAACCGAAACCGGATCCTAAAAAAATTGCAACTCTTTCCGAAGCACTTGGTGTAGATACCACCATTGCCTCACTGTTGCTACAGCGAGGAATCGAAACTTTTGAAGCTGCAAAAAAATTCTTCCGCCCTTCACTTGATGATCTTCACGATCCATTCTTAATGAAAGATATGGATGTAGCAGTAGAACGCATTGAACAAGCTATAAAAGCAGAAGAGAATATCTTGATCTATGGCGACTACGATGTAGATGGTACAACTAGTGTTGCCCTAGTTTCATCGTACTTAAAAACCTACTTTCCTAATGTAGCGACCTATATCCCCGACAGGTATGACGAGGGGTACGGAGTGTCATACCAAGGAATCGATTTTGCGCATGACAATGGGTTTTCACTTATTATCGCCTTAGACTGTGGTATCAAAGCAATCGATAAGGTAGCCTATGCTTCAGAAAAAGAAATAGACTTCATAATTTGCGACCATCACCGCCCCGGACCAACGTTGCCTAAGGCGACTGCCGTTCTAGATCCGAAGCGTGAGGATTGTGAATATCCGTACAAGGAACTTTGTGGTTGTGGTGTGGGGTTCAAACTAATTCAAGCACTTTCAGAAAAACGTGGATTAACCATACATGATCTTCTCCTATACTTAGACTTGGTGGCAACGGCCATTGGGGCAGATATCGTTCCTATAACAGGAGAAAATCGAATATTGGCGTATTACGGACTAAAAGTGATCAATTCGAATCCGCGTATCGGACTTCAAGCGATCCTGCAACAATTAAAAAAAGAATCACTTACCATAACCGATGTAGTATTTATAATCGCGCCTCGCATAAATGCCGCCGGTCGAATGAAACACGGTAATCATGCAGTTCAATTGCTCACGGTAACCAATTTAAAAGATGCGAATGATTGGGCAACGGAAATTGAAAAATACAATACCGACCGAAGAGCAGCAGACCAATCGATAACGGAAGAAGCGCTAGAACAGATCACCGCAAATAAAGAAGAAAAGCGACATACCACTGTGGTATACGATGAAAACTGGCACAAAGGAGTAATAGGTATCGTGGCGTCTCGACTTATAGAAACGTACTATCGCCCTACTTTAGTGTTTACTAAAAGTGGTGAAAAACTTGCAGCTTCGGCGCGATCGGTAAAAGGATTTGATGTCTACAATGCACTGGAGCAATGTTCCGATTATATAGAACAATTTGGCGGCCATAAATATGCTGCCGGGCTTACATTACTTGAAAAGGATTATGAAGGGTTCAAGGCACAGTTCGAACGCGTGGTCGCCGAAACCATGGATCCTAATTTGCGAACTCCCGAAATAAGCATTGATGCCGAACTGAACCTCATAGACATCACACCAAAGTTCTATCGTATATTGAAGCAATTTGCTCCTTTTGGGCCTGGAAATATGGCTCCTGTGTTTATGTCAAGCAGTTTGAGAGATACCGGATACGGTAAATGTGTTGGCGAGGATAAAAGCCATCTGCGGTTGACAGTGCGGCAAGGTAACTCACCTCAATTTGTGGGTATAGGTTTTGGAATGGGTGATAAGCACGAGATTGCGTGTACGGGAAAATTGTTTAAAGCAGCGTATGTGCTAGACGAGAACGAATGGCAAGGAAATGTTAGCCTTCAATTGCGTTTAAAGGACGTTAAGGCTTAAATTCTTTTAATTCGAATTTTGTACCATCGAATACACCATAGGTATAATGACTAATCCAATCACCAAGATTAAAATAGGTAGATGACTCGTTCAGTTTAATTTCCATAGGGAGATGGCGGTGGCCAAAAACAAAATAATCGAAGTGTTGGGATTCCAATCTTCTTCTGGCATATTGTGCCAACCATTCGTTTTCTTCACCTAAGAATTTTTTATCCTCATCGCCTGAGATCATTTTGTTCTTAACAGAAAGATATTGTGCTAATCGCATGCCTAATTCGGGGTGGAACCAGCGAAACATCCAGTTGAATACCGGATTTGTGAATATTTTTTTCATCCGCTTGTATCCCTTGTCACCCGGACCTTTTCCATCGCCATGACCAATTAGAAAGTGCTTGTTGTTAAATACAAATTCTTTGGGTTCACGGTAAATAGGGATGTTAAGTTCAGTTTCGAAATAATCCCGCATCCAGAGATCGTGATTACCCACAAAAAAATGAATAGGGATCCCGGCATCACTTAATTCAGCTAGTTTTCCTAATACACGAACAAACCCTTTGGGCACGACTGTTTTATATTCGAACCAAAAGTCGAAGAGATCACCCAGTAAGAAAATAGCTGCTGCATCATCTTTGATGGTATCCAGCCATTTAACGAATTTTATTTCACGTGGCAGGCTTTCTTCTCGAGTAGGAGCGCCGAGATGATTATCACTTGAGAAGTATATTTTTTTTCCTTGCGGGATCTGCATGCTGTAAATATAGGGAAATGCCGTTTTACGTATGTAACGATTTAATTATCGCTAGCGAACCACTCGGCGTAGCTGGTGGCAGTTTCCTGAAGTTTTAATGAATGTAAGCTAATATTTTGAGGGAGTCTAGCTTTTATTTTTTCTGAAAAATCGATGACCATCATTTCACTTGTAGGTTGGTAATTTACTAAAAGCACGTTATGTCCTCGATTCTTTAATTCTTGTGCGAGATCTACATGGGGTGTGTTCTTATTAAAAACTGTAGCATGGTCGAAGACATCCACGATCTCTTCTTTTACGATCTTTTTTAAATCACTAAAATCGATCACCATCCCAAATTTTACGTGATCTGTGTCATTTATTGGCTGCCCGATTACTGTTACCGACAGCTTATAACTGTGCCCATGTACATTTCGACATTTCCCGTCGTAGCCATATAGTGCGTGACCGGTTTCAAAAGAAAATTGTTTTGTGATACGAATGTTGCTCATCTTCGTTTTTTAAA
>JYMV01003018.1_pt1 | contig 11979 bp, 11 predicted proteins | sample 338911 | NCBI WGS metagenome assembly JYMV01 (sample SAMN03354496, study PRJNA234377) | hydrothermal vent metagenome | biome: Deep sea; feature: Hydrothermal plumes at the Eastern Lau Spreading Center, Western Pacific Ocean; material: Seawater | place: Tonga | collected 2009 | depth 2000 m m | reverse complement strand
TTCCAAAGTGAAAAATGTGATCTGTACAGGAAATAACCGGAGGAAGTGTGAAAGGAGTTTTTTTCCGTGAAAAAAGAAATGAGTTCTTCATGGAACTTTTGCAGTTCATTTCGTATATCTTCCGGGAACAGGTGTAATGAAAATGGCGTGCTTGAGGAATGTTGCTCTAAATAAGGACCCGGAATTTTGATGTCTGAAAGGTCAAGAATTATCGTTGAGTTTAAACCGGTAAAATCCAGATGAATAAAAGCTCCGAATTCATTTATTTTCTTCAGATTATCCAAAGCGGAATCAAATTGGGAAGGATTTGTCATATGCCGGATGTCAGTTTTCGGTGACAATTCCGGGAAAAGCGATAATTGTTTTGGATCAAGTAATTCAGACATAACTTGCTCTCCTAGGAAACTATGAATTTTGATTACTCATGTCAATAAAAGCATCATACAAAAAAATGTATAAAAAATCATGCGAAAAAGGTCGCTATTATCTTTGCACCTCTTTTTCAACCCTGCCTAAATTGAATCCTTTCATATTAACTAAATTGGGAGTTTAAAAGAAATTAGATGAATAAGAATTTCGGTATTTATTGTGGCAAATAAGTCAAAGAGCAAGAAAAACGTTGATAGAGTTGTTATCCGGTTCACGGGAGATTCCGGCGATGGGATGCAATTAACAGGAAGCAGGTTTACCGAAGCAACTGCAATCATGGGAAATGACTTGGCTACATACCCGGATTATCCTGCTGAAATAAGAGCTCCAGCCGGTTCGCTTGCAGGTGTGAGCTCATTTCAAATTCAGTTTAGCAGTGACAAAATTGGAACTCCGGGAGATAAATTGGATGTACTGGTTGCAATGAATCCGGCAGCATTAAAAACCAATTTAGCGGATTTAAAAACGAGCGGAATTATTATTGCAAATAAAGCAAACTATACTGACAAAAATTTAAGATTGTCCGGATGGGAATTAAATCCATTAGAGGATGATTTTCTCAGAGATTACAGAGTGATAGCGCTGGATATGACACGATTAGTATCCAATGCCGTCGAAGACATGGACCTGAGCCTAAAATTGATTTCCCGGAGTACAAATATGTTTGCACTGGGTCTTGTGAGTTGGATGTACGACCGGACTTTAGATTCCACGATAAATTTCATAAAAGATAAATTTGCAAAACGTCCGGAATTAGTGGAAGCAAATATCAGAGCGTTAAAAGCGGGTTATAATTATGGTGACACAATCGAAGAAATTCAGCATGTTGTAACTGTTTCAAAGGCAACATTTGAACCGGGAGTGTACCGGAATATTGTAGGGAACCAGGCTCTGTGTTTTGGGTTAATTACTGCAGCGGAAAAAGCAGGATTAGATATTTATTTTTCAGGATATCCAATTACTCCTGCTAGTGACATACTTCACATTTTATCCGGGTATAAAAATTTCAGGATTAAAACATTCCAGGCAGAAGATGAAATCGCAGCAATCATGAGCGTGATTGGTGCAGTTTTTTGCGGTGATCTTGGGATTACAGCGACCAGCGGGCCGGGAATGGCATTGAAGGGCGAAAGCCTTGGACTTGCTGTGGCAACTGAACTTCCACTTGTTGTATTAAATATCCAGCGTGCGGGACCATCAACTGGGATGCCTACAAAAACAGAACAGGCCGATTTACTTCAGGCATTATTCGGAAGAAATGGGGAATCTCCGGTGGTTGTATTAGCGGCAAATTCACCTGCAGATTGTTTTTCTACAGCTTTTGAAGCCTGCCGGATTGCACTGGAACATATGATCCCTGTTGTTGTTCTTTCCGATGCATTTCTTGCTCACGGCTCTGAACCTTGGCTTATTCCTCAAACAAAAAGCCTTCCGAAAATTAGAACTCATTTAGCAGGAAAGTCAAATGGGTTCAATTCATTTAAACGGGAAGAAAAAACTCTTGCAAGACAATGGGGAATTCCGGGGACAAAAGGACTGGAGCACCGCGTTGGCGGGCTGGAAAAAGATATTGAGACGGGTGACGTGAGCTACGATCCCATAAACCACGAAAAGATGATGAATTTACGCCAACAGAAAGTTGATATTATAGCGAATGATATTCCACCTGTGGATCCATTTGGAGATAAAAACGGAAAGGTTTTGGTTGTAGGATGGGGAAGTTCTTTTGGAGCAATCAGAGAAGCTGTGAATCGTTCCAGAAAGGAAAACCATTCTGTTGGGCATGTCCACTTGCGGCATCTCAACCCCTTTCCCTTGAATTTGGGTGAGACTCTATTAAAATACCAAAATATTCTGGTTCCGGAAATGAACAGCGGACAATTATTGCTGCTGCTTCGTGGAAAATTTTTAATTGATGCCAGCGGCTTAAACAAAGTTCAGGGAAAACCGCTTGGGGTAGATGAAGTTTATGATAAAATTATTGAATTAGCAGGAGCTTAAACCATGAGTGAAGTAAGTACAATTACATTATCGAAAAAGGATTTTATTTCTGATCAGGATGTGCGTTGGTGTCCAGGATGTGGGGATTATGCAATTTTGTCCCAGGTTCAAAAAGTATTTCCGAATTTAGGAATACCAAAGGAAAATTTCCTGGTTGTTTCGGGAATCGGATGTTCAAGCAGGTTTCCGTATTATTTAGACACTTTTGGATTTCACTCCATCCACGGGCGGGCTCCGGCACTTGCTACAGGGGCGAAAATTGCAAACCCTGATCTTTCAGTGTGGATAGTAACTGGTGATGGAGACAGCATGAGTATTGGTGGTAATCATTTCATTCATGTGCTTCGTAGAAATTTTGACCTCAATATCCTCCTGTTTAATAACCAGGTTTATGGATTAACAAAGGGACAATATTCTCCAACATCGGAGATTGGAAGAATTTCTAACTCAACACCGTTTGGTTCAGTAGATTATCCATTTAATCCTCCTCTACTTGCCTTGGGAGCCGGCGGGACTTTTATAGCCCGAGGTATTGACAGGGAACAAAAACATTTGCAGGGCTTACTTTATGAGGCTTATAAACATAAGGGCACATCTCTTGTGGAAATTTATCAGAATTGCTGGGTGTTCAATGATGGCGCTTTTGCTTCATTAACCGACAGGGAAATTAAAATGGAAACACAGTTAATTCTTGAAAATGGCAAACCGATGATTTTTGGCAGGAATCAGGACAAGGGCTTAATGTTAAAGGGTTCAAAACTCGAAGTGATTTCATTAACGAAGAAAAACAGTATCAATGAGGTAATGATACATGATGAGCAGAATAAAATTCAGGGATTGCTATTGAGTGAGCTAACATACGATAAAAATTATCCAACTCCAATTGGGGTCTTATACAGGGAGGAAAAACCTACCTACGAAACCATGCTTCATAATCAATTGGCGACAGCGTTGAAAACCCGGGGCAAAGGAGATTTGGACAAACTTTTTAATGACAGCCATACTTGGAAAGTATAATCGAAAGGATTTGTTATGGATAATTTTCTTGATGATGAGTTGAAGCAAATGGAAGAAAGAGAAGCTTCTGGAAAAGAACTTATTACTGAAGCTATCTCTCTCTCTGATCCAATTAAAAGTTTGTCGAAAGGATGTTTAGCAATCCCTGATGATTCTTCCCTGAGAAAAGTAATTGAGAGGTTTCAAAAGGAAAATATTGGCTGTGCTATACTCACCCGAGAAGGAAAAGTGTCTGGAATTTTTACAGAGCGTGACATTTTACTCAAGGTGTTGGGAAAAAAACTGGACTTTGAGAAGGAAATTGTAAAAGATTTTATGACAAAAAACCCTCAAGTATTGCTTCCGACTGATCCCGTTTCCTTTGCGTTAAACAAGATGGTAGACGGGGGATTCAGAAACATCCCTATCGTGGATGAAAAAAGGAAACCGATTGGTCAAGTAAGTATTTTAGATGTGGTCAACCATTTAGGACAATTTTTTCATGAAGAAATATTAAACTTGCCGCCTGAACCATTGAGAAAGCAAAATCGTCGTGAAGGAGGTTGATTAATATTTTTTTAGAATTTCCTGATTGCAGGTTTTCCATTCGAATTATGCTGTTTTAGTATTCTATAAGGTTTCATATGCGAAAAGAAAATGATTCAATGGGGGAAATTCTGGTCCCCGATGAAGTGTATTGGGGTGCACAAACACAACGATCAATAGAAAATTTCAAGATTGGTGGAGAAATATTTCCACGGGAATTCATCCGCGCCTATGGAATTCTTAAAAAGGCAGCCGCTTTGGTGAATCAAAATTTGGGTTCCCTGGAGTCGGATCTTTCCGAATCCATTTGTAAAGCTGCCGAGGAGGTTATTGAGGGGAAACTGGATGATCAGTTTCCGCTTGTGGTTTGGCAAACGGGGAGTGGCACCCAGACAAACATGAATTTTAACGAAGTTATCGCAAACCGGGCCATTGAGATAATGGGCGGAGAGAGGGGTAAAAAAACTCCGGTACATCCTAACGACCATGTGAATATGTCTCAATCCACCAACGATACATTTCCAACGGCGATTAATATTGCGGTATGTACTTCAGTCATAGATTCCTTACTCCCAGCTTTGGACAATCTACGGGAAGCATTTAAGAAAAAATCCAACGCCTACCAGGATATCATTAAACTGGGGCGGACTCATCTTCAGGATGCCACTCCCCTGAGTTTAGGTCAGGAACTGTCTGGATACGCCTCCATGCTAGAACATGGAATTGATCGAATTAACCGGGCCCTGACCAGTTGTTACGAATTAGCCATCGGTGGGACGGCAGTTGGAACTGGTATTAATTCGGTAGAGGGGTATGGAGAGGAAGTTGCAGAAAAAATTGCCGGACTTACTGATTTGCCCTTTGTGTCTGCCCCAAATAAATTTGAAGCTTTGGGTGCCCAAGACAGCGTCGTGGAATTATCAGGAGCTTTAAAGGTGGTAGCAGGTTCACTGTTTAAAATTGCCAATGACATTCGCTGGTTAGCTAGCGGACCAAGATCCGGAATTGGTGAGCTTGAGCTTCCAAAAAATGAGCCTGGGAGTTCCATTATGCCGGGCAAGGTAAATCCTACCCAATGTGAAGCGATGACTATGGTGTGTACCCAGGTCATGGGGAATGACTTGACAATTGCAATAGCCGGTGCCAGTGGTAATTTTGAATTGAATGTTTTCCGGCCTGTTTTAGCTTTCAATATTCTGCAGTCAATTCGGTTATTGACAGATGTCTGTAATTCTTTCAGTGAACATGCCGTGGAAGGACTGAAACCAAATCTGGAACGAATTGATAAAAACCTGCACAATTCTCTCATGCTGGTCACGGCTCTCAATCCTCATATCGGATACGACCGGGCTGCAGAAGTGGCGAAGAAAGCATTCATGGAAAACAAAACTCTCCGTGAGACAACTATTGATCTCGGTTATATGACTGGTGAGGAATTCGATCGGGTTGTGCAACCGGAAAAGATGATTGCTCCCCGGGCAAAAAGGTAGACATTCCCAACGGAACATTTTTTTTGTTCTGTTTTAACACTATTATCTATTTATCAGGCCAAAAATATTATTTGCCTTCATTGTGAAAGACGAAAAAAAAATAGGATATTGGATTAATATTTTTCTGCGTTCACTTGGGATTGTTCTGTGTCTTACACTATTCGTACTCAGTTACTTGTTTTACTTATCACGGGATCTTCCCTCACTGGAGCAACTGGAAAATTATGATCCGGATCTTGTGACCAGTATTTATTCTAAGGATGGGAAAATCCTCCATGAATTATTTCTTGAGAAGCGGGTTTTTGTAGAATTAAACCAGATTCCAATCCATATGCGGAATGCAGTCATCGCCTCTGAAGATCGACGTTTCCGGGAACATTGGGGTCTTTCATTGAGAAGCGTAGCCAGGGCGATTTTGGTCAATGTTTTGTCATTAAGCTACAGGCAGGGTTTCAGTACTCTTACACAGCAATTAGCTCGCAACTTGTACAAATCAATCGGTTTTGAAGATAGTATTATCCGAAAGATTAAAGAAGTTATCACTGCGATCCAGATTGAAAGGACTTATACAAAAGATGAAATCTTGGAAATGTACCTTAATACGGTTCATTTTGGTCATGGGACATTTGGTGTACAAGCTGCAGCCAAACGGTTTTATGGAAAACGGGCAAATGAGTTAACTTTAGATGAAGCTGCTTTGCTTGTGGGACTCTTACCTTCCCCGGCGATTTACTCACCAATACGGCATCCAGACCGGGCGAACAGAAGAAGGAACACAGTCCTTCGGTTGATGCGGGAAGAGGGTTATGTCACATTGTCCAAATATGCCGAAGCTCGTGCACAATCTTTAGATAAAATTAACGATGAACCTCCTGCAGGCGTAGCGCCCTATTTTACTGAATTTGTCCGACGATTTTTAGAAAGAGAAGATGACAGGCTTGGCATCAACATTTACCGGGATGGATTAAAAATTTATACGACATTGGATTCCCGCTTACAGTCTATTGCTGAGAAAACGGTTCTGAAAACTGTACAGCGGAACCAGGCGGTTCTAAATAACCGATTGTTTGAGAACGAAGAAGAATTCTCCCGGCTAGCCTATTTTGGAATTCATCCCGAAGACACGGTAAAAATGATGATGGAAGATTCGATACCTCTTTACAAAGAACTACGCGATAAATTATTGGTCCAGGCCGCTCTTATTGCTCTTGATCCACAAACCGGACATATTCTTGCTATGGTTGGAGGACGTCCTGAACCCCATTATCATGACCAATTTAATCGTGCGGTTCAAGCCCGCCGCCAGCCTGGTTCTGTTTTTAAACCCTTCGTGTATACGACTGCCATTGATAATGGGTATCCTGTGACCAAACAACTTTTAAACCAGCCGGTAACTGGAGAGTGGGAAAAGTGGATGCCAAAAAATTACGATGGTAGTACAGGTGGATTGACTACTCTCAGGGAGGGATTACAAAGATCTTTGAATCTCATTTCTGTGCGGTTAGTTCAGGAGCTGGTCCCAGCTGTGGAAGTTAAAAAAACTGCCCAGCGTATGGGAATTACAACCAATATTCGTGCTGTGGATGCTATTTCTCTTGGAACATCGGAGGTATTCCTAATCGAGGTTGTCAGTGCCTATGGCACTTTCGCTAATAAAGGTGTTTATTCCAGACCATTAGGAATTCTTAGGATCGAGGATCGTTTTGGAAATATCATTGAAGAATATGAACCAGACCAGGAAGAGGTACTCAGTGAGGAAACTGCTTATCTCATGACTAACTTGATGCAAACAGTCCTAGACCAGGGTACAGGCGGCAGTGCCAGGTGGAAATATCATTTTTATCATCCTGCTGCTGGTAAAACTGGTACTACACAGGGTTACAGTGATGCCTGGTTTGTCGGTTTTACAGAGAATATTGTTGCTGGTGTTTGGTTTGGAGTTGACGATTATTCTGTAAGCCTGGGAGAGAAACAATCCGGAACTACAGCGGCTTTACCAGCATGGGCCAATTTTATGCGGGAGGCACATAAGAATTTGGGGATTAGCTGGAATGATTTTAAAATCCCGGGAGGTATTATCAAATTCGAAATATGTAGTGTGAGTAAAAATAGACCAGTTGCTGTATGTCCAGTAGAGATGGAAGTGTTTAAAAAAGGAACAGAACCAACACGTTATTGTAAAATACACCGCAGATCCTAAATGATAAATTAATAAATCAGGGTATGGAATATTTGTTTTTCTCCTATCTGAAAAACAGATTCCAGCCTATTCACGGTATTTTGAAGTTTTGGTTTGTCAGAATTGAAACACCGGATTAACGGTTCGCCTTTTTGAACTTTTTCACCCGTTTTTTTTAGAAATTCCATACCTGCGGTTGGATCAACAGAGTCTGTTATTTTTGCCCTTCCACACCCGAGGGTAACTGTTGCCAGTCCAATTGTGTATGTATCCATGTACTGGATGAAACCGGATCGGTTTGCTGATATTTCCCTTGTGTGTTGGGGTGAATGGAGTTTGGTATACTGTTCAATATCTTTTTGAGATCCACCCTGATTTTTCACCAAATCAAGAAATTTTTCATATCCTTTACCGGATTGAATGATTGATTTTTGTAATGAAATAGCCTCGTTCCGTGTTTTTGATATTTTTGCCTGTAGAAGAAGGCGGGAACCAAGTTCATAGGTGATTTTCATTGTGTCATCAGTACCATTTCCTTTTAATGAATTAATCGATTCTTTGACCTCACACCAAAGACCGGCAGTTGTACCCAGAGGTTGATTCATACTGGAATAGACGATATCAGTAGTAATCCCGAAATGTCTGCCAATTCGTTTGAGCATATTTCCTAACGTTTGTGCATCCTCCATTTTTTTTATGAATGCGCCATTTCCAACTTTTACATCCAGAACCAGGCCTTGTATTCCCTCTGCAATCTTTTTGCTCATAATGGAACTGCAAATGAGTGGAATTGATTCTATTGTTCCAGTAACATCTCGGAGAGAATACATTTTGCGGTCAGCAGGGCAAATTTCATTTGTTTGTCCAATCATTGCAATCCCTGTTTGTTCTACTGCTTTCCGAAATTCCGTCAAGGAAAGATCTACCCGAAAACCCGGTATAGTTTCCAATTTATCCAGGGTCCCGCCAGTATGGCCCAACCCTCTTCCGCTGATCATAGGTATTGCCAACCCGGCTTCGGCTAAAAGGGGAGCTAGAATGATGGATACCTTATCTCCTACTCCTCCAGTACTATGTTTGTCTGCCACGAAACACCCAAGATTGGAAAAATCCATTTTTTCTCCAGAGTTGACCATAATATCAACCAGTGAGTAAAGTTCGTCATCATCCATACCATTGAAAAATATAGCCATGAGAAGTGCTGTCATTTGATAATCAGAAATTGATCCCTCCACATAGTTCTGGATGAATTCACCGAGATGGTCTTTCGAAAGGTGGGCTCCGTCCCGTTTTTGTTTTATGATTTCGGCAGGTATCATAAGAAAACCGATAAACTTATGAAATAATCACAGTGGAAGTGAATAATACAGGATTTTTTCTACAGGATTTCTAATTTTAAAAATGTATAGTACTGCTTATATTTTTTGAAGTTTTACTGCTGTTCCGTTAGCAAGCAATTCGGCAGTTGTACTCATAATCATTGATGTTTGGAACCGAACGCCAATTATTCCGTCGGCATTCAGCTCTTCCCCTTTTTCGATCATTCTCTGTAGGGATTGTTCTCGTGATTCTGCCAGCATTCCTGTATACTCCTTAATTTCTCCACCTACAACTGTTCGTAATCCAGCGACTATATCTTTTCCCAAGTGTCGAGCACGTATTGTGTTACCGGCTACAACTTCTAGAGATTCGGTTATTTTATACCCTGCTATTTGTTCTAATGTGCTGATTATCATTTTTCAATTCCCCTGAATGGTTCGTTTTCTTTATCCTTTTCTTTCTCCTTATAAATATCGAGGATAAGAATGACGAGACCACCGATAATTGCCACTGATGCAAGTCCAAGAAATGGGTGGGAAAATAAAAATGACCAAAAGATATAAACTAAATATAACGCCCAGATTGCAAGTCCACAGATGATGGCAATAATTCCTGTTTTTTTCATTGGATAGTTTTTCATACTCATAATTCACTTACCTTAAGTTCAATTAATTATATAGTATATCCTTTGAGAAAATAACTATCAATTCGGGTAAAAGTATATGGAAATTCCAACATTATGAAGAAAGCAGATTTCAAAGTTCAGTCGTTCAAGGGTGGCTTCGATGATAATTTTACCTATCTGGTTACCTGCGGAAAGACAAATACCCAGTTTCTTATTGATGCGTCAGTACCTTTCCGGGAGATTTCCTCCAATGTGTCTCATGAAATTTCTTCAGTGTTTATCACCCATACTCACGGGGATCATATTGCCTATTTGAATGAGGTAATTAGTTCATTCCCCGATCTGAAAGTAATCATTTTTAGAGATTCGGTTAGTGGGATTAGTGGAGAAAATATCCGAGGTGTGGATGACCATTCCCAAATTCAAGCTGGGAATTTGAATATAGAGGTGATACACACACCGGGTCATTATGATGACAGCCTTTGTTTTTATATGGGGAATATCCTTTTCACCGGTGATACCCTTTTCGTTGGAAGGACTGGCAGGACAATCAGCTTGAGATCTGACATTCGTCAATTGTACCGTTCTGTTTACAAAAAACTTTTGATTCTTCCTGGAGATACGCTTTTATATCCGGGTCACGATTATGGGCCAAAACCTTACTGTACACTAAAAGAAAATATAGAAATAAGCCCTTTGCTTTGTGCAGTGGACGAGGACGATTTTGTAAAACGAATGGAGGAATATGAACGGAACCGGGTACAAGGATAATAAATATAAAATCCCCGGAATTCAATGCCGAACCGAACAGTTTGGCGAAAATATTGAAACTATTGTAATAGGCTTTCATGGGTGGACTGGAGACGAACATTCACTTGTTCTCATTTCAACTGGTATAAATCTAAAAAATTCATTGTGGATTTTTCCAAGAGCTCCCTACAAGGCTCAGGAAATTTCGAAAGGATACTCCTGGTTCAATAAAATTCCGGTATCAAGAGGAGATTTTCTTTCTGCAGTGGAATTCGTTCAAAAAATAATTGATTGGATAGAATCAAAGTTTGAAGACACAATTAAGATTTTTTTTCTGGGTTTTTCTCAAGGTGCGACATTAGCAACTGCAATTGCCTTACAATTGGGGGCAAAAGTAAAAGGTATCGTTTCAATTGCTGGATTTTTAAACCAAAGCAAAATGGAGCGGTTTAAAATTTTTAATAATCAATCTTCTAATTTATCTTTTTTGATTTTACATGGGAATAATGATAAAATAGTTCCTGTGATAAAAAGTGTTGAATTAAAAGAAATTTTGGAAAAATCAGGACATGATGTTTCATTAGTAACGTATAATGCAGGACATACATTGCCTGTATCTTATTTTAATCAGATACGAATATTTTTAGATAAATAAATCATGCAGGCGTAACATTGATGGCACGATCGCCTTTCATATCAAAATCCACATCAAACAAAACCCGCTGTCCTTCTCGTAATCCTTTAGACTGAAGGTGAGGGCGAAGCCCGCTTACGTGAAGGAAATAATCCTCTCCGTCTTCTCCTTGAATAAATCCAAAACCCCGATCAGGATCGTATTCTTTTACGATTCCTTTTTTCATTTTAAATCCGTTTTAATTTACTTGAGTACGAATACGATTTTTACTTTATTTTTATTGTGCTGGTGTTTTTTGTGCCCAAATTTTTTACGGAAATGCTTCCGAAGGAATTTTTTCTCTCTGGGAGTGAGTTTTCCTTGGTGATGTACCACCACAGTAACAGTTTTGCCCCGTTCTTCCGGTATGACTTTTACAATCTTATGTTTGTAGTCCCGTTCGTAGTTGTGGTGGTGATGCCCGGAACATCCGATTGTAAGGAATGAAGAAAACAATACAATGTGAATGATTTTCATTTTGAACCTCTTTTCTCCATTTTAGACACTAGAAATGATTGTAGGTTAAAAAAATAATTTCATATCGGTGTATTTATTGAATTGTTTTGTTCTTTGGAATCTGGTTGGCTCATTTTTTCCTGAGACAGTCCTAAATAGTAATGAGCAGGTACCAGTTTATTTATCCCAAATTTAAATTTAATTTTATTCCAGCAAATAGACCTAAGCGAATTGAACTAAAATTTCTTGATTTAATATCATAGACCTCCTATTTTTTCCCATGGCCGAATTAAATACAATTGTCCTTGCTACCCATAATAAGGATAAAAGAGAAGAGTTACAAGAGGCTCTCTCGGAATTTACGTTAGAAATTCTTTCCCTAAACGATTTTCCCTTTATTGGAGAGATTGAAGAGGTGGGGCAAACTCTGCTGGAAAATTCTTCGATCAAGGCCAAAACTGTTCATAACCTTACACAATTGCCTGTTATTGCCGATGATACGGGCTTGGAAGTT
>JYMV01047924.1_pt1 | contig 11981 bp, 10 predicted proteins | sample 338911 | NCBI WGS metagenome assembly JYMV01 (sample SAMN03354496, study PRJNA234377) | hydrothermal vent metagenome | biome: Deep sea; feature: Hydrothermal plumes at the Eastern Lau Spreading Center, Western Pacific Ocean; material: Seawater | place: Tonga | collected 2009 | depth 2000 m m | reverse complement strand
ATAAAGAACATTGCTGAGAAGGGAGTTCAAATAGCAGTGGTTATTGGTGGTGGCAATTTTTTTAGGGGCATACAGGTTGTTGAAAGCGGCATAGACAGAGCGCAGGGGGATTACATGGGTATGCTTTCAACGGTCATTAATAGCATGGCGCTACAATCAGCCCTTGAGGGCATGGATGTTGATACCCGCCTTTTGTCTGCAATAAAAATGGAAGAAATTTGCGAGCCTTTTATCCGCAGAAGAGCAATCAGGCATTTAGAAAAGGGCCGAGTTATAATTTTAGGGGCAGGAACTGGGAACCCATATTTTACAACGGATACTGCTGCTTCGTTGCGGGCAATTGAAATTGAGGCAGATATAATACTAAAAGGAACACGGGTTGATGGCATTTATAGTGCAGATCCTGAAAAAGATAAAAATGCCATAAGATATAATAAGATTTCTTTTTCGGAAGTTTATGAAAAAGGTTTAAATGTAATGGACCTAACAGCATTTACCCTTTGCAATGAGAATAAACTGCCTGTAATCGTTTTTGATATGAATAAACCTGGTAATCTTAGAAAGGTTATAGCTGGAGAAGAAGTCGGAACATTAGTTGAATTTTAAGCAAATTTTAACCATGAATGAAGATGTAACATTCGTTATTTCTTTTGCTGAAGAGCAAATGAAAAAAACCATTATACATGCCCAGGAAGAACTTGCAAAAATTCGTGCTGGAAAAGCCAATCCCAATATGCTTGATAGCCTGAAAGTTGATTGTTATGGTGTTGAGTCACCACTCAGTCAAGTTGCCAATGTAAACACTCCAGATTCACAAACCTTAGCAATTCAACCTTGGGATAAGTCAATGATTGAGCAAATTGAAAAAGCCATTATTAATGCTAATATTGGCTTGAACCCTCAAAGTGATGGCACCTTTGTAAGAATAAATATCCCTCCGCTTACTGAGGAGAGAAGGATAGAATTAGTTAAACAAGCCAAAACGGAAGTGGAGAATTGTAAAATTAGCATACGAAATTTTCGCAGAGAGGCGAATGAAGAAATTAAAGGAATGGTAAAAAATGGATTGGCCGAAGATGAAGCAAAAGATGCAGAAGATGAGGTGCAGGCATTAACAGACAAGTGTATAACTGAGCTTGACAAACTATTTGGTGTTAAGGAAAAGGAAATTATGACCGTGTGATGGGAATTGCATGACCTTTTTAAAAGCTTAAAACTTTCTTATCCCTATTATCTCCCGAACTTCTGAAACTGTTTTTGCTGCGCTCTCACGCGCTTTTTCTGCTCCCTGCTTTACTACCTTCTTCAGATAAGCATCATCATTTTCCAAGTCTTTGATCTTTTCTCTGATCGGTGCATTAAACGTAATGATGTCTTCAGCTAATTGCTTTTTAAAATCCCCATAACGAATTTCGCGGTTATTGTATAAGTCGTCAAAGTGTTTATAGGTATCTTCACGCGAAACAACTTTCATTATAGCAAATAAGTTTTCAATGGATTCAGGCTTTTTCTGGTTTACCTCTTGAGGCCCACTATCTGTCACTGCTTTCATCACCTTTTTTTGTATGCTCTCTGGTGTATCATTTAAAAAAACTGCATTTCCATCTCCTTCAGATTTTCCCATTTTTCCACTTCCGTCCAATCCCGGTATTTTTACCAAAGATTTGCCAAAATTATAGGCCTGTGGTTCAGGGAAATACTCGACACCATACATCCTGTTAAATCTTCTGGCAAAAGTGCGAGTCATTTCCAAATGCTGCTCCTGGTCTTTGCCAACAGGGACTTTATTTGCTTTATGTATAATTATATCTGCTGCCATTAGTACAGGGTAGGTAAGCAATCCGGCATTTATGTTCTCTCCTTGGCTTTTGATCTTTTCTTTAAAAGAGGTACATCGCTCTAGCTCTCCGTTATAGGCATTCATAACCAGCAATAAATATAATTCTGCAATTTCTGGCAGATCGCTTTGTATATAAACAGTTGCCACCTCAGGGTCAATACCTGATGCAAGGTATTCTACCAAAACCTGTTTTACATTAGAGTGGAGTGATGCCGGAACTGGATGGGTGGTAAGAGAATGATAGTCTGCAATAAAGAAAAACGCTCTATTCTCATGCTGTAATTTCACAAAATTTTTCACTGCACCGAAGTAATTCCCCAAATGCAAATTCCCAGTTGACCGAATTCCACTTACTACAATATCCATTCTATATTATATTGGTGGAAGCAAATGTAGAAAATATAAATGTTTTAATTTTGAAGCCTATGAAACTAATCTATATCCCTTTTCAGTTTTTGTGGCGGATATACTTTTTGTTATTGTTTGCTGTCATCTTTATAATACATTACCCAATATTTGTGTTTTTGCTAGCAAGCAGGAAGAGATATGGAATGGCGTTTAAATTGAAAAGATTTGTTGCGATTATGTCTGTAAAACTTTCTGGCTTGCGAATAAAGATCAATAAAGATGCTGACCTTACATTAAACAAGACAGTTGTTGTGTGCCCAAATCACACATCCTATCTGGATATTGCCCTAATCTATTGCTTTTTCCCCAATTACTTTGTTTTTATGGGAAAGCATCAGTTGAGAAAAGTCCCTCTTTTTGGCATCTTTTTTAAAGATCAGGACATAGGAGTTGACCGGAGGAGTAAACTAAAAGCCCATAAAGCTTTTCTTCGAGCTGGAGGAGAATTAGACAAAGGATGTTCGGTTGTAATGTTCCCAGAGGGTACCATTTCAACAAAGGCGCCTGAGCTAAAGCCCTTTAAAAATGGTCCATTTAAACTGGCCATTGAAAAACAAGTGCCCATTTTACCTATTACATTCATGAATAATTTTCGCCTTTTCCCTTCCAAAATGAGAATGAATAGAATTGGATTTCCAGGTCAAGCAATTGTGGCTGTTCATCAGCCAATTAGCACTGCAGGAATGTCTGAGGATAATTTAATATCTTTGCGACAAAAGGTTTATAATCAGATAGAAGGTTCTATAAAAAACTATTATGAAGGTTGATAATAATACTGTTGATAAACTAGCAGATCTTGCTAAGCTGGGATTTGATGAAGGAGCAAAAAAAGAAATAATAGGCGACCTCAACAAGATACTTTCCTTTGTAGAAAAGTTAAATGAATTAAATACAGATAATGTTGAACCTTTAATCTACATGACTAATGAAACTAATATCCTTAGAAAAGACAAAGTGGTTCAAGGCACTACTCAAGCCCAAGCATTAAAAAATGCACCTGAAAAAGACTCTGATTACATTCTTGTACCTAAGGTTTTAGGCAAGGAATAGATTTTAGCAATATTCATTAAATGCACTGATCAAATTGTCAGCGATCAATTGGGCATTACTCCCTTCAATATGATGTCTTTCGACAAAATGCACCAATTTGCCCTCTTTGAAAATAGCAATAGAAGGAGATGATGGTGGATAGGGTTCAAAATAGGAACGGGCTTTAGCTGTTGCTTCTGAATCAACTCCGGCAAAGACGGTTGTTAAATTGTCAGGAACTTTGTTGTTTTGAACTGCTATTTTTACACCAGGCCTGGCATTTCCAGCGGCACATCCGCAAACAGAATTTACAACCACTATTGTGGTTCCTTCTGTTTTATTTAAGCATTTCTCTGTTTCTTCTGCTGTTCTCAACTCAGTAAATCCTGCAGATACGAGATCCATACGCATAGGGGCAACCATTTCTTCTGGATACATAATTGTAATTATTGTTTATAGGACAAATTTACAAAAGAAATATTCTTTTAAGCGATTATCTTTTATTATTAAAAAAGCGGGATAAAATTTCAGCACATTCTTTTTTTAATACATTGCCTTTTAATTTAGTTTTTTCACACAATATTTCCCTCCCAAACACCTGAAACCCTTTTTTATTATCTGATGCGCCATAAACTATTTGCCCTATCCTGGTCCAGAATGCTGCACCTGCACACATTACACAAGGCTCAAGCGTTACATATAGGGTGCATTCATTGAGGTATTTTCCCCCTAAATACTCAGAAGCTGATGTGAAAGCTTGCATTTCGGCATGAGCAGTGGCATCAGTCAATATTTCGGTCAAATTATGTGCCTTGGCTATAATCTTGTTATTGCAGGTTATTACAGCACCTACAGGAACTTCCTCACAATCAAAAGCTTTATGCGCTTCTAATAGTGCTTGTTTCATGAAATATTCATCTGAAAATGCTATCATTTCCATATTGTAAAACTAACTATAAAAACCAGCATTTTCTATGGCTCCTGATTTGGTGCTATTTAAAATAAAAATCGTAAATTAGAGTTTTATTATCAGGTTAATGCCTCTTGAATGAAATACGTCCTACTATATCTGGTAACATTTCTGCTTTTTATGTCGGCCCATTTGCCCATCTTGGCATCCCACAATAGGGCTGGAGAGATTACGTACAAATGGGTCTCAGGAAATACATATGAGGTAAAAGTCGTGACATATACCAAAGATTCAAGTCCGGCAGATCGTTGTGAATTGCAAATTTCCTGGGGTGATGGAGATACGGACACCATATATCGAGTCAATGGCCTTCTTGATGCAGATTGTGGCCCACTGGTAGGTATTGGTGAAATGATTCTGGGAAAGGACATTAGAATAAACATATATATTGGTTATCATACATTCCCTGGGCCAGGCACGTACAAGATCTCAATGATGGATCCCAACAGGAATGAGAAGGTAACTAATATGCAAGATTCGTTTAATACTCCTTTTTTTCTTGAGCTGACCTTTATGATAGGTGGTGCTAGTACCGGTCTTGATACAAATTCTTCCCCAGAACTCTTAACTCCTCCAATTGATGATGCTTGTTCAGAGAAGATATTTATTCATAATGCCGGGGCTTTTGATGTTAATGGAGATAGTATTTCTTACGTTTTGGGTGATTGTCTTGAAGAGGTCAACTCAAATGGAGTTGGAGTTCCAGCTTTAGGATATTATATTCCTGCCAATATTAGTATTAATCCTCTTACAGGAGACTTGGTCTGGGATACCCCACCTCCAGTTTCAGCTATTAATGCAGCTAGGGGATATGATGAATATAATATATGTTTTGAAATAATTGAGTGGAGATATGGTGCAATAATTAGCCGAATCCTGAGGGATATGCAAATTACTGTTGTAGATTGTGAAAATGAGCCTCCTTTAATATTTGCTGGCGACACTTGTGTGTTGGCAGGAGATACTGTAATAATCAATGTTGTTGCCACAGATCCGGATTCTTCAGTGTTAACTTTGAGTGCCTCTGGAGGCCCAATGGTTGTTCAGAATAGTGCTATATTTTCTTCCATTGATGCAATTCCTCCAGCAACAGGACTCTTTTCTTGGGAAACAAATTGTTCTAATATAAGGAAGCAATCATATTTTGTAACCTTCAAGGCTGAAGACAATGACCCTGAAGTATCTTTAGTAAGCATGGAAACTTCTGAGATTTCTGTAATTGCTCCTGCACCTTTAAACCCTATGGCAATAGCAAATGGTAATGCTATTGATCTTTCTTGGGACCCAAGTGTTTGTACCGAAGCTTTGGGCTATAAAATTTATCGAAGAAATGGATCATTTACAGGAGTCATTGATTGTCCTTGTGAAACAGGTGTTCCTGCTTCTGCCGGGTATTCCCTTATCAGTACAGTTAATGGTATAAATAACACAATATTTAAAGATGAAAATAATGGTTCGGGCCTAATTCATGGCATAGATTATTGCTATAGGATAATTGCCTACTTTATTGATGGTGCTGAAAGCTGTGCTTCAGAGGAAACATGTGCTCAGCTCATTAGAGATGTGCCCATCATTACTCATGTAAGTGTTGGTCAAACTGATAATATTGCTGGTGTTGATACCGTTATCTGGTCAAAGCCTAAAGTAATAGACACAATTACTGAATTTGCAGGCCCTTATCATTATAAAATTTACGGCTCAGATGATTTTACAAATGCCAGCACATTTATTGGAAGTACAAACGTAAGTTCTTTCTTAGAGCTTACGGATACTGTCTTTATTCATACAGGTCTTAATACTGAGGACCTTCCTCATTCTTATAAAATAGTATTATACAGTGACAACGACAGTGTTGGCTGTACCCATCTTGCTTCTTCAGTCTTTTTAGATATTACCCCCAATGATAATCAGCTGCAACTTTCATGGCAGGAAAATGTACCGTGGACGAATACAACATATTATATTTATAAATATAATAGCCTTGCTTCAACTTTTGATCTCTTGGATTCAACCTCTCTTGGCAATTATACAGATACCGGCCTGGTAAATGGGAAAGAATTTTGCTATTATATAAAAAGTAAAGGAGGCTATACTGTTGCAGATATTGTTTACCCAATCATAAACTATTCCCAAATAAAATGTGAAACACCGATTGATCTCACTTCGCCCTGTGCTCCAACTCTTGTAGTTAATGCAGATTGCGATGATATAATAAACCTGCTTACATGGACAAATCCAAATTATACATGTGCAGATGATGTGGCCTCATATAATATCTATTTTACTCCAGTGCTTGAAGGGGAATTAAAGTTCTTGCAATCAGTTGCCCCTGCATCGCTTACTTCATTGGCAATCGATAATCTTACATCATTAGCAGGTTGCTATGCCATTACTGCAGTGGATTCATTTCAAAATGAAAGCATCCTAAGCGATTCAATTTGTGTAGATAATTGCCCTGAGTATACTTTGCCAAATGTGTTCTCGCCAGATGGGAATTTGATCAATGATAATTTTGTTCCTTTTCCATATAAATTTATTGAGGCAATTGACCTTAAAATATTTGATCGTTGGGGCCAGCTTGTATTTGAAACTACAGATCCAGACATCAACTGGGATGGGAAATATTATGCAAACAAACAGGATGTTTCGGAAGGAGTCTTCTTTTATGTTTGCTACGTTGACATGATTAGGCTTAAAGGTCCAGAAACAAAAGTGCTTACAGGCTTTGTTCACATTCTCAGAGGGAATTCACTAATAAACAAGTAACAAAACAACAATATATTAGCAGGCCAAAAAATGTTTACGGGAATTGTTGAAACACTTGGAGTTGTTGAGCATGTTCAGGAAAAACAGGCCAATTTGGAATTTGGTATAAAGGCAGACTTTATTGAGGAACTGGAAGTTGATCAAAGCATAGCTCACAATGGAGTATGTCTTACTATAGAGACCCTTTGCCTGGACTATTATACCGTAACGGCAATTAAGGAGACTATTGGAAAGACTAATCTTGCTGAGATTAATGCTGGAGATAGAATTAATTTGGAACGGTGTTTAAAAGCAAATAGCAGGCTAGATGGCCATATTGTACAAGGACATGTTGATCAAACAGCAGCCTGTAAAAATATTGTTGAAGAAAATGGCAGCTGGATCTTTACTTTTGAATATCAGAAGCAGCATAAAAATTATTTAGTAGAAAAAGGTTCTGTATGTATTAATGGGGTGAGTTTAACGTTGGTAAATGTTTCGGAAAACTCTTTTTCAACAGCAATAATACCCTATACATTTGAGCACACTAATTTTCACCTTCTTCAAATAGAAGATTTGGTAAATCTTGAGTTTGATATATTAGGGAAATATGTGGAGCGAGTATTAGGGAATCGCCGATAGGCCTAATTATATGAATTTACATTAGGACATCCCAAGTATCTTCAGAGTTTCCAATCCAATCTTTGTATTTCTCATTACCTCCTCTGGCTTTCCAGTCAGAATCTATAGTAAGCTTAGAACTGATTCCACCCCTTGGATTACAGATCATTACAACTCTCATTCTGTCTGGTTTATATACCTCCATCAGGTGGTCATAAAAAATATTGATTAATCGCTCATATGAAACAATTATGTTCCGGAGTTTATAAACATATTCTTTTACCGACTTCAGCTCAATGACTTTATCTTGCGGATAAAAAGTCAAATAGATAGTTGCAAAATCTGGCTGATTGCTTACACCAAGAAACGTAAATTCGGGAATTTTAATTTTAATCTCATAGGCCCCTTTAGAAGGATTGGGGATAGATTTTAATAGAGATTTATCTATTTCCTCATAAGGTGGTTTCTTCTTTGTGCTCATATAGGTTGTTTTTAAACAGGTGCAAAAGTAAGCAATTATAGCAAAAACAACAGGTTATCTGATAATAGTAACAAAACCTGCCTTGTTTTCTCCTTCCGTCAATTTCAGAACATAATAATAGGTTCCGTCTGGCAAGGGCTTAGCTACAAAATTATCGCCATCCCATTTATTGTTGTATTTTAGATCTTCAAACACTTTCATTCCCCATCGATTGTAAACAATTAGGTGAACTTGCTCATAAAGCAATCTTTCATTAACAAAAAAGAAATCATTAATGTCGTCACCATTTGGTGTGATTACGTTGGGTATCTGCCTTATGGGGATTTCAAAGCTTATCCAATTAGATTCTGAATAAAGCCCAAATGTATTGTCGCTTGTCATTATTTTTAATTCATAGTTATTTGCCAGAAGAGGCTTCATATACCTGTAGTTTGTTTCACTGGTTTCATGGATCCTTTTCCAAGGACCATTAGCCGTTTTCTTCATTATCTGATAATTTGGACTAGTCCACCCCCAATAAGGTGTCCAAAACAAATCTACTTCATTGGTGTCATTTGTTGGTGCCGGGCTTGATTGTAAGAGAATACTCTGTATGGAATCAGATTCTGGCACCAAGAATAGTGAAGGATCCAAATCCATACGTATTGTATAATTGTATTCCTGGTTAGAAACACTGACATTTTGGTCAAGATAAAATGTGTCTTCAAAGGTTGAAACATAATCGATAACGGTATAAGGACCCAATGGGTCAGTGCTTCGTAGCACCTCATATTTTATAAAATAGCTGTCCTCAAAGTTCTCTGTGTATTTTCCCCAAATTAGGCTGATATCACTATTGTTTACTACAGTAACATTCATAAGGTCAACTGTAGCCTTAACACAATTATTTAAAATAACCTCTAAAGTGTCATTCAAAACCAATCCGCATTCACTGAGGATTGGTGTTCCATCAGAGCCGATGGTGTCGTATAGATAATAAGAACCGTTAAATCTCATGGTTTCAGACAAATAAAGCACGATACTATCTATTAACCCGCCTATACAAGTCGGTTTACCTATTGAATCAATAAGGAGTGTGCCACCAATTGGCACAGTTAATATAAAATCTGAACCATCTAAACTAATGGTTTCACACTGTATTGGATTATCAAAATGGATAAACAGTTTATTAGTATCACAAAAAACAGTAATTGCTGGATGATTTCCAGTTGGCATCGTAGTGTCACCAAGAAAATTCAATGTGTCTGCCACGCAGCTGTCATTTATAAATACCTGCATATCATTCTTGACCGATCCTATTAAAGTACCATTAGTATCATATTCTTCAATTAGAACACATATTACCGAGGTAATGCTAGGGCCAATTGGGGTAAAAGAGATGACTCCATTTATTGGATCCATAATTAAAGGTGGGCTTGACACATCAAAAGGTGTTTGGAAATCATATGGTGGATTATATGCCAGAAATCCCCCTGAATCTCCTTGTGCTTGTGCTAAAGAATATACCAGGGAATCACCATCTGGTTCAATGGCTCCCTGATCGAAGAAGAACTGTCTGTTCACACAGAATATAGCTACGGGCGCCTTTTCTAAGTTTGGAGAGCTGTTTCCTGGGGCATCCAGGTTGTTTATTAAAGCACTTACAAATATAGGCTTGGTGGTAGCATCAACAATTACATCGTTGGCATTTCTATTACCTAGGGTTTCATAGCTAACAATCCAATCATCCTGTAGTGCAGGTAATGTAATGGTATCCTGATACTCAAATTCTTCCACCGCATAGCCAGGAGGTGACTCACAACTGTCTATCCCTAAACATGGTAATTTGATAAAGTTTCCAGTATAATTATCGCCACTAAAGTCGCCAGTAATAATTGGAATGCTTTGTGAAAATAGTGTGTCACCCAGGGTAGATTCACATTTAATAATTATTGAAGGTTGGACAAATTGTCCTTCTCTGCAGTCCCTGTATATTCTTACCGTAACAATATAGCTCCAATCATCCAATCCTACATAGGTGATGTTTACTGCCGCAATATGGTTTGCTTTTGCTTTTTCAAATAATTGAAAAGAGCAAAGAAAAGTCAATATTACTAATAAAAGAGGGGCTCTCATTTCATGTGTCTAAATGGTGTCATTTATATGAAAGTGCTAATTTAATCATAAAGTAATATCTTTTTATTAGGAATCATCCGATTTGTAAAGCTAAGACTATTGATCAGGAAATTCATAGAAAACAAAGTTTGTCCTTGTACAAATACATTAAATTAAAAGCTCAACCCTAATCAGAAAACAGGATAAATAATGTAATTTCGCTTTCAGATGGAAAACGTTAGAAACTTCTGTATTATTGCTCACATTGATCATGGCAAAAGCACTCTTGCCGACCGTTTATTAGAACGAACAGGGACAATTTCGGGTAAGCAACTTCAAGAGCAGATATTGGATAATATGGACCTTGAAAGGGAGCGTGGCATTACCATTAAAAGCCATGCTATCCAGATGGACTATAAGTCAGCAGGTAAAGACTACACCCTGAATTTAATTGATACGCCCGGCCATGTTGATTTTTCCTATGAGGTTTCCAGGTCAATTGCAGCCTGTGAAGGAGCGCTGCTTATCGTTGATGCTGTCCAGGGAATTCAGGCCCAGACGATTTCAAACTTATACCTTGCATTAGATAGTGGCCTAGAGATTATTCCCGTACTGAATAAGATGGACCTTAGCTCTGCAATGCCTGAAGAAGTTACTGAACAGATTGTCGATTTAATTGGATGTGTTGAAACTGATATTATTAAGGCAAGTGGAAAAACGGGCATGGGGGTGGATGATATATTAACTGCAATCATAGAAAAAGTGCCCCCCCCTTCTGGAGATAGAAACAGCCCATTGCAGGCCTTGATCTTTGATTCTGTTTTTAATCCTTTCAGGGGAATACTTGCGTACTTTAAAGTTATTAACGGAGAGATTAAACAAGGAGACTTTGTTAAATTTATTGCTACTGGTAAAGAGTATTACGCTGATGAGGTAGGTATCTTAAAACTTGATACCATTAAAAAGAAGAAGATATCAACCGGAGATGTTGGTTACCTTATTTCAGGGATTAAAAAAGCGAAAGAAGTAAAGGTAGGGGATACCATCACTCACGTTGATAAGCCTTGTTTGGCCGTGGTTCAGGGATTTGAAGATGTAAAGCCAATGGTTTTTGCTGGGATTTACCCAGTTGATACTGAGGATTATGAAGACTTAAGAGAGGCCATGGAAAAACTACAGCTTAATGATGCTTCGCTAACTTTTGAACTAGAGTCTTCAGCTGCTCTTGGTTTTGGATTTAGGTGTGGTTTTCTGGGAATGCTACATATGGAAATAATTCAGGAAAGACTTGAGCGTGAATTTGATGTTACGGTGATAACAACGGTCCCTAATGTATCTTATATTGCTTACCTAAAAAAAGGAGATAAGATAAATGTAAATAATCCTTCCGATTTACCTGAAGTGATACAATTAAATTCTATTGAAGAGCCCTATATAAATGCTCAAATAATTACTAAGGCTGAATATACAGGTGCAATAATGAATCTTTGTATTGAGAAAAGAGGAGAACTAAAGAATCAGGTATATCTGTCCACAGATAGAGTTGAGCTTAGCTTTGAGATGCCTTTAGCTGAAATTGTCTTTGACTTTTATGATAAATTAAAATCCATTTCAAAAGGATATGCCTCCTTTGATTATCATCCGATTGGATATAGAGAATCTAACTTGGTGAAACTTGATATTTTGCTTAATGGAGATTCAGTTGACGCATTATCTGCACTAATATTTAAAAACAATGCTCAAAATTTCGGCCGAAAAATATGCGAAAAACTAAAAGAGTTGATTCCAAGACA
>JYMV01045544.1_pt1 | contig 11981 bp, 7 predicted proteins | sample 338911 | NCBI WGS metagenome assembly JYMV01 (sample SAMN03354496, study PRJNA234377) | hydrothermal vent metagenome | biome: Deep sea; feature: Hydrothermal plumes at the Eastern Lau Spreading Center, Western Pacific Ocean; material: Seawater | place: Tonga | collected 2009 | depth 2000 m m | reverse complement strand
ACTATGAAGAAACTCGTAATTCTGTGTATATACGCTTTTATCATTTCCCTATTTACACAGGTAATTGGCCAAGCTGTACAGTATTCTAAGGTTAGAATTTCACTAGCTCAACACAGCATGCAGCAAATAGCTGCACTCGGAATTGCCACCGATCATGGTGACTTTAGAAATAATTCGTATTTCGAATCGGATTTATCAGAGAGTGAGATTCAGCAGCTCGCCGCTAGCGGTTTCGATTATGAGATAGTTGTACAGGATGTTGCTCAATATTATCGAGATCGCAATATGGCGAGTCTCAATAAAACTGGTGCTCCTGGTGGTACTCCCACAGCTTCCTCAAATTGTACTTCATCGCCTATAGACTATGCGGTTCCCGCCAACTTTTCACTAGGCTCAATGGCTGGGTTTTTCACCTATGCCGAATTCCTCGCACACCTGGACACAATGGCCTCGAAGTTTCCCAATCTTATCTCGGCCCGTCAGCAAATTGATACCATAACTACCCACGACGGAAACCCGATATACTGGCTCCGGATTTCCGATAATCCCAATGTTGACGAGAATGAGCCGGAGGTGCTCTACACTGCTCTTCATCATGCCCGTGAGCCTGGTTCTATGTCTCAATTGATCTTTTACATGTATTACCTTCTGGAAAATTATGGCATAGACAGCACGATCACCAATCTCGTAGATAATACAGAAATGTATTTTATCCCCATGATAAACCCAGATGGGTATATCCATAACGAAACTACAGATCCAGGAGGTGGGGGCATGTGGAGAAAGAACAGAAAGGATAACGGAGATGGTACCTACGGCGTGGACCTAAACAGAAACTATGGTTATTTCTGGGGATATGACGACAATGGCTCCTCTCCAACTACCAGCTCCAATGTGTACCGGGGAACCGCCCCGTTTTCTGAACCGGAAACGCAGGCAACGAAATTCATGTGTGAGGACCACAATTTCAGGTTGATTTTGAATTATCACACCTATGGGAATCTTTTTATTTATCCATGGGGATATGAATATTCACTGTTTACACCCGACTCAGCAATTTTTGTGGAGTACGCAAAAATAATGACCTCGTACAATTTGTATACCTACGGTACAGGTGATCAAACGGTGAGCTATGTGGTAAATGGCGATTCTGATGATTGGATGTATGGCGAGCAAAGTTCTAAACCCAAGAGTTTTTCTTGTACTCCTGAGGTGGGCACGGCAAGCGACGGTTTTTGGCCCGCATCTACCCGCATTATCCCCCAATGCAAGGAAAACGTATGGCAAAATCTTACCATGGCCAGACTAGCGGGCAAATATGCAATTGCAGAAGATCTAAGTCCCAGCTACATTGCGCAAACATCGGGCTATTTGCCTTTCAATATCCGCCGATTGGGCCTCGATAGCCCTGCAACATATACTGTTGCAATTATTCCGTTAGGAACAAATATTGACAGTATTGGCGATCCAATTTCATTTGCTGGAATGAGCTTGTTAGAGGATAGGGTGGATTCATTTTATTATGCCCTGGACCCCTCCACCGTGGACGGGCAAGATTTTTCATTTGTGATTACACTCAACAACGGCCTTTACGTAACCTCTGATACGATTACAAAGACGTTGGGCCAGCTTACTTCTTCATTCTTTGATAATGCCGACAATATGAACAGCTGGAATACGGGCCAGTGGGAAACCAGCACCTCGGTGTATTACACTGCAAGTGCTTCTATAACTGATTCTGAAACTGGCGACTATAACAACAACACCAACATTGCTGTGACCTTAAGCAATCCTATCGATTTGACCGCTGCCATGAAGGCCAATCTAACCTTCTGGGCAAGGTGGGAATTAGAACCCGGTTATGACTATACTCAGGTAGAAGCATCTACCGATGGTGGCTCAGTATGGACACCCTTGTGCGGTAAGTACACAAAACCAGGTAGTGGTTATCAGGATCCAGGAAATCCGGTATATGATGGGTTTCAATCCAACTGGGTTTTTGAAGAGGTAGACCTGAATGATTATGTGGGAGAAAGTATCCTGATTAGATTCAACCTTCAAAGTGATAACTGGACAACCGCTGATGGGTATTATTTTGATGAATTAAATGTCAATGCAATTGACAATAATCTGGCACTGAACGTAGCTTCCGTGGATGGCACCTGCGGAAATGATGATGGAATTGCTGTGGCAATGGTAACCGGGGGCGTCCAGCCTTATACCATTCAATGGGATGACCCTGGAAGCTCCACTACGGATTCTATTACCGGATTGGCCGTTGGCCTGTACAGTGTTACCATAACAGATAACCTCGGTCTTTCATTGATGGATTCTGCTGAAATAATTGACCCTGGGGCGCCTGCGCTGGGTTTAGTAGTGTCGTCTGTTTCTTGCTTTGGAGGCAATGATGGAGGAATTTACCCGAGCGCATCTGGGGGAACGCCACCGTATACTTACTCATGGACACCAGGAGGCCCGCTCAGTACTAGCATACCCGCTGGCACCTACATTGTTGTTGTAACTGACAGCAATGGTTGTGCGGCAAGTATTACAACAAATATTCCTGAACCCACCGCAATACAATCTAACGCTGCGGTTTTCAGTGATTCAAATAACACCGGAGTAGGCGCAATAATCCACAACACTTCAGGTGGAACCAGCCCATACACATATCTTTGGACTCCGGGCGGCGAGACCACAGAAGATATTAGCGGCTTAGTCGCCGGAACATATTCGATACTAATTACGGATGATCATGGCTGTTCAATAACACAAGTTTACGTGGTTGGTAACATACTTGGTATTGCGGATTTCAGTGCTCATCTGGGCTACTCCATTAATCCAAATCCATCCAGTGGTAATTTTGTGCTGGAGCTTGAAAGGCGTCAAAAGTTAATTGTACTTCAGGTATCTGATTTGCTGGGCCGCATAATTTTGGAAGAAGAAATTCATGGGGCTAAATCCCATGTAATAGACCTGACTGCTCAGCCAACCGGTGTTTATTTTCTCAAGCTGAGAACTGAAGATGGATCAGCCATACGAAAGCTGGTGCTATACTAGGCTAAACCTGTCGCCTTCCCATCTGGTAATACAAATATATACTCGTTACAAACAACAACATGGCGCCCAATTGGTGCATTATTGCCAATGTCATAGGAACGGCATTAATAAGGGTAAGAACGCCGAGCAGGAACTGCACTATGACGATGACAATGACCATCACAACGGCTGAGTTGGAGCCCCTTGATAAATTGAGTTTTCTTCCTTTGAGCCAAATCCATCCAACCACAAGAACGATGGCATAAGCCAAATAGCGGTGAACAAATTGCACGCCCGCCAGGCCTTCTGTGAAATTTTTCCAGAAGGGGCTCATAGCGGTTACCCCTTCCGCAACCAAGCTGTCACCCATTAGAGGAAATGTATTGTAGGCCTTCCCCGCATCCAGCCCAGCCACGAATGCGCCGTACACCACCTGTAGCAATATCAGCCCGAGTAATAATTTTGATAACTTCCGAATGCTGTTGAAACTCTCATCTTCATTCCGCCCAGCTCGATGCCACAGGTCCATCATTACCCATAAAATATAACCGAACAAAATGGTGGCTGTAATCAGGTGAATGGCCAGCCTGTAATGGCTAACATGCGGGTCGTTGACCAATCCACTCTTTACCATGTACCAACCAAAAAAGCCCTGCAAAGCACCCAGGGAAAACATGACCAGGCACTTCCTGATTAGATTGAGATCCAGCCACTTTCGCAAAATGAAGAACGCAAAAGGAAATATAAATACCAATCCCACGAACCTGCCGAGTGTCCTGTGAATATACTCCCACCAGAAGATAGACTTGAACTGTACCAGGTCCATCTCATAATTGATTTTTTGATACTCTGGAAATTGCTGATACTTTTCAAATGTAGTTTGCCATGCATCCTCACTTAATGGAGGAATGGCCCCCATAATTAGCTTCCACTCAACCATCGAAAGGCCAGAATTACTCAGTCGCGTGATACCTCCAACGATAACCATGGAGAACACCAGCAACGCGCCTGCCAATAGCCAAATGAGGACAATATTCTTTCGTTTTAAGATCATTAGTGGACAATGAACACCGCTAAATTAATCAATCGCTTTCTGTAAAAGTTCTCATCGTATTCAGCCTAACATTTGCAAAGAGGCTTCGCGGAAATGATCCACGAACTAAAAATGCCGACTCAAGCAAGATCATGAAAAAAAGTATTTGACCTGAGAATTGAAAAGGCTTAGTAGCTGCCTGAAAAATCCAGGCTCAAGGCCGCAAACTGTCCGGCAAGACAGCTTGGAATATGGACCGATTAGTCCGCCAAACAACCTCGAAAACGCAAAAGCATAAGCGCAATAAATTCAGCTTGTACCAGATTAGATACAATATTCATTTTAACGCCCCCGTTTAAATTGGCGAACCGGACACTAACCATCACTCATCATGAAAAAAAGCCATCTCATAGTAATAATATTCCTATTTCCATTATTAGGAATCGCTCAAAATGGAGGAAACAAGAGTTCCATTTCCAAGAAAGAACACGTCGACGGTCAGTTCTCGCTGGGAATGAGAAATACCGCCAACTTATTTGGGAAGAACAATAATTATGGAATTGGCTATGGTGGCCAATACAGAATTCGCGCTGGCAAAAGACTCAATACTGAATGGTACGCGGATTACATCAAAACGGACTACAGCGGTGTTGGGCAAAGAGAAACTGTTCACATTGGCTGGAGCGTGATGTTCTATCCCTTCAACACTTCAACCCGAAAAGGTGCTTTCACGCCTTACATTATCGCCGGTCATTGCTTTGACTACGCACGGGTGAAATCTAATTTGTACTATGATCCTGCTATGAGCGCCTTTACTTCGAATTCTGCCAGAAGGTGGACGACTGCCGTGCAGCTGGGGTTGGGCGCCAGTTACCATTTCTCAGATAGGCTCGACTTGTCGCTTTCAGCGCAGTACATGACGCACCTGGGCAAAGACATTCGGGCAGAAGTTGAACAAATTGACGAGGACTCAGAAGAGTATTTGCACATCTATGATGACCTTGAGGATTTGACTCTTGAAGGACATCTTCTCCTTACAATGAGCCTTAACTATATTCTCTTTGACTTCATCAAACCACGAAACTAAAATCATCACCATGCAAAAAGCTGCTATCATCTTACTCTGCCTTCCGCTATTTGCGAACGCACAGAATTTAAACAAACAATATGTCGATAAGGGTCTACTCAGGGCTCAAGGTAATATTGCTCTTGGAGTACCCACCTACACCTCAGCTGGAATTAATATGTACCTCGTTGGAGATTTAGAATATTACGTGGAGAACAATGTATCAATAAAAGGATCCATCAACTATTACCTCGGGAGTTTTGGAGGTAGTGGTAACTTCAAAATGAATCATTCCGGTTTTCTTGGATCCAACTTTCACTTTAGAACCCATAGTCACTTTGATCCTTATGTTGGTGTTTTCCCCGGATACGCAGTCGGGCAGCTCAATGAAAAAGTGGTAGCGCTATCCGGGCTCGAGCCACAATCGTCAAATCCTGTGGTGCTAAGTCCATTGATCTCATTTGCCGGGGGATTTAACTACTACGCCAATCGGTTCTTCAGCTTATTCATAAATGCACAATACGTTATTGGTACGCATTTATCAGATGTAGCTCCCGTTTCGCTGAATGAGCTCAAGGTATCCTTCGGCCTTGGTTACCACATCTGGGCTACCAAAAAGCACATTGGATTTAGAAAGCCTGGGCACCAAAAACGGTATTAGTTCCGGCAATATACCCCCGTCTCTATTTTTCTCTATATTAGTGGTTCAGAACTGAACCCTGAGTAAATGAAAAATTTCCTGCTGCTTTTTGTGCTCTTGGTAATTCTTCCGGGTGCATCCTTTTCACAACAAACATTAGTCAGAGGGGCTTATTTAAATATTGGAACGCCTAGCTCAATGATAGTTAGATGGAGAACAGATTCAACTATCTCCACGGTTGATTCTAAGATCTGGTATGGCACCCAGCTCGACACGTCTACCATGATGACCCTGTTCGATGCAACATTGAAAACAAATCATGAGATTAATATTACAGGGTTAACTGCTGCAACTAAATATTTTTACGCAGTGGGAACGAGCACCGAAATGCTCTCTGCCTTAGACAGTACCCAATACTTCAAAACTTCACCCCCAGTTGGGGATTCCAGCGGCACCGTGAGAATCTGGGCCATCGGTGATTTCGGAGAGGGTAATACAAATCAGGGAAAGGTACGGGATGCCTACAAATCTTTTGTTGGAAACAAGCATACGGATGTTTGGGTTTGGTTAGGCGATAACGCATATGATGACGGCCGCGATAATGAATATCAAACAGCGGTATTTGATATGTATCCGAATATTTTTAAAAATACCGTGGTTTGGCCAGCTCCCGGCAATCACGATTACGGATCAACACATCCTGTCGCGCCACTAGGGGCAGGTCCATATTTCAGCAATTTTACCATGCCTGCCAATGCCGAAGCGGGTGGTTTTGCAAGCGGAACGGAGAGCTATTATTCCTATGATTATGGGAATGTTCACTTCATCTCTATTAATACAGAGGAGTATGCTTTTGGTTATGTGCCACCCCTTACCGTAAATATAGATCATCTGCCGGCAATGTTAACATGGATCGAAAACGATTTGGCTGCTAATACCAACAAGGATTGGATCATTGCTTATTTACATGCCACACCCTATTCGCGAGGAACACACACAGAGAGTTACAGCGGTACTGATTTGATCAAAGTTATTGACGGCTCCGTAATGCGCAGCACAAGGGATTATATCGTTCCCATACTGGAAAGTTATGGCGTAGACGTGGTGCTTGGAGGGCATAGCCACGTGTATGAACGATCTTACCTCATTTACGGTAATTATGGCACCGGTGGGCCTAACGCTCCTGATTCAACAGTCGTGAATGCAGGCTCTGGAATGGCCTCACAATGTGCTGCTTACAAAAAGACCTCAACAGGCCCAACTCCCAATCGCGGCACTGTTTATTCTGTAATTGGGTGCTCCGCTAAAATTGGCGATCTGGGTTCAGACAACCAGCTCGATCACGAATTACATTTCAGGGCGGCTTATGAATTGGGTTCAATGGTTATCGAAGTAAACGATAACCGGCTGGATGCCTATTTTGTAGATACAACAGGTTCTGCATTTGATGAGTTTACAATTATCAAAGATGGCACGGTGAACAATGCGCCGGTTGCGGTAGATGACGCTGCAACTACCGATACTTCAACACTTGTTTCCGTTAGCATTCAGCTAAACGACAGCGACTGCAATGGAGACTCCCTTACAGCAACCATATCGATGGGGCCGAGCAACGGAACTGCAGTGGTCAACGGAACATCCATTGATTACACACCCAATGCAGGGTTTAGTGGAGCAGATAGCTTTGTTTACGTAATCTGCGACGATGGGACTCCTATTATGTGTGATACCGCGACAGTTATCGTAACAGTAACTCCTGGCTTCGTCGGAATAGCCGACCTGGTGCCTGCTTTTGAATTTTCAATTCACCCCAATCCATTCACAAATAGCTTTGAAGTTGAGTATGTAATAACCGCTCCCGGATACGTTTCACTGGAAATATACAATATGGTCGGACAAAAGATTAATTCGATTGTTAATCAGGAGCAAAAAAATGGGCGATACCAATATACTGTTAATGAATCCGAACTTGGACTAACGAAAGGTGCCTACCTCATACATTTCAATACTGAAAGCTCATCGATAGTACAGAGAATAGTCCGGTTGTAAAACGCGTTCTTGTTTGTCCATTGAATTGGGGGCTGGGCCATGCCACCCGATGTATTCCCATCATTGAGGCACTCCTCGAAGAGAATGCCTTTGTGATAATAGCCGCAGAGGGTGGCCCGCTTGAGTTGCTAAAAACGGAGTTCCCAACGCTTACATGTGTCAATTTCCCCGGATACAATTTCACTTATCCATCCAAGGGAAGCATGGAACTTCAGATGATACTTTCGACTCCTAAAATCTTACGAGGGATAAAGTCGGAGCACAATACTCTAGACAGATTCATCGATCATTACAGGATCGACGGCGTTATTTCAGATAACAGGTATGGATTATGGAGCAAAAAGGTAAAGTCGGTATTTGTGACCCATCAGATAACCATCAAGGCAAATGGTTTGTTCAAGTTATTGGAACCCATCCTGTTCCGAATTAATAAATCCTATATCGGGAAATACGATGAGTGTTGGGTACCCGATCACGAGGGGGAAAAGAACCTGTCAGAGGATTTGGCACATAAAAAAGTGCTTCCCAACCTACACTACATTGGATCGCTTTCCAGATTCAAAAAAAAGCACAGCACCCATGAATCTTCCAGGCGTTACGACCTGATGGTTATCCTCTCTGGACCGGAGCCCCAGCGAAGTATCTTTGAAAAGATAGTGTTGGACCAGCTGAGCTCATCTTCACTCAAGGCACTGGTAGTTCAGGGTCTTCCTGAGGGGAAAATACAATCTCAGCCGGGTGTTATGATGTTTCCACACCTGGAAACCGATAAGATGTTGGAGGCGATGAAGTCGGCCGATATGATTTTGTGCAGGCCTGGATATTCTTCCATCATGGACCTGGAGGCTACGGGAAACAAGGCCATCCTGGTACCCACGCCCGGACAAACTGAGCAAGAGTACCTGGCCAAGACCATGATGGAAAAGGGTGCCTTCTACAGCGAAACGCAATCCAATTTTGATCTGGCGAGATCAATGGAAATGGCAAAGGGGTATGCTGGATTGGATAAGAATGATTACAGCGATAAGTTGAAAAAGAAAGTTGAATTGTTTTTGAGCTGCCTTTAAAGGGCTATTGATCACGCTGCCTCAGCACCTCATACAGGGCAATACCTGTAGCCACAGAAACATTCAATGAACCTATCTCCCCTTTTATGGGAATGCTGGCAATTTCATCGGCGATCCTCAGGCAAGCATCAGAAATACCGTCCTTTTCAGATCCCATTACAAGCGCAACGGGGTCATTGTATTTTAAATAGTGAATCTCCTTGTTCCCTTTTTCTGTACAGGCCACGATTTTCAATCCGCTACTCTTTAGAAACTCGATGGCTTTTACCAGGCTCTGCACCCTACAAATTGGAATCTTGTGCAATGCCCCTGCTGATGTTTTAATAGCATCTGAATTAATCTGTGCCCCTCCTTTTTCAGGAATTACGATTGCGTGCACACCTGCGCATTCCGCAGTTCTGGTAATGGCGCCAAAATTTCTGACATCGGTTATTCCATCCAATATCAAGATAAAAGGAGTTTCTCCTTTTTCATATACAAATGGAAGAACGTCTTCTACCGTGGAGTAAGTTATGGGCGACATCAGGCATACAACACCCTGATGATTTTTGCGCGTAACACGGTTTAGCTTCTCAATCGGAACCAGCTGATACGAAATCCTCCTTTGCTTTAAGAGCTGCAGCAGGCTCTGGGCATTTTCTCCTTGCAGGCCTTTTTGTACAAAGATTCTTTCAATTTCCTTTCCAGAGTTCAACGCCTCAATCACAGGTCTAATACCGAATATTAATTGATCCATATTTCTTATTGAGTTGGAAGTAAGTGCATCGTTAATACACTATTCCCTGTCTCCAGGCATCCACGGCCAGGTACCAGCTGTTTTTATATATCGGAGATCGATCGAGTTTGAAGTCTTTATCCGTTAACGGGTTTAAGACATTCACAAAGGCAAAATTGAGTGAGACCAGATTGCCCTCTTCGCCATATATCCAATTTTCAGAAAAGGAGTTTTTGTAAACCACATCGGGTGCTCCGTAAACAATATATATCATTCCCCGATCTGACTTCCAGCCCTCTAAATATGAAGTGAAATATTGATTGGCATCCTGAACCCTCGCGTAAAACTTCTTGATTACCTTTTTCCCTCTGTCCGGGTTTCCGGTGATGTTCAGCCAAAAATTATCAACTGCCGTCTTTTTATCATTGGTCGTCATCATTTCAGTAAACTCTTGCTTGGTGGTAATGTACCGCAAAGGGCCTATCATCTGATCCGCTGAAGTTAATTTGGGAAAATCATTGTAGTAATGGAAAAAAGTCAGCCCTTCTCTTGTAATCGTATCAATTTGAAAGTGGTAGATGCCTTTTTTATCCATTGTTGATTCGACAATGCCTTCTTCATTCAATATAACTTGATAAAGTGTGTCTGGCCAATACTTGACTTTTTTAGGTTCCTGTACTGAAAATGGTGGTAGCGAAACAGGGAAATTGATATCGTAATACTTCACGTACATTTTTGAAATATCTTTCATTGCAGGCTTGATCGCCAACACATCCCTTCCGTGTACCACCGGATTAAAATTTGTTTGCTTTTTAATTTTTGAATCTACCTTGAAAAATTGCTTGGTGTACTTTGAACCTTTATCAATGTTTACGAACATCTTCGCTGACTGCTTGCGTTTTATATCGAACGCGCTCACTTCCAATAAATAGCTATTTGGCGATTGGGCCTTAAAATCTATGCTGTTGATTATTTGCTTTCTTCCATCTGATTTGTCATAAACAAATGTTGCCGATGTGCTGTCGATTACTTCCTTAGATTCAAAAGATGAGAATAACTTATAAGAGATCATGTAGGCTGCGGTAAATTTCTGGTTGTCTCCGTCCTTACTGTAGAGAAATTCATCGGTATTGATAGAGCAATACAACCGTGAAACGGAATCAGAAACATGATAAACCCGGTATTCGGGGTGCATGATGCTCGAGCCTTTGTAATAGAGGTATGACAAGTTTTGATTGCTCAGCTTAGATGTGGTTGTACATCCAGCCATGGTAAATAAGATCAAGCCTGTGGCAACGATCCTCATTCTTCTATCTCTTTGTGAGGTTTGTCAAGCTCCATCGTTTCATAGCTATCTTCACCATTTCCATCCGTAATCTTGATTACATCCTTATCGATCTTCTTAAATTCCCTGGAAGCACTGTTGTACATATTTACCGTCGTTCCCAGATGATTTCCCAGTTTGGTCATGGACGTCTGATAAGAGTTCAGGTGATCTCCCAATTTCTCTACTCTTTTTATCACATCCTTCACCGACTCCTCAATCTTCAAGGCCTTTAAACCCTGCAGAACCGTTTCCAGATAGGCATAGAATGAGGTAGGTGACACAATAATGACATGTTTCCTAAAGGCGTATTCGACCAGGTCCTTAGTATTCAAGTTCACTGTTCCAACATTGTATATCAGCAGGTTGTAATAAATTCCCTCTGCAGGGATAAACATGAATGCAAACTCCGTCGTTCCCTCGTTGGGCCTGATGTATTTTGCAGTTTCATCGATGCGATTCTTAATGTCGCCTTTGAATTCTTTCTCAAGCTGCTCACGCCGCTCTTTATCTGAGGTCTGCACCATCTGGTTGTATTTCTCCAACGAGAACTTGGCATCTATAGGTATGATGCTCTCCTTAAAGAATATGGCTGCATCCACTATCTCGCCTGATTCAAATCGATATTGCATTTTGTATTGGTTTGGTTGCAACACGTTGCCCAGCAGCGCCTCCAAGAAGTACTCTCCCAGCACACCTCTTTGCTTGGGATTTTGCAATATTTTTTCCAGGCTCTTCATCTGCTCGGCAAATCCCAACACCTGCTTATTGGTTCCTTCGATACTCGTAAGTTTTTCCGTCACCTCTTTAATGATTCTGGCACTTTGATTGAACTGCTTTTGAAGGTTGTCTGATGTGTTTTTCTGATGACTGGAGATTTGCTCCGTAATTTTATCGAGCCGAGTCTGCATTTCCTGCCTGTTCTTTCCGCCCGATTCCTGCACTTCCTTTCTCATATTCTCCATCAGCTCAAGCATAATTTTTTGAGATTGGTCGATGCTGCCAGGCTCCTCCCTGGGCTGCATATACAAATACATCAGGACTATCA
>JYMV01041945.1_pt1 | contig 11982 bp, 8 predicted proteins | sample 338911 | NCBI WGS metagenome assembly JYMV01 (sample SAMN03354496, study PRJNA234377) | hydrothermal vent metagenome | biome: Deep sea; feature: Hydrothermal plumes at the Eastern Lau Spreading Center, Western Pacific Ocean; material: Seawater | place: Tonga | collected 2009 | depth 2000 m m | reverse complement strand
AACATTTTTAGCATTGTATAATCCCGTTGGGGATATATAGAGCTGACCTATGCCAACTACATCTTCTAGATTTATTTTTAATCTTCTTTCAAAATCAGCCTCGTAGACCAGCTCTGAACAAGATAAGGCTTCAACACCTAACTCGAACATATTATCATAAGGTATACCCTCAAAGGATTTACATTTATCTACAAACCTACATATATAGGGCATATTGAAATCAACACACCTTAAAACAACTACTCGATCTGCTTCGTAGCATAGATCGGAAACGGTGCTCTTTGTGTAGTCTGTGTGGGTCATCTCGCTTATTTCCCAGTTTCTATCCTTGCTTACACATAAAGCTGCATGAGAGAACTCACCACCTATAAGAAATGTAGTTAATTTCTTCTTATCGACAGTAAGTATTATATCCCCAGGTCTAATTAAATTATAAACCTGATGGTACTTTATACCTCGCATAGAGGTATAGTAGGTACTAAACCTAATATAGGGTATTATGTGCTTGAGAGACCAATGGTACATTTTAGTACTCATTAGCCATATTTTAAATCTAACTATCATAATAACCTCCATTTTTAATCTTCAAAGTATTGTGCAATGTCCTTATAAGCATCCATAAGACCATCTCTTATACCACCATCTGTGCTATAATCATAAGCCGCAAGACCACCTACTACAGGTATTCCTAATATAGAATAAATAGTATCTGGCTTAACTTTAAACTTCTCAGCTAACTTTCTTACAGCAGCTCCTCTTGCTTTTGGATTATTGGCATATATATTATAGGCCAATTTAGTAAACAAAGGAGATTTAAGAATACTATCTGCTAAAGCATAACCAACCATTCCACCTACGGGTCCTGTTGTTGCAAAACCAGCACCAGTAGATAATAATCTTGTAACCAATGTTCCAGTCATATTTCCTTTACCAGCTTTCTCTAACACTTGAGCAAAAGTTCTCCACAAGTCTTTATCAATCTTATCTTTAAATAACCGCTCTAACACTTTCCTACCGTTATTGGTAGAGAGTACTGATTTTAAATTAGCAGCATTCTGACCTTTGAATAATTGTTCAGCCATAGCATTTCTAAGGTAGGTCTTTTGGTTTTTAGAGAAATCCTCATTCTTTGAAAGCTTACCTAATGAATCCATTTGCTTCATGAAAGAATCTATCTTTAGAGGATCATTACCTGATAAAACTTGTTTAAGCTTAGCAGTAGCATATTGAGGGTCTTCTATTAGTTTGGCGATTGTTTTATCACCTTTTATTTTAATAAACTCAGAATAATCTTTGTCTAATTTAGAAGCTTGTTTACCCTTCCCTGCTTTACCAGCAGCAATCTTAAACTGTTTCCTACTCTCTTTATAAGAAGCTCTTAGAACTTGATCAGCAGATATATTATTACCTACACCTCTTTTGGCTTTATTGGCCTCAGAGCCTAAAGTAGATCTTACCTTCCTTAAAGCTTGTGTAGGAGTTAGTTTTAAACCCTTCATTAGTTTAACTATACTTTCTAAGTTTCCTATCTTAGCAACACCTGCTTGTCCGTGTAAATCATCAACTAACTTCTCAACAGTTTTAGCTGAAACATCTATCTCACCTAAATCATCATACCTTTTAGTAAACTCTTTTCCAGCATTTTTAACACCAACACTTACATCCTCAGAATGTTTAAGGGCTGACTTCTCTAAATTAGCAATACCTTCAACATATTCACTTTGATCACCAAATATCTCTTTCTTAGCTTTATCTATAACACCTTCTCTAGCGGCAGTACCCCCACCCATAGCCTTTACAAGCCCTCTTCCGACTCTGTTAACACCTTGAGCTGCGAACTCTATAGGTTTAGCAAGTGCCTTACCAGCAACACCTAAGCCCTTAGTAATAACAACAGGTGCAACAGCACCAATACCGGCAGTTAAAGCAGCACGAGTATTAGACCATTCTTGACCATCTGAACTAGCACCTATTTCAATACCTTGTCTTGTAGCATCAAGTACAGAAGCCTCAGCAGAAGCAATAGCACCATATTTAGCCATATTAGATTTAGCAAACTGTTTAAGCTTGTACCTAATACCTTGTTTTATAGCTTCCCTGGTTCCCATTTGTACAGCTTTACCACCAACGGCCTTACCTATACCAAATGAAGCCCAAGTTAAAGGGTCTACTAATATATTACCAAAATCCTTAGCTTGCTCCAATCCAGAACGAGAACCTTCACCCAATGTCGCAGTCTTATCGGCTACAGCCAGGTTGGTTTCAAAGGATCTTAATTGTTCTTCGTCAAAGTTAGTTAGTACATCTTTTAAAGTATCAATACCAGAAACAGAGTTTAAATCCATACTATTTATGTATTCGTGGTTCCTTTCTTGTAACTCTTTAATAGAAGCATCGGGCATTTCTTCCCCGTACATCTTTTTGAGAGACTTTTGGTAGCTAGGTATTTCAGTTGCCTTGTCGAATACAATCCAACCATCTTCCCGTAAGACAGAATTGTAATCGAAGTCCTCTCCCATGCCTTTTATCATACCTGCTATTTCTTTAGCATCAGCCGTGTTTCCACTTGCATCAGCTTTTTCTAAAGCAGAATATAATTGTTCCTTTGAATATGCCATAATTGACTCCTTAATTGTACTTATCTAAAAGACTTTGTTGATTTGAAGAAGGTGTGAACCCTCCGGTCTGACCTCCTGTTATAGCGGGATCTAAGTTAGCTACATTTTGTTGAACTTTTTGATCTGGTTTTTCCATATCCCCATACATCTTTTTAACCGCATCAGGGGCTTCATAAGTCCCATCCATTCTTCCTAATAAATAAGGGGAACCAATGCCAGTATTAGCGGCCATAGTTCCAGTAGTAGCAACCATTTGATTCATCTTATACTCAACAGTCTCAGGTGTGTCTCCAACTTGAGGGATGTTTGTAGAAATATAATCCATGATTTCTGTCTCAGAATATGCAGCACCAGTATCAGCTCTTAACAGAGCCTGTAACCAAGCCGATGTGGCTGATTTGAACTTTTGTGGCATCTCTTCACCAACCATCTTATTAATAAAAGCGGCTTTTATTTCAGAGTTAGCATGTCCAGAAGCATAAGATTGTATTCCACCCATAAGACTTGTAAGTTTCTCTACCATCTCAGGGTCTTTTACCATATCTTGTATTACAGGTAAAGCATCAACTGCTCTCTTAGCTAATTGATAAGACTTCTTATCACCTTCTTTCTTAAAAGGGAAAGCAGGCTCACCTGAATTAGATACCCAAGAAGAGTTAGGTATACTTGTATTAGATCTAGGGTCTTTATAACCTCTCTCAACTGCTTGGTCTGCATTACGACCTGTTAGTTGAACATCTGTTAAATCAGTATCTTCAATCCTCTTCCATTCACCATCTATATAAACATCATAACTGTTCTCATCATTCTTTCTACCAGCAACAACCTCTTCTAAACCTTTATCATTAATTGCTTTAAGATTTACAGGACGACCCATAGACTTAGGTTTATTAACATTATAAACTTGGTTTACAACCTTTTTCTTCTCATTAGCATCTTCTGCACTAATGGCACCTGAAGCTACTGCTTGGTCTATCTTAGCTATTTCATTATTATAAGCAGTTAAGTTTCTTTGGTTAGCTGTTAAATCACCTGAACCTGAAGTTATTGAGTTTTGCTTAGCTTTATAAAAGTTAGCTTTCTTAGTATTACCAGCAGCCTCAGCTTCGGTAATAAGCTTATCATAGTGGTCATAATTCTCTTGTGATTTCTTAGCATCTTGAGCCATTCCAGCCTCTGTCTTTCTCTTTTGCTCTTTCACAGCCATTTTATTAGCTTGGTCTTGTTCGAAACCACTATAAGCAAACTTAGCAGAACCTGCATTACTGAAACCTACCGCACGGGATAAAGCATATCTTCCTAATGCTCTCATCAAGTCTTTACCTTCTACCCCAAATAAGTCCCCTAATCCACCTAGGAAGCCTTTAATCTCTTCCTCAGCAGCCTCAGGAGGTAACTTTTTAGCCTCTACTGCAGCCATAACTTCATCAATCTTACTTTTAGCATCTGTAGCAACTGCAGCCTTTTGAGGGTCCCCAGCAGTTGCTGCTATAATATCTGTTTCAGCATTTTTAATCTCAACTTCAGATTCACGAGCTTGATACTCTACCTCTTCGTCAATTGCATCTTTCTCAGCCTGTTGTTCTGCATCATAACCTTCTTCCATATTCTCTTGGTCGAACTCTGATTGAAACATAAGGTCGTCCATGTTTTGCTCAAAAATAACCTCTGGAGGTAACTCTTGAGGCAAATTAGCAGGTGCAACATTATCACCTAACCTTGGTATATCCTCAGGTTTAGGACCAGCAGCCACTTGTTGTTCGTAAGCTTTTTGCTGTATAGGCCTATCAAATTGAGGTTTGATAATACCCTCTTCTAATTTAGGCATCTTACCTTGCTCATCCAATGGACCTGTGTAAGGTCTAATTGACTCACCTTGTCCTGGTTCTGTAAATGTAACAGTACCATCATCGTTCACTTCTTCACTATAAGGTATCCCACTTGCTATAAGTTCTTGTTCCTCTGGTGAGTCCATTTTAACTGTATAAGACTGAGGAGGTATTACTGTTCTTGGGTCCGGAGCTCCTTGAGACATATCAAAGTTCTGTTCCATCATATCTTGAGTATCACTAGCAGCATTTAATTGGTCGCCCATTAGGTTTTCTTCAGCTAATTGTCGGTCATATATATCTTGGTACTTTTGTTTCATTCTAATTACATCTTGGTTTATACCATAAGTATCTTCCATATTCTCTTGGTCGAACTCTGATTGAAACATTAAATCATCTAAATTATCTTCATCTCTCATCCTACTTTCATATGCTTTCTTTCTTTTAGCCATTTGTCTTTCAACAAAAGACATTTCGTTCATATCATAATCTTGTTCCATCATATCTTGAGTATCAGAAGCAGCATTTAATTGATTATTCATCATAGCTTCTTCAGCTAATTGTCGATCATATATGTTTTGACCCGGCATCATTTGATTAGCTTCCATATTGGAACTTGTCCTATTAGGCATCATTTGACCAGCAGTCCCCATAGCTTCTGGGGTCATCATTGGTATTGGAAAAGAACCAAGATCAAGATTCCTATTAGGTATCATCTGATTAGCTTCTGGGTTAGAACTTGCCATACCAGGTATTATTTCACCAGCTGTTAGTTTATTCCTGTCTTCATATGCTTTCTTTCTTTTAGCCATTTGTCTTCCAACAAAAGAATTATCAAACTTATATTGGTCATCCAGATTCTCTTGATCAAACTCAGATTGGAACATAAGGTCGTCTAGTTTATCTTCCCTTTTATAAGCTCTTCTAGCTTTAGCTTCTTTTATTTCTCTTTGTCTCTTCTGCCACATAGTCTCACCTATGAAATCAGTCACCGGCTCTGGTGGGTTCTCTGAAAGTGTAGGTTTTGAATCTACATTAAAAGGACTATTCGTTTGGCTCCCGCTTAAAACAGAAGGAGTCATCATTGGTACTGGGAAAGATCCAAGATTAAGATCTCCCCTATTTAATAAGGCACCTGGCTTTGAATCTTTTCCTCTGTTGTTTTTTATACTAACCTTTGATCCACCTTCTGTTGAGAATTGGACATCATCTAGGTCATTATTGTCATCTTCAACCATTTTTTGTAGGTTGGCAAGAGAGAACTTCTCTTCTTGATTTGACCTATATTTATTTCTTCTAGCCATGATATTACTCCTTCTTATTTAAACATTTTGTAGGCAAGTGCTCCGCCTAATAATAGAGGTATAGCCATACCCCCTGTAGCAGCTGTTAAACCAGCAGCAGTTCCAGCAGCACCAGCTCCACCAGCTCCGGCAGCACCAGCTCCGAGAGCAGCCCCACCTTTACCAGCACCAGCAGCAGCAGCGGCAGGGGCAGCACTTGATATACCTACACCAAGTTCTGCTGCAGTAGCTAACTCAGCCGCAGTGCCCATTGGGACAGCAGCAGAAGCCGCAGGGGTCATAAGACCGCCAAGATAACTTGCTCCTTTATCTACTGCCATGTTTGCAACCTTACCCCCAGCTACTTGACCAAGAGAGCCCATTAATCCTGGGCCACTTTGGGCTGGTGCCTGTGCCTGAGGTGTTGCTACTTGCATCCCACCTTGAGGTTGTTGAACACCTTGTCTTTGAATCCCAAAAGGATTAGATTGATCGTGATAAGTCATTATTTACCTCCACCTGTTTGTTCTGTTGTTGATGTCTGAGGTAGAGCTCCAAAGAACCCTGCCATCCTACTTAGACCCTGATATGTAGTATCAGCTTCTGCTTGACTTTGCTGCTGCTGAGCACCACCCACTTGTCCTAATAGACTAGCACCTTGTCCCTGAGCACCTAAAGCTGCTTGTTTATTAGCAAAATTAGTAGCCTGTTCTTGCTGATCAATACCAGCAAACCTAGCAGCCAAATCTTGACTAATACCTTGTTGGTTTAGCATTTGTCGAGAACCACCGAGGTTCCCAGTTCTACCAGCAGCGCCCGCTAGGGACCCTAGTGCTGATTGAGCCTGCTGTGTAGCAGCTGTTCTCATACCAGAAAGGTCTACACCTTGGTTTGCTTGGGCTAACAGGGACTGCTCGAGCCCAGTTTGTCTACCAGAGGCATCTCTGCCCATTTGCATAGCTTGAAGTTGATCAGGTGTAAAACCAGCAACTTTTGATAGCTCCCCTGAATCTAATGCTTGTCTAGCTTGTGATAAAAGAGGACTCACATGTTCACCGTAAGCTTTCTCTGAGATACCAGATGTAGATGTTGACGTTTGAGGCTCACTTCCACCACCACCTAGGTTACTTATACTTTCAGGAGCAACATAAGACACTTCTCCGTGCTCTAGGACTTCTCCTGTTGACATGCTGAATGTCATGCCGTTATACATCTTAATTTTGTTCATTATATTTACTCCTTATAGTAATTTATCCATGGTTATATATTGTTCGTTATAACCTAATTTTTTTAATACCTTTAACCAACCTTTACGACCAGTAAACTCTACTCTTTGAAGACCTGCCTTTCTGGCTTCATCTTCTAAGATAGTTGTGACTTGTGAATAACTGTCAAATACGACATTTTTGTCTATATTTGCTAATGTTATTATGTGAAGGGATCTATAGTTGTTATACTGTAATATCCTTGTGGACCCTATGGCTATTGTGGAACCATTGGGGTCTAATACATCCCAAATATGAAACATACTTGGGTTATTCATAACCTCTTTCATTATTTGAAATGGTGTCCATTCTCCTCTAGAGTGCTTTAAAGCTCTCTCTAGGCAGGGTTCAATTTCATTCCATCTCTTTAAGCACTCTTCTTGGCTTAATATTTTAGTTTTATACATAATTTTCTCCGAATTAAATTATAGATTAGAAACAATCATTACTAAACCGCTATTTACTAAAGCAGTTGCAGTTGTTTCAGTAGCAAAACCAAGAGCAACTTCAATATGTATTGTACTGCTTGAAGTAGAGGCTAGGTCTGGTTCAGCTGTTGTTGCTATTGTAAAACACTCAAGGTACCCAGAGCCTTGCCACCTAAAAGTAAAACCACCCACGTCATAATCAGTGTCGAGAGACCAGCTTGTTGTTTTAGAAGCAAGAGTTGTTGTTCCGACTTTTACAAGAACACTTATAGAAGAGAAGTCTTGTGGATCTGATTGTGCAAGAGTTACATACCCATCAAAAGCAGGCATAGTATTAGGCTCAAGACCAAAAAGTGATATAGTTGTTCCTGAGGTACCTACGGTCTTTCTCTTACTGGTTGAAGTACTGTTATAAGTATAGAAATCAGTGAGGAAATCCATGGTATAAGTGTTTTCTGCTGTGATCTGACCTGAAGTACTCATAGCACCTGAGGTACTAAAAATAGGTTCAATATTATCACCATTGTCATTAATTACATTTAAATCTCGAACACTCATAGTAGAAGATTCTAAAGTAACGGCTTTAATTGTTCCACCATATATAGAACCACCAATTATATTATAACTTGAACCACTGTCAGGGTCACCAGCAGAATACATACTAAACCCAACAGGAGACCCTGCATTCCAATCATAATTACTTGACTCTATCTTACCTCCAACTAAAAGAACATCTGTTGCCATTTTATCAGAAGTTATAGCATCAGTAGCTATTTTGCTTGTTGTGATTGCTCCACCTGCAATTTTTGTTTCACTTATTTCTCCATCAACTATATGTGTTGATGAGATAACATTTGAATCTATCTTAGCTGCTGTTATAGCATTAGTAGCAATCTGCAAAGCATTTATGCTGCCTGTTGTTATTTTAGCACCAGATATTGAGGTAGAATTGTTATTAATAGCATCAGCTACACCTTCTGGTAATACTTTACTATCCGCAGTAGTTTGTGCTGTTATTAGGTCTGCTTGTGATCCAGCCCCAATCGTACTTGGCAAGAAAGGTCCTGTTCCTGTTACTTTAATATGTATTGCACCAATCGCATTTGCTCTGATTTTATCAGCAGTAATTGCATCAGATATAATCAAATCACTTGTAATAGCATTTACAGCTATCTCATTTGCAGTAATAGTTCCTGCTTCCATTTCAAGAGCAGTAACAGTCCCAGCAAGTATAGCACCAGAAGTGATAGAATTAGCAGCAATCTCGTCTGCTGTGATAGCATTAGCAGCTATTTCATTAGCACCAATAGAATCAGCTTGTATCTCTGTAGCTGTGATAGTTCCAACAGCAATCTCACCAGCAGTAATAACATTAGCAGCAATATGATTAGCACCTATTGCATCAGCTTGTATTTCATTAGCTGTTATAGACCCTGCAGAGATATGTGTTGTATTAACAGCATTATCTGCTATCTTATCTGCATCAATAGCCCCGTCTAAAATGTGTTGAACATTGATAGCATTTAATGCAATTTTATCTGCATCAATAGCCCCGTCTAAAATGTGTTGAACATCAATAGCATTAGCAGCTATCTTCTCCCCAATAATAGTTGTATCAACTAGTAAAGCAGCATCTATGGATTGTAAAGGCGTTACCCAAGTAGCTACCCCATTTATCTTTTTCAAGACACCATATAATCTACCATCGTCATATTGAATACTTAATGTTGTTCCATACCCAAACTCAGTTATACTTGAATAAACTTTACCTGTAAAAGAAGTAACAGCCGCAATAGCGTCTAAGTTCCATTGAGCATCTCCTAAGACTGGTTTATTTCTTCCTGTGATAGTATAAGATATTAAGGCAAAACCTGTATCTTTGGTATTAGCAGGGTAGATATACCATTTTGACTTTACATCATTTATTGTAAACTGCTCAGCTACCCAAAAGACAGTCTCTGCAATTGGAAGAGTGTTATCCAAAACTAAAACCCAAGTTTCTGCCTCTGGCTCATCAGGATTTCCCATATCAGAGAGAAGATAAGAATAAGTCGTAGTATACCTTTTTAATACAAAGGTATTTGCCTCATCCGTGATATCTACCCAAGTGTAATCAGTAGCGTCTCCTGATTGATAGAATGATTTAGAAAACCAAGCACCCCTCCAAGTAAGAACTGTCCCATCTGGTAAGAAAGGAAAGAAAGAAAAATCAGAAGCATCACTTTGGTTCTCTATGGACCCTTGTATATCAGAATTAGAGATATCAGAAGCATATGCTATATAAAGTTGTTCATTTTTATATTCACCAGAACCCGCCGCAGCACCTGCATCTTTCCTATTTGATTCTCCCATCACACCTGTTTCTAATTTCTTTAATCTTCTCTCTACCTCAGGTTGAGGTCTTCCTAACTTATCTTTTGGGTCTAAAATCATGACTATCTCCTACTAGTTCCTTTTATATCAAAGGATATTGTTGTTAATTTTGGGTTGGTAGCACCATCCATGGTTGCTCTAATATTGAAGTATCTTCCACTTTCTCTCTTATCTAATTTATAATCGGTAGAAGGGTTGAAAGTCTGATTAGAGTAAGAAGCTACCTCACCTATATTAGAAGTGGCATCAACTGCTATCAGGACACTTTCCTCTGAACTAGGGTAAAATCTAGACATCTGCTTATATTGTATTGTTCCTATATTATTCTCTTTTTGAATAAAATAGCCACCAGACGTATAGGTACTGTTATTTAGTAATTGAATCTTAGAATCAATCTCGCTTCCCCCGTAGATTTTAATAGAGCCATCAAGCTCTGTCTCAACTAAACTTAGTAATTGAGGTATATCTCTCTTATGCCACATTTTTGTCTCGTAATCAAATACAAAGGCTTTATTACACCCGTTATTTGTGGAGTTGTCTGTGTCAGAATAACAAAACCAAACCTCTTTATCTCTTGTTTGTTTAAAGACAAATGATTTAGTTTTATCTGAACCTTTAACATCGTTAAATAGTCCTTCTTGGATTATACCTTTGGCTATATCTGCTTTCTGGGTTTGACCGTCATGAACATATATTCCGTAATTACCCCAAACTATATGCTGGCTACTACCTATTGATTGCACACAACCAGAAGTATAAAGACCATCATCCTCAAATAATGTTTCAAAAGCTAATATGAAATCATCTCCTGTCTCTCTTACTTGAACAACAGCATCTTCTTTATAACAAATAAAGTAAGGGCCAAGTTGTAGTCCGTCTAAAATCTTACCTGCACTCTGCGTTAAAAAGGCATCACCGGCAGTATTAACGCTAGAAGCCACCCAAGTCACATTAGCCAATGAGGCTATTGAAGTTACTGTTGAAGACCAAACGAAATCTACAGGTAAGTTTACATCATCCTGTGTTCCTCCTAAATGTTCTTCAAAAATGTTCATAGCAACAAGTCTATTATTGAAAGGTCTTAAAACTCTAGCTATAATAGGTTGCGCGTTTGAATCATCTAAAGCACTCCAATTAGTTATCTCTTGTAGGGAGCCCGCTGAGACCCCTGCATCAGTAAACTGAGGGGGTGCATCAAAAGCTGGGTTAACTACAAGTATTTCATTAAATACAAATATTTGTGGCTTATACTTAGAGTCATACTTAAACTTTTGGTCAGAAACAGCATTAGTTATATCGTTATAGTCTGTTGTTGAAGTGTTGTAAGTTACAACATGGCAAAAACCATCTGTGCCATCTACAATATAAGCTATCACTAAATAGTCAGTACCAGCTGGGGTGTATTGTGTAATAGCTACTACATTACCTCCAGATATCACCGAATCTGTGTCATGTAAGACTACATCATCTGAGAAGCTTAATACTCCTTGTACTGAGTTGTCTTTTGCTCTAATATTTAAAGAGTCAGACCACGCACCTGGTGGTAGTTTATGTGCAGGTACATCTGTGATTAGTCCGATCTTGGAAAAATCTATTTCTGGACTTTTAGTAAACATAAGTCTTCTCCTTTATTTATTATAAGTGTTTTCTGGATACAATTGATTGTCCAAAGTACATAGAGGTTACAGACATTATTGCATGACCTAACCAATCTGGTGTTACTATACCATCAAGACTAACAAACTTTGTTATTGTCTCTTGCCAGAATAAGAATCCAGTTTGAACCTGTATAGGCACTATTATATTCTGACCTAATAATGGTGCAATAAGTATGAAACTTGCCATAGCTATGAATGATATAACTAAGAATCTTCTTATCCAATTAGCGCTTGAACTTTGAAACTCTCTAGCGCTTTGAATAGACTCTTCTTTTTTAACATATCTTTCCAACATCATTTGTTGAACCATTGCCTTGTCGGCGTTGTCTTGGGCTTTTAATTTTAAGAAAGCACCAATAAGTGCTGAACCTAAACCTGTTATTATTTCTAATGGGAATCCGAACATATCTTACCTCCTAGTGTTAACTTCCTTCTCTTGAAGGTCTTTTTCTTAATATTTCATACATTTTATCTAGCTTGTCGTTTATCTTGTCAAAGGCTTTTTCATGATCTGATTTCAAATCTTGA
>JYMV01046656.1_pt1 | contig 11983 bp, 14 predicted proteins | sample 338911 | NCBI WGS metagenome assembly JYMV01 (sample SAMN03354496, study PRJNA234377) | hydrothermal vent metagenome | biome: Deep sea; feature: Hydrothermal plumes at the Eastern Lau Spreading Center, Western Pacific Ocean; material: Seawater | place: Tonga | collected 2009 | depth 2000 m m | reverse complement strand
ACCCCTCTGGCCAAACGCTGTAAACCCATTTTTTCGCCTAAAAAAGCAGTTCTGCATTTCCCTGCGGCCTCTGGCGTGTGTTCTTTTTTTGTTTAGCACCCCGCCAGCACCACGGCTGCGATTGTTGTGATTAGTAAGTGTTTCATTTGCCTTCAGCTTTCAATTCTTCACCCGTCTTGCCGCCGTGTTTGCGGAGGAGGGGGACCCTTGACTGTCCATTGTTTAGAGAAGACTCAGACCCACCGCACTTGGCCAAGCACACAGTTTCACGGTGGGCTAGGCTGAGTAACCTTGCCGTAGGGCTTCCAGAGTCGGCTCTGACCCTTTCGCCAGCCGTATTTCATGAACTTTTCCTTGGTCCATGCCTCAACACGAGCATCACCCATCAGAATGTTTCCAAGCCCGGCTTTTTCGTTTAAGTTCCCTTTACCATTTATGCCAAAACCGTCTCCGGAGCCTTTATGGCGAGTAGCCAGAACGTCCTCCCAATCATTGGGCCATACGTGGCCGTCGTTGAGTGGAGCGTCCAGGGCTTCCTCCATGAAAGTCATTGACTTGCCCGGTTCCACCCAACTAGAGAATTTTGCGTTGTATTTATTGTTTTTTTGACACGCGGGGCCGCTGATTGCATAACTGAAATCCCGCCAGTCTGACCATTGACCTGGTCTCTTTAAAAGAATCTTGTCTGTCGTACATAGGTAGACATCCTGGTTCCCCAGATAGCGGAACAGTGTCCCTGTGGTGATGTCCCGATTTCTGTTGTAATTCTTCCCGCTAGGGGTTTTCCCACCAACGATTTGCTGCTTTGACTTTGCCGGCGGTGGTGCCACCAACCATTCGTGCATATGTGGAAGGCTATCATCATTGTCATCCGCATAGAAAATAAGCGCCAAACCAAATTGCCTCAAGTTGTTCAAGCAGCCTGTGTAGCGAGCTTTTTCCTTCGCCTTCCCCAGGACGGGCAGGAGTAGTCCGGCCAAAATCGCAATGATGGCTATCACCACCAGCAATTCAATCAGGGTAAAACCCAATGAGTTCGAATTGGACCTTGATGGAGATGTCATGGTCAAAAACCTTACCTTCTATTATGGCACTGCTCTGGCTCTGGAGGTGCTGCTTTAGCTGGCACAGCCAAACTAGCATTACAGGCAGGACACTCAATGGTCTGACCCGCAAGTTCTTCAGGTATCTCCAAGCGTTGATTGCAATTGGAACAAGGTATTTTCATTTTGAACTTAGTTTAAAGCCTCACCACACCCCACCAGCACCACGGCTGCGATTGTTGTGAGTAGGAGGTGTTTCATTTGCCTTCAGCTTTTAATTCTGCACCGGACTTGGCTCCGTGGTCGATTAGGACACCGAAGGTTTCATTTTCAGCATAATCTAATGGAGCTAGGCCATCTTTATTTACCGCATTTACATCCGCACCTTCCTCGATTAGTAGCTTAGCGATTTTATTGTGAACCTTTGAAGCCGCCCAATGCAAAGGAGTCCATCCTGAATCGTCCTTCGCATTCACATCCGTGCCAGCAGCGATGTGCTGTTTGACCACTTCGATGTTTCCAGTGCTAGCAGCAGCGTGAATTGAGATGCCTGGTGCTTTGGCTGTCGGCGGTTTTGGTTTTATCCCTCGAGCGGGATCAGTACCTTTATCCGCTGAAACCGCTTTGGGTGGCGTTGTGGGTGTTGCAGCTTCGGCAACTGGTTCAACTGGTATCGCTTCCACCGGAGGAGACGATGGCTGCGCTGGCACTTCGGCAACGGGTTCAACAGGTGGTGTTTCTGCTGGTGGAGACGACTGCTGCGCCTCACCACACCCCACCAAAAGCACGGCTGCGATTGTTGTGAGTAGGTGTTTCATTTCAATTCTTCAGCAGTCTTGCCGCCGTGTTTGCGGAGGAGGTCACTCAACCACCCTCACGCGGTAGAACCATTTCGGGGGATCGTGGTCCCTCTCCTCATCAAACCGAACCGAGTCGCCTGTCCCAGTGTAGGTCTTGACCACTTCCCAGTTCAGCAGGTTAAACGAATCCTGCACCTCGTAGACCTTCCCTTTTATCGCAACAAAGCTGAATGCAAAGCGCCCATGCTGCACCAAGCGAGGCATCAGTGTCTTCAGTTTTGCACCCGTCTTGCCGCCATGTTGGCGGAGGAGGTCGGCGATTTCGGTTTGTTTGTTCATGATGGCCCAATCTAGTGGTGTTTCGCCTTCATCACACTTCGCATTCACATCCGTACCTTTGGTGATAAGAAGTTCGACGACTTCGGTGTGACCTCTATCAGCCGCTAAGTGCAAAGGAGTAACTCCTTCAACATCCTTCATGTTTACATCTGCGCCCTTAGCTATTAGCAGTTCGGCTACTTCCTTGTGACCTCGCCAAGCCGCATGATACAAAGGAGTCCATCCCTTATCCTTCGCATTCACATCTGCGCCTTCGTTGATTAGTAGTTCGGCGATTTCCTTGGTTGCCGCAAAATGCAAAGGAGTAAATCCAAACCTATCCTTCACATTCACATCTACGCCTTTGTCCAATTCTGCTTGGACACCCGCAAGGTCGCCGTTTATGGCAGCAGTGTGAATCGGATCGGCGAAAGCAGTCCCCACCAATAGCGCAGCTGCGATTGTTGTGAGGAGGAGGTGTTTCATTTGCCTTTGCGAATCACCACCAAAGGAAGGAAGGATCGGGGATCAGCGTATACTCGTGCGTTATTCCATACTTTTCGGGTATCCTCCAGTAATCCACATGCATATCGCCGTAGAGCATGTTGTGCTTCTTCTCCCCTTGCACATTGTGCCAAGTGCTTCGCTCCTTGTATTGCTCGCGATTGGGGGGCCAGTTCCAGTCTCCTTGGATGATTTTGTTTGACGGGCTTGCGGCAATATCGCTGCCCTTGATCGGTCGCCCCCCGATCCTGTCAGTGACCTTGCGTACGCCAAAATAATCCGTGGCCCACATTCCCAGGTAGCTGGTGCCATATTCGGTGAAGCAATGTTTCGCCAACCCACTTCCATAGGAATCACCGTCATCAGCGGGACACTCAAAAACACGCACGCTCCCGACGTAATGATTCAATGGACGCTTCCTCGCAGGAGTCCTCGACTCGAAATAAACACTGGTGCCCTCATCGCCGCCAAAAGTCGCCCACCCATTGTGTACCGGGTAAAAATCATCATTATCGTTGACATACATGTTATAGGCCAACCCAATCTGATGCTGGTTGCTAGCGCATTTCACTTGTTGCGCCTTGGCCTTGGCCCGTGCGAGGGCCGGCAACAACAAGCCAGCCAAGATCGCAATAATCGCTATTACAACCAGTAACTCAATCAGTGTGAATCCTTTGATTCGTTTCATTTCCCTTCAGCTTTCAGTTCTTCACCCGTCTTGCCGCCATGTTTGCGGAGGATGTCGGCGATTTCCTCATCGCTATACGCACTGTCCACGGCCCAATCTAGCGGTGTGTGACCATCAGCATTGATTGCATTCAGCCGGTGCGCTTGGCTGCGACGGCAATACCAGCCCGAGGCTGAGCTGCGAAGAGAGCCGCAGGCAACTGATCACGATAGCAAATGTGTTTTTCATATCCCACCACCCCCATAAACCATATCCGCCGGTTCAAAGCACCCGCAATTGCGACCTTCCCAAGCCACCATTCCACCCATCAGATTGTAAACTTTTGAAAACCCACTTGCTGCAAGTTGACTCGCCGCAATGGTGCTTCGATAGCCGCTTCCACAGACTGCAACTGTGGTTTTCCTTGGATCAAGCTCATTCTGCTTATTTGCCAGAGTTGGCAGGGGAATATGCTTCGATTCTTCAATCTGCACTGCCTTCCGTTCTCCGCAAGTACGAACGTCCACCATCTGCTCGACCTGCCCCGTTTTCATCCACTCTCGTAGGTCGCAGGCGCTGACCTGCGTCATCTGGTCAATAGCCTCGGGTAAATCATCCTCTTCTATAACTCCAACGATGTTATCAAACCCAATCCGGGCAAGCTCCAGTTGCACCCTGGGTTTATCTTCATCAGAACTGAGAATAAGAACAATGCTGGCATTGCCGTCCACGAGAAACCCCACCCAAGTTGAAAACATATGGCTTTGAATCCCTATATTGAGGCTGCCCGGTAGATGACCTGCCCCAAACTCACCAGCGGTCCGGGTGTCAATCAACACTGCGCCCTGCTCTGCTGCTGATGAAACCTCACCCGGATTAAGCCCCTTCAACGGGGGAAGTTCACCAAAGGGTGAAGCTCCCTTTATGTTAACCCCAACTTCGTAGGAAAAATAGGCCGGTCGATCTGGAAGATTGGACACCATCTCCTTAATAAAAATATCTTCGTCCTTGATCTGCAATGCCCAATTGTTGCTACGCTCATCACCTACCGTCGAAAACGGCGCGGATGAGATAGCCCGGCCACACAGAGAACCAGCCCCGTGTGCGGGATAAACCAGCACCTCATCCGACAAATTCATCACTTTGTTGAAGAGAGAATCGTAAAGCTTCTTTGCCAGCAGATCCGGATCCTCATCCGCATCACGAAGGTCTGGCCTTCCAACATCACCGACAAATAGAAGATCTCCGGTAAAAATGGCCACTGGATTTTCGTCCTCCTCCAGAAGGAAACTAAGGCTATCTGGTGAATGCCCAGGGGTTTCCAGAATACGAATCTGGGCATCTCCAAATTTAATGATATCTCCATCCCGCGACGGAGTGTGGTCATAGGTCACAGGAGCAAGGTGGGAGGTGTGAATAGAGGCCCCGGTCAAACCGGCCAACTCCTGAAAACCCGAGGCAAAATCGGCGTGAGGATGCGTGTTTAGTATGGCGACAATTTCGGAGTCCTTGGAACGCGCGAACGCGATGTAATCATCGATATCGCGTTTCGGATCCACAACCACAGCGTGAGGGCCATTTACAACAAGGTACGAGGCGTGAGCCAAACCTTCGACGAAGTAACGCTCTATATGTGATTTCATTTTTTTTGATATAACTTAACCGGAAAGTGAATTAACCAACAAGTTCCCCATCAGCGCGATGGCGATTAGTATCATGAGTGATGCAAAATACATTCTCAGTGACTGAACTGAGATTCGCGAACGGGAAGCTTGGCCAAAGAAAAGGCCAACAACCACGACAACCATGAACCCCAGCGTCAAAGGCCAATCTATTTTTGAGTGGAGGTGCCCCAGAAATCCAAACATTGCGTTAATGGTAATCACCGCCAGAGACGTTTGAGTGGCAATCCTGAAAGGCAAATTGGCAAATAAAGTCATTGCCGGAACGAGTAACACCCCGCCCCCCACTCCGACAAACCCTGTCAAAAAACCGACCATCAGACCGATCGACCCGCACCTGATCCAACGGCATGGCGGTATAACTTTTAACCTGTTGAGCGGGGATGATTTATCTCGGGATCTCAATACGGCAATGCCTGATATTACCATGATCACAGCTATCAGAAGCAAAAGGAGGCTTTCATGAACCTTTGAAGTGAATATTGAGCCGGCAGATGCCCCAACCGCTCCGGTTAAACCGAAAACCATGGTGGCCTTGTAATGAATTTGGCCTGATTTGCGCTCAATCCAAACACCCACCAAGCCGGCAATAGCCAGTACAAGCAAGGTCATCACGATAGCTTCCTTCACCGATACCCCGGATACATACACCAGGATGGGGACTCCAAGAACAGACCCACCTCCCCCTACAAGCCCCAGGGTGAATCCAAGTAAAAGACCAAGAAAAACAAGTAACCCGATTAGCATTAGTTTTTTGGACAGGACCCCGTACAGGTCGACCTTCTGTTCCAGGGCATGCGGGCAAGAAACAAGCCCATCCCGCAGGTATCCGTTATGCCGGCGAACACTAGACCTGCACCGACAAAGGCTGAAATACCGAATAAAGCGTGATTAATAAGGAACCCTAACAAAACCCCCAGCAAAACAAAAAGTCCCGCAGCAATCCTCACCTGCCGCTCCAGTGATATAACACTCGAATTTCGTTGCACAGGAAGTTTATCTGTTATCCATTGATTGAGCCCCCCTTCAACAACAGTCGGGTGAATCTCATGATTCGAATGTAAGAGATCGGCTGCAGCAGAGGCTCGTTTACCCGACTGGCATAGGAGAACCACGGGTTTTTGTCCCGATAAATCCGGATGCGTTTCGACAAACTCCTTAGATAGTCGATCGAGCGGGATGTTGAGAGAACCGGGAACATGTGTAGACGCAAATTCCACAGGGGTACGAACGTCAACCAGCACACACTGACCATGATCAAACATGGCAGAGGCGGATTCCGGGGTAGTAACAAGTGGTTCAGTATTCATTTTTTAATTTAATTGTTATATTTACAATTTACAGGCTATAATAATCAAGAAAAACGAGCGCTAATGCAATCCATGATGCTACCCAAATGGGGTTCCACAATTGAGTAATACGCCTTACGGCCCTCCTTTTTAGCCTCCAGAAATCCACAGCGCTTCATGAGGCGCAGATGTTCAGAAGTCATGTGACTGGGGATGCCACAGGCCTTGGCCAACTCCCCAACGGTATAACGATCACTGAGCAACATCTCAACAATCCTAAGGCGATGGGGGTGAGCCAGGACACGAAGGCATTCAGCCGCTTGTGTCAGCTTGTCCAAACTAATTAATTCATGGTACTTAGTCAGCACAGAAATCAATATATCTAGATATTCCGATATGTCAACCAATATTTTTTGTTTTTTGTGGTGTGAACGGTTGACGTTAAAAAGTGATTTTTTCTTAATGTTTTGATTAATTTGAAGCATTTATGAAAACCAACTTACACGGTTTCCGTATTTCTCCCATAAGAACCATCCCAAGTTAGAGTTTCACTATTCGGAGAATTAATGAATTTCAATGCTCCGTTCATATTTGGTTAAGTATTGCTCGTTATTATCATTAGGGTAGCTAGCGAGGTTTTTCTTTGCCTGCCTGTACAGTGGGTAGGGATAGAAGCTCTTTTTCGAAAATTTTATTCAGGCCTAAACCCATTGAAACCATCCCAGCCCCAAACAGAAAGCACCCCCCCCGCCCCCCTCGCCGATGAAAAGGCCGGTTTGTGTGCCTGAAGGGCGATGCTTCATCGATCTGAGACCACACCATTACAATCACGTTTATGAAGACGGCAGCGGAATAGTCGTGTATCAATCTAATTCTATCACACTAACTTATAAACTTGTGATTATAAATGCGTTCAGGTACGATTTGGTCGTTGTTTCAAATGAAACGTGAAATCGACATCCTGACCACTGATGAATGCCACGCTCTGCTTAGTGCTTGCTCCAAAGCACCCACCGGCATCCGTAATCAGGCCCTGATTGTGGTCCTCTGGCGTACCTGCCTGCGCATCAAGGAGGCATTGGACCTATTCCCCAAGGATGTCTCTGGGGATTCAATCCGTGTTCATTCCGGCAAAGGTAATCGGGCAAGGACGGTTGGGCTCGACCCTGAAGCTTCAGCCGTGGTGTCGCAGTGGATCAACAAGCGTAAGGAACTCGGGCTCAAATCCTCTCAGCGACTCTTCTGCACCCTCAAGGGCGATCCCATCGACACATCCTATTACCGGCATTTGTTCAAGCGGCTGGCGGCGAAAGCCGGATTAGATAAGCGAGTCCATCCACATGGGTTGCGTCATTCGGGGGCAGTTCACTTGCTTGATGAAGGCAAAGATGTGGTGGTGATCTCTCGCCAACTGGGGCACTCCAATCTAGGGACAACAAACACCTATCTGAACCACTTGAAGCCGGCCGACGTGATTGCGGCCATGCAGGATCGGGTAGGGTGGATCAAGAAGCCGGAATCGCCAAGCGAGTCAATCAATCCAGAGAAACTGACCCAGCTATCAAATGAACAGCTAGGAGGCATGTTCAGGCAGTTCCTACTGACTAATCCAGACATGCGACTTAAGGAATGAGATGAGGGGGACGAAAACAGCATTTCTTTTTGTCGATTAATATACCGACCAAATGGATTGATTTTGGGGTCAATCACAGAGCCAAGTTACATCAATGAAAGATTTACAGAGAGAGAACGAGGTACAACTTCAACCAACCATTCAGGTCAAACAACTGCCGTTGTTGCTGCGGCCCAAGCAAACCTGCGAGTTGTTCGGCATCGATTTGAAGGCACTTCACAAATTGGAAACATCGGGTCGGGTGAAGGCTGTAAGGATCGGGCCAAAGAAGGTTCAACGGCGATATAGCCCGGTGGCAGTAGCAAAGGCGTTAGGAGTGGACCTGATGGCCGAGAACTACACCCTGGTTGCAGGCATAGACTTTGCGAGGGAACTCGGCGGCAAACTGGCCGGCTCCAGTGATGCCGTTCTTACCAAGACCCGCCAACTCATCAAGGACGAACTCCAAGGGCTACGCCAGTCGGTTGGTGAGATCGTTCGTAGCGAGATCAACAACGCACTTCAGAACACGGTGGTTAAGAGGAGGCCGGATCCACCGCCGCAGGATCACCGTATCCGGGATTACGTGCCGCCTCCGATGTCAACCGGTTATTGATGTTTGGTGGCCATAAGAATGAAAGACCAGTAACCCACCACCAACTGTGACCCTCTTTTGGTCTGAAAAACACATGTGAACACGGTTCCGCCCCTTCTTCAGCCCATCTCGCACCAAGACTAGATGGGTATTTCAATAATCCCGTTTGGCCCAATCCTCTGACCGCAGGGAACACCCCAAGCCGATTTCAAAAACCGCAGCCGTGGCCAAGTCCCCTTTTTTCTTTCACCCAAATCAATGACTCCTCCGACTTTCATATGGTTCAGCCACCGATATAAGGTGCGAGAGGCAACCCCGAAACATTCTCGACTGTTCGGCTCAGCCGAGAACCACGGCTTTTGATTTGAATTCAGGTGGCAATACAGCAGATAGACAATTACACAGGACGGAACTCCCAACATACTGACCTCACGCAACAACCCGATGTCCGCTTGTACATATTGCATACCCTTCACTTTCAATCCTTGTTCCTCCTTCATCTTATATTAATAAGCTATAAGTAATGAGTTCGGCCACCGGTGGCCGACCGTTCGGCCACATTTGACACTTGCAATCATACTCCCGCCTCCTCAAGCGCCCCCATCGCCTCCGCCCATTGTTGTTCGGCTTGGTCGTCATCGATGTACCGCTGGCCCGGCAGTATGATTTTACTTTCAACCTGAATCGGCACATCCGATCCCAGCCATCCGGCAGCGTTTACCATTTTGGATTCGATTTCCGTTGCAGCTTCTTTCTCTGTACCTAAATCCACCTCAACACCAACCGCATCGTGTAACGGATAACACACGCTGAAACCACTCTCTGTCAGGTCACAGCACAGGATCCGTAATATGTCCGCCCCGTGAGCTTGCAGTGGGAAGTTCATAAACGAACGCTCGTTTGGATCGGGCGGGACGTGTATCGGCCAACCGAATCGGGTGTGTGCGAAACGATCCAGCCAGGTCGCATCCAGTTTCACCCTCACCCAGTCAAAGTAGGTTCTATGCGCCTGCCGGAACTTCCGCATCAGCGAAATCGCTTCCGACTCCCCGGTTTGCATCAATGTCGCCGCACTTTGGGTTCCCATCCCGTAGCTGGCGGCTAGCACAAGCACTTTAATCTTACCCCTTAAATCCGAGTGTGTCTTTCTCGTTGCCTCTAAATCACACAACCCCATCCGCCGAGCGATATTGAGGTAAAAATCCCCTTCGTTTGCATATGCATCAAGGATCGCCTTATCGCCGGCCAACACCCCCATTAACCACGGTTCCTCAGCAGAGTAATCACTCACCACCAACGCCCTGCCTTCTGGCGGTGTGACCATCGCCCTCATCCAGGATGGACAATTCATCACAAAACGGTTGCTACTGGGTGCGTTACGAGATGTTTTTGTCCTGAACGGAAATAACGAACTGCGGTTTCGGCCATCGCTGCCGACTGTAAGTTTTAGTTCGCTGTGTGAACGTAATGTCCTCTTCACATCGGCAAGAAATTTCAACTCCGGATAAGCTTTACCTTGGTTCTTCCAGTAATCACTAGAATCGTCCAGACGCCCCGATGGGGTGCGTTTCCAGGGTATCCCCGCCGAGTAGAGTCGGCGCTCAAGTTCTTTAAACGAAAATGTGGCTTCCGGATATACCCCGTAAAGATCGTGCGCTTTTCTTTTCAAATTACGTAACACACCCTGCCAGCCTTCAAGCAGTCGGTGGTAATTTCGGCGGTCCAGCGGAACCCCCGTGATCATCATTTTTGTCACAGCTTTCATGTATCTGCCCCACGCCAGACACCCCGTTAGTCCGTTTGGAAGTTTAGCTATTTCACGGCTGATCGGTGGGAGGATTTGTTCCAGAGCGATCACATCCGTCTCGCAGTATTTTAACAGGTCGCCCATCTCGTTGGTCGAATACGGCCCACCTCTCATAGCAAGGTTTCGCATCTCTTCTTTCTCGTTCCCTGCGAGATGGCCCATGCCATGATATTTCAACGCCTCTACGAGGGATGCCTTCTTTGAAAGTCCGTTTACAACAGCCATGTGGCAGACCATCAGATCCAGGACATTCGCCGGCATCTCCCATCCCCGCGCCATATGACAACTCAACTCCGCCACTGAGTTCCAGCAAACGAATAATGACTCCCGCCCACACGGATACGGGGCGACGGGGAAAGCCCGACACTGGTTCCCTGATAAGCGCCATGTTTTGCCTGTTACGAGATCCTTAGCTACACAGCAAACAACCTCATTAGGCAACGCTTCGCCATCGTCATGCCTGAATTCGAAATCCAGACAGATGATGGATTTATAATTCTGCAACATTGAAAAAAGGCGGGAGGTGAACCCTCCCGCCAATCGTTATCAGGACAACCCGTGGAGTTGCTTAACCACGGGATGTTCCAGCGAATCGATCACCTTACCTTCAAACGCAGCCTGAAGGATTTCGATAAACGATTCCTTGGGCCAGTTCGGTTCATCATCGATCCCAGTGGCGACCTTACACTTGTACTCGCTTAGCGATCGGCTTGAGGTCGCCCTGGCCCACTCGTTCTCGGCACGGTCTGTCACCCTCGCAGCGGACTGGCTCCACGTGTCGCTTCCTCCCAACGATCGAAGCCAGAGATAAAGTCCGCCCTCACGTGTCAGGCACACCCTTCCGTGCTTTGCCTTGATGGCCGTCTCGTCAGCAAGCTGCTTGGCGACCGTGGGTGCGACAAGGTACGTAACACGCTCCCCGTCGGTTTCCATGTCCAGCACGTTCATATTACCAGCGAGGTCCTTGCGACAGCGGAAGAACTGTGTGTTTGGCGGGCGCTTGACCCGAGGGACACCAAGTACTTCCTCCGTCCTGAGGTCACCTTCAGCATCGTCAGGTAGCAGCATGCTGCCCCAATCGTATCCGCCTGAAGCGGCTGCCTTCGATGACTCAGGGTCAGGTTGTACTTCCGGAGCCGGTTTGGTTTCATCGTTACCGTCGGTTGCGATTTGCTTTACCTGACTCATGCGGTCACCTCCGACTGTTGAAGTTTACGAACGATGTCATCCAAGTCCCGTGAGCGCACATAACGCACACCCTCGAGCACCACAGTTGGAACAACGCCCCGTTTTCGGAGCTGCCAAAAACGGCTTCGGCTACAACCGAGCCTCCGAGCCGCCTCGCTTAGGTTGCAAAGCAGCGGTTCAGTTTTCGACTCGGACCAATCCGGATCATTTAAGATCCTACCAATGACTGATAACTTCTGGTGCGGTACCCGACACCCGAGAAGATTATCAACTATTTTTCTAACATTTGACATATAACGCCTTTCTAAGTTTCTCTCCGAATAATTTCGACGAGGGAGGATTTTTTTCCTCTACTTTGTTGCCGACCTAATCTCACTCCTCGCGAAACAGCCGGAAACTGGGCGTTTCCTAACAAAACCAATAAAAAATCCCGTGTGGGCTCTTCCACATAGCTCACACGAGTTTTGTTCACAAAGCA
>JYMV01019539.1_pt1 | contig 11983 bp, 13 predicted proteins | sample 338911 | NCBI WGS metagenome assembly JYMV01 (sample SAMN03354496, study PRJNA234377) | hydrothermal vent metagenome | biome: Deep sea; feature: Hydrothermal plumes at the Eastern Lau Spreading Center, Western Pacific Ocean; material: Seawater | place: Tonga | collected 2009 | depth 2000 m m | reverse complement strand
TTAATGCGGCCAGTGACTGGTAAAGCAGAGCAAAAATTTTCTTTTCCCGGTGGCCTTCAAGAATCATTGAGTCGATCAGGTCCAGAAAATAGACTCCTGTATAAAGTTTGTTGAAGTCATCACGGATTGTTTGAAAGGATTCAATAATGTCTGAGTGATTCAACCGGAAAAGACTCTTGTGTTCCTTGCCAAAATATATCAGGTGAATCAGGGACATGGGTTCCAAGGCCCCCCAGAACCGGTTCTTAATTTTTCTGGCTCCCTTGGCAACGCATTTAACTTTGCCTTGGTTCTCGGTCATGAAAGTGACTATCCTGTCCGATTCAGAAAGGTTAATGCTTTTGATTACTATAGCTCTGGTTTTAAAGAGGGCCATTAACTTGTTTTTTCCAACCCTAAAAGGTAACGCTTTATCTGTACACCTCCAGTATATCCGCCCAATTCGCCGTTTTCACGGACTACCCTGTGGCAGGGGATGATGATGGAAATAGGGTTTTGGCCGTTTGCGTTGCCAACGGCTCTGGCTGAATTAGGGTTGTTTATGGATTTGGCTAACCATTTATAGCTTCGGGTAACGCCATAAGGTATGGTCAGAAGTCTTTCCCATACTCTTTGTTGGAAAGGAGTTCCCAGCCTCAAATCTAATGGGAATTTAAAGGATCTCAGTTCGCCTTTGAAGTAGCTTTGAAACTGTTCGATGAGGATTTTGAAATATTTTGGATTTTTTTTGATTTGAAATCCTAGATTCCTAACAAGTAGCTTTTCAAATGCTTTTTCGCTGGAAAGCTTGTTTGCTATTCGAATCAGGCCTTTTTGTGTTGCCGCAAGACCTGTTAATCCAATAGGGTTTTTGAAGACGGTGTAAGAAACCGTTTCATTATTTAGGTTATGGCAATAATTTTTTTTCATGTCAATAAATGGATTTCAGATTAATTCATTCGTTTGAGGACCTTAAACACAAAATCTTTTTGGAAGAATAACATAGGTTCTGAATCCGGAGAATAGGAATCCGGAGACGCTACTAATCTGAAATCCACTCCACCAAAAAGAGACTGATTCCGGGCACATAAGTTATTAAAATAAGCCCGATTAACCGCAAGCCTAAAAATGGCAGAACCGCTTTGTACAACTTTATTACGGGCTTGTTAAACCGGGTGCTGGCAATAAAAAGATTGATCCCAACTGGAGGTGTTGAATAACCAATCTCAAGGTTAGTTAGAAAAATGATCCCAAGGTGCACCATATTGACATCAAAACTTTGTGCAATCGGGATAATAAGCGGGACGACCACGATGATGGCCGAAAATATATCCATCGTGCAACCCACGATCAAGAGGAAAACGTTTAAGACCATCAAAAACGTCATGGGATCATGGATATATTGTTTCATTGCCTCCAGTATGGCCATGGGTATTTGTTCATCCACCAGGTAGCTGGTAAAGCCCATTGCGGTTCCCAGAATGATGAGAATGGAGCCTACCAGTACCATGCTTTCTTTCATCAGGCCCGGTAAATCATTGAACACATCCAGATCTTTGTAGATGAAGGCCTCAACCAGAATTACATAGACCACCGTTACGGATGCGGCTTCGGGAACGGTGAAGAAGCCGCCATATATTCCCACCAATACAATAAAGGGTAACGGTAATTCCCAAATAGCGTCTATCAGAGCTGATTTGGCTTCGGGCCAGTTGAAAGTTGGCGGTAATCGTGTGCTCCGAGTAATAGCGAATGCCGAGATGATCAGGATCATGATAAGGCCTGGCACAATACCTGCTATAAATAGTTTGTCCACACTAACTTGGGCGACAAGGCCATATAAAATAAGTGGCAGGGAAGGGGGGAATAAAAGGCCGAGACTTCCTGATGAAGTGATCAATCCCAATGAAAAGTTCTCGCCATATCTTTCTTTTAATAACAGGGGATATAGCAACCCTCCCAAGGCGATGATTGTTACTCCGGAAGCTCCTGTAAGAGCAGTAAAAAAAGCACAGGCTATCAGGATTGCCAGAGGGAGGCCTCCGGGGGCATCACAAAAAAGGGACTGGGAGACTCGTGTCAAACGTTCCGGAGTCTTGCCATGGGCGAGAATGAATCCGGAAAAAGTAAACAGGGGAATGGCGATGAGTGTCGGATTACTGGCGACCCGGTATAGCTCAATAAATATTGCCGCTGAATTTATTTCGGCATTGTAAAAAGAGAGAAGGGCAGAAAGGCCAATGATTGCAAACAGAGGAACCCCAAGCAAGGCCAGTAGAACGATTCCCAAGGCGATCATTATAGCGGTTGCCCGGAGGAGTCACTTTCAATGAAAGCGGCTTCAAATCCACTTATAATAAAACGTATAGCGATAACCATGAAGCTATAGGGCAGAATGGTCTGGAAAATCCAGACAGGAAGATCTAAAAAAAGAATGGATTCCGAATCCTTTTCGAACAGCATGAATGACCAGGCCGACCAGGTCAGAAAAGCGCTGATTATGCCGGCAGAAAATCTAGTAAAAGCTTTTATCATTCGTTTCCAAAAAAGGGACGGTAGATTGGAAAAAACCTCAATGGAAATATGTTTGTTATGCCTGACTGCCATGGATGCTCCCAAGAACCCCACCCAGAGAACCCATTGACGGAGCAGGGTGTCTCCCCATACAATTCCCATATCAAAAAGGTTTCTCAGTAACATTTGGCCGAACGAAAGTAAAATCATGAGGCTTAGGATTAAGACAATAAGGTGGCCTTCAATTTTTTCCAGAAATCGGTCAACTTGCTTTAAGATATGCATGGATAAAAGGGTTGGATTAAATGAAAATGGAGAATTTGCGGGTCATTTGCCTTCATTATCGTTCTTTATAATAAGCTTTTAAACATTTGGCCTCAATAAATATTGGGTTCTGGGCATTATATAAAAGAGTTGTGAGATATTTTTATTACATTTTGGGTCTGGGGGTATTGGTTGTTGTAATGTTTTCCAAGGTTGAGGCCGATTTCTTCCCTGAAATGGCCTATTTCCCCGAAGGCGAATTTGAGATGGGGAGTTCCGATGAGGAAGGGAAACCCAATGAGCACCCCCTGCATAACGTTTATCTGGATGCCTTTTATATAGACAGGTATGAAGTGACCTTTAAGGATTTTGAGGAATATTTAGCCGTTAACCCAAAACAACATCCAACGATAACAGGCTGGTATGACCGCAAGGCACGGCCAGATATGGTGAACAAGCCTATATTCGGGCTTCAATGGAAGCGTTGCAGAAAATATTGTGAATGGAATAATAAGCGCTTGCCCACTGAAGCTGAATGGGAACGTACGGCAAAAGGCATTGAAAACAGAAAGTATCCCTGGGGCAGCGAGCCCCCCGATGACCAACGGGGTAACTTCGGCAATTGTTGTTTTATAAACAGAGGGACGGTACTCTCTCAAGTGGGCAGTTACGACCAGGGCAAAACTCCGGATGGATTGTTTGATCTTGGAGGCAATGTTGCCGAATGGGTTTATGATTGGTATGATAAAAAATATTATGAGAAAGGGCCCTATAAAAACCCTGAAGGGCCAGAAAAAGGTAAATACCACGTTATTCGGGGAGGGGCCTGGAACAGCCTTCCCGTTTACCTCCGTTCTTCCAGCCGCTATGGGGATAGTGACGCCAAGGACTATTATGGTATAGGGTGTCGTTGTGCCAAAAGTGTAGATAACCTATCTCAATAACATTAATTTAGAAATTTTATTATGGACGATCTGGATAAAACCCTGGATATGATGGAGCGGGATAAATGCACGACCCTGCTGGCTGAAAATTCGGTGCGTTTGAAAAAGAACAATATAAGATTCACCACGGCTGATAAAAAACATTCTCAAGAACATTTGGATGCCCAACTCGTTTCTTACGAACGATTAGTTCGGACACTTATAAGGCAACTTGTCGGGATTGAAAAAAAGATCCGCTTGAAATATCTTGTCCCTCTGGAAAATTTAAGAGCTAACAAACTGAGGGCCAGCTGGAATACTGAGGTTGAAGGTGTCCTGGAGGATTTTAAGAAAAAATACAGGGCTGTCCACAAACAAAGAGGGAGTGTTGAGGAGTTTGATAAAAAGGTTTCACAAATGCTTGCTGGGGCTAAAATCTCGGTGGACACAGAAGTGACAAAATTGAAGCATAAGCTGGAAACTGAAATTGGGACCTCTGAAAAATTTCAACCTTCTGAGTTGAGCAAAATATACGGAGTGGATGAGCCCGTATTGGTTGATTTGCAGATTATAGATCCTTTGCAGGATATGCGCATTTTGTTCAAAAAACTGGAGGATTCAGGTTGTGACGGAGAAGTTTTTGTCTCTCTTAATGAAATTATCCAAATGTATGCGAAGGAAATTAGAAATGTGGAAAGCACTGTCTGGTCGGGCCGCTCTGTAGATCAGCGTAAGGAAACTAAAATGCGTGTTGCAAAAATGAGTTTAAATTTAAAGGAAATTGTTCTCAGTCTGCATGATTTGGCCCGGCAGGCCCTGTTGGAAAAGGAAAAGCGCAATGAAGAGATCATTTTGAAGATTCGTAGCAATCTTGAAAAGCTCTTTAAGTCAGTGGCGGATTCTGAACCCTTGCAGAATAAACTTGAGCCTTTTTGGGGTGTTTTAAATTAGGATTTCAGCCCTGATCTTTTGAAATAATGAAAATCCCGGAATTTATCAAACATATGTTGGTCTTGCTCCTGGCCGTTTTTTTGAGTTCAGCCTGTGCGACCATTCAACTCGGTCCTTCTCTGGGACCTTTAGAAGAAACCGTGCTGGATGGGGAGGGTCCCGGGAAAATTCTCCTGGTAGATATTCAGGGAATAATTAATAACCAAAAAGACCACACCTTCACAGGAGCCACGACAGCATTGGGGATGGTTGAAGGGATTCGGGAAATTATTGCCAAAGCAGATAAGGATGAAGATATAAAGGCTCTTCTAATTAAGATCAACAGTCCTGGTGGTACAGTGACTGCCAGCGATATCATTTTGCATGAACTTCTGCTTTATAAGAAAAAACATGTGATTCCCATCTATGTTCAGATTATGGATCTCGCGGCCTCCGGTGGATATTATATTGCCCTGGCCGGAGATGAAATTATTGCGCACCCTACTTCTTTGATTGGTAGCATTGGTGTGATTGCGTTCAAGGTAAATCTGGAAAATTTGATGGACAAAATTGGTGTGGATTGGGAAATTGTTAAATCCGGAGATAAAAAGGATTTCATGTCGCCGTTTCGATCTTTCACGGATGAAGAACGAGAGCTTTTTCAGCGAACCATTGATACTTTTCATGACCGGTTTGTCTCCATCATCGCCAAAAACAGGCGGGACCTCAATTTTGAGGAAGTAAAAACTCTTGCCGATGGCCGGATTTTTGACTCCAAGCAAGCCGTGAAACTCAATCTTATTGACCGTATTGGCTATATGTCAGATACCGTGGAGCGGATTAAGCAGAGACTTGAAAAGCCTGATCTTCAAATAATTACCTACCAACGTGAGGGAGACTACAAATCTAATCTTTATTCTCTCCACCCTCAACCTCCTGCCTTTAACTTTATAAATTTAAATCTGGGCTTGGATAAAAATTCTTTAAGTCCTTATTTTTTATACCTTTGGATGCCTTAAGCCCCATCTTGATATTCCCTGAAATTTAAGTTATCGTGTCATTAATAGCTCTGCAACATGGGCCACCTCTAAAAATTGTTTTTGGCTATCGGCGAGTCGCCGGAGGCAGATAGCAAGGGCTCATCAAACCGAGATGACCTTTTGCTAGCCAATAAAAGTTGTTGCTCATTGGCCCCACGCCTAGTGGTAGCCTTAGAGAAAGTTATCAATGAATAGAGATTCCCTATAGTTTGTTTCTAAAAAATATTGGACTAGGATATTTTATATTTCTGCTATGGAAAATAATCAATTAAAAGTGCTTGTTGTTGATGATGATGAGGACGATATTTTTCTTGTAAAGCAAATGCTCAAGGAGGGGTTACCAGAAGCGGACATAATTTTGGATTATGCAATGACAAGTGATGATGCTATTGCCCTTATAAATAGCGGCGAACATGATATTTTTCTCCTGGATCTTAATTTGGGAAAAGAGGATGGCCTCTCACTTTTAGAGTATATAAATACAAAAAATAGATTTATCCCAGTAATATTTTTAACTGCCCAGGGAGATCAGGAAAAAGCGGTTGAGGCCATGAAAGCTGGAGCCACGGATTATTTGATCAAGTCGAGTCTTTCTGTTGTGAGCCTTTCTCATTCCATACGATCTGTTATAAAACTTGAAAGGGAGAGAGCGCAAAGAGCAATAGCCGAGTATTCACTCAAGATTCAGGGTGAATTATTGCAGGGGGTTTCGAACGCAACGCATAAATTATTGACGGTTCCGGATTTCCATATAGCAATCAGTCAGGCTCTGGAGGAACTTGGGAAAGCCGCTGATATTGATGGGGCTTTTATTTTTAAGCATTTCCAGGATTCTGGAAAAACTCCAATGTGCAGCCTCGAGTATTCCTGGGCAGACAATAGCGATATTGCGGGATTTAATCCTAAAGTGGAGAATTTGAGCTATGCAGAATTAGGAATCGAGGAAATTTTCCAACCTCTAAAAAAACAAACAACCCGTCATAACGTATGAAAGACAAGGATCCAATTTCCCAGGGGGAATATTTAAACAATTATTTATAAGGTCTTTATTAGTGTTTCCCCTGGAAATAAATTCCAGTTACTGGGGTTTTGTTGCGCTGGGTTCTAAAAAATCGGATCGACTTTGGTTGAAAAATGAGCAATCTATTTTAGAAGCCGTTGTTGCCAGTATGGGTGGAGAAATCAAACGTCAAACTGAGAAAGAAGCTTTCAGGCTAATTGTTGAGGGTACTTCCTCCCGGGTCGGAGATGAATTTTTCCGGTCATTGGTTCGGCATTTAGCCGAAGCACTTCCAGTAAAATATGCTTTCGTTAATGAATCCATCAATATTAAGGACCTTCAGTGTTCAATTCTTGCTGGATGGGAAGGAAATGATTTTGTAGAAAAGAAAATCTTCAATACCATGGATACGCCGGGGGAAGAAGTTTTGGCAGGAATGATGTCATTTCATTCGAAAAATATCACCGATTCATATCCCTATGATCAAAATCTTGTGGATTTAAAAGTTGCCAGCTATGCAGGGGTTCCTTGTTTTGATTCAAATTATAAAATCATCGGGCATTTGGCTGTCATGGATGACAAGCCTATGCTAGATAAAAAACGCACTCTTTCCATTCTCAAAATTTTCGCTGCGCGGGCTGGGGCGGAATTGGAAAGAAAAAGGACTGAAAGTGCCATGAGGAACATGGCTTATCACGATGCTCTAACGGATTTACCCAATCGAATTCTTTTAAATGATAGATTAGAAATGGCATTGCTCCAGGCCCGGCGGAATGACAGTTTGGTCGCTCTGTTGTATATAGATTTTGACCACTTCAAGCAGATCAATGATACCTTGGGACACGATGTTGGAGACGAGCTTCTGCGGTCGGTAGGGAACCGGTTGAAGGAATGTTTGCGGCAACAGGATACCGTGGCACGATTGGGTGGCGACGAGTTTATTCTTCTTTTACCGGAAATCACTAATCAGGAAGATGCCGGAAAACTTGCACAAAAACTTTTGGAAAAGATTCGTCCGACTTTTAGCATTGACCAACATGAACTCAGTATAACATTGAGTATAGGTATTGGTTTGTACCCACACGACGCAAAAGATGCGAAAAGCCTTATCAAATGCGCTGATGAGGCGCTTTATGTGGCCAAAAATAATGGTAGAGATCGCTACCATTACTATAATAAGTAAATATTGACCTGTTTTTCATAGCTCTGAGGTTTAGATATTCCAATTTGACGATTGTTTCCATTAATATAGCTCTTCCTGCCCGTGTCTCCCTCGATGGAAGCTCGAAGAAATACAAGTCAGGGATTTTTAAAACTCCCGTTTCTGAACCTGTATTTCTGGGTTTCTTGGGTTTTAACGGAGATGGTGTTGGCGACCCAAAAATTCATGGTGGAAAGGATATGGCTGTATGCGCCTACTGCGTTGAACATTTTCCTTATTGGAGTGAACAGCTACAGTGCGATATCGTTCCGGGTTCTTTCGGCGAAAACCTGAGCCTGGCGGGTATGCCTGAAACCGATATCAATATTGGTGATATTTTTGAGGTCGGATCCGTTCAAATCCAGGTTTCACAACCCCGCCAACCCTGCCATAAACTGAATAAAATATTTAACGATCAGAGCATGGCTTGCAATGTTAAAAAAACCGGTTTCAGCGGTTATTACTTAAGGGTACTTAAAACAGGCTTGGTAGAAACCAATTCCCTCCTAAAAAGAATTCATAAAGATCCTAGCGAGTTTTCTATTGAAAAGGCGAATGCCCTCTTGCGTAAAGGAGGAGCTAATATTGAGCACATTGAAGAATTAATTTCCCTATCGGCTTTGGCAGATGAGTGGAGGAAAATGCTTCAAAAACGTTTGAGTAAAATGAAATTTTTCTAGGGATAAATTTATGGAAAATGTTTATTCAGGCAAAATGAGCTTGGATGCATGGGGCAAGTTTTTAATTGAGTTCATCGTTTCTAATGATTTAAGTGAGGAGCTTGTCGGATCTTTTTTAAGGCATCTTGCCGATCTCGGGGTATTGCTTCCGTGCGATGACGATGTTTGGGAATGGTGTAATTCAGAGGTTGAACTTAAAAATCTTATCGCAAGGATCAAAAATGATCTTGAATCATTATCTGATTCTGAGTCAGGCTTCGCTTTGGCTTATTTTATCGGATACAAAAAATTAAATAAAAAACCGCTTGATGATAAGGTGGATAGCAAAGACAATATCAACCGGAAACAGAGTAAGTTGCCTCCTGACATCAAGCCTGCTTCAGACCTTAGTAATCTTCAGATCGTTAAAAAAACAGGTAAACAATTGCAACCGTTTTTGCAAATTGAAGAGTCCGTTGTTTCCCGGCTTACTGGAAAACATGTAGGGAAACAGGATGCGCAAAAGCTTTTTCATTATATGTTTGGGAAGGTTTGCGCTAAAGCCGAGCCGCGGGTTTGGGAACAGTTGAGCCGAAAAAGGCACCGTTAGATTCATTCCAGTGAATGGTTTGATCTGATGAATAAGAGATTTGGTCCTATGGATAAAAAAAGAGTAATTATTCTTGGTGCTGGCCCTGGGGGTTATACTGCCGCTTTTTTGGCTGCTGACCGTGGAATGAAGGTCACCCTGATCGATGAAAATTCCAGGCCCGGTGGTGTGTGTCTTCACAGAGGCTGTATTCCGTCCAAATCGTTGCTTCATCTTTCCAGGTTGATTGAGGAAACCCGTAATGCGGAAGCGTTCGGGTTAAAATTTCAATCTCCAGAAATTGATCTTAACCGGATCCGTGAATGGAGCCGTGGAGTTATTAGTAAAATGGCTGATGGCCTGATTTCTCTTTGCAAGCAACGCGGGGTTGATTTTGTACACGGGCGAGCCCGATTTCTTGATGGCAATAACCTTTCAATTAATGACAAGGAACCAATTGGGTTCGATCATTGTATTCTGGCGACAGGCTCCCAGCCAATTTCTCCCCCGTTATTTTCAAAAATTAACAATCGACTTCTGACATCGACAACAGCACTGGAATTGGAAGAAATTCCGCAACGGTTATTGGTTGTCGGGGGTGGGTATATTGGATTGGAAATGGGCACGGTTTATTCTTCGCTGGGTAGCCACGTGACGGTGGTGGAAATGACCGGTGATTTATTGCCGGGGGTGGACCGTGATCTGGTTCGTTCTTTACTTCCCAGGCTTAAATCTCAATTTCAGAACATATATTTAAAGACCCAGGTTACTTCCTGCGAGTTGAAAGGAAATCAGATAACGACTCGATTTGATGGGTCTGGGGATGTCAAATCGGCTGATTATGATCGGGTCCTGATGGCTGTTGGCCGAAAACCCAACTCTATGGACCTTGGCTTGGAATCCACCCGGATTGAGACTGATGATAAGGGATTTATTAAAGTGGATGAACGATATCAAACGGCTGAACCATCCATCTTTGCTATTGGTGATGTGATTGGCGGAACCATGCTGGCCCATAAAGCTTCCGCCGAAGGAAAAACGGTTGTCCAAATTCTGGCAGGTGAAGGGCCTAACCAAAAAGCAAGTTGTGTGCCGGCTGTGGTTTTTACAGATCCTGAATTGGCTTGGTGCGGCTTGACGGAAACGGAGGCCAAAAACACTAACAGGAAGGTGCAAGTAGCCAAATTCCCCTGGGGGGCATCAGGAAGAGCCCAGACACTCGGCAGGCCGGATGGTTTGACCAAACTGATTCTTGACCCAGATACAGAGGAAGTTCTGGGAATGGGAATATCAGGGGTTGGAGCGGGAGAATTGATCGGGGAGGGCGTCTTGGCCATAGATAATGGCCTGAAAGCAAAAGATCTGGCACACTCTATCCACCCTCACCCAACACTTTCTGAAACGATAATGGAAACTGCCGAAGCGTTTTACGGAGTGGCCACTCATATCTATAAAAAGCCCACCACTAGGCGTGGGGGGTAGATAGCAGAGGCTTGATTGAGCCGAGATAACTCTTTGTTGGTCAGCAGAGCCATTGCACGCTGGCGCCTAGTGGCTAGATATCTATGACGTCATCATCATCCTTGATATGCCGCGAATAGGTCCGGGTTTGAAATCCGGGAGGGGGTTTGGGAATGGAATTTGGCCCGTTCTTTTTTTGAAACAGTTTGGTTGCGAATAAAACCACACCAACCATCAAGGCGATTATAAATACGCCGAAAGCAAAAAAGGATAAAATGGCCAATCCCAAAATGATCCAGAATACCAAGGCCAATTTGGTGGTGAAAGGGATTTTCTGGTTGGTGCCGATCTGTTGAAATATAAACATTTTATTGAAAAAGTTTATGAACTCTTTTAACTTCGGATTTGTTAAGATAAACCATGACTGATCCCAGCTTAGCCATCATACCTTGCCCCCAATGTGGAGTCAAAAACAGAATTGGAAATTATGACTCTGATAAAACACCTGTTTGTGCGCGTTGTCGGGCAAACCTGATGGACGAAAAGGAGCATAAGGCCTTCCAGAAATTCCAGGAAAACCTCAATCAGTTTAAAGATTTGCCAGATATAGGACTTCGCTCCAAACCTCCTGAATGAAACTTGATAACCCTAAAAAAACCTTAATCTTACTATGGATACTGTTGAAATCATAAACCAAAACCTCAAGGAGAAACTCTCTGCAGAACATGTGGAAATCATTGACGAGAGTCACCTTCATCGTGGCCACAAAGCCGCCGGAGGAGGGGGCCATTATTCCATCGTTGTCGTTTCAGCACAGTTTAAAAATGTCGATGTCATGGGCCGAATCAGGTTGGTCCATAAAGCGCTGGACCAGGAAATGACGGGCACCCCAAAACTCATCCATGCTTTGCAGGTTAAGACTTTCGATACCGCACAATGGAATGGCCACTAGGCGCCAGTGAGCCGCCAAATGCAGATAGCAAGGTTTGTAACGCTTTGTTAGCCAACAAAACTGGGTCCAGCGTCACGCTGGTGCCTAGTGGTGGCTAATCCCGGTAGACTTCCAGTTCCTCGCAGTTTTTCAGGTTGTCTGATTCGGTGAGGGCTTTATAACCAATGTCCGTATACTGGTTTTTAAAGAGATCCAGTTTGGTGTATTTTTTGCTCTGGGACGAATTAGCAAACGCCTGAGCTCCTATATCCCCAACAGTGTTACCGAACATAGTGACTATCTTCAATTTGGGTAAATTTTCCGAGTTTGCCAGGGCGACCGCTCCATCGTCCCCAATATCATTGTGATTGATGTTGAGAAGTTCCAGGTTTTGCAGATAAGGAGAATCTGCCAGAGCCTCCAAGCCTTCATCCAAAATCTGGTTTCCTGGAACAATAAGCTGTTTCACGCTTTTTAATACTTCTTTCGTGG
>JYMV01005012.1_pt1 | contig 11985 bp, 9 predicted proteins | sample 338911 | NCBI WGS metagenome assembly JYMV01 (sample SAMN03354496, study PRJNA234377) | hydrothermal vent metagenome | biome: Deep sea; feature: Hydrothermal plumes at the Eastern Lau Spreading Center, Western Pacific Ocean; material: Seawater | place: Tonga | collected 2009 | depth 2000 m m | reverse complement strand
CATGGTAAAAGTGGTGAAAAAATCCAAGTTCAATTAGAAACTCTTGATGAGTTGAATTTTAATGGAGAGAATATTTCATTTGTTAAGATAGATGTTGAAGGCAATGAATTACAAGTGCTTAAGGGGGGTGAAAATTTCTTTAAAGAGCACTCCCCTATAATTGCATTTGAGCAACATTCGCATGAATTTTTTAAAGGAAGTACTCTCGTAATTAATAAGCTAAAGAGTTATGGTTACAGTAACTATTATTGTATAAAGACTTCTCCTTTATACATCAAACCGTTTATGCCGTTTAAGAATGTGATTAGATTGGCTCATCACTTGATATTTGGTGGGTCAAAGTTGTTGGTTAAGCAGAATCGATTTGAACCAGATTTTTATCCCTTAATTATAGCAACTAAGTAATTATTATTGAAAGAGCACATCATGACAAATATAGACTCAAACCCATTAATTTCTATACTAACTCCTACTTGGAATCGTGCAGAGTATTTAAAGAAAGTATGGAAAGGCCTCGACAGCCAAACTTATAAAAATATTGAGTGGGTTATTGCTAATGATGGCTCTACGGATAACACTAAAGAGGTTGTGGAAGAGTTATCGAAAAAATCTAGTTTCCCAGTAACCTTTATTAATGCAGATATGCGCATTGGAAAGCCAAGAATGGATAATGAACTTATGAGTCATGCTAATGGTGAATTCTTTATTTGGAATGATTCAGACGATTTTTTTGTTCCCGATGCTATCAATAAATTGGTTGAATTATGGCACAATATCCCTAATATAAAGCGTCATGAATATCTTGGGGTAATGGCTTTATGTTCCGACAATAAAGGGGTCATGCAAACTTTGAGTTTTGATAGCGATGGATCAATTTTAGATACAACATGGGAGGCTATAATAGCCAATGAAATTGGTGATGGAATTATTATGTGCAGATCCGATTTAATAAAGAATAAAAGGTTTTTAGAGGTTGATTTTTTAATCACCGAGTCAAGCTTCTGGCAACCTATAGCTTCTGGTATGAGGGTTATATTTTTATCTAGTGTTTTGAAAATCATGGATAGGACAGCTCCGAGCAGTATTTCATTTGGCGAAAAGATGGAGTACAACCGTGGTAAGGCGTATGCTATTTCACTTTCAGATATTGGTTATCATTTTTACAGAAGAAGCGTAAAGTATAGGCTGTGGAAGGTGCTGAACTATTGGCGATATAGTGTCTTAGGTGAATTGAGTTTTTTAAGGTCCGTTAGAATGTGGAAGATAGTACTGCACAACCCTTTATATCTATTGCTTTACCCTGTTGGATACTTATTGGCTTTGCGTGATCGTGTTAAAGGAAAGGTTGTAATGACACATAGGGCATTTGATAATGCTAATAAAAATGTCAAAATTACCGTTAAAAAAATAGGATAAAATACTTATGGATTTTGGTAAACATAATTAAAAAAAAGTCTAGACAACTTTATAGTTGTAAAAAACAAGTAGGTATTTAATCTATACTTATACTTTTGTAAGGGCAAGGTTGATTTTGATGAAAGTAGCAAAAATAATTACAACATCTTTTGTTCCTAGGGTTGTTAGAGAGACTAGCGAATTATGCGGCAATCCGTTGGGTTTTTTTTCCCATAGCCAGAATTTCCCTTCAAAAGAATCAGTGCTTGATTTATTAAAATTTGTTATAAACAGGGAAAAAGAGTGCGACCCTGGCTGTAGCACAGACTTGATTATTGTTAATAACGATACAGGATGGCAAAAGGGCATTGAGTATTTAGACACGGTTAATCAGGTAAGATTAAAACGTGGCGTGATACGTGTATTTCATAGAGAGAATTTTGGCAGGTCTTTCGGGGGTTATAATTTTGCATTTAAAAAACTCAAGGATGAATATGATTATTTTATTTTTACTGAAGATGACACAGTAATAAGTGTCGATGGATATGCGTCAATCGGAATCGATATTTTTAATAAAACTGAAAATTGCGGTTTTGTAGCTTATGAAGGCGTATCAAATAAATCCATGTTTAACTTAAGTAAAGAAGATACGATATCGGCTCACGGCGGGGTAGGATTATCGAGTACAAGAGTATTAAATTATATTTTGGATAAATACGGGTCGTTGCCGTATGCCAGAAAAGGATCGTCACAAGAGTATGTGGATATTATAAAAAATGGTGAAATTGCATTCACTAATAAAATATATAAGGCCGGGTTTCAACTTGTAAGCGTACCAAAAAATATAAAACTATATGGCTTTGCGTACGATATGATGAACGGTATTAGTATTAAAAGATACCCATCTTTATTTGAGGTAATTAATCACAAAGTAAAAATAATTCTCTATAAAATTTCAATAGTAAGAAGAATACACAGACTCTGCAAGAATGTTTTCAGGGAAACTTAGCTTATCGGCTTAATTAAGAGTCTTATTTCAATAAAAATATCTAAATACTATTCTTTCTGATTTTTGCGGAGCTGTTCCCTTGTGAAACCCAAGATCATTAAATAAAATTGCATCACCTGCTTTGCACTCTAAAACAAAATCTTTATCACTGCGCAAAGCCTCCTCACCACTATCAATAAAATTCTCTAGAGACTCCTTAGAGCAAACATTTAGTAATTCGTTGTAATATTCCCCTTTGACTAAATTCACTGCATCTTGAAGAAGCAATATTGGTTTATAAGCTACAATCCCTTCATTTATTAGTTTTCTAATGGCTATATTAATTTTATGAGAATATGGAATGTACGAAAAACATCCATTTTGATATTTCACATCTGTTACATGAATAAATAATTTATTGACATTATTCAAAGACATAATTCCACTTGTGCCTCCAAAAAACTCAGCAGGATGTGTTGCCCCTCCAAATGCTTGATCACAGTGCCATCCCACTATATTTTTATCGCTTTTATAAGAGACATAGCTATCAATTCTAGAAATTGACCTAAAGCCCTGAAAGCCCAAAGTATCGATTAATGATTTAAATTTCGGCCTATAGGTTTGAGAAATTAAAAAATATGAATCTTGATAAAACTTAGGAGTAATAGGCTTATAAATGTGTTTATAAACTCTAGGGTCAAAAAATCTTACCGCACTACTAAAGTATGAAATATTTTCATTGCTCATGCCGGAATCGTAACGTTTTGCAATCCCTACAAATTTACTGACATCCTGAGGGTCGATCAGCCCTTTGATTACAGTAAATCCTTTTTGCTTATATTCTGTTACAATTTTGTCTATAACCATAAACGCTCCTTAAGACATTGTGGTCTGAATTTTATATGATGATTTCCATTTTAGTCTTTAAGCCCTAACAATTATTATTTACTCAATTCATTATTTGAAAAATAATGAATTGATCCATACTTTGTAATGACTCATAAATGACTTTCATTCTAACTTATTTTGCTACCTTCTGTTTAATATCGTTTAAAATTGATCTCTTTATTCACGATATTTTGTGTGCCGATTTTTTGATTTTTTGATTTTTGTTAAAGTTTTGTTAAACCATTTCATAAGTTATAGATGTAAATATGCTACTGGGTGACTTTATTTTGACTGCAATTATACAATTTAACTTTATTAAGTAATATAAAATTTAGTCTTTTTTGAAATATAAATTAAATTTTTTAGATATGGAACCATGAGAAAAATAGTTTTGAATTTTATAAAATCACGTATTCATGAATAGTAGTCAACTATCACTATCTATTTTTGGGGGGACGGGGTTCATAGGTAGTCGTTTTTGCGAGCTAAGTAAGCAAAAATGTATATTATCAGGTAGAGAAGTTCGGGATCCTCTAAGTGACAATATTGTTTACTTTATTAGCACAACCCATAATTATCATGTTTTTGATGATCTTAAGAAGGATATAAATACAAATTTAATAGTTCTTATGGAAGTCCTTGATACCATAAAAGAAAAAAATAACATTGTTGTAAACTTTATTTCTTCATGGTTTGTTTATGGAGAAACTAGTTTGCCAGCACATGAAAATGATTGTTGCCAACCTAAAGGCTTTTATTCTATTACGAAGCATGCTGCAGAAGAGTTGTTGATTTCATTCTGTAAAACTTATGGGATAAAGTATAGAATACTGAGATTAAGCAATGTTTATGGGCGTGGTGATAATGGTATTTCTAAGAAAAAAAATGCGCTTCAGTATTTAATTTCAGAAATGAAAAAAATAATCCAATCAGCCTCTATCATGGGGGAGATTTTTATCGAGATTATATGCATATTGATGATATTTGTAGAGCGATTGATTTATGTGTTGAGAGCGGGCCGTTCAATGAAATTATTAATATTGGGACAGGTAAGAAAGTAAAATTTAGGGATGTTATTGAGATTGCAAAAAAAGAACTTAACTCTGATAGCAAAATTACTACAATCAATCCTCCACAGTTTCATAAAGTCATTCAAGTAAAAGATTTTTACATGGATGTATCTAAATTAGAGAAACTTGGATTTAATCCAAGAATTAATATCGAAGAGGGAATAAAAGATATATGTCATCATTAAACGAACAAATTACTAGTTTTTTAGAGAGTGTAGGGGAAGATAACGATATTCTGCATTTCTTGTACAATATGAATAATAAAAAATTTGACCGTAAAAATCAAAGTATTTATTATTCTGGCCCTTTTTGGGACAATAAGGAAGTTGTTGCCATAATAGAAACTCTATTAAGTGGAAAATGGCTAGTGAGCGGAGAGAAGGTTAATAAATTTGAACGTCAATTCTCTAAAAAATTTGGTCATTCTGCTTCAGTTATGGTCAATTCCGGAAGTTCGGCAAATCTCGTAATGATAGCTGCATTGAAGAAATATTTTGATTGGCATGATGATGATGAGATTATCGTTTCTCCAGTTGGATTTCCGACTACAATCGCCCCATTATTGCAAAATAATCTAACTCCAGTTTTTATAGATATTGATATAAAAGATCTAAATTTTAACTTAGATGAGATAGAGCAAAAAATTACCAAAAAAACAAAAGGAATATTTGTATCTCCAGTTCTAGGCAATCCTCCCGATATGGACCAACTAACCGATCTTGCTAAGAAACATAATATTGAGATTATTTTGGATAATTGTGATAGTCTTGGTAGTAAGTGGAATGATAGCGATTTGTCATCTTATGCTGTAGCAAGTTCGTGCTCTTTTTATCCGGCACACCATATAACTACTGGTGAAGGCGGTATGGTCTCGTCTAATATAGAGGAAATCGTTGATTTAGCAAGGAGTTTTGCCTGGTGGGGGAGGGATTGCTATTGTGTAGGATCTGCTAATTTATTGACTAATGGCACATGTAAAAAAAGGTTTGATAAATGGCTGCCTGATGTAGATATTTTAATAGATCACAAGTATGTTTTTTCTAATATTGGTTACAATTTAAAACCTTTAGATATGCAAGGTGCTATTGGAATTGAACAATTACTAAAATTTGATGACATTCATAAGATGAGGAGGCTTAATAAAAGAATCATATCTGAATTCTTTATTAAGCATATTAAAGGCGTTCGTATAGTTGAAGAGCATAAAAAAGCAGAAACAAGTTGGTTTGGAGTCCCTGTTGTGTGTGATACGCCTTTAATAAAAGAAAAACTTGTAAAATATCTGGAAGATAATAAAATACAAACAAGAAATTATTTTGCAGGAAATATATTGCAACATCCTGCTTATAGTCATTTGGAAGATGCCTCATCTTATCCAATTTCAAATTCGGTATTGAGGAATATTTTCTTTGTCGGGTGCTCTCCTACATATAGTGATGAAATGCTTGAGTATATTGGATCTGTATTAAAAAATTTTTCATTAAACTGATTTAGGTTTTTTAAAGTAGCCTCCAATGTTTCACAACCCAAAACTCCACGATCCACATGTCAATTATTTCCCTTACATAGATGGCCTTAGAGCAATCGCAGTTTTATCTGTGGTTTTTCATCATTTGTTGCCCAATCTGGTTCCGGGTGGTTTCGTAGGTGTTGATATTTTTTTTGTTATTTCAGGGTATTTAATTACAAGAATTATAACAAGAGAGATCAACGAAAATTCTTTTACTTTTATTGGCTTTTATGAAAGAAGGGTTCGAAGAATATTTCCAGCACTTTTTTCAGTTCTAATTTTCACCTTGATTGTTGGTTATTTTTTGTTTTTGCCAAGTGATTTTGAGGCAACATTAAGGGGTGTATTTGGAGCATTATTTTTTGTCTCAAATATAATCTTTTGGAGAGACTTGCAAGAAGGGTATTTTGCTGCAATGGATACAGCACTCAATCCTGTTGTTCACACTTGGTCTTTGGCAGTTGAAGAGCAGTTCTATATATTCTTTCCTATTCTTCTTTTACTTTTACACAAAATTAAGTTTGTAAAAATTACATTCTTCTTATTCTTCTTATTCATTATTTCATTAATAGGAAGCGAACTTTTTTTAAATGAGAAAAGAGTGGCAGTTTTTTTTCTAACTCCGTTTAGGGCTTGGGAGTTATTAGTCGGTGTTTTGTTGGCATTTAATATTTTCCCAAAACTATACAATCGATTTTTTGCAGAATTATTCATTGGTTTAGGAATTGTAGCAATATTATTCTCTTGTTTTTTTTATAGCCCATCCACTCTCTTTCCGGGTTTAAGTGCTCTATTGCCCACTTTAGGGTCGGCCGCTATTATTTATGCAGGACAAAATGGATATAGTTTTACTAGGTCGATTTTAGAATTTCGCCCCCTTGTGTATATTGGTTTAATATCGTACTCACTTTATTTATGGCATTGGCCAGTAATTGTTATAGCCGGTTTGATAATTTCAAATTCATTTACAATTATAGATGCTACGTTCCTTTTATTTATATCAATTGGTTTGGCAAGTTTGTCTTATCATTTTATAGAGCAACCATTTAGAGGTAAAAAAGGGATTGAGAAATTTAGTAGACCTATGGTGTTTAAATCATCTTTAGTTGTAGTTTTTGGTTTATCTCTTTTTTCATTAGCTGGAATTCTAACAAATGGCTACGAACATAGATTTTCTGATGAAATAATTAATTTCGACAGAGCAAGGTTGCCAGATTTTTCACATAAGAATTGTGATAATAGGTCTGACCCTGAAACATGGTGCACTATAGGTAAAGAAGAATCTTCAACTCAAACAATAATTTTTGGGGACAGTCATCTTTTATCATGGTCTCCCGCCCTTGATAAAATTTTTAAAAAACGTGGAGAAAGTGCAATTCTAGCAGTTCTATCAAATTGCCCTCCAGTTTTTGGAGTTAAAAGTTGGGATTCTAAGCATAGAAGCAATAAAGAGTGTTTAAACAAAAGCTTTGAAGTTGAAAAGCTAATTAAAAACAATGGAAACATTAAAAACGTTGTTATTGTAGCTATTTGGAGAACGTATTTTTTACAAGATTCTTCCTTAGAGGTGACAGTAGAGGATGGGAAGGAGTATGCAGGTGGGTTGGCCGCTTACGAAGGTCTTAAGAATACTCTAAATAAGATTAACCAATATAATAAAAACATCATAGTGATTGGTCCTGTACCTACATATGAAAAAAGTGTACCTTTTCTTCACGCCAAAGCTTTGAATAGAAATATAAAATTCCCAACTTCTGATTTAATAGATCAGCAAAAAAGAAATGGTAAGTTTTATGACTTAATAGATTCATTCTTATCTACAAATAATTTTAACTTTATTGATCCATTGGAATGGATGTGTAACAAAGAATGCATTACCACTAAAAATGGAAAATCATTGTATCATGATTCAAATCATTTGAATAAATTTGGCGCTTTGAGTTTTGAAAATACATTAAATGAAAAATTAGAATTGTCTTTGTTTAAAAAATAGCTACAATCTGTATAGTTTGAACTTTTATCTATTACAAATAAGGTAGCGTTTTATGAATGAAATGGCAAATAGGCTAGAACGAGACTATTTTAAAGATAATAGAAGTATGTTTTAAGTTGTTAAACGATTGTGTAATTAAATGAAACTAAAATTATTATTAATTACTAACAAATTAAATCATAATATTGGCGGTAGAGAGCAGCTTTGTAGTCTTAATCGTAACATCTTAGAAGATATATACAAGGATCAATTTTATCTTGCTGAAATTGAAAAATCATCACCTGTTTCTTTTTTTGAAAAAGCAGCTGCTTTTAGAGGTTATATTGACGGCCTAAATATGGCCAATATTATCCGTATTGTAGAGGAAGTGACGGCGAATAATATAGATCAGGTTTTTATAGATGGATCCAACTTTGGAGAGCTGACTAGAGCTCTAAAGAGTTCCGCTCCACAGGTAAGGATATATACATTTTTCCATAATGTAGAGGCAAGATTTTTCTGGGGCTCGTTTAAAGAATCACCTTCTATTCGCTCATTGTCAGTTTTTATAGCTAATTATTTGTCAGAAAGGAAATCTGTAAAATATAGCAATAAAATTATTTGTCTAAATGAAAGAGACAGTTCTTTATTGGGAAAATGGTACGGAAGAAGGGCCAATTATACGTCTCCAATGAGTATCTTGGATAAATTTACAGGAATAAAATCTATAAATAAGGCTCCACAACGATTCGCTCTATTTGTTGGCGGCGATTTTTATGCTAATATTTCTGGTATTCAATGGTACGTAGAGAACGTCTCGGCTTTCGTGGATATACATACCTACATAGTTGGCAGAGGCATGGAAAAACTTAAAGAAAAACTTGAGATAAATGATAAAGTTAGGGTTATTGGTGAGGTGGACAGTTTAGAGCAATGGTATCTGGACTCATATCTTATCATAGCACCTATTTTCAATGGATCTGGTATGAAGACTAAAGTAGCTGAAGCTTTAATGTTTGGTAAAAAAATCATCGGAACTCCTGAAGCATTTGCGGGCTATGAAAGCATAGTTGGTTCTGCGGGGGTTGTGTGTAATAATGCGCAAGAATTTATTACCGCCATTGATAATGCTGAGCACTTAGTTATTGCTAATCATGATAGTGCATTGAGAGAAGTCTATCAAGCTAATTATTCCTATGGTGCTGCAAAGAAGAGACTAGAAAATATTCTAAAAATGTAGTTTAGTTGTATAATTCATTAATGAAGATTAGCATCATAACACCAAGGTTCTCTTTAGCTGGAGTTCCTCTTGCTCAAATTAGATTTGCAAAATCCTTATCATCTTTAGGGCATGACGTTGTTTTAATAATTGGACATGTTAATAAAGGTTATGAATTGCCAACTATTGATGGTGTTAATGTACAAGTTTTAGGAAAAGAAAGAGCAATATCCATGATTGGTTCTATAGCTACTCATTTGCAAAATCGCAAACCTGACGTTGTATTCTCTGCCGAAGATCATCTTAATGTTATTGTACTTATGGCAGCTTTTTTTGCTAGATCTAAAGCCAAAATAAGTTGTTCTTCTAGGGTAACTCCGTTTGATACTTATTCAAACAAATTTCTTTCAAAGCGCTGGGTTCTTAAGCAATTAATGAAATTATTTATGCATAGGGCAAAGGTATTAACTTGCGTATCAAAAGACATGGTCACGCAGTACAAGACTGTCTTTAATAACCCCCCGCACATTAGTATTTATAATATTGTCGAAGATTCACAAGCGTACTCTAGAATGTTAGAGCCATTGAACGACCCCTGGTTCGATGACGATATCCCTATGATAGTTGCAGCTGGAAGGCTTGCACCTTGGAAAGGTTTTTCAGATTTGATTTATGCAATGAAAGAGCTAAATAAGACGACAGAAGCAAGGCTAACCATTCTTGGCGGTGGTCCATTAAAGGGTGAGCTTGAGTTATTGATTAAAGAATTAAATTTGGAAAACATTGTAAAGCTAGCAGGTTATGTTGACAATACATTAAAGTACTTTAAGAGGGCGAATATATTTGTTTTATCTTCTCATGTTGAGGGGCTGCCTAATGTTTTAGTTGAGGCGATGATGTGCGGATGTACGCCTGTATCAACAGACTGTCCTACTGGCCCAACAGAGGTATTAAAAGGTGGGGTATATGGCTACTTGACCCCAGTTGGTGACACAGTCTCTATGGCGAACAGTATTAGAAGAGCGCTGAAAAATCCAATTTCAGAGGATGATTTAAAAAAAGCAGTTGAGCCGTTTTCTGAACATAGAGTATTCGAAGAACATTGTAAATCTTTAGAAATTTCAAAGTCTGATTTTTTCCCAAGAGGTGAAAAAGCATGAAAATAGGGCTTAATGCCACCTGTTTTAATAACAGACCATCTGGCGCAAAACAAAGATTTATAGGTATTTATTCTAAGTTATTTCCAAGAATGAAAGATGATACCTTTGTAGTTTATGAGCCAATAGACTGCAGCATTAGAGAGTGGTTTGATCCTTATGATAATGTTATGTACATAAGAACCCCACTTTATAGTGAGTCCAGATATAAAAAGTATATCCATGGTCTTTTTTATTGGTCAAAAATTTATAAAGCCGAACATTTTGATATATTTGAAACCTTTAATTTGCCCTTGATAAGGGGAAGGGCTGAATTAGCATTGTTAACTATCCATGATATTAGAGGTGTACATTTACAGGATATGTGGGTCAAAAGAATGTTTCATAATATGGTATTAAGATCTTCACTAAAGCGTGCGGATCATATAATCACAGTGTCTAATTACATGAAAAATGAAATTTCTAATCATTTCCCAAATACGTCAATATCTGTTATCTACAATGGGATAGATACTAAAGATGTATGCAGTGCAACCGATACGGAAATAAGCGGTGTTATTAGTAAATTTAAATTACCTAGTGAGTTCATCTTATCGGTTGGACATTTTGAGCCTAGAAAGAACTATTCTTCATTAATTCAAGCGTTAAAAATACTCCACTCCTTGGGCAGTAAGGAAAATTTGGTAATTGTTGGGAATGATAGTGGTGAGATGAGTGCAATTATCAAAATGTCGGAATTATTGGGTATAAAGAACTATGTAAAGATACTTAGTGGCATAACAGACAATGAGTTAAAAATTATTTACAAAAAGGCTAAATTATTTGTTTTCCCATCTTCATACGAAGGGTTCGGGATCCCTATTCTTGAAGCTATGAATGCCAAAATTCCATTAGTATTGAGCAATATACCTGTATTTAGAGAAATAGCTGGCGACCAGTATCTATACTTTGACTATTCTAACTCTAAATCAATAGCAAACAATATTTCAGAATTAATAAATAGTAGTAGCAATGAGCATCAAAGGATGATCAGCCAGGGCGTAAGAATAGTTGAAGATTTTGATTTTGAGCAAATTGCCGAGAGTCTAGAAAAACAGTATAGAGAGATGTTCTTATGATAATTTACTGGATTTTGTTGCTTATACCCATAATTGCATTCTTAACCCCTGTAAGGGTTGATAGTGCAATACATAAAATACAGTGGTCCGTGTTTTGGTTGTTTCTAACTATTGTTATTGGATTAAGGCATGAGGTAGGAGGGGATTGGATGCATTATCTCTATGATAATGAACTATATAATAGCTTGTCAGGCCTTCCTTTTCTAGATTTATTTACAAAGAGTAATTTGGCACATGATATTGGTTTTTTAATTATACATTGGTTTTCTCAGAATCTATTTAATGGAATTTATACTACAAATTTGATTTGCGCTGGGATCTTTACTCTTGGATTGTTAAGACTCTGTAAATCCACACCCGAACCATGGTTGGCGTTATCAATAGCTGTGCCATATTTAGTAGTTGTGGTTGCCATGGGCTATACAAGGCAGTCAGCTGCACTTGGATTTATTATGTGGGGCCTAGTTGATTTAATGAATCATAAAAAAGGTAGATTTTATATTTCTGTGATTCTTGCAGTTTTATTCCATAAAACTGCATTAATAATGCTGTTGTTTGGGTTGCTGAATAAAGATATTTTTTCAATGAAATGGAAAAAGAAAGATTACCTTATACTTATTATAGCTTTAATTTTTGTTGCAGCTATTTTTCATATATTTCAGCACATT
>JYMV01039528.1_pt1 | contig 11986 bp, 7 predicted proteins | sample 338911 | NCBI WGS metagenome assembly JYMV01 (sample SAMN03354496, study PRJNA234377) | hydrothermal vent metagenome | biome: Deep sea; feature: Hydrothermal plumes at the Eastern Lau Spreading Center, Western Pacific Ocean; material: Seawater | place: Tonga | collected 2009 | depth 2000 m m | reverse complement strand
CCGAGTTAAGTGTTGCAACGGTCTACGACTTAACGATGGCGCATTACAGTATCGACCGTGGTTTAGGCGGCAACAATGTAGCCACTTCTTTTCAGGATGACGTCCCTTATACGCCTGGATGGCAACAGAAGATTACCGGTGTTAAACCACGGGATGTCATCACCGTGGCTCACCAGTTTGCTGAAAATGCGCACAAGACCAAGGGTCGGTCAATGGTGATTGTCGGAGCCGGGTTGAATCACTGGTATCACCAGGATATGAATTATCGCAGCCTGATCAATATGCTGATGATGTGCGGTTGTGTGGGTCAATCGGGCGGTGGCTGGGCTCACTATGTCGGCCAGGAAAAGCTCCGACCACAAACCGGTTGGCTACCGCTGGCATTTGCATTGGATTGGCAACGTCCGCCACGACAGATGAATGGCACATCATTTTTCTATAACCATAGTGATCAGTGGCGTTATGAAAAAATTGAATTGAATGAAATCTTATCGCCATTAGCCGATCAGGATAAATTTACCGGCAGCATTCTCGACTACAACGTTCGTGCTGAGCGGATGGGTTGGTTACCTTCTGCGCCGCAGTTGCAGACGAACCCCTTGGGGATTGTTGGTCAAGCGAAAAAAGCTGGCCAGGACCCGGTTGACTATACGGTTCAACAATTACAGTCAGGTGCTTTGAAAATGGCCTGTGAAGACCCGGATAATCCACAGAACTTCCCCCGGAACATGTTCATCTGGCGCTCGAATCTGCTGGGTTCCAGCGGCAAGGGACATGAATATATGCTCAAACATTTGTTGGGCACTCGGCACGGTTTGTTGGGTAAGGACCTGGGTGAGGACGGTCGTAAAAAACCTGAAGAAGTAGTGTGGCATGAAAAAGAGAAAACCGGCAAGTTGGACTTGCTGGTGACATTGGATTTTCGTATGTCGACGACATGCCTGTATTCAGACATCGTCTTGCCAACAGCCACCTGGTATGAAAAAGACGACATGAACACCTCCGACATGCATCCCTTTATCCACCCATTATCGGCGGCTGTCGACCCGGCTTGGGAAGCCCGTAGTGACTGGGATATTTATAAAGGCATTGCAAAGAAATTCTCCGAAGTTTGTGTCGGTCACCTCGGAGTGGAAAAAGATGTCGTCACTGTACCAACCTTGCACGATACGCCGGGTGAACTCGGCCAGCCCCTGGGGGTAACGGAATGGTACAAGGGAGAGTGTGACCCTATACCCGGCAAGACGATGCCTAACATTACCGTGGTTGAGCGTGATTACCCGAATACTTATAAGCGATTTACGGCTCTGGGTCCGCTCATGGCTAAGTTGGGTAACGGAGGGAAGGGTATTCATTGGAATACAGAGAGTGAAGTCGAATTACTGGGCAGGCTAAACCATAAAATACTGGATGAAGGGGTCACAAAAGGGATGCCGGCGATTGAATCAGCGATCAATGCCTGTGAAGTCATTTTGACCTTGGCGCCAGAAACCAATGGTCAGGTTGCGGTTAAAGCCTGGGCGGCCTTGGGTGAGAAAACAGGACTTGACCATACCCACCTAGCAAAACCGAAAGAAGACGAGAAAATTCGTTTCCGTGATATCCAAACACAGCCACGTAAGATCATTTCTTCTCCCATCTGGAGCGGATTAGAAGATGAACATGTCAGTTACAACGCCGGTTACACCAACGTTCACGAATTGATTCCCTGGCGCACGCTTACCGGACGTCAGCAATTTTATCAGGACCATGAATGGATGATCGCCTTTGGTGAAGGTTTTTCAACCTACCGACCGCCCATTGATACTAAAACGGTTCGGCCACTGATCGATAAAAAACCCAACGGCAACCCGGAAATCGCCCTTAACTGGATTACGCCGCATCAAAAATGGGGCATACACAGCACCTATACAGATAACCTCCTGATGCTGACCTTGTCGCGCGGTGGACCAATCATCTGGATGAGTGAGATTGATGCCAAGAAAGTTCGTCTTGAAGACAATGATTGGGTTGAAGTCTTTAATGTAAATGGTGCGTTGACCGCCCGTGTTGTTGTCAGCCAGCGGGTTAAAGAAGGCATGGCCATGATGTACCACGCGCAAGAAAGAACAGTGAATGTTCCGGGTGCAGAAACGACCGGTACACGCGGCGGAATCCATAATTCAGTAACGCGGACGGTCATGAAACCGACCCACATGATCGGATCCTATGCCCAGCAATCGTATGGCTTCAATTATTACGGAACAGTGGGATCGAACCGGGACGAATTTGTAATCGTTCGTAAAATGGATGTTGTCGATTGGTTGGACGATGAGCCAACCGAAGATACGGCCAATAATAATGTAAAGGTTGCCTCATGAAAATTCGCGCACAGATAGGAAAAGTACTGAACCTGGACAAGTGTATTGGTTGTCATACTTGTTCGGTTACTTGTAAAAATGTATGGACCTCCCGAGAAGGCATGGAGTATGCCTGGTTTAACAATGTGGAAACAAAACCGGGAATAGGCTATCCAAAGGAATGGGAAAACCAGAAGGTATGGAATGGTGGGTGGACTCTGAAAAAGGATGGTGACATCCAACCTAAGATCGGCGGTAAATGGCGAATTCTGGCGAATATCTTTGGTAATCCTGATTTACCTGAGATCGATGATTATTACGAACCGTTCGATTTTGATTATCAGCATTTACATAATGCCCCGGAAGGGAAGCATCAGCCGACCGCACGGCCTCGCTCGTTAATCACTGGCAAGCGTATGCAGAAAATTGAATGGGGTCCGAACTGGGAAGATATTCTCGGGACCGAGTTTGAAAACCGCCGTAAAGACATTAACTTTGAGAATGTCCAAAAGGACATTTACGGCGAGTTTGAAAACACCTTCATGATGTATCTGCCTCGTTTGTGCGAACATTGTCTGAATCCTACTTGTGTGGCCAGCTGCCCTTCCGGTGCCATTTACAAACGTGAAGAAGATGGCATCGTGCTGATCGACCAGGATAAATGTCGTGGCTGGCGAATGTGTATTTCCGCTTGTCCATACAAGAAAATATATTTCAACTGGAAATCAGGTAAATCGGAGAAATGTATTTTTTGTTATCCACGGATTGAAATGGGCGAGCCAACGGTGTGTTCGGAAACCTGTGTTGGCCGAATACGTTACCTGGGCGTCATGCTGTACGATGCAGACCGCATTAAGGAAGCGGCGAGTACCGAGTCCGAACTGGATTTGTACCAGGAACAATTGAATATATTTCTAGATCCTAATGATCCGGCAGTGATTGCGCAGGCACGCAAAGATGGTATACCGGATAACTGGCTGGAATCTGCAAAAGCGTCACCGGTTTACAAGATGGCAATGGATTGGAAGCTCGCTTTTCCTTTACACCCCGAGTATCGGACCTTACCAATGGTTTGGTACATACCGCCTTTAAGCCCAATACAGGCCGCTGCAGACAGTGGGAAAATAGGCGTTAACGGCATTATTCCTGATGTGGACTCCTTGCGTATCCCTGTTAAATACCTGGCTAATATGTTGACTGCAGGGGATGAGGCGCCGGTAACATTGGCATTGAAACGTTTATTGGCAATGCGGGCATATAAACGCGGGCAACATGTTGACGGGATCAATGATCAAACGGTCTTGGACGCGGTTGACTTGTCCGCCAGGCAAGTTGAAGAAATGTATCGATATCTGGCCATTGCTAATTATGAAGATCGCTTTGTGATTCCGACGGGACACCGGAAAGAAGCGACGGAAGCATTCCAAGAACAGGGTGGCTGCGGCTTCAGTTTTGGTGACGGTTGCAGTAATGGTAGCAGTGAGCTCAATTTGTTTGGAAACAAAAAGACCAACTCGGTCTCGATTAATGTTGGTTCCGTTAAAAAATATGAGCCCGGCGTTAGAATTCCGCCGGTAATCCCGAAAAGTCTGAGCAGTTAGGCTTATGAATACATTAAAGGTACTTTCCGCCTTGCTCAGCTACCCTGACCAATCATTGGTCGATGATCAAGACGACATGATCGCAATCCTCGATCAGGAAAATCTGTTAAGAAGACCACTGCGCGATCAGTTAGTGGGCTTGATGAATGATCTGTGCACCCGGGACCTGATGGATAGTCAGGCTGATTATGTGGAATTATTTGATCGAGGTAGGACACTCTCCTTGTTGTTATTTGAACATGTGCACGGTGAGTCACGCGACCGTGGTCAAGCGATGGTTGATCTGCTCAATGTCTATAACCAGAATGGCTATGACCTAACGGCGAATGAATTACCGGATCATATTCCTTTATTTCTGGAATATTTATCCCAGCGACCTGATTCAGAGATTACCCAATGGCTGACTGAAATAGACCATATATTGGCCTTATTGGGAGAGCGGCTAGCACAGCGTGAACACCCGTATCAATTTATCTTTCAAAGCCTTTTGAGTTTGTTGGAAACGAATGTAGACATGGATCAGATACGCAATTCCGTGGCTGCAGAGGTGCCTGACAACACACCCGAAGCATTGGATAAGGTCTGGGAAGAAGAAGCCGTTCGTTTTGGCGGCGATGATCCTACAGGTGCCTGTGCTTCTGCTGCGACGACAAGAAAAACACAACAGGTATCCGTAGATTCGATTAAACGAAACAACGTGTCGCACTGATCATGCTTGATAAAGGCAGGTTATGCAGGCCAGGAGAGGATAAGTTTTGGAGATTTATTTATGAATTACATCCATGATTTGCTATTTGGCGTATACCCTTATATAGCAGGGGCTGTTTTCTTGTTGGGTAGTTGGGTTCGATTTGACAAGGACCAGTACTCATGGAAAGCGGGTTCGAGCCAGATGTTGAGTAATCGGGGTTTCCGCAGGGCCAATACGCAGTTTCATGTCGGAATCTTGTTGCTTTTTTTTGGCCATTTGTTTGGGTTGTTAACGCCGCCATCGGTTTATCATGCATTGGGGTTAACCGCTGAAATCAAGCAACTGGTGGCCATGGGATTCGGCGGTGCATTCGGCATTCTTTGTTTTTTAGGGATGACGTCACTGGTAAAGCGGCGACTGACCGATCCGCGGGTCCGGGCAACCAGCAACACCAGTGATATCTTCATCTTATTGCTTATTTATGTGCAATTGATTTTAGGGCTGTTGTCCATCTATGTTTCAAGTTCCCATATGGATGGTCAACAAATGCTGTTGCTTGCAGAATGGGCGCAACAAATTGTCACCTTTCATGCGGGTGCTGCAGATGCTTTGTTGACTGTCAATTGGCTCTACAAACTACATATCTTTGTTGGATTGACCATGTTTCTCACCTTTCCCTTTACTCGGTTGGTCCATATCTGGAGTGCGCCGATTTGGTATTTCGGCAGGAATTTTCAAATTGTTAGAAGGAAAATATGAGCCACTCAGAAAAGGTTCTTGATGTAAATATTGTTGTGCAAACAGAACCTGCAGCGGATATTACGGTTAATGGACGAACCATTACAGAACAGGCCATTGCTGCAGAGATGCAATATCACCCGGCCCCTTCTCGGGAAGAGGCTTATCAGTTAGCGGCGCGCGCACTGGTTGTACGTCTGTTATTGCTGCACAAAGCGGACCAACTGGGGATAACAGCAGTAGACGCTGAGCCTACTGAGGTAGCTGTAGAATCGGCGATCAGCGAACTGATTGAACAGGAGGTTCAGGTGCCGGAACCCGATGATGTCAGCTGTCGTCATTATTTCGACAACAACCAGCATAAATTCAGAACACAGGGTTTGATTGAAGCCAGTCATATCTTGTTACCTGCTGCGCCTGACGATCTTAAAGAACGTCGCCGCATGCGTGAATTGGCTGATGAGATTCTCACCAAACTGAACCAGGGTGCCTCATTTAAAGACCAGGCCAGTCATTATTCGGTGTGTCCATCAAAGAAAGAAGGCGGACACCTGGGACAATTAAGCCGTGGTCAAACGGTTGAAGAGTTTGAGCGACAGGTTTTTGCTCTGGTTGAGACGGGCATCGCCAAAAAACCGATCGAATCGCGTTACGGATTCCATATCGTACGCATTGATCACCGGGTGGAAGGACAACTGCTGGGATTTTCAGAAGCCAAGAGCCGTATTTCCGATTACTTACAAGAGCGAGTCAAACGTAAGGCAATTAGTCAATTCATCGAATTTATTGCAGGTGAGGCCGAAATCAAGGGATTTGATCTGAACGTTTCGGATTCTCCTTTACTCCAATAAAAGGCGCTTTTCTTAATTCCTCAATTTTCGTATCATCTAGGTCACTATGATTTGTAAAAAATAGCCATGATCCGCGACATTGTTGGTCCCTTCTTTGAACTTCAGGATTAACGCTCGGACCGACTCGGCAACCCTCTCGTTGAACTGGAAGCACCATCGATTCTGGAGGTTCTCGCCCAATGCTGGATCAGGTCCAGCAAAAAGCACGCAACGGCCAGGAAGGTGCTGCGGCCAGAGACGTGGTCATGATGTTCAAAGACCTGGTGATTCAAAACCTGTACGGCCTGGCTGATGAACCACTGGACTACCCGATCGAAGACCGTCGCAGTTTTCGGCGTCAGCCAAACCTCGAAAAAAGCTACTTAATAGAAGTTGCCTTATGTCTTTACTGATTACCGATGAATGCATCAACTGCGACGTTTGCGAGCCGGCGTGCCCAAATTTGGCGATCTCACAGGGTGAAGAGATCTATGAAATTGATCCAAATCGATGTACCGAATGCGTTGGCCACTTCGATTCGCCACAATGTGTAGTGGTTTGCCCCGTGGACTGCATTATTTTGGATCCCGACTGGATCGAGAGCCAGGATGCCTTACACAACAAGTACCTCAAGCTAACTGCAGAGCAGGTGTGAGACTGTGCCGATGGCATTAATTGGCAGCCTGAATCGATGATTTAGCTGGCTCTTTTTCTCCTTTAGACGACGCAAACTCAAGCGAATCCACCGATTTCCGCAGTGGCTAAGGCGCACCCGCTATCGATCTTCAGTCGATCGTGATTTTTAATCAAAAGAACCCGATGTTCAGAGATTGCATGACTCAGTCAAGGATCGTCGTAACAAACAGGCTCCGCTAACCTCCCCCGAACTTTCCGGTTTATCAACCAACCCACCGTTCGCTGCCAACCAGGGAGATCGAAACGCAAGAGCAGGTAGTCCCCGCTAGGCCTAGGTAATTTTGGATACCCATTGTTCGGAACGCCAGAGGGGATCTGAAATGACATCCGAAAACGCCGTTTAGCCCTCTGAGGGATTGCTACGGGGCCAGTGCCAAGCATGCGAGGGTGTGTGCCGAACCGGCATGGACGCAGAGCAGCCGAGGGCCCATGGCTGTTGCGTGTTAACGAGTCGATTTTAGTTGACTTCGATATCCTAAAATCTTTCACTAGGTCACTACACGCTGGTAATTCCTTACCATAATTTTAAGAAAAAAGACAAATGGTTGTCCAGATTACGTCGTAATTCTTAACAGGGGTTCCGACATGCATTCGTCTACCCTTTTCCGCTATTAAATAATAGTGCTTTGAATTTAATGGACTGGTTATGAAACAACGATTAGTCGTTATTGGTAATGGCATGGCCGGTATCAGAACCGTCGAGGAATTACTTGAAATTGCGCCGGAGAAGTATGAAATCACTGTGTTCGGCAGCGAACCCTATGGCAACTATAACCGTATCATGCTGTCTTCGGTGCTCAGTGGTGAAAAAAATATTGAAGATATCGTCATCAATGACCGCCAATGGTATGTCGATCACAAGATTGTGTTACATGCCGGTTCGGATAAAGCCGTTGTTGATATTAATCGTAGCAGTAAGTGTGTTATTGCCAAGGATGGAACCCGTGCTCAATATGATCGATTGCTGATTGCCACCGGATCCAAACCTGTCGTTCCTGATATTCCAGGTACCGACCTGGAGGGTGTTATTAGTTTTCGCGATATATTCGATGTCAATACAATGATTGAATACAGTCGCAACCATAAAAAAGCGGTTGTACTGGGAGGAGGCTTACTGGGGTTGGAAGCGGCGAATGGCTTGATCTTAAGAGGCATGCAGGTGACTGTGATTCATAGCAAACCAGTATTGCTTAATCGACAAATGGATCGACAGGCCGGAGAAATGTTACAACGCGAACTAGAAGTACGCGGATTGCAATTTAAAATGCCCGCAAGAGCACAACAATTAATTTCGGATAAAAACGGCCTGATTAAAGCGGTACGTTTTGCTGATGGTAGTGAACTGGAATGCGATCTACTGATCACTGCAATAGGAATAAGGCCTAATCTAGCCCTGGCAAAAAAGGCAAACCTTTATTGCGAACGTGGGATTGTCGTTAATGATAATCTGCAATCCTTTGACCCCAGTATTTATGCGGTAGGAGAATGCATTCAACATCGTGGTAAAACATTTGGCCTGGTTGCCCCCTTATTTGAACAAGCAAAAGTATGCGCCAACCATTTGAGTGGTCACGGTTGGGCTGATTACAAAACTTTGCCGACTGCAACCATGCTTAAAGTTTCCGGCATCAATTTATTTTCAGTCGGTAACTTTCTGGGGGATGAATATTGTGAAACCATTCATTTTACCGACCCGGCATTGGGCATATACAAAAAACTGGTTATCTTGAATAACAAACTGATCGGTGCAGTGCTTTATGGGAATACGGCTGATAGCAACTGGTATCACGAATTACTGAACACAGAACAGGACATCACCGATATCAGAGAACATTTGATTTTTGGTCAAGCCTATCTTCCTACGACAGAGTCAGCATGAGTAGTGACAACGACATCGAATTAAAAGTTGTTCATACCACCTGCCCATATTGCGGTGTTGGGTGCGGCATCACAGCCCACGTTGACCAGGAACAACATCGGTTGCAGATACAAGGTGATCACTGTCATCCGGCTAATTTTGGCAGACTCTGTTCCAAAGGTTCATCATTGGCAGATACCATCGAATTAAAAAGTCGTCTGCTGGAACCCACTGTATACGGTCGTGAATGCAGTTGGTCAGAAGCCTTGGATATGGTTGCCGATTCTTTCACCAGTACCATCAAACAATACGGTCCTGATGCTGTTGCTATATATGGCTCCGGTCAATTATTGACGGAAGATTATTATGTTGCCAATAAACTCATGAAAGGATTTATTGGCAGCGGCAATATGGATACCAACAGCCGTTTGTGCATGTCTTCTGTCGTGGCAGGATACAAACGCGCATTTGGCGCAGATACTGTGCCCGGTTGCTATGATGACTATGAGCAGGCTGAGATGATTGTATTGATCGGTTCTAATACCGCTTGGTGTCATCCGGTTAGCTTTCAGCGTATTCGTGCAGCCAAAGAGAACAATCCTGATTTAAAAATCGTGGTCATCGACCCTCGTCGTACCGCCAGTTGTGAACTTGCCGATTTACACCTTCCCATAGCGATCGGTAGCGATACTATTCTGTTCAACGGCTTGCTAAATTACCTGAATCAACAGGATGCTCTGGATCAACAGTATATTCGGCAGCATACTGAAGGTTGGGCGGAAACATTAATATCTGCTCAAACAAGCAGTTCTGATAGCGCACGGGTTGCAGAGCACTGTAAATTACGACCACAGGATGTAGAGCTTTTTTTCAACTGGTTTGCCAGTCACAAAAAAGTCATGAGCCTGTTCAGCCAGGGCATTAATCAGTCCTCTTCCGGTACAGATAAAGTCAACAGCATTATTAATTGTCATCTGGCTACCGGCAGTATTGGTAAGCCCGGGATGGGTCCTTTTTCTTTGACAGGACAACCCAATGCGATGGGAGGACGTGAAGTCGGGGGGTTGGCACATCAATTGGCTGCCCATATGGACTTCAGTAATAGCAAAGATATAGAAAGAGTTGCGCGCTTCTGGAACACCCATACAATTGCGCGCAAACCCGGCTATGCTGCGGTTGATTTATTCAATGCCATCCATGATGGAAAAGTAAAAGCCATATGGATCATGGGTACCAATCCCGTAGTTAGTCTCCCAAATGCTGATAAAGTCAAACAAGCGCTGCAACGTTGTGATTTTGTGGTGGTTTCTGATTGTATTTCCGAAACCGATACCACGGCATTGGCACATGTGAAATTACCTGCATTGGGCTGGAGTGAAAAAGACGGTACGGTCACCAATTCAGAACGGCGTATTTCCCGTCAGCGAGCCTTGTTTGAACCAGCCGGTAGTGCCAAGCCGGATTGGTGGATTGTGACCCAGGTTGCTCGTCGTATGGGCTATGAACACGCTTTTCACTATACCCGGAGTGTCGAAATTTTCCGTGAGCATGCGGCGCTTTCAGGTTATGAAAATAATCCACAGCAACAAGTCCGGGATTTCGATATTTCAGCTTTTGCTGAGATAAGTCAGCATGATTACGACCATTTACAACCGACACAATGGCCAGTCAATCATGAATACCCAGAAGGTTTACAGCGACTCTTTGCCGATGGACATTTTTTTACCCCATCAGGAAAAGCACAATTCATTGCCATAACACCCAGACGGCCCGTCAACCTGCCCAACCAGGACTATCCTTTAATATTAAATACCGGGCGCATACGGGATCAATGGCATACCATGACGCGAACGGCATTAGCAGCCAACCTAAATCAACACAAACCGGAACCCTTTGTTGAAATTCATCCGCTTGATGCACAACAGTATCAACTGATGCACAACACCCTGGCGCTTATTGAGAGCACCTGGGGGAAAATGATGGCCAGGGTTCAACTAACAGACACTCAACAACAAGGAACGTTGTTTGTTCCCATGCATTGGACTGAACAATACGCCAGTCATGGGCGTATTGGGGCATTGGTCAATCCAGTAGTTGATCCAATTTCCAATCAACCGGAAAGCAAGCATACGCCTGTGCGTATAAAAACCTACCCGGCAGCCTGGTATGGATTTATTTTGTCTCGACATCCCCTAAAATTCAAACAACCGGAATACCTGATTAAGGTAACAGGCGAACAGTTCTATCGTTATGAAATGGCCGGTGAAGAAGTGCCCGAAACATGGCAAGCATGGACCCGACATGTCCTCTGCAACACCCATCATGAAACCCCTCAATGGCAGGAATATATAGATCCCTCTATGGGTACATACAGAGCCGCACGGATACTTGATAATCAATTGGAGAGCATCTTTTTTGTCGCACCAACGATTGATCTGCCCGAGCGGAGCTGGTTGACCGGTCTGTTTGTAAAACCTGTCCTTAAAAAAGATGAACGCCTGGCTCTACTGACCGGAAAACCACCATTAGGTACTCAAGACATTGGACCCATTGTTTGCTCATGCTTTAATGTGGGCGAAAAAACCATACAGGCTGCCATCAAAGAGAAAGAGCTAAAGTCTCATCAGGAAATCGGGCTATGTTTAAAAGCCGGTACCAATTGCGGATCTTGTATTCCTGAAATAAAAGCGCTGTTGTGAATCGGCAAAAGATGGATTAATAACGTTTTTCAAAATGAACAAAAGCTGACCGGATTACCCACAAAGCTCAACCTTTATCTAAAGAACGGCTATGCTGAAAATAGACAATCAAATTAGGTGCGTTCTGATGGGTAATGATTCATAACAATTTTAAAGAGGGTTGAGCGAATCCCGTCTCAGTTCCCTCTCGCAGTGAAAGAGCGTATCCAGATAGTGAGGAGCATTCTGTGAGCTAAACCCCAGGTTCAGATCAGCAAAGGATGAGTACCAAGTTTTAGCGGTTATCCAGAAGCCAGGTGGTTGTTTGGATAAAGGGATATAAATCCTTGAGCATGAAATTCAAAGAGCCGGATGTTCTGGCAATGCTCATGTACAGCCATCTATTCCCGGATACATCCTGGGCCAGATTTCAAAAACGAGGCGTTATCGGAAGGGGAAGTAGACTAGGTGGAGTCTTAGTGCTAGGCAGGATGAAGCTGCACCGCACGAAACAGGAGACCCCACCCCCGCACCTTAACGACTCTTCCTTCGGTA
>JYMV01001199.1_pt1 | contig 11986 bp, 10 predicted proteins | sample 338911 | NCBI WGS metagenome assembly JYMV01 (sample SAMN03354496, study PRJNA234377) | hydrothermal vent metagenome | biome: Deep sea; feature: Hydrothermal plumes at the Eastern Lau Spreading Center, Western Pacific Ocean; material: Seawater | place: Tonga | collected 2009 | depth 2000 m m | reverse complement strand
TATAGGTAAAGATTGGGAACATTCATTCATTGAACCTGATTTGAAACACCGTATTTCTAAATAGCTACATTAATTCAAATGGGATATTCTTCTTAACAATAATAAAAATGCATTTTATTGAAACAACTAAATATTACATAATATTTTGATATATGTATTACTATTAATTTGTAACGTTTCTTACCATTTTAAATATAACCGCGTTGTTAGTGATATTTTGAAACGTCTTTATACATTCCCATGGAGAATGGTCAGTAAAGTGTAGAAAAGACACATGTTTGAACAGACAGCATTTCTGAAATAGAACGATAATTACAATTATCCAGAAGATCCAGTATTTCAGTATCCACATTTGATTGAAACTACTATGTGAATATAACTTGTTCCAATATGACTGTATTCCCTCTCTGACAGCAGTCAAAATGTTAACCATATTTATAAACAATTACTTTCTTCAAAAAGAATAAGCACCTGTAGTATTATTTCCTCTATATGGATTATTGTGAAGTTTTGCTATTCAATATAAACGAGAAAAGTCATCATGTAACATGTTCCTTGATAAACATAATATTTAATGAGGAGATGAATGACGTGTGATCAGCCAAATGTTCCTTTTTGTCATAACTAGTATTTCAGTAAGTGGGATAACCAGGGCATTGCACAATGCAAATTTGCTTCATTAGAGCCCAAATCACCCACGGCTAACGTAACTGGTTTTATTATGATAGCCGTGACACCCAAATTTAACTTTTATCCATAATCAATTGATGACGCTTGATGACAATTATTTTAGATACATGTGTGTGTGTGTGTGTGTGTGTGTGTGTGTTAGTGCACCCATTTCTAACCAAATCTAATCAGATTACTTGTACATATATATTTCATGTAGTTTGGCGCATGTGTCTACTATTTTACAATTATTTATGGCAGAGTTGTTCGGAGGTTGTGGTAACATTAGTTATTCATGTTATCAATCAAACCATGAATGGTTGAAGACTTACTAAAAGCGTATTATACTTTATTCAATGTGTTACGGTGAAATACAACTACATAGAGTATCAGAGTTTGTAGTATCGATGTATATTTTTCATTTGACAGTTACTTGTATGCCAATATAAAATCACATCAATCAAATCAGACATGTTCAACAGCATTACGAAACTGTATCGGTTGTCAATATTCTGATCACGGTGAATGGTCAGTAAAGTGTAGAGAAAGACAGACGAAATTTCTGAAATAGAATGATAATTACAATTATCCAGAAGATCCAGTATTTCAGTATCCACATTTGATTGAAACTACTACGTGCATAGACTTTGTTCCAATATGACAGCAGTCAAAATGTTAGACATATTTATGAACAATTACTTTCTTCAAAAACAATAACCACCTGTAGTATTATTTCCTCTATGTGGATTATTGTAAAGTTTTGGTATTCAATATAAACGAGAAAAGTCATCATGTTCCTTTTTAAACAGACTATTCAATGATGAGATGAATGACTTGTGATCAGCCAACTGTTCCTCTTTGTCATAGCTAGTATTTTTAGTAAGTAGGATAACCAGAGTATTGTGCAATGGAAAGTTGCTCCATTAGAGACCAAATCAACCACTGTTTACGATTCCCAAATTTAAGTTAACGATATGATCAATTTATATGATGTTTGATGACAATTATTGTAGACAAATGTGTGCGTATTTTTGAACCCAATTCTAGTACAATCAAAAAATAAATTAGAGTCCAGGCACACATGTGTAAGAGATAACTCCTTTGCACCTGTGTCTACAACTTTACCATTATGTATAGCAGCTGTACTTTCAAACACGTTAATATTCTCAAAAAAACTAAAGTGTACTCTTTGCAAGCAAACTCTATCAAATATATGTCTTACTTTCATAAGGACAAAACTAGAATATGATTGCGATGTTATGGTTGAACACAATTTGCAAGTAGAGATTCTCTTTCCTTTGAAACAAGGTGGGAATATTTGTCTTCTAGGCGTAAAAATCACAAGCTGACAACATTTTACAATATGCATAATACACTCTGTCATCAATATTTGGGTAATTGTCTACCTCATACAGAATAACATATAAGTGATCACAATCTCCGAAACGATGAAAACTATACAACACCATAATGTAAACTCATAATGTCTACGACATTATTTATACCATCCACTATTTCGACATGGACAAATTTGGATTTAAATATTATAAATAGCCTAAGTATATCATGTTTAAATCAAGGATTAAATAAAATACTATTAAATCTCCGGAATATTATGGTGACTGGTCCAGAAAACTAACAATACATCATGCTAGACTACGACATCAATGCAGCTCATTGAATTCTGATGTATTTCGTATAAACGTTACAAATGACTCAAAATGGCAATGTGGTTCCCCTTTTGAAGATTCAATTCAATATATAATGGAATGTCCATTACACCAAAACGAAAACTTTAGGTGAAATGCAAAGGTCATAACTTTTTTCAGATTTCCACATTTTTATATTGTGATTTTAGTACCTTGATAGAAAATCGTAATACATTTGAATTTTCTGTTTAAAACCGCGGAAGATATCAATCATGGTTATTCCCCTTTAAAATATTATGTCGTCGTTCTTGTCATTTCTTCCTTTTAATGGGAGAAAGATATTCATACCATATTCTTTTTGTGTGTGCAAAACGGTTGGGATGGTGGACATTGGTCATTACTTCGAAAGTTTTACGGCCGCAACCACAACTTGATTGACTGCTATGGAATATCTGTGTCACAAATGACCACGGATAAATTCCACTTGTCGCAAGCACTTCTCGGTCCTTTCCTCGTTCATCACTTATCAAAGAATACTAATTAAAAAAAATCGCTTGTTAAAATATACTAAAATGAAAGAATAAATACCGTGGTTATAGGATATACTCCCGTGGGTTCATCATGCATATCTATCATGGGTAAGTCTTCTTAGCAAATATGAAATATCAAACAGTCATTGCCGTACCATAGCGCAGTTTGGTATAAAACCGCGTCGATAAATTTTAAATTAAATTAAATTCTGACTCAAAATTTGTGTCTGTCCTTTCAAATGAAGACCGTAAATAGTATCAATGTATTCCAACAAAGGGGTAGTCGTTCAGATTTCAAAGCGGATATGCACTCCTGGTTCAGACAAAGGAGAGGTTGTATGGTTTCATCCCACTTATTTACTCAAAAAACAGTATTTGTTTTGCTTTGAAATCATTATTAGCCCTCCCCCAGCGCACCTCTCGATGTCGAAAATGGGTGTTATCGCCCCTAGCTGCAAATATATATTGCTGTCTAACACGTTGCTCGTTTGTTTTTTATGCTAAATAGACCATACAATTTATAGGTGTGTTCGTGTTTAAAAAATTGGCATTTGCCTTAGCTAGCAAGGATAACACAATGGCAAAACCCCGAATTTATTTACGCAGAAAAAGACCTCATTTTGGCTCTGATGTTTACGAGCGACATATTTATTATATATATTTTAATTTATTATCAAGTCGTCTACATATGCTATATTTTGCTGTGTTTCGTTGCGTGACATCATATTTATTTTATTTTTGCCCGTGACCTGGCCAGAGTTTTCCTCCTTCTTTGTGCTAGGTTATAGATGGGTAAAAAACTTATTGAATTTAACAGAACATTTCCAGATTCGTCCTTCGAATTACGTGTCGTTATCTTTTGATATTTCTAAAAAAATGATGTCTGAACTAAAACTGCCCCCATTATCGAAAGGTATGGATCCTCCTCTGAGATACATGTACATTGTTGTACAGTGTGGATTGTCGTCAATTGTTTAATACGGAGCAACGATTTATGTTGTAGATTGTGTAAAATGTTCTGTTTAAGTGAATAAGTGTGTCAGGCCTTCGTGTACTTTAGGGGGCTCTACATATCCTCAATAAAAACATCCCGGACACTCACCATATAAAGTACAATTTTTGTTCTCTGAGACTTAGTTTTGTTGTCTTACAATATTTATTATGTACTCCAGGGGATTCACATTATTTTCTATTACGAATGTTGTTGCCTTAAAATATGAACCAGCTATATCTGGTAGTGGATCCCCTAAAGTACACCTAGGCATTATAAGGATCATTTACTTTAGGGGACTCGTATTATTGTGTTATGGTTAATGGTAGTGGGTCCCTTAAAACTTAATTGAATTGTGTATCTCTCGGAAAGGTGTAAAATGACACTTTATTGGGCGAACCCTTTAAAGTAAACTTTGTAAATTACGACCATGGTACACGGAAGCTCTAAAGTACAACAAGGCATTATCCGAATCATTTACCTTTAGGGGATATGCATATATACGACCAAGCTAAATGAAAACTATAATAGCTTAGTGTCACGGACATGAATTCCACATCTCGCTGTTCTCTATTCAACGATTACTAACAAGTCATCAGTAACACATTTTATGTAAAAAATAATTAAAGGGAGGAAAATGTGAAGGTAATGGTTCATGTACAAATAACCAGAGATACTAGTATTTATCATTCATATTTCTTACACAATATATTTTGAAAGAAACCTATTTATAAATAATCAACTAGAGTACAAAACTTCGCATGTTGTTTTCTTATATTTTTTTTTTATTTCAAATTAAATGTTTTTGTTTTTTTTAATTTATATGTGTTAAATGTATTATTTTCTATGTTGAATTGATGCATGTGATGTTACGTTGGTCACTTTCATTATCATAATATCGAGAAGTTGTGTTATTCTCGAAGACTGATCAGAACAAAATAACCTCACAGTCTTGGCTTAACAAGAGGAGATAATCATGATAAACTTCGACAATAAACCATCAATTTACATGTATTTACAGATAAACGGCGACTCACCTGGCGTTAAAACTTTGCTTTTTCGGCATTATTTATGTATTTTTATAGCGTAAAGCAATACAATCAAATACTGAAAACCTTTGTATTTCTCCTTTAATGGTAGACAATATTGTACCTTTATCGGGGAATACTTCGGCTGGTGCAAATATGGTGCTACTGGGGGTAGACCCAGGTTTTCATAGTGTTCCACTCCATCGCATTAATTCAAAATTAGACTTTGTTTCGGGAAAGGCTATAGTTGGAATAAGATATATGCTTCCTGATGAGGATAGTCCGTTGTTATTTGGTATCGATATAGTCTTCGAGGAGTATAGTTGCGAAGAGAATGAATTAGAAAATACAGTGGTTTATCATTCTTGTGCTGTAACTTTAGCCATGAAAAAGCTTCTGGAAGAAGAAGAGACTTTATTGGAAGATGGTACCATAGAAACAAGTGATGTTGCATTAAAAGACACATTTGTTTGGCTGATGTCAACGATCACTTTTTACATATCGATCGGGTATGCATAGTTATTTTATAGACAAGAAACACAAATCCTGTCTAACTACAGATGAGGACAACACATCCCATCTTGAAACAGTCCAGGACCAAAGGTCAATGGGCCATGCTACTGTTCTTAAGCAAACAAGTGATGTTGAATTAAAAGACACATTTGTTTGGCTGATGTCAACGATCGCTTTTTACATAGCGATGGCGATATGTCTCGTTATTTTACAGACAAGGACACAAATCCTGTCTAAATACAGATGAGGAGTAAAAATGCAACCTTGATACAGTCCAGGTCCAAATGTCAATGAGTGATGATCCTGCTCTTAAGTAAACAATAGGATATGTCAGTAATGACCTTTTGACTAGGGAACGACTTATTAGTGCATAGAAGGAAGAGCTCACTCTCAATAGAGCAGACAGAGAAGGTTCATGTTTACTATTTCCTGAAAGACTAAGTATTGATGAGAAAATGGCGACAATCAGATGGCACTGTGCAAGATGAATGGAAAGTGATCTGTCAGATAATGGTACCAGAAGCATACCGGAAAGAAGTTATGAGCTTGGCCCATGATTCGAAAATGACTGAACACTTGGGTGTTAAGAAAACCTCCAACATGATATTAGCCCATTTCTACCGGCCGAATATAAGACGAGACGTAACCGAGCATTGTAGATCTTTTAACATCTGCCAAGTTATGGGAAAACCGAATCAAAATATTCGTGTAGCTCCACTTCGACAAGTACACGTTTCTGAAGAGTCGTTATGCAGGGTTATTGTTGACTGTGTAGGGCACATTGCTAAGACTAAATAAGGAAACCTTTGTTTGCTAACTATAACGTTCGCATCCACCTGAAGCCATTCCACTTAGGAATATTAAAGCTAAAACTATAATTAAGGTTCTACCTATTTTGTTTTTACTTTTGTGGGTCTTCCTAAAACAACTCAGTCAAATGACAGATCCATTGTTATGTCTCATTTACTTCAGAAAGTTATGCATCAATTAAATTAAATATAAAACAGTTTCAATCTAATGCATATCACCATGAGTCTCAAGGAGCTGTGAAAAGATTTCACCAGACCTTAAAAAATATGAGGAACACATTTTGTTTAGACAGTCAACAGGATAGGGATGATGGGATCCACATGCTACGGTTTGTTACAAGGGAAGCCTTTCACGAATCTCTACGTTGTAGTTCTTTTAAACTGTTTTTTTGGACACTCTGTGGGAGGTCTCTTTTGAAAAAAATGGCTTTGTTAAAATACTGTTATTAGTATTGTAGATTATGTGGAGTGCCTTAAGTATAAGCTTACAAGAGCATGTGAAATAGAACAAGGCAATTTGAAACAAAACCAAGATTAAATGAAACAGTGGTATGACCATAAATATTATCAATAAATACCAAAAAAGAGGTAGGCGTTCAGATTTCAAACCGGAGATGTACTCCCGGTTCATACAAAGGAGAGGTGGCACGATCGTATCCCCCTTTTTTTGTCAGAAAACAGTAATTATTTGCCTTGAAAACATTATTAGCCCCTCCCAACGTACCTCTCGATGTCGAAATTGGGCTATATCACCCCTAGCTGCAAACATATATTGCTGTCTCACACGTTTCTCCTTTGTTTATTTATGCTAAATAGATCATAAAACCCCGAATTTATTTAGGCACACATTCTGAATAAGATCTTCTTGGCTCTGATGGTTACGAGCGACATTTTTTATATATATTTTTAATTTAAGATCAAGTCGTCTACATATGATATATTTCGTTTTGTTTCGTTGCGCGACATCATATTTATTTTATTTGTGCTCATGACCTGGCCAGAATATTCCCCTAGGTAATAGATGGATAAAACCATATTAAATTTAACAGAACATTTCCAGTTTCGTCCTTGTCATTTTTCTTTTTACCATGTCCTGTAATTTTCGCTTTGAATTACGTGTCGGTATCTTTTGCTATTTCTTAAAAAAAAATGGTTTCTAAAATAAAACGACCCCCATTATGGAAAGATCTAGATCCACTTCTGAGATACATGTACATTGTCGTACAGTGTGGTCTGTCGTCAATTGTTGAATACGGTACACCAATCTCTGTTGTAGATTGTGTACAATTGTCTGTTTCAGTGAATAGGTGTGTCAGGCCTTCATGTACTTTAGGGGGCTCTACATATCATGAAGAAAAAATCCCGGGCACTCATCATATAAAGTACCATGTTTCTTCTGTGAGACTTAGCTTTGTTGTCTCACAATATGTATTATGTACTCTAGGGGACTCACATTATTGCCTATTACGAATGTTGTTGCCTTTTGATATGAACAAGGTATATATGGTAGTGGATCCCCTAAAATACACCAAAGAATTATAGGAATCATATACTTTAGGGGACTCGTATCCTTCTCTATTGTTAATGATGTTGTCTAATGATACGAATCGTATATATAGGTAGTGGGTACACTAAGGCATGATAGGGATCATTTACTTTTGGGGATTCGTATTATTTGTTTATGGTTAATGGTAATGGGTCCCTAAAAATCGTAGATATATATTATGAAACAGATTTAACCTTAATTGAATTTTGTTTATCTCGGAAAGGTGTAAAATGACATTTTTGAAGATAATAGTTCATGTACAAATAACCAGAGTTACTAGTATTTATCATTCATATTTCTAATATTGATAAATTTCCTGGTGAATATTGTCTAAATGTAAATAAACAGATAGAGTACAAAAGTTCGGCATGCATTTTTTTTAAATATTTTTTTATTTCAAATTAAATATTTTTTTTTCTTAATTTATGGTTTTTAATGTATTATGTTCTATATTGAATCGATACCTGCGATGTCACTTTCGTCACTTTTATCATCAGAATATCGAGAAACTATGCTATCCTCGTAGGCGGAGCAGATTGATAAGAACCGAATGACTTCACAATTTTGGCTTACCTATAGGAGATAATCATGTCAAATTGCGACAATAAACCATGAATTTACCAGTGTTTACAGATAAACGGCGACACACTTGGCGTCGACAATTTGCTTTTTCAGCATTATGCATGTATCTTTATCGAGTAAAACAATACAATCAAATACTCAAAACCTTTGCCTTTCCCCTTTAGTGTTAGAAAACAGCTTACTTTTATCAGTGCAAATGTGTTGTTTCAGCGGGTATACCCAGGTTTTTAGTGTTCTACTCCATCACATTAATTTAAAATCAGACTTAGTTTCGGAACAATTTGTAGTTGAGGATGTTTCTTTGTTATTTGGTATCGATTTGACCGGTGACAAAGTTATAATGGACCAAATAATCTCAGAGGAGCCTAGTTATGAAGAGAATGAATTAAAGAAATACAGGGATTTTTTCTACATGTGCTATATCTTTAGCCGTAAGAAAACCTCTGGGAGAAGATGAGACTTTATTGCAGGATGGTACCATACAAACAGGTGATGTTGAAATAAAAGACACATGTTGTTGGCTGATGCCAAGGATCACTTGTTGCATATCGATGGTGATATGTCTCGTTATCTCATAGACAAGGAACACAAATCCTGTCTGAGAGCTAAACATCCCATATTAAAACAGTCCAAGACAAATGGTGAATCAGTGATGGTCTTGTTCTTAAGCTAACAATAAGATGTGTCAGTAATGACCTTCTCAATAGGGAACAACTTATCAGTGCGCAGAAGGAAGAGCCTGTACTACCATGTTCTAAGTCATTCTCAGTAGAGGAAGCAGAGAATGTTAATGTTTGCTATTTCATGAAAGATTAAGCATTGATGAGAAAATGGCGAACGCCAGATGCGACTGTGTAAGATGAACATAAAGTGCCAGATAGTGGTACAGGAAGAATACAGGAAAGCAGTTGTGAGCCTGACCCATGATTCGTCAATGACTGAACACTTGGGTGTAAACAAAACATCTAACGGGATATTGGCCCATTTTCACTTGCGGAATATAAGACGAGAGGTAGCCGAGAACTGTTGATCTTGTAACATCTGCAGATTTATGGGGAAACCGAATCAAACCATTCGTGTAGCTCCACTGCGGCCCGTACCATCTTTTGAATAGTCTTTCAGTAGGGTCAGCGTTGACTGTGTGGAGCCACTGCCTAAGGCTAACAAAGGAAATCTATATTTACTAACCATAATACAAAAACAACTCAGTCAAATGAGGATCCAATTGTATGTCTCATTTATTTCAGCAAATTATGCATCAAATAAATTTAATACAAAGCAGTTTAAATCTAATGCATAACACCGTGAGTCTCAAGTAGACATTAACAAATATGATGAACACATTTTGTTTAGACAGTCAAAAAGATTTGGATGATGGGATCTACATGCCACTGTTTGCTGTATGGGAAGCATTTCAATAATCTCTAGGCTTTAGTCCTTTTGAACTTGTTTTTGGACACTCTGTGGGAGGTCCCTTTTGACAGAAAAATGGCTTTGTAAAAATACTGTTATTAGTATTTTAGATTATGTGGAGTATTTTATGCATAAGTTTACATGAGCATGTGAAATAGAACATGGCAATTTGAAACAAAGCCAAGCTGAAATGAAACAGTGGTATGATAAGGATACCATCAACAGATAATTCAAACCAGCCGAGAAAGTTATTGTGTTATTGCTTATTCATTGCCATCCAGTACATGATGAATATTGTTGGCCATATGTAATTGAATCCAGACTGAATGATTTAGATTATATTGTGAATACACCTACGAGAAGAAAGAAAAGACAAATATGTCAGGTGACAACACATGGCTTCTCGAAAGGTTAACATTAGATGCTACTGATGTAGGCGTTGGTGCAGTTTTGCTCCAAGAAGGTAAAGATGACATAGATCTGCCGAATTGCTATTTTTCATTAAAGTTTGACAAAGATCAGAAAAAGTAATCCACAATTGCGGAATAAAATGACTTGCCTTATAGTTATCTTTGAAGCATTTTGATGTACATGTTATCCATTCGTGGTGTTTACTGATCACACACCGTCACATTTATTAAAAAATGTAAAATAAAAATCACTGATTAATGAGATGGGGATTAATGTTGCAAGGATACAATCTGAGTAAAAAACATATTAAATGTAAAGATAATTGTATTGCTAATGTTTTGTCTAGAGTTGGATAATATTGTGATGAATTGAAATAAAGATCTATTGCAAAAAGTTTGTATCTAAACCTTTTCTTCAAGAGTTGAGATGTTACGTATATATAATAAATATGAGATGTTACTTTGTTTTATTATAAATTTTGTTGTTGTTGACAACATTACATCGTCCGTGCAAATAGGTTATCAAAAAGACGTCAAGTTGTTCACAATTTTTTAATTTTGACCTTGAATTTTGATATGTTCTAAATATTTCTAGATATTGTTTATGTATCAACAAAGTCTAATTATTTGGAAAGTTCTAAAGAATTTCATGAAATAGTATATAAATATAAGACGCAGCAATTTCGAGAGCTGTCAGTTTAAGATTTAGGATTTATGTAATAGCTGGAATATATAACACGATATTTAAATATCTTTACTTAGCAAAACGAAAAGAAGCTCTGTCCTTTTAGTTCACGTTCCGCTATGAAGACGATGTCCTTTCACTAAATAATTATGTTGATCGCATTTATCCCATTGAGCCTGAAATAAAGGATACCACAAATACAGATAGGTCTGCTTCATATCTTAATCAAGGCCTTGACATCGACAGTGAGGGGCGGTTAAGAACGAGACTATACGATAAAAGAGATGATTTCAATTTTCACATTGTGAACTTTCCTTTTATACGTAGCACCATTCCAGCAGCACCTGCATAATGCGTATATCTCTCTCAAATGCTACGATATTCCAGAGCTTGTGGCTCCTATCGGGATTTCCTTGTTAGAAGATGCCGTTAACACGGAAGCTACTGAAATCAACGGTTCCTTTTGGTAAAGGTGAAGTCATCACTCCGAAAATGTTATGGTCATCACCATGACTTGGTTGACCGTTATAGAATATCTGTGTCACAATGATCACCGAAATGTTCCACTTATCGTAAGCACTGCACGGTCCTTTACTCATTCACGACTTATTATCGGGTGTGTAACTATATTTACACGACGAGTGCCACTAATTGACCAGGATCTACAGACCCTTCTGGAGCACCTGAGTTCACCTCGGTCTTTAGTGGGACTCCTGTTACTCGACCTTTTGCTTTATATGTATATCTTGTAGATTATTGTTTTTCCTTTTGTACTTTTTCTTTTCGCCAGTGTGTTGTCTGTTCTTTGATATACGGATTCTGATTGCCGCTTTGGTCTCTTCAAACTATTCTTAGTAAAGTCAATGAACTATTAACAATTAAATTTGAACATTGACAAAGAGGCCAGTAATAATTTATTAATTTGATTTGTGTAATTGTATAATAATATGAAGTAAATTGTGTTGTTATATTAAAGAATAGAAACTTTATTGATTGTGAGTTGTATCTTTCTGTTACTAGAATATCACAGAAAAAACTTGTTGTAACACTAGTTATTCATTCTATCAATCAAATCATGAATAGTGGATGAATTACTAATTATGTATTATACTTTATTCAATATGCTACGTTGAATTACAACTACATAGAGTAACAAAGTTT
>JYMV01011066.1_pt1 | contig 11987 bp, 12 predicted proteins | sample 338911 | NCBI WGS metagenome assembly JYMV01 (sample SAMN03354496, study PRJNA234377) | hydrothermal vent metagenome | biome: Deep sea; feature: Hydrothermal plumes at the Eastern Lau Spreading Center, Western Pacific Ocean; material: Seawater | place: Tonga | collected 2009 | depth 2000 m m | reverse complement strand
ATTCGTAAAATTTCATTTCGCAAAATCACAATTCGTAAAAAGCGTGAAGCTTGAGTTCAAGTTGCTCCTCTCCAGTTCGGGATTCAGTTCTTGTAAACTCGGAGGGAGTTGTGAAAAATCTTGTTATGACGATGGTGAAAGCGCTAGTGGACAAACCGGACGAAGTTAGTTTGCGGGAAGTGGAAGGTGAAAAAACAACAGTGCTGGAATTGAGAGTCGCGAAAGAAGATCTGGGCAAGGTGATTGGCAAGCAGGGGAAAACGGCTAAGGCCATGCGCACTATCCTGAACGCGACGGCAACCAAATTGAAAAAACGGGCCGTACTGGAAATTATTGAGTGATATGGATTGGATTCCGGTTGGTAAACTTGCCCGAACTCACGGCCTTAAAGGGGAGTTGAAGTTTTATCCCCATGACCCGGATGGGTTCGAATTTGCGGGCGGACAGACCGTGAGGCTGGCCGGGACAAAAAAGAAATTAAAGGTACAATCGATTCGTGGGGCTAATGTGCCCTTCATTATCAAGTTAGAGGGAATTGACGACATCGAATCTGCCAAACCCCTGACCGGGGAGGAAGTTCTGGCAAACCGCGAGGATTTTAAATCTCTGCCGCAAGGGGAGTATTACCGATTCGAGATCGAAGGACTTGAGGTCTTCGATGAAGAGGGCCATCCTTGCGGGATCATCGAAGACATCATCCCCACGGGGAGTAATGATGTGTACGTGGTGCGAAACGGGGATTTGGAGTGGATGCTCCCTATGATTGATTCGGTGGTCAAGTCCATCGACCTGGAACAGGGTAAACTGGTTTTTCATCGCATTGAGGGTTTGTTTGAGGACACTCCGGTTTGACATTGTCAGCATATTTCCGGGGATGTTTGAATCTCCTTTTGCGGACAGCATTATTCAGCGGGCCTGGGAAGAAGGATTGCTGGATCTTCGCGTTCATGATTTGCGTGACTACAGCCTGAATAAACACAGGAAGGTGGATGATACCCCTTTCGGAGGCGGGGTGGGCATGGTCATGAATGTCGAGCCCATTGCTCGTGTCATTGCAGCGATTAAAAAGGAAGTTCCTGAAACCCGAACGATATTATTATCTCCGGGAGGCCGGCCTTTCGATCAAGAGAAAGCCTGGGAGCTCTCTCGTTTGCCGAGTCTGACTCTAATCTGCGGTCGCTATGAGGGTATTGACGAGCGGGTGCGACTGCATTTTGTCGATGAGGAAATTTCCATAGGAGATTATGTATTAACCGGCGGGGAAATTCCTGCCATGGTTCTCGTTGAGGCCATATCAAGGTTGGTGCCGGGGGTGCTGGGCGATCCGGAATCGGTAGTGGAAGAATCTTTTACGGATGGCTTACTGGAATATCCGCAATACACTCGGCCCCGGGATTATCAAGGGTTCAAGGTGCCGGAGATTCTGATCTCTGGAGACCATAAAAAAATACGCGACTGGCAAAAGGCGGAAGCGGTGAAAAAAACTGCGCGGGTTCGGCCCGATCTGCTCAAAAAAAATAAACAGCAGGATAAAGGGTCTTGATACAGGACATCATTGGAAGAAGCGTATTATTCGAATATTCATCTGGCGCTGGTCCATTTTCCCGTCTATAACAAACCCGGGGAAGTGGTGGTTTCATCCGTCACAACCTTGGATGTGCATGATATTTCGCGGGTTTGCAGGACGTTCGGGCTCGGTACTTTTTATGTGGTCACACCCCTGAAGACCCAGCAGGAACTGGTGGAAAGGTTGATCGGCCACTGGATGAAGGGCCATGGGGCACGATATAACCCGACCCGAAAAGAAGCCCTGCTGAAAACCAAGGTTATAAAAAGCTTGGATGCGGCGGTAGCCAGTGTGACGGAACAATGCGGGGAAAAACCCTGTGTGGTGGTCACCGGGGCCAAGCAGGTGCCGAACAGCATTGAGTTTGGAACTTTAAGAAAACAATTACAGGAAGGGCGGCCCACACTTTTGGTTTTTGGCACCGGGTGGGGCTTGGAAAAAAATTTGATCCGAAACGCCGACCATGTTCTGGAACCCATCGAAGGAAATGCCGGGTTCAATCACCTGCCGGTGCGAGGAGCGATAGCAATTATATTAGACCGCCTTTTAGGCAGAGGCGGGTCTTGACAAAATTTTTTTACCGAAATCGAAAATCTTTAATGAAGTAAGATGTATTTCCCAAGGAGAGAGGTTCATGAATTTAGTAGACCAGATTGAAGCGAAAGAAATGAAAAAGGATGTTGCCGATGTTCATATCGGTGACACCGTCAAGGTGCATATGCGCATCGTTGAGGGAGAGAAAGAACGCATTCAGGTCATCGAAGGTGTAGTCATCAAAATGCGCGGTGGTGGGGCTCGTAAGACCCTGACGGTCCGCAAAATTTCCTTTGGCATCGGTGTGGAGCGCATATTCCCGTTCCATTCCCCCCGAGTCGAAAAAATTGAGATCCTTAGACGCGCCAAGGTGCGTCAGGCAAAACTGTATTACCTGCGCGAACTGCGGGGTAAGGCGGCCCGCTTGAAAGAACTCAAAGCCCAGCGGCCTACGACCAAGACGAAAAAGGTAAAGGCCCGTGGTAAAAAAGCCAAAGCTGCAAAAGCCGCCGCCAAAAGTTCTTGAGCCCCGCTAGGGGCCGGCGAGCCACCGGTGGCAATGAACACGTGATATTTTCCCTTAGCCTTCGTGCCCCGGAGGGATAATTATTTTTACGGGGCTCGAACCGTGTTGGCAGCTTAATAAGCTATCGCTATTTGCCTCCCCTGCCAGAGGGTGACAGCGTTTCAACAGAAACGCCGGGAACAGGTTTGGGTTTTTCCGGGCTGTCTTTTTGTGCAGGCAGGTTGAACGTTTCGCCCAGGCCGTGTTTCAGTTTGATGTTTTGGTATTTATATTTTGCGCGGGAAAGGTAGGCCTTCAATCCTTTTATACGGGTCTTGTCGGCAGGATGTGTCGAGGCCCACTCGGGAGGGTTCTTATCTCCTTTTATTTCACTGAACCGTTTCCAGAACCGGATTGCCTCAGCCGGATCGTACCCGGCTTTAGCCATATAGACCAGCCCTATCTGATCGGCTTCCCCTTCATCACCCCGGCTGAAAGGCAGAGTGATGCCATATAAAACCCCCAGCCCCAAAGCGGCCATGATAATGTTTCGTTGGGTATTGTTCTTCAGGCTGATGCTGGCACCCATCATGGCTCCAGTCAGCAGAAGTTGTTGCGACATTCTCTGGGCTCCATGCCGGGCAATCACATGAGCGATTTCATGACTCAGCACGGTGGCCAGTCCCGCTTCGTTTTTACAGATCGCTAGCATACCTGTATAAACCGCGACCTTGCCGCCTGGCAGGGCAAAAGCATTTTTATCTTTCGACTCGATCAGCTTGAACTCCCAGTCCAGGTTGGGCATGTCACTCACCTTGGCGATCCTCCTACCCACACGCAGAAGCACCTGATTGAGATGCGCGTTTTCCGATTCTTTTTGATCTTTAAGGGCCTGCTTGTAAGCCTGCTTACCGAACTGAATTTCCTGCGCCTTGGGGATAAGAATCAGAGCTTGCCTGTTTGAAATCGGTGTGGTAGCACAGGAGGTCAAAAGAAAAACCAGAATGATAATTTTTAATGGCTGCGGCATAGACCAATTATAGAAGGCTCGGGTACGGTTTTCAACCACCACTAGGTACCGGCGAGCCGCCGGTGGCAACTTAGTAAGGGCATGCTGGTCCCCACGCCTAGTGGCTTGCGTCCAAAATGGGAATGCCTTATGCTTTGCCCATGGAACGGGATTTGTGGGATTATGAAACCAAGGCTCGTGAAAAGGGTTACCGGCTTGTAGCCGGGGCGGATGAGGCCGGGCGCGGTCCCTTAGCGGGGCCGGTGGTTGCCGCCGCTGTGGTTTTGCCTGCCGATGCTTTTCTTCAAGGCTTGGACGATTCTAAAAAACTTTCTCCCGCAAAACGCGAGGAGCTGTTTCCGAAAATACAGACGCAGGCGATCGCTTATGGCGTGGCCGTGGTCAGCCCGGAAGTGATTGATGAAATCAACATTCTCCAGGCGGCGCTATTGGCGATGAAACAGGCGGTGGAACAGTTGAAACCAGTTCCTGACCTGTTGCTTATCGATGGGAATCAGAAAATAAATTCAACCCTGGACCAATGGGCGATTGTGAAAGGTGATTCCAAAAGCCTGTCAATTGCCGCCGCTTCGGTTCTGGCCAAAGTGACCCGGGACCATATTATGCAAGACTATCATCACCTGTATCCGCAGTACGAGTTTGCCCGTCATAAGGGATACGGCACTAAGTTGCATCGGGATTTGATCGCCAAGCACGGTCCCTGTCCGATTCATCGCAATACCTTCAAGGGCGTTGCAGAATATTTGAACCGGTAATTTTTGCATGCTTTCTTTATTAAATAAAAAATGGTGTCTGGCCGAACCGTCTGCAGAAACAGTGTCCCGGCTTGAGAGCGGACTCCATTTGCCCACCGCCGTGGCAGTGCTTCTAGTGAATCGTGGGGTGACTTCGCTGGAGTCTGCCCGGGAATTTCTGGAAGCTGATTTTAGCCACCTGCATGATCCATTTTTAATGATGGACATGCGTAAGGCCGTGGAAAGGGTGATTCAGGCATTGGACAAAAAAGAGGCTATTACCGTTTTCTGCGATTACGATGTTGATGGGGTGACTTCTGCTGCTTTTCTCACGCATTTTTTTCGCGACTTGAATTGTCCAGTGGAGGCCTATTTGCCCGAACGCCAGTTGGAAGGCTATGGACTCAATCCGGACGCGGTTCGCAAAATCCGTGAACGGGGTGCAGGGTTGATGATCACCGCAGATTGCGGTATCACCGGTGTAAAGGAGGTGGCTCTGGCGAATGAAATAGGCTTGGATGTCATTATCACGGACCACCACCAGGTTGGGGAGGAGGGATTGCCCCCGGCCATTGCGGTTCTCAACCCCCATCGGTCGGATTGTGAATATCCTTATCGGTTTTTATGCGGAGTGGGTCTGGCGTTCAAGCTGGCAATTGCGGTGCGTAATGGGTTGTATTCAGCAGGCTGGCCCAAGGAACGCCTGCCTAATTTAAAGCGTCATTTAGATCTGTTTGCCCTGGGTACCATTGCCGATGTCGCGCCGTTAACTGGGGAGAATCATATTTTGACTCTGCATGGACTAAAAATGTTGTCCACCACTTCCAAACCCGGACTGGTCGCCTTGAAGGAAACCGCAGGCATTGTAGGCAACGTTTCCGCCCGCTCGGTGGGTTTTTCCCTGGGCCCCCGGCTCAACGCCGCCGGCAGACTGGGCAAGGCCGATAACGGCTTGCACCTGCTGACATCTACAAATTTAAAGGAAGCCAAAGTTCTGGCGCGGGAACTGGAACAAATCAACAAGGAGCGTAAGGAAATTCAGGAAGAAACCGTGGCGGAAGCGGAATCGCTTTTCCATCGCCAAATCGATATGGAAAAGGACAGGGTGATTGTGTTGGCCTCGGAAATTTTTCATCCTGGAGTGATCGGTATTGCCGCTTCCCGGTTGGTCGATAAATACAACCGACCCACCGTGCTGATTGCGCTGGAAGCGGGGCAAGGAAAAGGGTCTGGACGCAGTATCCCCCGATTCAACCTGTTCAAAGCGTTTACCCATTGTTCCGGGCATCTCATCCAGTTTGGCGGCCATGCTTACGCGGCAGGACTCAGCATCAAAGAGGATCAGGTAGATGTGTTCCGCAACACTATGAATGAGGTGGGGCATCGGTACCTAACCGAAGAGGACCTGATTCCTGAAGTGCAGGTGGATACCGTATTAGGCCTTGAGGAAATCGACCGCTCCCTCCACAGCCGGATGGCTTTGCTGGAGCCGTTCGGTGCAGAAAATCCGATTCCCTGTTTTTTGTCCCGGGAGGTGAAATTTAGGGAGGTAAAATTTATCGGTAAGAAAAAGAACCATGTCCGGTTTCGGGTCCAACAGGGTAAGGGGCAGATTGAAGGCGTGGGCTTTGGTTTTGCCGATTTGTTTGAATCGGTCGACCCCGCCACGGATCTTTTCGATATTGCCTATGAACTCAACCTCAACACCTGGAATGGCAGGGAAAAACTGGAGATAAGGCTTTTAGACATCCGTTTGTGTGAAAAATCTTTTGCAGTATAAAATCAGTTGTCATGCTGAGACTTGGAATGTAATTTGTACCGGCGCAAAGCTATTTTGAGGTTGTGACGTGCGTCGGCAAAGTCAGGTTTGAGTTTAATAGCCATCCTGTAATGAAAAATTCCTTCCTCTGTCTTCCGTTCAGTCAACAGAGCATTCCCAAGGTTGATATGTGTCAAGGCGAAGTCAGGATACTCTTTATCCGTTACTCTAATGGCATGCTTAAAAATGGTAATACTGTTTTTCCAGTGACTCACTTGGTTCCAAGTCGTTACCATTAATATTGGGAAATATATTCCTGCAAGGAGTATCAAAAACTTGTCCCGATAGCGCCACTTTGCCATAAGCTCTGGCAATCCCCACGCAACAATGATGAATATTCCGATAAGGGGTATATAAGCATACCGGTCTGCCATACCATGTCGGCCTGTCTGCACAATCTGCATTACTGGCACCAAGGTTCCCAAATACCAAAACCATCCAAAAGCAAGATAGGGCACCTTCCTGATAAATCTGATTGTTACAGCTGAAATGCCCACCAATACCATGCCGCACAATATTCCTTTCCATACAGCCAAAGCATTTCCGGGATGAGGATAGAACACCGCCAGTCCCTCTGGCCATAGGGTCTTTTTCACATACTCCAGGTATGAAACCATTGCGTAGGTAAGGCGTGCTGACAGCGAATTTACCTCCATGGCATGCACCGCTTTTTTGAACTATAAAAGTCGTGATGCTTAAACCCGCTGTAAGTAGAAATAAGGGGATTTTTTCCCGGACAAGGCTCCAGATGTCTAATCTCTTGCCTGTATATTCGCCTGTAATCTCGTTGTGGCCTTTTTCCTGTGCAAATTTCAATCGTCCCAAGGGCCAATAGTCCATCATAAGAAGGACAAAAGGCAGTGTGACCAACATGGGTTTTGACATTAGACCCAAGGCAAAGAATAGAGCTACCAAACCGTATCTCTTGACACCCGGTTTTTCAACGTAGTGAACATAAGCCCACATGGTCAGTAACCAGAAGAAAGTGCTGAGAACATTTTTGCGTTCGGCAACCCACGCAACAGATTCAACATTTAAGGGATGAAATGCAAATAGGGCCGCAACAAAACAGCTCTGCCATAATGCTCCTGTCATGCGGAGGAGAACCAAGAACAGTAACAGGGTATTAGCTATGTGAAACAACAAATTGGTCAGGTGATGACCTTTGGGATTTAAACCGTAAAATTGATAATCCAGCATATGTGACAACCAGGTCATTGGATGCCACATGCTAAAGTGCGATGTGGTAAATGCCCATTTAACACTTTCACTGGTTAAACCAGCTTTAACATTCAAGTTTTTGGTTACATAATCTGGATCATCGTGATTAAGAAACTCATGGTCTTGTACTTGCCCGTAAACAGCAAAGGTTGTTACCACCAGAAAAATGCAGATAGCAAATTTAATGATTTTGTTAGCCTCAAAAGAATTAGAATCCCCACTTGGTCTGGAAATATTCTCTTCTTTTGTTTTCATTGGCTTCCTCAAGGATAAAATATTCCTGTTTTTATTCCCTCTGTATCCTGCCCTGCTACTCTATTCGGGGCATGCGTGATGTCCTTTTCATGCCCTACAAGGGTAAAGGCAAATGAAGAGCATATAACTGGGGCATGAGGGCTAAGGAAGAATATCACGGCCACCGGCCGTGAGCCGGTTATTCGACTCGCACGGCTTCTTTGGGGTTGAGTTTTGCTGCCAGCCGGGCGGGGTAAAGTCCGGACAGTAAGGAAATTCCCCAGAACAGTATCACCATCACCAGAATGAACAGAGTGGGAAAATGGACCTGAATGGTCCAGCCGAAGGATTGTTTGTTGATCACGAAGATCAGGATATAGGAAACAACCACTCCCGCCACAAAACCCATTGCCGAGCCGATCAATCCCAGAATTCCCGCTTCGATCAGCACCATACGTTTGACTTGTCCCGTGAATGCGCCGATGAATCGCAGGATTCCAATTTCCCTCTTGCGTTCGAGAATCAGCGAAATCAGGGTGTTGAAGAGCCCCAAAACTGCTACCAGCATGGCGATGATTTCCAGCGAGTAGGTGATGGCAAAGGTTTTATCGAATATTTCGAGAACCTGATGTTTCAATTCGGTGTTGGAACGGATGATGAGTCGATGGTCTTTTAAAATTTTAAGAACATCTTGTCTTATAGACTCCAGCCGGGTGTTATCTTCAAGATAAATGATAAAGCTGTTGATCTCGGTTTCACGGTAATAGTTTAAAAACGTGGTGCGGTCGAGAATTATATAACCGCGTTCGCGGGAATAATCGAAATAGATGGCGCCGACTTCAATTTGGGCCGGGCCGTTAGGAGTCTGCAGTTTAAGCGTATCCCCCACATCCACCTTGTGCTTGAGGGAAAATGCTTCGGAAACCAGAGCCCGGTTCTGGCCGACCATTATTCGATCGAGCTCTTGGGCGGGCGGGCCGGTTTTGATCAACAGATTGCCGTATTTTGAGAGCACGGAAAAATCACCCGTTGCAAGCACTACCGGGAGATCGTTATAAGTGATGTCGAGGGCACGGAACTGATCGACCGCGACAATGCCTTTCAAGGACTTCAGTTGATCTACCAATTCGGAGGGCAAGGTGTGCTGGTAGTCTATATCCCGACCTCCCGCTAAGCGCACAAACAAGTCGGCTCGCAGTGTCTGGTCGATCCAGACGATCACGGTTTGGCGGAAGCTGTGAACCATGATCAACATGCTAATAACCATCATGAATGCGATGGCCAGTGATGAGATCGCAAGAGCATTGCGCCCCACATTTTGCGACAGGTTCATGCAGGCCAACAGGCCTTCTCCTCCAAACCAATTCTTACAAAAGAAATGTAGCCGGTCGCGGGCCCACAACAACACTGCGGGTGTTAGCAGGGAAACGCCGAGTATGATTAAAAATACCGAAAAGAATCCAAAGTAAGGGAAGTGATCGATCGGCGGCAGTTGCGTGCAGAACGCTGAAAGTAGAACTACTGCCAGGGCGGTTCTATTCAGCCCGCGACTTCCGCGAAACAGTTTCAAGTCATAACTGCCGCGCCGCATGACAGAGGTGGGTGGGGTAGTGGCCGCATCCCAGGCGGGGATGAGGGCCGATATAAAAGAAAGCACCACACCTAAAATAAAATAGGGTCCCATTTGGCTCCATTGGAAATCTACTTCCGTGACATAGCTTGGCGCGTAAAGGTTGTTGACGGTGAGAGAAATGGCATCGAGAGAAAACTGGGCGAAATAATAGCCCATTCCAATTCCCAGCAAAGAACCGATGGCGCCAATGACCCCAGCTTCCAGGAAAAAGATCAAGGCGATCAGGGTAGGGGTGGCGCCCAGAGCGCGCAGAGTACCAATCTCCACCCTTCGGCGCACCACCGAAAGGGCGATCATGTTATAGATCAGGTAAAGGGCTACCAATAGAGCCACGAAACTTAAGGCCGTGAGGTTATATTGAAACGCCTGCAACATTTTTTCGACTTGACGGTTCTTGCGTTGTGGGCGTTCCACCTTCATGAACCCGGGAAGTAGGGCGGCGATTTTTTCCCGCATGGGTTCGAAGTCGGTAGGGTTGAGGAACTGGATGTCGATGCGGTCCAGTCGGCCTATCTTTTCAAACACGTTTTGTGCCGCCGCGATATCCATCAGGGCGAAGTTGCCGTTGAGGGCCTTGGCGATTCCTTCATTAACCAGCACGGCGGTGACGTTGAGGGTTTTCTCTTTTCCATTGATCAGGAAACGGATGGTGTCGCCGGGAGCAAAGCGGGTGCCCGGTACAAAATTTTCAGGAAGGATGATTCCAGACGGATCCAATATGAGCGGTAATAAACCTTTCAGGTCTTTTTCAACCGTTTTGATGGTAAAGTCGCGAATGCCGCTGTCTTGCAAAAGGTCGGTGCCAATAATTTCCACCACCTCCCCGCTGGTGGATTCGACTCCATACCCTTCGATAACCGGGTAGGCCTTGATCTCCCCCCTGAGAGTTTGAAGTTTTTCTAAAACCGTTTCATCGAAATCCATTCCCTCCACACGGATTACAGCATTGGCTCTGCCTAAAACCAGGTCCACACTTTCGGTGAATGACATCATGGTTTGTTGGTTGGCTAGGCGAATGCTGAGAAACACGGCGACCCCTACAGCCACGCCAAGGATGGTGATGGCGGTGCGAAACGGGTCCCGCAATAAAGGACGCAGGATGAGCGCGGTGAACAGGTCTTTAAAATAAAACAGAAAGCTCACGGTGTTTTGTCAGTCAGTTTGCCATCGCGGATTTCGAAATGGCGGTTTCCGATTTTTGCAACCTGAGGGTTGTGGGTGACCAGGATCACCGTGGTTTGAAAGTCGGTCGAGGCCCGTTTCATGAGATCGAGAATTTTCATTCCGTTTTCCGAGTCGAGGTTGCCGGTAGGCTCATCGGCAAGGAGGATAGCAGGTTGGTGCACCAAGGCACGGGCGATAGCGACCCTTTGCATCTCTCCGCCCGAAAGCTCTGCGGGAAAGGAATCCGCCCGGGGCCAGAGTCCGACATAGTCGAGCAGGGTTTTAATGCGCTGGCCATCGGTTCTGGATGAATGCGCCAGCAGAAGTGGCAGTTCCACATTTTCCATCACCGTGAGAGTGGGCATGAGGTTGAAAAACTGGAATACGATACCGATCTCTTTTCGGCGCAGCAGGGTCAGATCATGGTCGGAAAGGTCAGACACCTTCCGGCCGTTGAGAATAATCTGCCCCCGGTCGGGCAGGTCGAGTCCTGCCAGCAGGTTGAGCAAAGTGGTTTTCCCTCCTCCGCTGGGACCCATGATGGTGGCGAAGTCTCCGGCATGGAGGCTCAGGCTCACTGCCTCCAGCGCGGTCACCGGCTGGGCTCCGTTCTGGTAAGACTTGTGAACATCAATAAACTGGATAATAGGTGAAGTCATAGCTGAAGCGGAGAACCTCCGCTGGTGATTGGCAATAGCTTTTTACCCCTTCTACCCCATGCGGGGCATGAAGGCAAAGGAAGGGGATATAACTGGAGCACGAAGGCTAAGGTTAAATATTACGTTGGTAGCAACCGTTCTTCTCTGCTTAACAAGCCCTTGCTCATTGCCTCCCCGGTTAGTGGTTAGAAAAACGAATCTATCTTAATATAACATGGGTCACCGTTGATCCTGATTGGGGAATATGATATGGATGGGCCTGTAAAATCTGACAGGGTATGAAAAATCACCTCAACTATCCGCTTTGAGTTTTTTTACAGTGGAGTTTTAATATGGCGATATCGGAAAAAGTCAGTGAGTTCATGGAGAAGTCTTCCTGGATTCGCAAAATGTTTGAGGAAGGCATCCGGCTCAAACAGGAGTTCGGTGAAGAAAACGTCTTTGACCTTTCTTTGGGCAACCCGGTGATGGAGCCACCGGAAGAGGTCCTTAAAGCGCTGGTAGAAAGTGCGCAGGACGAAACCCCCGGCTTGCACCGTTATATGCCCAATGCCGGGTTCGCCGATGTGCGTACTGTCATTGCCGAGTCGCTGTCTCCGGAATGCAAGGTAGAGCTTTCGGCCAACGATGTGCTCATGGTATGCGGCGCGGCGGGCGGACTCAACATTACCTTAAAAACCCTGCTCGATCCAGGCGATGAGGTCATCATCTTCACACCCTATTTTGTGGAATACCTGTTTTATGCGGACAACCATGGGGGCAAGGCAGTTCCTGTGCCTACAGGGGATGATTTCCATCTCGATTTTTCAGCTTTAAAAAACGCGCTCAACGAAAAAACCAAGGCGGTCATCATCAACTCCCCGAACAACCCGACCGGGGTGGTTTAT
>JYMV01003185.1_pt1 | contig 11988 bp, 11 predicted proteins | sample 338911 | NCBI WGS metagenome assembly JYMV01 (sample SAMN03354496, study PRJNA234377) | hydrothermal vent metagenome | biome: Deep sea; feature: Hydrothermal plumes at the Eastern Lau Spreading Center, Western Pacific Ocean; material: Seawater | place: Tonga | collected 2009 | depth 2000 m m | reverse complement strand
TTGAGGGAGTGTCAATAAAAAAGTTATCAAAAAAATTTGAAACACCTTTTTACTGTTATTCTTCTAGTACAATAATAGAAAAATTCAAAGAGTTTGAAAAACCCTTTAAATATTTAGATACAATTATTTGTTATGCAGTAAAAGCAAATCCAAATATTGCAATACTAAAAATCTTATCCAAACTTGGGGCAGGAGCAGAGGTAGTTTCTGAAGGTGAATTAAGAAGAGCTCTAAAAGCAAGTATACCAACAAAAAAAATAGTTTTTTCTGGCGTAGGAAAAAGTTTAAAAGAAATAGAGTTTGCTATAAAAAAAAATATTTTACAAATCAATATAGAATCTGAAGAAGAATTAAAATTGATTGAAAAAATTGCAAAAAAATTAAAAAGAAAAATACAAGTTGGTATTAGAGTAAATCCTAATGTTGATGCAAATACACATAAGAAAATTACAACTGGAAGAGGGGAAGATAAATTTGGACTTGATATAGAAAATGCTGAAAAAATTTTTAAAAATTATAAGCTTAATTCAAATCTAGACGTTATTGGTTTATCTGTCCATATTGGATCTCAAATAATGTCTTTAAATCCATTTAAAAAAGCATTTTTAAAAATAAAAACATTGGTTAAGAGAGTTAATAAAAATGAAAAAATAATAAAAATTTTAGATTTAGGGGGAGGAGTAGGAATTAATTATAAAAATGAAAAAATTATTTATTTTAATGATTATGCAAAAATTATTTCAAATATATCAAATGATCTCGGCTGTAAATTGATATTGGAACCTGGTAGAGTCCTTGTAGCAGAAGCTGGGATATTAATAACTAAAGTTTTGTATATTAAAAAAAACAAAAAAAATACTTTTGTAGTTGTAAATGCAGGTATGAATGATTTACTTCGTCCAGCTCTATATGATGCTTACCACGATATACAAAGTATCGTAAAAAAAAGAGATAAAAAAATTAAATATACTATTGTTGGCCCAATATGCGAAACTGCTGATACTTTTGCAAAAAATAAACTATTAAACAAAATAAATACTAACGAATTGCTTTTTTTTAAAAATGTAGGGGCATACGGATCATCAATGTCATTTTCTTATAACTCAAGACCGATAATTATGGAATTAATTATCTACAAAAATAATTTTTCAATAATTAGAAAAGTAGACACGGTTGTTAATCAAATTTCTAGGGAAAAAATCCCCTCTTGGATATCTAAAATTAAATAAATTTTTTTACTTTTTTGTATACATATTCAGGCTTTATTAAATCCATACCTTCCTCTAATGATATTGGATTAAAACCATATTTGTGAGGGTCTACGGGGCCCGTTGGTGGCACCAAAGCATGAACATTACTTATGTTTTTTATTGGAGGTGATGCGCCAAATAAACCAAAAGATCTAATACCCATTGCTCCTGATAAATTTAAAGGTCCAGAGTCATTGCCAATAAAACATTTGCTTTTTGTTAAAATTGATAAATTGGTAATTATTGGATTACAAGAAATTACAACATTATTAGATAAAAATTCTAATGCATAATCTCTATCAGAAACACAGTCCATAGAATTCATTGCTGGTTTTTTAAAACCTAAAAGCTTAGATGTGAACATTCTATCTATAGGAAAAGTTGTTCCAGCTAATGCCGCTGATCCAAGAGGGCATTCATTCATTCTATTAATGCTATCTAAAAATCTTTTTTTATCTCTTTTTAACATTTCATAATATGCCATTAAATGATGAGCTAAACTTACTATTTGTGCAGATTGTAAATGTGTTAAACCAGGCATAATTGTTTGAATATGTAAGCTGGCTTTTTTAACAATAGATTTTTGTAAATCATCAAGTTTTGAACATATTTTTTTTATAGCTTCCATAATCCATAATTTAAAATCTGTTACTACCTGATCGTTTCTAGATCTTGCAGTCTGAAGCTTTCCTGCAACATCACCAATTAGATTATGTAAATAGATTTCTATATTCATGTGTATATCTTCAAATTTTTTATTAAACACAAACTTATTATTTTGAATTAAAGTTCTGATTTTTTTTAATCCTTTAATTATTAATTTACATTCTCCAGAAGAGATTATCTTTTGCTTTTTTAACATTAAAGAATGTACTTCAGATACTCTTAAATCTTGCAATGCCAATCTTTTATCAAAATCAATAGAAGAATTGATTTTTTCTAATAAAGGATTACTTTGTTTTTTAAAGTTAGTACCCCATATAGGGTTTATATTTTTTTTATTTTTTTTCATTATTTTTGTTCATTAGATAATATACTTTTTTTATGTTAAAAGCTTTTTCTATGAGATTTGTTTTTATATTTATATTAATTATATTAACATTGCTATCTTTTAAGTCTTACACTGATAAAGAAAAAGGTTTAATTAATGAATTTTTAAAAAGTGAATTAGAAAACTTTGAACTTAGTAAAGAAAAAAAAAATATATCTGATTTAATATTTAAGGATCATCAAGAAAAAGAAATTTCATTTTCATATTTTAAAGGCAAAGTATTGTTAGTTAATTTTTGGGCTACATGGTGCGCACCTTGTATTAAAGAAATGCCTTCACTGGATAGACTTAAATCAAAAATTGATGGAAATTTTGATGTTATAGCAATCTCTTTGGATAGAGATGGAGTAAAAAAAGTAAATGATTTTTTTAATGAAAACAAAATTACTAATTTAGAAAAATTCTTTGATATAAAAAATTCTTTGGCAAAAGAAATGAATTTATTAGGAGTTCCGACAAGTTTTTTTGTAAATAAAGAGGGCGATCTAATAGGTTATTATCAAGGTGATATGGAATGGGATAATGACGTCGTATTAGAATTTATTAATTACTTAATTAAGATTTAATTTTATCTAGTTCTTTTGATAATTCTGGCAATATTTTGAATAAGTCACCAACAATACCATAATCAGCTACTTGAAAAATAGGCGCTTCTTCATCTTTATTTATTGCAACAATTATTTTGCTATCTTTCATTCCAGCCAAATGTTGTATAGCACCAGAAATTCCTACAGCAATATATAATTCTGGTGCAACTACTTTACCGGTTTGGCCAACTTGATAATCGTTTGGTACAAAGCCAGCATCGACAGCTGCTCTTGATGCTCCAACAGCAGCTTTTAATTTATCTGCTATTTCTTCAAGTAAACTAAAATTTTTACCACTTAACATACCTCTTCCACCAGAAATAACAATACCAGCTGCAGTTAGTTCCGGTCTATCAGATTTGTTCAGTTCATTCTTAACAAATTTAGATAAACCAGCATCTTCATTTTTATTAATTTTTGTAATTTTTGAATTTCCCCCGTTTATTTTTGTAGCCTCAAAATTTGTTGTTCGAACTGTAATTATTTTTTTTTTGTCGGTAGATTTTACTTTTAAGTTAGCATTTCCTGCATAAATTGGTCTTATAAAAGTATCGCTACTTTCTACAGACATAATATCTGAAATTTGCGCAACATCTAGGAGTGCAGCAATTCTTGGCATTATATTTTTTCCAAATGTTGATGAAGGCGCGAGTATATGGGAATAATTACTTGCCAATTCAACAACTATAGGAGCAATATTTTCTGCTATATGATTTTTATATATAGCATTGTCTGCAATAAAAACTTCTTCTATACCTTCACACTTACTTATTTGATCAGCTATTTTTGAACAATTTTCACCTAAAACAATTGCATGCACTGATTTATCAATTTTTTTTGCTGCAGTTATTGTGTTGAATGAAGATACTTTTATATTTTGGTTATTGTGCTCAATAAGAACTAATACACTCATTTTAAATTACTTTTTCCACCTCGTGAAGTTTAGATATAAGTTCTTGAACACTATCTACTTTTATGCCGGGAGTTTTTTTTGGGGGCTCTGTAACTTTTAAAGTTTTTAATCTTTGTTTAATTTCTACATTTAAATCATTAGGAGTAATTTTTTCTACGGGCTTTTGTTTTGCTTTCATAATATTCGGTAATGAGGCATATCTTGGCTCGTTCAATCTCAAATCTGTTGTAATAATGGCTGGCAATTCCATACCAAGAGTTTCTAGTCCTCCATCTATTTCCCTTGTTACATTTATTTTTTTTCCATTTATTTCTAATTTAGAGGCAAAAGTTCCTTGCGGCCAACCAAGTAGTGCGGCTAACATTTGACCAGTTTGGTTAGAGTCATCATCAATTGCTTGTTTTCCCATTAATACTAAATCTGGATTATTTTTTTTAACAACTTCTTTTAAAATCTTTGCTACTTCTAATGGCTGAACTTCTTCTTCGGTTTCAACTAAAATTCCTTTATCAACACCAATTGCAAGAGCAGTTCTTAGAGTTTCCTCTGATTTTGCAGACCCTATAGATATTGCTGTAATTTCATCACACAATTTTTTTTCTTTTAACCTTACAGCTTCTTCAACAGCAATTTCATCAAATGGATTCATTGCCATTTTAACATTTTCTAAATCAACACCTGAATTGTCGTTTTTTACTTTAATTTTAACGTTATAATCTACAACTCTTTTTACAGGTACTAAAATTTTCATGATGATAAATATTTACATTCTAAAAATGCAATTTCAATTAAAAAAAAGAAAGATTAAACTTTTTTATTTCTTAAATTTGCAATTGCTAAACATAAAGCAATAATAAACCAATTCATAGTTGCGTTTCTATTTGAAAAAAAACTGCCTGTTGACATAATTGGCCAAAATATCACAAATAAAGTTAGAATTGGTGAATATATTAAAGGATTTACATTTTTATTAATATCTTTAATAAAATATCTAAGCCAAAAAACTAGTAAGGTTATAAATCCTATTAATCCTATTATTCCTGTTTCAAGCAGCCATTGAATGTAAAAATTATGCGGGTGTGTTGTGCAGAAAAAGTATTTTAAATTTTCTTTATATTTTTCCGATTTACACGCACCAGTATAATTTTTTATACCAATGCCAAAAAAATAGTGATCTTTCCATATTATTAAAGCTTGGCTATATGTTTCCCAATAAGCACTTTTGGAAAAATTAGTAAGTACTTCATAAAAAAAAGGTTGAGTTTTAAATTTTTTTTTACAAATTTCATTCTTATTATTTTCACAAGGCATTTTAATTTGATAAACTGTTCCATTGTGCCACGGATTTTTTTCAATTATTTCTATTTTTTTCCATACAGGATTAAATTTAACTGCAAGAGGAATTAAAAAAAATAAAATAATTACAGAGCAAATTATTTTTTTACGAAATTTTTTTTCTAATAAAAAAAGGATTAATAAGCCCAAAACTATACTAGCAAAAGACATTGCTTCTCCAGTTAAAAATACTAAAAAGAAAATAAATGTCATTAACGGAACGAACAACAAATTATCTCTATTCTTTTTTTTTAATTTAATAATGCTAAATAAAAAAATTATAAAAAAAAATTTAGATAAATATGCGCCAGGAATATTACTTCTAAATGGGCCTGTTAATCTAAAGTGATCATTAGAATAATACCCTAAAATATCAGGGCCATACCCTTTACTTAAATCAAAATGTAAAAATTGATAAAATGTATCAATAGATACAAAAATAAATGCAGTTAAAATAGAATATAGTGTATATGTTAAGAATTTTTTTTCAGACAATAGCCAGTGTTGCAAAGCAACTGCAAAAATAAAAAAACGCACGAATAGAATCGAATGGCTAAAAGCTATTTTTGTTTCTAATGCAAAAAAACTTGCAAATATTAAATAAATCCATAAAAAAAAAACTATTTTTATCCATTTTATTTTTATCCATGACCAATCTTTTTGGATTATAGAATTTAGTAAAAATAAAATAGAAATTGTACTTACAATTATATCTGACGGAGCTTGCCCAATAATAATTGCAAATGGAAGTAAAATAAGTAAAAAAAGTGAAATTTTTTTTAAACTTATTCTATTCAAATTTAACTCTTTTTTAAATTTTTTCCTGGTTTCCAAAGAATATCTTTTTTTCCTTTATTATTTGTATATCTAGCAAGTACAAAAAGTAAGTCAGATAATCTATTTAAATAAATAATTGTAATAGGATTAATTTTTTCTTTTTTTGAAAGAGCAACTATTTTTCTTTCAGCTCTTCTAGTAACAGTTCGGGCAATATGCAAATATGTCGACGATTCTGAACCGCCTGGAAGTATAAATGAATTAAGTGAAGATAATTCTTTATTAAAATTATCAATTTTTTCTTCGATGTAATCTACACGATCTTTAGTAATTTTAAGCTTTTGAGTATTTTTTTTATCAGGTATACATAGGTCAGCACCTAGATCAAAAAGATCATTTTGAACAATTTTGAGTATTTTTTTTATTTTTATATTTGTTCTAAGGATTGAAAGTCCTATCGTTGCATTAGCTTCATCAACAGACCCATATGCATCAACTCTAAGTGAATCTTTATTTACCATTTTTCCATCACCTAATTGAGTAGATCCTTTGTCACCTATTTTAGTATATATTTTATTTAATTTAACCAATTTAATAGTTTTTAATTTAAAAATTTAATTAAAAGTACTATAGAAAATATTAAAACAATTATACCTTGGGTTATCACACGAAGTTTCATTAATTTATTTGAGTATTTTTTATTAAAATCACCTTTAGCTAACATTGATATCAAACCAATAACTAGCACAATAAAAACTAAAATGAGTCCAATAATTATTAATATTGGAGCAATTTTTATAAAAAATTCCATTAATAAATAATTAACTTAACAAACCTTTAGCAATTATATGTGCTTGAATTTCAGCTGTTCCTTCAAAAATATTTAGAACTCTTGCATCACATAAAACACGACTAATAGGATATTCTAATGCGTAACCATTACCCCCATGTATTTGGACAGCAAGATCAGCATTTGACCACGCAACTCTTGCGGATAATAATTTTGCCATTCCAGCCTCGATATCACATCTTTTATCGGAGTCTTTTTCTCTTGCTGAGAAATATGTTATTTGTCGAGCAATCATAGTTTCTACTGCCATCCAAGCTAACTTAGTTGCAATTCTAGGAAAATTAAAAATTTTTTTTCCAAACTGCTCTCTTTCCTGAGAATATTGCAGACCTATATCTAAAGCATTTTGAGCAATCCCAACTGCCCTTGCAGCTGTTTGAATTCTTGCAGATTCAAAAGTTTCCATTAGTTGTTTAAAACCTTTTCCTTCGTCATTACCTAAAAGATTCTCTGCTTTCGCTTCAAAATCATCAAAAGCTATTTCATATTCTTTCATACCTCTATAACCTAATACTTCAATTTCTCCTCCACTCATTCCTTTAGTTGGAAATGGATTTTCATCAGTGCCTCTATCTTTTTCTGCTAATATTATACTTAACCCCTTATACCCTTTTTCATCAGGATTTGTTCTTACCATCATTGTCATTAAATCTGTACGAGCACCATGAGTAATCCAAGTTTTGTTCCCTGTTATTTTATAAACATTCCCATCTTTAATAGCTCTAGTTTTTAAACTTCCAAGATCCGATCCAGTATTGGGTTCGCTAAAAACTGCTGTTGGAAGAATTTCACCTGAGGAAATTTTTGGCAACCATTTCTTTTTTTGTTCTTCAGTACCACCAAGTCTAATTAACTCTGCAGCTATTTCTGATCTAGTTCCAATTGATCCAATACCTATGTATCCGCGACTTAGTTCTTCCGTTACTACACACATAGCAATTTTTTTCATTCCAAATCCACCATATTTTTCTGGAATTGTTAAACCAAAAACACCCAGTTCAGCCATTTGTTTAATTACTTCCATTGGAATTAATTTATCTTTTAAATGCCATTCATGTGCATGTGGAATTACTTGTTCTTCTGAAAATTTTTTAAATTGGTCTTGTATCATTTCTAAAGTTTCGTCTTCCAAACCAATATTCCCATAATTTTTGTCTGAAATTAATTTAGCAATTTGTATTTTTACATCATTAGTATTTCCATGTTTAATTAAATCTTTAACATCATCAACTAAAAAAGAATCTAACTCTTGGTCTGTTAAACCAAAATCATGAGCTCTAACAATTTCAGTTTGCCACATTGGTATTCCGCCAACTACTTGTGATAAATATTCTCCAAAAGCAGATTGCAAAATTAACTTTTCAGTTTCAAATATTTTTTTTTTTTCAGTTAATTTTTTTGCCCAATTTAATATTTCTCTTAATGATATATTATATGTTTTTAACCAAGCAAAGCCGTGACAAACAAATTGTTCTTTTTCTAAAAGTTTTGTATCTAAAGATCCTTCATGAAAAACCTTCTCTTTTACATGTACTTCTGCTTTATTAACTAGTTCATCAAGAACTTTACTTGAATTTTCACATTTAAGAAAAAGATTATCCAATAGAATATTACTTTTTTTTATATCCACTGCTGCGTCTGCCATATTATTTATAATATACTATTATAAAGTCTTCATCCCAGGTTTCTTTGCTTGAACTAAAACTGCCATATTTCCAGGTTTGTGTTTATTTTCTTTCATTTTCATATGAGCTTTTGGTATATCTTCCCAACTGCAGACTTCTGACATACATGGCTGTATATTTTTATTTATAACTAATTTATTTGCTTCTGAAGCTTGTTTTAATGTAGCAAAATGACTTCCTTGAATTCTTTTTTGATGCATCCATCCATAACGTGCATCAAATGTTAAATTATATCCGCTAGTTGCAGCACAATAAACCACCAAGCCTCCTCTTTTTACTACAAAGCACGAAACAGGAAAAGTTTGACCACCTGGATGCTCAAAGACACTATCGACTGCAATATATTTACCTGTAAATTCCCAAATTGATTTACCAAATTCTTTTACTTTTTCTAAATATTCACCATATAATTTTGTGTCATTTACATCTGGTAGTTCACCCCAGCAATCAAAATTTTTTCTATTAATTACACCTTTAGCTCCAAGAGATTTAACATATTTTATTTTGTCCTCACTAGAAACAACACCAATTGCATTTGCGCCAGCAAATTTAATTAATTGTGTTGCAAAAACACCCAAACCACCTGTTGCTCCCCAAACCAATACGTTTTGGCCGGGTTTAAGAGTATGAGGTTCATTAAACATAAAACATAACAACCACTTTCTTCCCATGTCAAATGTTTTGGTCTATGCATTATTTGTTGTTGTTGAACAGATGTAAATTGTGCAAATGATCCATCAGGAGTTTCATATCCCCAAATTCTTTGTGAGTTTGAAAGCATTGGATCTCCACCATTACATTCTTCATCATCTCCATCATCTTGATTACAATGGACTACTACTTCATCACCAACTTTCCATCTTTTAACTTTTGAACCAACTGCCCAAACAATTCCAGATGCATCTGAGCCAGCTATGTGAAATTCTGATTTATGATAATCAAAAGGTGAGACAGGAATTCCAAGTGAAGCCCAAACGCCATTATAATTAACACCAGCTGCCATGACCATAATAAGTACATCATTCTCACCTACCTTTGGCGTATCAACGACTTCAATTTTCATTGCATCTATAGGATCACCGTGTCTTTCTTTTCTAATTAACCATCCATACATTTGTTTAGGAACATGACCTAATGGAGGGATTTCGCCTACTTCATATAATTCTTTTTTTTCGTTCATTTAGATATTTTTAATATAATAGATAATATAAAAATCTAATAAATTTTTTTTTTATAACTATATATACTTTTTTTTTGTTATTAAAAACAAAATATGGATAAAAAAGATAAAAACAACAAAGATAATATATGGCTAATAAGAACCTATTCGGGGCATTCATCAGCAAAAGCATCTAACAAGCTTTATAGATCAAATTTAAAAAAAGGACAAACAGGTCTTTCAGTAGCTTTTGATCTTCCTACTCAAACAGGATATGATTCTGATCATATTTTAGCCCAAGGAGAAGTTGGTAAAGTAGGTGTCCCTATTTGTCATATTGGAGACATGTTGGAATTATTTGAAGGTATTCCAATTGGCAAAATGAATACTTCGATGACTATTAACGCTACAGCCGCTTGGCTGCTTTCACTATATATTGTTGCAGCTGAAAAAAGAGGTTATAAAAGAAAAGATCTTCAAGGCACTACCCAAAATGATGTTATTAAAGAATATCTTTCAAGAGGAACTTATATTTTTCCACCTAAAGAAAGTATGAAATTGACTTCTGATATTATTTCTTTTACTTACAAACAAATACCAAAATGGAATCCTATTAATATTTGTTCTTATCATCTTCAAGAAGTAGGTGCTACACCTGAACAAGAAATTTCTTACGCACTTTCAAATGCATGCGAAGTTTTAAATACTGTAAAACAAAGTGGTCAAGTTCCAGAAAAAGATTTTCCTTTAGTTGTAGGTAGGATTAGTTTTTTTGTCAATGCTGGAATTAGATTTATTACTGAAATGTGTAAAATGAGAGCAATGACTAGTTTATGGCATGATATTTGTAGCAAAAAATTTAAAATTAAAGATGAAAAACTTAAAAGACTAAGATATGGTGTTCAGGTTAATTCGCTTGGTTTAACTGAACCACAGCCAGAAAACAATGTGTATAGAATATTGCTAGAAATGCTATCAGTAGTTTTATCAAAAGACGCAAGAGCTAGAGCAGTTCAATTGCCTGCTTGGAATGAAGCTTTAGGATTACCAAGACCATGGGATCAACAATGGAGCATTAGGTTGCAACAAATTATTGCTTATGAAACTGACTTATTAGAATATCAAGATATTTTTAATGGTTCAAAAGTTATTAATAAAAAGGTAGCAAAACTCAAAGAAATAGTTAATAAGGAATTAAAAGTTATTGAAAAAATGGGAGGCGCTGTTGCAGCAGTAGAAAATAGTTATATGAAAAATAATTTAGTCAAATCAATGTCCCAAAGAGTTTCAGCAATTGAGAATGCAGAACAAATAGTTGTGGGTGTGAATAAATTTAAAGAAACCACAGAATCACCATTAAAAGATGACAAAGAAGGTTTTATAAAAATAGACCCTAAGGCAGAAAAAGAACAAATTAATAAATTAAAAAACTGGCGAAAAAAAAGAAACAAATCTAAATGTATTCAAGCATTAAAAAAATTAAAAGAATTAGCATCTCAGAATAAAAATATCATGGAAGTTTCAATAGAATGCGCTCATGCTGGCGTTACAACAGGTGAATGGACTGATACTTTAAGAAAAATTTATGGAGAATATAGAGCGCCTACTGGTGTTGGAAAAACTTCTAAAATAGAAAAAAGGGCTCATAAAAAAATTAATGAAAGAATAAACAAACTATCTGTAAAACTAAAAAGAAGAGTAAAATTATTAGTTGGTAAGCCAGGTTTAGATGGACATTCAAGCGGAGCAGAGCAAATATCAGTTGCAGCTAGAGATGCTGGTATGGAAGTTGTTTATCAAGGTATTAGACTTACACCAGAACAAATAGTAAATACAGCAATTGAAGAAAGTGTTCATATGATAGCTCTATCGATACTCTCAGGTTCTCATTTATCTTTAACTAAAGAAATTATAAGATTGTTAAACAAAAATAAAATTTCTAATATTCCTTTAGTAGTCGGAGGTATAATTCCAGAAGAAGATGAAAAAAAAATGCTAAATCTTGGTGTATCTAGAATATATACACCAAAAAATTATGATATAAATTCAATTATGTCTGATTTTGTAAATATTCTTGAAAAGCAATACCTTTAAATATTTTTTTTAAATGTCTTTTGTTCAAAGATTAAAAGATTGTAATCAGTATAAAGAGTCAAATTTTTTTAAATTTTACATAAACAGCAATCATGTCGGTTTTATAAAAAAAAAAAATTTAAATATAATTAATAAATTTCCAAATTTTTTTTTACTTAAAAAAAATGAAATTTTTTTAAAAAAAGAGATCGATAATTTTCAAAAAAGAACATATGCTATAGATCAGGTTTTTAATTTATTAATTTGTTCTTTTTCTGCCTTAGGGTCTATTTTTATAAAACCTTCTT
>JYMV01033047.1_pt1 | contig 11992 bp, 7 predicted proteins | sample 338911 | NCBI WGS metagenome assembly JYMV01 (sample SAMN03354496, study PRJNA234377) | hydrothermal vent metagenome | biome: Deep sea; feature: Hydrothermal plumes at the Eastern Lau Spreading Center, Western Pacific Ocean; material: Seawater | place: Tonga | collected 2009 | depth 2000 m m | reverse complement strand
AGCAATAAGACATTTTATTTTGTTGATATGATTGAGCTATGCACAAATACCGCTAATTATTACACAAAACCCCACCCCACACGAAAACAAATCCAGCAAAACGTCCATTGGAATGTGCTGTGAGTGTTGAAAGGTACCATCGAGTTACCCAAAAATCGACGACAAACTTATCAAATAATGTTGTATCGTGCGCATCTCGCCACTCTTTGGAATTGAACAATATTAGTGATGATTGGCACTGGTTTCATAAATCCGATTACCATGTGATTGTGGTTATTATAATACCCCCGGAGTTATAGAATAGTATAATACATTTAAAAGACTCGATTATATACAAAATTACAATCCTGATCATAAACAAAGAACAAGAGAGAGAACAAAGAAGAAAAGACAATCTTAAAATGATCAGTTGTATCCCAACATGAGAGAAATTGCCATATTTGTTCATATAACTCATCTTTATTACCTTATTTATGCTTTTGCAGCCTACGTTTCAAAGAATAAAGTAATCAAATCAGGAGTATGCCCACGGACAACAGGAGCATCGACAACAGTTTGCAATACTAACTGTCAAATTGACTACGATTGTCACGGAATAAAGAAATGTTGCCAGGTTAATGCATGTTCGACGCGTTGTACAAGACCAGTTCTGGTAGATGTTGGTGGCTCAGGATCGTCAACAATATTTGATACAGGTACCATTTTGGATACGAGAGGTTCTGCTGTAGGTGGCATATCTCGAGGAGGACATGAGACAATTAGTGTAGAGTCCTCGAAAAGAATAATAAAAACTAGTAGCAGTGGCAAACGCCTTACACATGGTGGAAATAGAATTGGTACATCATCATTATTTGGAAACAATGGAAGGTCGAGTTCTATTATTGAGAAAGTTGGCTTAGGACGACGATCCGATTTTACTGATAGCGGTTCTTTACATGGTATTGATGGGAATCTTATGACACGTCTGAATGCTGGTAGAGTTTCTGATCGGTCATCAGGAAGTAGTTCCTTTGTCGCCGAATCTGCCAGTGCTGCAGCCATTGTAGCAACTGGACATTTATCTGATGATGATGGGTTTACAAATAACTGCCAATACGAATGTGGAAAAGACAAGCAATGTGGAAATGGGTATGTGTGTGTACAAAACGGGTGTCACAGTAACTGTAAAGTGGTGATTAAATCTAGAACCAATCGTGAAATGTCCGGTCAAAGACTTCACAATCTTGAAACCATCAACAGATCAATGGGAGGAAATAGGCATGAGCTTGTAGGCGTAATTGGTGGAAATGACGATTTTTCAAATAGTAGAACTGGCATTAGTCGTGGCGCCGGAAGTTCAGTAATGGAGAAAATCGAACTAGAACGATCTGAAATCAAAAGTGGTGGCTTATCAAGTGGCATTAGTGAAAGGCATATTACTCATGGATCGTCAATAGCAACCGGCCATTTATCTGGTGATGACGGACTTACTAGTAACTGTCATTATGAATGTGGTCAAGACAAACTTTGCATTGAAGGATATACATGTGTCCAGAATGGGTGTCATAATATATGTCAAGTGGGAATTAACTCCGGAGTGGGCCTTGGAGTTAGTGGTCAAAACGTGGGTCATATCTCAAATTTAGAAAGACGTATTGGAGCAACCAGTCTGGGAGAGTTTGAAGTCATTGATAGAACCAGAAGAGTTTCTAGTCAAGGAACTGTAGATCTTCAAGATGACATACCAACTGTCCAAATTGGCATTAGCAGCAATCTACAAAAGGTTAATAATAAGAGCGAATGCAGAAAACAATGCTACAGCGATGCTGATTGTACTAATAATAGATCATGCATGAAGGTTGGATGTCATATGATTTGTCGCAGACGACAGGTCACAAATGGATACACATTATAAAAATAAATAAAATGAATGTGTAATTATATCTATTTTGTAATAATAAAACCTTTTCGATACTATTTACTCTCTTTTTCACATATTTGTAAGCAAATTCATATTTATCTCAATAATCATTTATCATTATTTCACACAAAATATAAATTATTGCCAAAATCTTAGAAATATCAAGAAAAATTGTGTCTTTGACAATGCATAAACGTAGTTTCTAATTTGTGCAATATTTTCCTTTGACCTGGTGCACATGTATACTCCATCCATGTCACAGCTATGGAGATATCGAGGAATTGTTGATTTTAGCATTTCGAACCCCATTCATGGCGGGATGTACTCGATACAACATCATGTGATACAATTTGTCAATGACTTGCGACAGGTAGATCTTTTTCTCCGGGTACTCCGGTTTCCCCCACCAATAAAATTGACCGCCACGATATAACTAAATTATTATTGAAAGTGGAGTTAAACGCCATAAGCCTAAATCAAACCAAGATTGATTACTGCAAGTCTATACAATAACGGTTTTGTACGTAAATCGCCCGCATTCACCCTCGGTTTTTAGTGGCGTTCGTGTTACTCGATCTTTTGGGTTCTATGTAATGTTTTGTAGATCGTTGCTTCTCCATTTTCTTTTGGCCATTCTTCGTTTTACGGCTTCAAATTGCTCCTTTGGTATCGTCAAACTGTTCTCACATTACATAGACTGCTTAATAAAGGATTTATGTATTGACAATTTACTTGGCAACCTTATATATATACCCTGTCAAGCCTGTCAACACATACAAAAGAGGTAATCATATACAAGCATAGGTCTGTTTTGTGTTCATTTGGAATTTATACCAAGAATGAAGAACTGGATCTCCATCACTCTACTGGATACACATCTTAAACCCGAGGGTGAACTCGGGCGATTTATGTGTAAAAACGATATTGTATAGATTTGAAGTCGTCAATCTTGGTTTGGTTAAGGTTTATGGTGTTTAACGCCATTTTCAACAATATTTCAGTTATATCGTGACTGGCAGTTTTATTGGTGGGGGAAACGGGAGTATTCGAGAAAGAAAAAACATCGACCTGTCGCAATTTACTGACAAACGTTATCACATAATGTTGTATCAAGTACACCTCGCCATGAATGGGGTTAGAACTCACAACTTTTAGTGGTGATAGGCAGATTGTGTAAGTAGTGGTTGCTGCAGATGTTGGTTGCAATAGGCGTAGTATTGGTATACGAACTCATAGGAACGTATTAAGTCTTTTTTAAAATAGGGGTGAACTTTAAGATTTGACTGAATCCACGAAAGCTTTTTCCGCATTATTTACATCTATTCTATCAATGTTCAATATTTCTGTGAAATGGAGCTACTCAAAGATGGTGTGAATCAGATGTGGATTCTGAGCAATTCTAAAGGTCTGTTAGGGTACATACAATCACGGTCCCTCTACAAATGAAATAGCATAAAACCATTTGAAGTCTCTACTCTCTGCATAACTATTCCCACTCTAAGCTAAAAGGAAATTAAAAGAATGTGCTCAACTTTATTTTTCATAAATAAAATTGGCGACGGTAGATACCTATGGCTTGTTTTATGAAAGGACAAATACAATTTTGTAGGAAAAAACCCACTCACTCTGATTCTGTCAATGAGTTCTCAGAAACTGGCATCATCAAAATGATCGATGGTTTTATTGACAACATATTTGCTATGTTTGATAGACGTGTTTATCAACGGAAAGTCGGCATTCATGTAGCTATCAATTGTGCTCCTATTCTTGTCGACTTGTTTCTTCATTCGCATGAAGCAGTCTTCAGGCGACAGCTTCTCTTGTAAAACGGAAAGAAGCTAGCATGGTTCTTTATTTTCACATTTCTCAATATATATGATGTCCTTTCATTGATTTAATCAAAGTTTTGTGGCTATGCCGTTCGCATATACCCCACTGAAATGGAGATACCACATATACAGCTAAGTAAGTCTGCTTCAGACTTCAAACCTCCCTTCTTTCATTTTTCATGTCTTATCACTGAAATCTTAGCAAAAATAGCACGACAGGTGGTACTAGTGGAGCAGGAACTGCTTACCCTTCCGGAGTTCATCTACGGTTTTCAGTAGAGTTCGTGTGGGAATAGTAAGTTTGGTGAGGTGAACCAGTTCGATTGTACGTACGACTGGGACATATTTGGGACATATAGCAATACTACATTTCCACCAATCTCTTATTGTGTTTTGTATTACAATATAGCCATCATCCAATGAACACTAAGCAGTGTACACAGTAACGTCTCATTTGGCTATTAATTATGTATAAGGTCTTTTTGAAAGTCGAATATTAAACAGAAAAAAACATGGATGGAGTGATGGGTTATTTGTTACATTTAAAAGTTTGATGCATAATTAAAATTAGATGTTTTCAAATCACATACTAGTGAATATCTATACTACAGTCACATCCAATTACTAATTAGATTACATAAGTTAATGGTGATAACCTATTTGTACCAGGATACATTAATCAATATATGGTTATTCATTATCTTTTACTAACTAAGTAGGGGTTCGGGAATTTACATTAAAAACTTAATCATATTAATTAGTTATTAGTTTAAAGATTTTCAAATTATCGAAACAAATTTTTTTTTTTCAAATGTAGCAAGTTACCTTTGCACCGAAAATAAAAGTCATTAAATAAAATGGCAAACAAATAGAAAGGAGAAAACTAACTAATAAATGGGTTGGTCGGACAAATGAGTAGTTTATTCGTTCTAATCTTTTCTTCATTGTATATTTTGGTTATTTGTAAATATGAGCATAAGAAAAGAAATTTAAATTCAAACCAAGGGAATGGTATAAATATATTCCTTGACGCTATGTTTACTGTTATTTATCCGAATGCGATTAGATATATTTGTATTCTGACAGTGATGTGATTGCATTTTTCTACAGCGGAAAGCTTTTACACTCAGTCAACAGTTGCCATGTCTTTGTCATCATTTGTATAATTCGTAATCATTGATCGATTGAAGCATTGAAGATATCATTAGTGCATCTACCGATTTAAGGGTGATTAAAATAAATATTCATTTTGTTGTTGTTGTTGGTTTAAAAGCTACGTCCAACTTCTCGCCTTATTGTTTTTACATAGGAAATTTGCAAAATGATCTATAAATTATTAAAGAAATTAAACCAAATTTTACAAGACTGGGTAATGACTAATCCTGTATGGCGATAAAAAGTTCAAGATTACTACACCTATTTGAGATCACTTAGCACTAATTGTTTTTAAAATGGCTTGATTTTAACCAGTGAGTAATAAAACTCCCAGTTTTTACATAAAGTTCTACGTAATGCGGTAAAAATTACAATTTATGTGCATTCTTGATATAATTCACCCCTGGGAATACTCTTTAAATGAAGATTGATGGTTCTTCAAGTTTTCGCCATTATAGGTTTCAAAATTGAGGTTATGTCGTCAATTTACACGTGCCTTGAACGATTCACATATACTACTACTATAATAATATAGTATATCCGGTAGAATAGATAGTCTGATTGCACTCGTTGCTGAAATCTAATAATAATAATGTGATAAGAAGCTCAGAAGATTGTCAACAAATTGATTGTTAGCCTCTTGAACTCAAACTTAACAAAAGCAACAAATACAATAGATGTATCTTTAGCTGGTTTCGAAAGTCTCAGACAATCTTCATTAGACTGTCTAAATCCGATAATATCTCTGATTGACAGGTACATTTCTGATTTCATTAGCATGTAATCCTTGTTCATTCACTGGTCAGTTATATCTTGGGTTGCTATATTATCACCGCTTGCAATAGGTACGTTGTGCATCACATTAAGAGGCTCACACCTCATATAGCAACTGCCGTATTCAACGTTAATACTGCTGTAGAATAGTGAAGTAGCATGATATTTTTATTCTTTTCTTATGTTTCATTTGGCATTTTCCCATATCGACCGATTTAGTTATTATTATTTTCAATAAAATGCATTGCCACAATTCAATAATTGACTATTTGTACAAACTCTTGTTATAAAAAAGTAAATAAAAAACAAACAAACAAAACATTAGCATCATAACCTAGGTTGGTGCGCGTATGGATTAAATATTTCACAAAGGTCTATACATTATATGTTATTTTGTGTTCATATGAAATGTTTTTATCTGAAAAGGCAAGAGAACAATACAAGAACCGTAGAAGATAATATATAGACATTTGTAGTCTCACTGAGAGGTAGAAAACAAATAAAATGAATGTCTGTATTCCATTCCAGTCAGACGTCTTTCATAGCACTGACATACCTAAATAGTTTGTAATCACCCACTGACTGATTAAGTAGAAAAATACTGCACTATCATTTGACTTTTGCAAACATCTGCATGGCAAGACCTATTACAAATTATTAATATGTTATAATGAATGTATTCTTAAATTCTCAAAGCATATTTTTCTGTCGTGATTACCATAAATATCGGGGACACAAAGAGGTATATTGTAGCGCTTATTTTTCCTCCTTTCATTAAAGAATTAAACGGAATGCCTTCAATGTATTCTTTATTGTAAAAGAAAGTTCTTTAATATTCTACAGACAATTTGTTTACATGTATCAGGAAGATAGTGGCAAAAATATAATAAAAGAAGAGCTTGAAGATATCAAAGGGGTAATCAGAATCCGTAAATCGAAGAACAGACAATACAAAGGACAAAAGAAAAAGGTCAAACAACGATCTACAAAATATACACATATGGTATATTTAAAACAAAGAATGTATTTTGTCATTACAGTATGGTTCTGGTTGCTGATTGGCTTAGGACTGTTGATTACAATAATTGTGATAACATGTGCATGTGTTTACTGCACAAAACGACATAGGTACGTATGACATCAATAACAGTGATGAAACTGAACACATGTTTGTTATCACTGGTGAGTATTTTCGTCGGTGATTTTCATTCCCAATCAATATGTTTTATATATAACAGACATTGGTTTGAAAAACATAAATAAAGAATTGTAGGATTATAAATTATGGTGTTTAACGCCACTTTCAACAATATTTCAGTTATATCGTGGCGATCAGTTTTATTAGTGCAGGAAACCGGAGAAATCAACCGACCTTTCGCAAGTCACTGACAAACGTTATCAAATAATGTTGTATCGAGTACACCTCGCCTTGGACGGGATTCGAACTCACAACATTAGTGGCATAGGCATAAAGAATTGTAATGCAATACGTCAAATAAGTTTTATACGGCAACTGTCAACTATTTATGACAGAAAGCATTTAAATGAACTATTGACATATTTTGCCTGTTTTAATTGGTTATCGCTATAATTCTACAAGTTTTTTCACTGGATCAATACCGACGATGGTTAATCCATCAATACAATGTGTTTCAAAAGATTTCAAAAAAGGAGCAACGATGTTCCAGTCTATTGTTTGTCATCATGTTAAGAATAATCTGCTAAATATATTATCAAATTAAACAATAGATCATGACGTATATATTGTTTGTTTTTTTGTTTATTATAACTGTATATCCATTATAATTTCAGATATCGTCGTAACCGAGTCCGTTCTTTAAATTCTGATGAGGATTCGTATGTAGGTTGTTGTGGTGGATGTTGTGATTATGGCGGGAGTTGTGACGTGTGTGGATGCATAGATTACTACGGTTGTTGTGCTTTGTATGGTTGCTGTGGTTACCTTGGCATATGTAGTTTTTGCTTTGGATGCTGTCGATGTTGCCGAGAGCCACTTGAAGGTCATAATCGACGACAGGAAGGGACCGGAAACGTTTTCTATATCAATCATCAAAGCGATTCTCCACGAATATCGACATGGTGGGACGACAATCTAAAACGAGGTCGTCTATCTAAAAAGACAGCTATGAGATAAAAAAAAGAAAAGAAAGATGCTTCAAAATCAAAGACAAGTTTCTGATCGTGTGGAAAATCCCATGAGTGATGAAGTCTATAGTAAAATGAGAAAGGAAGCAAAACAAGTTGCCATTTGGATACCGCACACAAACCCAGTTCGAAATATTAACTCCAGCACAAGATAATTTAGTTGACATTTTTGTTTTATATAATTTACTTAATATTTATTCGAAAATTAAAACAAACTGATATTCACATTTACAATGCTTTTCACCCCATCTGACCAAAATGACCATTTAAATGGCCAAAACTTCTACAATTCCAAAATATATTGAGGTGAAGTTTAAAATGCAGTTACATGAAAAATGAATGGTATCACATTTACTACGTGATTTGTTTTTCTTTTTTGCTTGTTTTTCTGAAATGACAATTTTTGCATGTCCAGACATGTTAATTAGGCATATTTTTCAAACTTCGTTTAAAAATCTTACCATCTGAAGCCAATGAGCTATATAAAACCAAACATAGCTTGGATAGTCTTTGGGTGGTCTTATAAAAGCACTATATAGGAAAAACGTCCTCCTTTCAAGATAGTTGCCATTACTGAAAATATTATTTTTTTCATCCTACATTTTAAGCTGGAATGTCACGAAATTTAGACTACACGATTTTAGATATTTAGATATATTCTGGGGACTTCCAGTGAAATTTGTACTATTATTTTTAATAAGTGTTAAGCAACTCAAAAAATATATTCTAGATTTTTGTTATTAATTGCTATGTGTTATGAACTATATACAATATATCAATAATGTTTCCAAAAAAGAAATTGAAAGGAAACTTACACAGATGACCGATTACATGAAAACTCTGATACAGTGATTGTAAACAATTATATTATTTCATTATGATTTAAAAATTCTAAAGTACCTTCATCTAAATACAATTTTACACAAATCTTAGATCTGGTTTAATAATCTATCAATGCATTGATGTAGATTTTTTGTTTTTAGATTTAGAAACTTCGCTATCGGAAATTCCAATGTATGTATTTGACTGTATTGTTCTCAATCTGATTAAAGTTGGATGTTCGTTGTAGCTGATTTCCGTACCGTTATTACATAAGAATATAATTTAGGAAAATAAGTGCCTGTACCATTTACACACTGTAGCAAACATGAAATACAGTATATTTTTTAATATTCAACAAATTACAGAAGTGATTAATTCAATAAATCATACAACACTATTTATAGACCTGAATTATATACTTCGGCCTAAGATCAGTTTTTTCCTATCTGATTTGTTTGTCTTCGTCCTGTGTCTCGTGTGAACAATGACCAATGTGGCAGGTATCTCTAGATTTTCCATTCTTGATTACTCCTTCGGTTTTCTCTAACGCTTATTTACAGTAATTAATCATAGACACCAGGAAATTAAAGGACTCATAATTTTTTATTATCAATTTAGCATGTTACGGAACGATTCTCTGGTTGATACGGCATTTCTATTCTACATGCGTTCTAAAGGTCAAACATATGAAACATTGCATGTGTAGCATTATATTTACAGGAAATAGAAAGTGCTGACCTCAATCAAACATGTACCTTTACCTTTCAATTACATGAAAATTCATGAAAAGTACAATTTTTATTAAAATAAATAAATACTTTGCATATGACATTCAATAATTACATAATAATTACATAATTCATCATTTGTGGTAAGCCAAAAATTTCCTTGTTTATGCCCAAAATTATGGTATAAAAGAACCCGATTTAAAAGAAATGCAATATATATTAAATATTGCTGAATCGAACTTGGAAACAATATTTCAAATAACAAGGTGAGTCTTTCATATAGTTTTAAAGAAACACAAAATGAAAAATGTAGATTTTCGAATTTTCGCATCAAACATTTAATATATCAAATAGCATTTCCTAACATGATATATTTCAGCTTAGTAAAATTGCACGGGCATATACTCCTATTGCATTCTTTTTTTTATTTCGTCATTTAATATCCGCTTAAACTCCCCAGCCTCCCCATTTAAACCATAAATGAGCTTCCATTAAATTTTTAAATCACCGTTTAATTTATTGTTGAAGTGGTCGGTTGATAAAGACTAATAAATAACTGATAAATATTTCGTCCCTGTTGAAATTTTCATACTTTTTAAGTCTCAATCAAAGGTCGTTGAACTGTTGTTCCATTCCTTTTCTTGTTCTCGTCTTGAATATGCATGAAATATGTGTCTCTGAATATTAATTAACAAGGAACCAACAATCAGTCAACAGATTAGAGGGAACAGAACACAATATCAATTAGAGGGAGTAATGTAAAGAGATTAATTAGACGGGGCAACACACAATCTCCACTTTACTACATAAACAAAACAATACAAGAGAAACAATAAATAAACAAACATTACAAAGAAGAAACCAACAATCAGTCAACAGATTAGAGGAAACAGAACACAATATCAATTAGAGGGAGTAATGTAAAGAGACTAATTAGACGGGGCAACACACAATCTCCACTTTACTACATAAACAAAACAATACAAGAGAAACAATAAATAAACAAACATTACAAAGAAGTAAACAACAACAACTTCCCCAATAATCGCCAATGTACGCTGTGTTAAAATGGACCTCTGTCCAGACTGATGTTTTTATTGTCATTAGGAAAATCCTCTACCAATAAAACTGACCGCCACGACATAGCTGGAATACTGTTGAAAGTGACGTTAAACACCATATCCCATCCCCTCACTAGGAAAAGGGAGGATGATGGATGAAATCGGGCAATTTTGTCTTGCAACGGGCAACCACCGACCACTCATAACTAAGCTACTGCAAGTTGTCAAGCACGTGTAAGGATCCTGAAATTTTTTAAACACCATGTTTGTCTTGTCCTTATGATGCTTTATGTATTTAATTAGATGCGCACCATTAACAGACGTCAATTTCGGAGATGTGGTACTTGGAGCGGAGTAACTATGTCTTATTTCTATGAGTACAACTTTTTTGGGGGGCATTTGGTCATATTTCAATTTCTTTTTGCTTATTTTCTTCCAATCATCATTATAAATGGCGAGTATTATATAATGGAGACTTATGGTTTCACCCTTGGTTTATTTCAGGAGTTCGATTTTTTTATTTTCATTTTCGATTCAAATATTTCTGTCCAGATTATGACTTTTGTTGATTTGTTTTCTTTTTAACATTGCTCCATAAAATATTGAGTGAGTTAGTGAGTGATTGTTGTTTAACGCCAACTCAGCAACAAGTAAATTTTCAATGAGATAATGACGCTTTGTACTAGACCAACACGTTCGGATGGATGTTTATAGTGCTAGCTCACTGAAACAACAGTCCGCGGATAGACATGTTGCCTCACTCGGACACAGTATCCTGATTCCGAGCAAACCAGTCTTTACCCTTTCTCCTTAATGTTGCGTACTTAGCGGAGAATCAACAAATATCAATTTTATAGACTTCGCTTTGATCCGATCGGGTTTCGAACCCACGATCTACAGCACTCGAGGCGAGCATGCTAACCAATACACCACCGATGCGGTTCATATAATATTGAAACCCCATATAATTTATTTTAGAATATTTGACAGTTAAGTTCGATTACTTCAAATCTAGAGAAATGTTATAAACTGGTTTTATCTATACATTTCAGTATCACACAAGATGGTTACTTTCAATCTAGTGTTCCTGTCAGTTGTATCAATAGCACTTTCAGGTAAATATTGAAATATTTTGTTTATTCATGTTTTAGATATCTACTTGCATTATATGTGAGTAATTATTGTATAATTAAGGTTATCTCCCTTAGCTATGGATAATCTATATGCTATTTACATCTGATTATCCAAATGGTAACGGTCGCCCACCACTTCGCTGGGGATGTTAGACAGCGCTAAATATAAAAAAAAAGATGTTTCGAAGTGAATTACTAAATTAAATGTCAAAAATCATTTATATTATTTTTTAAAGAAAGCAATAAGACATTTTATTTTGTTGATATGATTGAACTATGCACAAATACCGCTAATTATTACACAACACCCCACCCCACACCAAAACAAATCCAGCAAAACGTCCATTGGAATGTGCTTTGAGTGTTAAAAGGTACCATCGAGTTAACCAAAAATCGACGACAAACTTATCAAATAATGTTGTCC
>JYMV01034511.1_pt1 | contig 11996 bp, 11 predicted proteins | sample 338911 | NCBI WGS metagenome assembly JYMV01 (sample SAMN03354496, study PRJNA234377) | hydrothermal vent metagenome | biome: Deep sea; feature: Hydrothermal plumes at the Eastern Lau Spreading Center, Western Pacific Ocean; material: Seawater | place: Tonga | collected 2009 | depth 2000 m m | reverse complement strand
CAACCGGCAGCGCCGGGAGTCCAGCAACGCTGCCACATCCCCCTGATCTCTCCTTAACAAAAGTGTCCCACTTTTGCTGGTTGCCAACACAGCTCCTGGCTCATGGGCATGGTTGCCGCACCTCAATCACTTGGATAACTCTATGGGTAGTTCCAGCTAAAGCCGTCCGATCGTATCATGCCAACGTCCTGGTTTCCGCTCCCTCCGCCGTGTGGAGCCGATTTGGCTTCCGCATTAAGGCGAAGGTTAACGCACCCAAGCCGAAGAAAACGGTGAAGACCCACAAGGGTAAGGTGTAGTTCTCCGCCCGGTCATACCACCATCCGGCAAACACCGGAGCCAGGAATACGCCAGGGCTGGAGGCTAGTTGCGTAAGCCCACGCAGCCGCCCGTAGGCCCTCCTGCCGAAGTAGTCTCCAAAGGTAGCCCAATTGTTGGAACCACTGGTTTCCGCTACCGCGAAGAGCAGCACAAACAAGTAGATAACCCAAACCGCGGATAGAGGGGATGCCAGCAGCAAGAACGATATGGTTCCTGCGACCGAAGTCATGAACAGCACTAGGTTCTTGGGGACCACGTCGGCTAGCCACCCGAAGAACAGGGACAAGGGCGCCAAGAGAAGGAGAAGAAACCCAAAGATGAATGCTGCGGTCTGTTCCTCGATGCCCTTCCACACCATGATGGGTATGACGTGGAGGATCACGCCGGCCTTGGCGGTCAGACGTAGGCTGCTTCCCGTTAGAAGCAGCCAGTAAGAAGGTGTGCGCAGCGCCTCGCCCAGCCCGTAGTCGCCGAACTGGGCGTCCTCGGACGGTTGCTGGTTGTCTGGATGGCGGCTCGCTCTTTCGGCGGGTGCACTGGCTCGGTCTCCGTCGGGGAGCAATCCAACCGACTCCGGCGTGTTGCGTACCAGAAGGGAAAGGGGTAGAGCTACGCACAAGATGATGGCTCCGGCTACCGAGGAGGCGGTTTGCCATCCTTGGGAGGCGATAAGCAGGGCCAGTAACGGCACGAGGATCGCCGGGGTTAGCGCGCTGATGCCGTGGTAAGAGGACATGGCCAGGGCCCGGCGGCGGATAAACCAATTGTTGATCAGGGCCGACAGGGAGTTGGAGAAAGCCAGGCCGCTACCCAGAGTGATCATACCCAGGTAAACAAGGCCAAAGGTCCAGATGTTCTCGGTCCTGGCCAGAAGCAAGAAACCCGTACCGGTTATGGTGGCGCCGATCATCAAGATGGGCTTGGGGCCAAACCGGTCAATCAGCCACCCGGCCACGGGGCTGATTGGACCGCCTTCGGACCGCGACAACGAAAACACCAAGGAAATGGAGGCGCGGCTGACGCCAAACCCTTCGCTGACTGGCAGCAAGAAGACAACGTATCCTTTGTTATAAGCCGAAGCGTTGATGGAATGGACCATCCCGGCTAGGGACACCATCCACCAGCCAAGGAATATCCGAGACCGCTGCCGTCTGTGGGTTAATGCACGCACCGGAGGCTCCTTTCCTGGACACTATCGAAAGAGGTGGGGTTGTCTGGGGTTGTAGCCGGTGTGGATGTTGTGTGGCGGCCGACCGGCAGCGTCGCGGAGCCAAACTGGCTCACATTCAATAGCTCCTCCTCACTGGCTCTGGAACGTTCTGCAAGCAGGTCCATCTTCAGTTTAACAGCGAGGTAAAGACGACTATGACGCCGTCAGGCGCGCACGAAGAGTGCCCATTCCAGGTCGGGGTGTTGGACAGACCTCAGAAGCTGCGGTATCGGAATCGAAGAATGTGTAAAGCCACACTGCGCTCAGAAAACGGTCGTGTGCATTCGGGCGTTAAGGGGTTGGGGGCGGCCTGCTTGCGCCTGGACGGGTTATGGGCCTTGAACATGGTTGTCAAGAAGACCGAAACGGGCATGTGCCGATGATCTATTCAAGGGTTGCTATCGGTTGCGCAACATAATAGCAGGTATCAACACCGGGTAACACCACAGGAGCAGACGTCGGTCACCGGGACCGAATAGGAGGGTCAAGAGCACGGTCCGGTCGGTAAGGCGTCACCTGGCTCTTCTTGCGGGAAGGTAGACATCACTAGTCATAACTTATCCATCAATCGATAACAGGAGCCCCATCCATAGGGCCGGTATGGGTATGGGGTATTTCTAGGGTTGTTCGCTGCACAACGAGAGGATGCACCCCCAGAGGACCGTATCTGGAAACCCGAAACTCCGTCCCATTTTTAGAGTTTGAGGGGTCTGGCCAAAGGACAAAACTGGTAAACTACCGCTAATGACCATTATGCGGACACCTCGCACAACGACCGACTGCACCACCGGCGTATTGTCCTAAGCCCATCTGAATGGGCGTAGATTCCTGGGAGGATAGGTTATGACTGGGGCCGATCTTTTAAACACAACCATTTCTCAGGTGAGCCGATCGATCCGGGAACGACAACTTTCGCCTGTGGAGTTGACCCAAGCATGCATTGAGCAGAGTGAACGTGTGGACCCCATTCTAAAAGCATTTACCACCATGACTCCCGAATACGCGATTCAGCGGGCCCAGCAAGCAGAGAAAGAAATTAGCAGCGGCAAATACCGAGGACCTTTGCACGGCATCCCATACACTTTGAAGGATGTGATCGCAACCCAGGGTATTCGGACTACCTTCGGCAACCCACGTATGATCGACTTCAAGCCCCAAGAGTCCGCGACCGTCCACGTCCTGCTAGAGGAAGCGGGGGCAGTTTTACTGGGCAAGGTCTACTCTCACATTGGGCGAGGCGACAACCCGGTGATGTGCTACAGCCCATGGAATCCAGACACTAGTCCCGGAACCACAAGTGGCGGTTCCGGCTCGTCGGTGGCTTCAGGCATGGGCTTGCTGTCCATTGGAACCGATACGGGTGGCTCCGTGCGCCACCCGGCCAGCAACTGTGGCGTGGTGGGTTTCAAGGCGACCTTTGGCCGGATCAGCAGGTTCGGCGTTTGGGCTACCTCTTGGACGACCGATCAAGCGGGGCCCATAACAAAGACGGTAGAAGATAACGCTATTGCCATGGAATGCCTCGCCGTCCATGACCCGAAGGACTTGGTGAGTTTGAATCTGGAATCCAGCGAATACCGCTCCGGGGTTATGGGAGGTGTCGGAGGCCTGAAGATCGGGTTGCCGGTGGATTCTTGGGTATGGAAAGAATGGATCAACCAGGATGAAGAAGACGCAGTGCGCAATGCGGTCGGAGTACTGGAGGAATTGGGAGCCGAGATTGTCGAACTTTCTCTTCCTTTGGCCTACGAAGCCCGCAACAATTCTTTGGCCGCCGAAGGGGCTGTGTGGCTTCGTGACAACTTCTCAGATGACGCTTTGCAAGAGTGGGAGGAGTTGCATACGCAATTGGAGCGGGGCGAAACACAGTCCTTTACCGAGTACTTGCATGGCCAGCAAAAACGAATGGCCATCCGCCAAGAGGCCATCGCCGCTCTACAAAGAGTGGACGCGATCGTAATGCCTACCGGTAATACCATCGGAGACAAATGGGACGCCATTACCGCCAACATCCGTGGCAGGGATGTACCTGCTCGTTCGCGGGCCGTCTACCTCAATGGTATGGCCAGTCAGGCGGGCTTGCCGGCAATCTCCATTCCCTGCGGTTTCGCCAAGGAAGAGCGCTTTCCAGTGGGGCTACAACTGGTGGGACGCGACTTGGAAGAGGCCTTGGTTCTAAGGGTGGCCTATGCCTACGAGCAAGCGACTCCATGGCACCAGCAACACCCTCCGGTGTAATATTTAGTGTTTGAGCGCAGACGTTGAATCAGAGAATCGATACTACTAGCTAGGTCTGGAATTTCGTTTGCCATCGATAAATACCGAGACGATTTACCAAGCTTGAATGCCGAGCTGTCCACTGATGATCTTGGCGTTGGCGCCCTGCTTCAGCATCAACTTGGAGCGCGTGTGCCCGGCTTCATGCATCGAGACGAAGTCTGGACTACTGTTGGTAGGCGAACATGTTGGGAGGTCCCAAGGCGTCGTCAGTCAACACTCCAGCTAGATCTTTCACTTGCCTCGTTGTGCAAATGATCGACGATCCAACCCTTCACCGATTCCGCAACGTAAAAGGTGGGGTGAATCAAATCCCCGTCGTCAAAAATCTGCCCGTCTGATCGCGCCTGTTCCGTCGACCTCGATCCGGGCAACATGCGTATCCCCACCCTTAGGTTGGCCACCGCGGGATTGATATCCCGAAGAAAGACTAGTTTCCGCTCCACGGTTTCTCGGGTTTCTCCGGGGGCACCGAATGTTTGACCGACGGTGTACGGGAGGTCACCTTCCTCACACAAGCGGCAAACTTGGAGCATCTGGTCCAGGCGGACGGACAGGTCCTCCGGGTCGTGGGCATCGACTACTAAGTCGCCGATTATCACCAAACCGCATCCTGCTTCTTTCATAAGACCAATCAATTCCTGATCGCAACTCCGGGGAACAAGGCCGGTGTTCCATTCTATCTCCAAATCAGAGTCGATCAAAGCTTGGCAAAAGCACTTGGCGTGATCGGGTGGGACGTTGAAACCGTTAGCGATGAAGAAAAACTTACTCAACCCCAGTCGCTGCCTCAAATCCTCCACTTCGGCAATCACCTCTTGGAAGTCCCGCAGGTTTTGCCGGTCTGGATCACTACTAAGTGCGCTCCGCGAAGGAGTCTGGTTGCCAAACCATTTGGTGATAACACCGATTCCGAATCCTGCCTCAGAGTATCTGTCTAGGTCTAGATCTTCCAGGAGCGGGGGCTTCATAACCCCTGTAGTCATCTGTTGTTCAGTCACAATGATATTGCCATCTGCCCGGTACACCAGACCAGGCAAGTCTTTATATGACTCCCCTCGTTCGAGACGGTCGGCCAAGTCGGAAAAGGAATCTCCGCCGCTACCAATGATGCCCACATCAGGCCCAATATAATCGAAACACTCGTTTGGGAGGATACTGAAAGCAGGACCTCCGCAGACAACCGTAGCGTGGCTGATTGACCGAATCAGGTCGGTGACCTGCTTGGTGATAGGGAGCACCGACTGAGGGTTCAAATTACTTCCGTTATCTAGGTTGCGAATAGACAGTCCCACTAATTCAGGCTGAAAATCTTTCATCGCCCTTTCTACATCACCTAAGTAATCATCGGCAAACATGAGATCCAACATTTTTGTAATGTGTCGTTCAGGGTCCAAGTACCCGGCGATGTAGGCTAGGCCTATTGGAAGGGGTTGGGCCTGAATGTTGGTCATGTAGCGCCCATGGCGGTTGGTTGCGATCAGCAGGATGTTCATTGTTTTCATCTACTCTAATGAGAGTCAAAACTAAGGTTCCTGAAGGGCTGATGCCGTTTTTCCTGACAAGCTTTGGCTATTTAACCTTTGCTAGTGAATAACGGAGGCTGCGGTGGGTTCGATCCGTGTAACCACAATCTTGTCCCGGTCCAACATCTCCGGAATCTTGGGAGCAATGTTATTCACCCACTCATCGCTCTGGTAGACGGCTTCGTATAACCGTTCGCGCTCGCTTTCGCTCTCAAAGCGGCGTATCCATACATACAGGTCTAGTTCCTCTTCACCCACAAAGCTGCCTACAATCACCATGCCCTTGGACACCTGGAAGGGTATGATGATTTCTTCCATGTATTTGACCCAATTGTTGCGTTGGCCGGGATGAGTCCTGTATTGCCTAAGTTCTAAGAACATGTCAATCTCCTATGGGCACTCGTCGGGTTTACCAATTATAAGCAGCCGGCCAAACGCAAGTGGACCATCCGATGCACCCGGCGGACGCCGCCACCATGTCTGAAGAGAAGAATTAAGAGGGAGGCCCGGCCCGCAAGGCGCACATAGCCATTCTTGTGGGTAGGTAGATATAAAATTGTCAACGTGACTCAGCTTCTGAGTGGGCAGGTCACCTCTCTCCTCTAGTTACCGTGTTCGGCCGTGCAATAGAAGCCGTATTTCCCAGGGGCGGCAATCTTGAGACCTTGGCTGAAGACGGAATATGCTTTGGTTGCCGTGGCGTGGATTTCCTTAGACATAAGCCCGTTTGGCAGCAGCATTGTTGCACTCGTTTCGGCTCCAGACACCGGGTTTCGCATCGCGTCCAGAGCTACACGGACTTGGTTGCCGGCATTGTAGCTGCTTTGGGTCCCGTCGTACGTCCACTCAAATGGGACATACGCTGTCTCAAGCCAGTGGTCGACCGTGGCCGCGATGATGGACCAGGGCATGCCCTCAAACTTGCCTTGCAAAATACTCTCGATCGCACCCCGCTGTTGTTCGGAAGCTGTTTCATCTATCCAAATTTTGGCTGTGGCTCGGCCCTCGTGTACAGCGCCTGGCCACCTGGCACCCCACGCGAGTTTTAGCCCATCTAGTGTGGTATCGCCGCAGAGACCAGAGGTGATATGGGCAGCCCAGACCCCCTCGCAAGAACCATTAGTAGGCTTGGAGTTAAAGTTGCATGGGCATCCCCAATCGCAGTTACACGCATTAATCATTTCTGCTCGATAATTCCACTTGGTAGTCATAACAAGACCTCCTCTTGAATTCCAAAATTGTTAGTCATTACGGTCCCCGTGATACCGGCGGTACTGGGCTTAAAGGTGACTGTTGGATGAACAGTTTAACAAAGGTCCCCAGCGGATACGACCACCGGGCTGGAGAGAAGGATTAAGAGGGCGGGCCGGTCCGCTGTAGTTCGTAAGTAAAAGTGCCTGCCATGCGAGCGAAAATCCAGGCATCTTGTTCCTTGATTGGCTCGTCAGGCTCGACCACAGGCTTCATGTGTTGGACCAAGTTGGCCAATCGGTCCAGACGCTCCCGGGGTCTGAGATTGGATTCTTCCAGAAAACCACCCTGCCACAGTCCCGAGGCGGTGCGCCAACTTACCCAGAGGGAAGCGGCTAGTAGCAGGAGGTGGGTGTGGCCGATGGCGAAGTCCATCCCATCCTCTGGCCCTGGCACGGAATCCCCATAGGCCCAATGAGAGAAGAACAATTGCTGGATGTACAGAAAATGATCATGGAAGTCTGAAACCTCCAGCCTGCGGTCTAAGTGCACGAATTCCGTCTTTGCCAACGACGGCAACCAAAAAAATGCTGTACTACAATGGAATTGGACCCCACCGTCGATATCTTGTGGGATTGAAGCTGGGATTAACCAGTCTCTTAGTAATATCTCTGGAGGTTCGATATGGCAGGATTTAGAGGACTCTTGTACACCCTGGCCAAATTGATGGGGGACTATAACGCCGTCAAAAAGGGCAAGGTAGGCAAACGGGTCGGCCGCCGGGTGGCAGGAAAGGCCACCGGCAAGGCGATGCGGAAGTTGTTCAAGTAGATGGCTTCCATGGCAAGACAGGTGTCTTAAGTTTGCTCACCTGATTGCTACACTTATGAAACTACGCCGCCAGCAACACAACCAGGTTGCGTTCTCGGTATAGTTCAACTCTAATCGGACGGCACGAACAAAGGTAACACCACGTTGGGCTCATCAATGGTTGGCATAAATGTAACCTGCACCGGCATATCGACGTAGATGTCCTCGGGCGCGATATTCAGTACGTTGCTACAAACGCGAAGACCCTCCTGTTCCTCCAGCTCAATGAGGGAGATGTTGTAGGGGACCTGTTCCCTTTCCCTAATGGCGGGATGAACTGGATTTCGGACTACGACGAACGAGTAAACGACCCCTCTTCCGCTAACCTTGCTCCATTTGTATTCCAGGGAATGGCAGGAGGGGCACATGGGGGTCGGCAGGTGCCGGAACGTATTACACCCGGAGCATTTCTGGATTCGGAGCTCGCGGTTGTGTGAGCCCTCCCAGAATCCACGTTCGTAGTCTGGGAGCCGGTCCAAGTCCGGGAGGGGTATCCCTTCCAGGGGTCCTGTCATCGGACGCGACTTGATGTTCTGATCTTGCTGCTGCGTCATGAATTTATCCCCTGCGAATGATTACGGCGGCGCTCAGTTGGGCAACGCTGCTGCATGAAAGCACTCTATCGATTGTCTTGTTGGGCGGCTGAGCGGTGGAGGCGCCCCGGATTAGCCGCACCGCTTCCTGGGTATGGGTGAGCCCATGGATGTAGGCCTCGGAGTGGTTGCCGCCATGGGTATTGATGGGCAGCGTCCCATCGAACCTTATGTTTTGACCCCCCTCCACGAAATCCTTGGCCTCACCGAAGGGCACGAAGCCGTAGGCCTCCAGGTTAAGCAGACAGAATGGAGTGAAATGGTCGTAGAACATCAAGGCGTCGATGTCGGAAGGCCCAAGCCTTGCTCTGGCCCAAAGGTCTCGGGCTGTATTCGTTGATTCGGCCACGGAAATGTCGGGCCGATAGATAACGCCCTCGTTCTGGGGACCCGAGCCCTGGGCGGCCGCCTCCACCAGAGTCAGGGTGTCGGCGTGCCGGAGGTCTCTGGCCCGGTCTGGCGTAGTCATGACTATGGCGGCGGCGCCGTCGTTCTCTTGGCAGATGTCCAGCAGATGTAGCGGGTCGACCACCATGCGAGAGTTCTGGTGGTCATCCAGGGTGATTGGGTCCCTGCGAAGGGCGCGGGGATTGCGGGAGGCATGCTCGCGCAACGTCACGGCCACCCAGCCGAAATGCTCGCTCGTGGCCCCGTACATGTGCATATAGCGACGAACAAACATGCTGAACTGGTGCGCGGGAGCCATGCTACCAAAGGGCGCGGCAAAGGCCTGCTGGCCGCCCGCGATTCGCTGGGGGTTTCTGGCCTGGCCCAGCCTCATCTGGGAGCGGAGATTGGCAGCCCGGAAGCAGACGACGTAGTTGCAATAACCGGCGGCGATAGCTGCAGCGGCGTGGCCCACCACCGCGTTGCCGGCCCCGCCACCGTAGGAAACAGACTCCCAATGACGCAGGTTCTCGATTCCCAGCGATTGAATCAGCATCGTCTCCTGGTTGGTGTCCATCTCATAACGGACTAGGCCGTCGATCTGATGGGGAGAGATACCGGCGTCATCGCAGGCTGCCTTGATCGCCTCGCTTGCGAGTTGAAGCTCGCTGCGCCCGGAGTCGAAGGAGAACTCAGTCTCGCCGATTCCAACGATGGCGGCCTTGTCCCTGATTCCGTTGATGTCCGCGGAGCTTGTCGTCACTGCCATCCACCCCCTAAGCTTCTTCCCAGTCTACGATACCCCGTTGTTTGTAATCCTGGATCTGGTCATCGGTGTACCCCAGCTCCTTCAGCACCGGCCGGGTGTGTTCACCTCTGAGGGGCGCGGGGCCAGCCTTGCCTTCGGTTGCCGAGAACCCAACCACCGGCGTATAGCGCCAGAACTCGCCGTGCCGGGTGGCTTCCACCTGTTGCAGGAAGCCGTTTTCTCGGACGTGGCTGTCTTCGTTGAAGAAATGATACATTCCTCTGTCCTCGGCCTTGACGCAGGCGACATCGGCATCGGTTAGCAACTTCTCCCACTTCAAGGGCTCTCTGGCTGAGAACACCCCGGTCAGCTCTTCGATTAGGGCGTCGTCGTGCTTCTCCCGTGCCGTCCGAGTCGAGAATCGGGTGTCCTCTAAGAGGTCCGGCCGCCCGATGGTCCTGCACAAAGCCTGCCATTCCTCTTCGAAAGGGCAGGCGAGAAAAACCCAGCCACCTTTTGCGCGGTACAGCCGGTACAGAGCGTCAAGGCCGTACCCGTCTCGGTCCGGCAGGCGCCGGGAGTCCTTGCCTTGGTGCCAGTAAAAGTCATCGGCATTTGCGTAGGCGTTGGCCGCAATCATGGTTGATTCAACGTATTGGGCTTTTCCGGTACGCTCCCGGGCGTAGAGTCCCAGTACCAGTCCAACAGAGTTGACCATGGCGGTAGTGTGATCGGCAGTGCCGTCATTTGCGCGCTTGAGCTGCGTGGACACCGCGATGATCTCATCGATAGTCATCGGCTGCTCCTGGGGCGGGAATGAATCGCGTCCCATCTGGGCCACGCCACCGCCGGAAACCGCTCCGGCGATGGGAGCCATGGAGGGCCGGTGAGAATACGGGCCGGTGGAACCGTAGCCTCCGGCATAGAGGTAGATCAAATTCGGATTGATCTTGGTTAGTTGCTCGTAGCCTATGCCTGTGCGCTCAGGGGCTCCCGGCCGCATGCTGTGAAGCAGCAGGTCGGCCTTGGCCGCTAGCTTGTGCATTATTTCCTGGCCTTCCGAGGTCTTCAGGTTTAGGCATACTCCCTCGGACCCAGCCATGGTGCGTTGAACGGAAATGCCCTGGAGACCCTGCCTCCCCCAATCACCGTCCAGGGCCTCTATGCGAATCACCCGGGCGCCCAACTCCGCCACCAGGGCACACCCCAGCGGACCGTTGATCACCGTCCCCAGGTCCAACAGGGTGATACCCTCCAGAGCAGTTTTTGGCATAGGGTTGTGGGTGCCTTTGGCAGCCGGTTTGGTGACCATTTCGAGGCGGGCCAGGACTTCATCGGTGTGCTGGCCGGGCTCAGGAGCTGGGCCCTTGGCGCTGCCCGGAGTCTCCGCCATGATTACCATTGGGCCGAGCTGGCGCATTTCGCCCACCCCGGAGTGATGCACGGTGCCCACGTGGCCATTGTGCAAAATTTGAGGATGGTCCAACGCAGCTTCAGAGGTCATGTACGGTTCCGCCGCCACATCGGACGCCTCCCCCGCAAACAGGCCCATCCAGTCGTCCAGGGTCTTTTCCTGAATCTTCTCCAGCATCATCCTTTCCAGTGATGCCACGTGTTCCTCAGCCAGGAATGGAGCGGTCTTGTAACGCGGGTCGTCGTAAAGAAAGTCCAACTCCAAAGAATGCATCATGGAACGGAATAGACGTTCTACGATGTTCCCCAATTGGATCCAGCGCCCATCTCTGGTGCGTGCGGGCAGGTAACCCGTGGGGTTGGGACGCCCAATGCCTACCCTGGGGTCCGGTGGATGGGTCTCCGGGTCCTTTGCGATCATCTGGCCATGAATCCAAGAAATGTGGTCGTATGTAGTGATGGTCTTGAGCATGCTGGTTTCAACCATCTGCCCCCGTCCGGTTTTCTCCCGCAGGTACAGGGCGGTGGTGATACCCCGGATGAGGGCCGTCGCCGCCGAGTGGCAAACACCCTGTACCACCACGTAATTGGGTCCCTCCCTTGTGTTTTGCCCCGCAAACATCATCATCCTACCGGTCTTGGCGGCTACCACCGCGTCATACCCCTTGTAGTTAGCATAGGGACCCTCCGCCCCAAAGCCCGTCAGCGACGCGTAAACCAATTCCGGATGATTGGCGCCCAGATTTGCGTAGTCGATACCCAGCCGCCGAGTCACACCGGGACGAAAACTCTCGATCACTACATCCGAGAGTCGCGCCAGCTTGTGTGCCTTCTCCCGGCCTTGCGGGGTCTTTAGGTCGAGAATGACGCTTTTTTTACCCCGGTTCCACTGGATGGCGCCGGGCGATTTCCTGAATTTTTCGTCAGATGGGGCTTCCACCTTGATTACTTCGGCGCCGAAGTCCGACATCACCATGGTGGCGATGCCTCCGGGCATTCCTCTTGTGAAGTCAAGGACCGTGATCCCATCGAAGACCTGCGCCATTATTCCCCTCCTGAACCGGGTTCCCGACAGCCTGATATTAGGCGTGGTACGGTCATTCTAATCCACGAAGGCATGCTTGGGGTAAATGGCTTGGGGTAGGTAGCCTTGTAACCATGATCCCAGAGGACTGTTGTACACCCTGGCCAAGCTGATGGGAGACTACAACGCCGTCAAAAAGGGCAAGGTAGGCAAACGGGTGGGCCGCCGGCTAGCAGGAAGGGCCACCGGCAAGTCGATGCAGAAGTTGTTCAAATAGATGACTTCCATGGTGAGGCAGGTATCTTAAGGTTGCTCAACTGCCTGTTACCCTGACGAAACTACGCCGCCAGCAACACAACCAGGTTGCGTTCTCGGTATAGTGCAACTCTCCCCCGTCTCCCCGTCCACTAGGCCGCATCGGCCAACTGCGATACCC
>JYMV01021854.1_pt1 | contig 11998 bp, 11 predicted proteins | sample 338911 | NCBI WGS metagenome assembly JYMV01 (sample SAMN03354496, study PRJNA234377) | hydrothermal vent metagenome | biome: Deep sea; feature: Hydrothermal plumes at the Eastern Lau Spreading Center, Western Pacific Ocean; material: Seawater | place: Tonga | collected 2009 | depth 2000 m m | reverse complement strand
GGAAATAGGAGTAGCCTCCATTCCTGTTTCTGTTTTTTATCAAAGTAAGTTGGACGACAAAATCTTACGTTTTTGTTTTGCCAAAAAGGAATCAACCCTGGAAAAAGCGATTGAAAAATTATGCCGGATTTAAAAGTTACGCTGATCCAATCCACACTTCACTGGGAAGACATTGAAGGAAACCTCGAAATGTTTTCCCGGAAGATCGAAGCAATTGAAGATCCAACGGATTTGATTCTGCTACCAGAAATGTTCACCACCGGTTTTAGCATGAACCCATCCAAATTTGCCGAAGGCATGTACGGTGAAACAATGAGTTGGATGTCGGCCCAAACGCAAAATAAAACCTATTCACTGGCGGGGAGTGTGATCATAAAAGAAGACGGAAAATATTTCAATCGATTACTTCATTGCAAGCCGGACGGTTCCTTTTCAACTTACGATAAACGTCATCGGTTCACCCTGAGTGACGAGCATAAGGAATATACTGCGGGGCGTCAGTTATTGATTGAAACGGTGAATGGCTGGAATGTGAATTTCCAGATTTGCTATGATTTAAGGTTTCCGGTCTGGGCAAGAAATAAAATAGATACGCTGACCGGGAAACCACTTTTTGATTGCCTTGTTTACGTTGCAAATTGGCCTGAAAGAAGGAGCTATGCCTGGAAACAATTATTGATCGCCAGGGCGATAGAAAATCAATGTTTTGTGGTTGGTGTAAACCGCGTTGGTGAAGATGGAACCGGGGTGTATCACTCCGGTGATAGCTGCGCGATCAATCCCTACGGTGAAATTGTCTTTCATTCAGAAAATGAAGAAATTATCCATACTGCAACTTTGCTGCAAAGTGATTTAGAGAAATGCCGGAAAAACCTACTGTTTCTCTCCGATGCCGATAAATTTGAAATCAACAACCCATAGGTGACAAAAGACGAAAAAACAGAATTAGATCGGGGGTTCGTGAAGGTTCAGCAACGCTTATACCGACAGTTTCAAAAAAACCCTGACCTGAATGCCATCCTGTTTTTGATAGGAATCCGCGAATTAGGGGTTTTGAAAGATCAATTTTCCAAAGAGGAAAAGCAAGACCTGATGCATATCGCCATTTGCAGTTTGCTCAGTGAAGAAGGTTATTATCAACTAACCGGACACGACCAGGATGGGTGGCCTCATTGGGAAGCCACAAAAAGCCTACCTGACCTTACCGTAGATCAACAAGAAGATTTGCTGAAAAAACAGATTATTCGTTACTTTGCCGCCCTTAAAAAAAACAAATGAAAAATTTATTCTTACTGACAATCACTGTTTTAACACTTGCTTCATGTGGCTCCGAAAAAGAGGCAAACCAAGGTGATGAAACAAATAAAAATACCGCAATGGAAACAGAAACAAATAAAAACCCAACCTTCGTGATTGAAACTTCAATGGGCAACATTAAAGGGGTGCTCTACAAAGATAAAGCCCCGATCACTGTTGACAATTTTGTTAAGCTCGCCACAAAAGGGTTTTACAACGGATTGATTTTTCACCGCGTAATTCCCAATTTCATGATCCAAACCGGATGTCCTGACGGAACCGGAATGGGAAGCCCGGGTTACACCATTCAGGATGAATTTGGTGAAGGGTTGAAGCACGATAAACCCGGAGTATTGTCAATGGCAAATTCAGGACCAAACACCGGTGGCAGTCAATTCTTCATCACACATGTTCCAACTCAATGGCTCGATGGAAAACATGCCATTTTCGGGCAAGTCACGGAAGGACTTGATGTTATAATGGCCATTGGAAATGCTCAGAAAGGTCCTGGGGACAAACCGGTTGTTGCAATTGTGATGCAAGAAGTAACGATTAATTGATAGCCTTAAAAACCATTGAAAGGTAAAAAACAGGAATCCAACGGGATTCTCGTTTTTCGTTTAGAAAATCGCCACCCTCCGTTTTTTTCAACAACCTGTCCCTGCCAAAATGAAAGCCTGAATCTGGCCGATTACCAGCCAAGGATATGAGGGGTTCCTACAACTCCCGCAACTTCTCCCAGAAGGCAGGCAATTTTCTCACCATGGCAATCTCACGCCATTTTTTGCGAGCTTCTATGATAGGTGAACCGAACCAAACTTTATTTGGCTCCTTGATGGTTTCACCAACACCTGATTGAGCTAGAACGACCGTTCCATCAGCGATCTCAAGGTCTTTTGAAACACCCACCTGGCCCCAGAGCGAAACATTATTTCCAATCTTCACTTTTCCTGCTACACCTACGTGGGCTGCAAACAAGCAGTTTTCACCAATCACCGTGCCGTGACCGATGTGGATGAGGTTATCCAGTTTTGTGCCTTTGCCAATAATCGTATCGCCCGAAACCCCACGGTCAATCGTACAACCGGAACCGATTTCTACATCATTTTCAATAATTGTTTTGCCGCTTGAAAGCAACTTATCGTAATGCGCTGGGGTTCCATTAACAGCAGGCCGTTTCTTGAAATAGAAAGCATCACTGCCTATCACAGCATTGGGGTTAATGACCACATTGTCGCCAATAGTCGTATAATCGCAAATCGAAACATTGGCGTGAATAATGCAGTTGTCCCCTATCGTTACATGATTACCTATAAAAACGCCTGGTTGAATAACCGTGTGTTCGCCTATCACAGAGCTATCGCTGATTTGTTTGTTTGCGGGTTCAAAAGGTTTAAATGTGCGGGTCAGGTAATTATAATCGTTAAAAGGGTCGTCCGAGATGATCAGCCCTTTTCCATTAATCCCTTCAATTTCCTTATCTATCAGAATAACACTTGCCTCTGATTGGAGAGCCATTTCATAGTACTTGTCGAAATCAACAAAGGTGATATCACCTGGTTCAACCTTGTGAATTTCGTTCACTCCGCTGATGATCGTAGCAGGGTTTCCTTTAAATCGTGCGCCCAACATGGCAGCAGTTCTTTCCAGGGTTAATGGTGTGGTAAGTTTCATAATCAATGGTTGAGATGGTGCAATACCGGTCCCATTTCGGGGATAGAAAACCGGATGGAAGATAAAGTATCGTACTTCAAATTGAGGTATTAAGTCTGGTGGTTACTAACAAGTAAGACGTTCAGGCATTCAAAATGGTTGTCAACGACAACATCCGGCAGTCACATTTAATTTCGTGCCTCTTACTTCTACTTTCAAATAAAAAAAACCTCCCTTCAATTCGAGCGCGAAAATAATCCATTTTAACGATTTGTTTACATGGGCCTTTTCAGCGTGAAGGCAAATCGTTTCTATTTATACAATAATTCCCATATTAATTTACTGCCCGAAAATTGCTATTCGATGGCAGAAGTAGTCAGCAGTAACTGTCAACTAAGTTTGTAAACTCTCAAATACCCCGATTCCTATTCTCTTTCCAACAACCTCAATTTCGTAGCTTTGCCGCAAACTGCAACCAAAATGAAGGAAACCGCTCTTTGTCAGACACACATTGACCTCGGTGCAAAAATGACTGAATTCGCAGGCTATAACATGCCCATCGTTTATTCAAGCATTAAAGAAGAACACCGAACGGTGCGGCAATCAGTAGGTATGTTCGATGTTTCACACATGGGTGAATTTATTTTGAAAGGTGAAGGTGCAAGTGCCCTGATTCAAAAAGTGACTTCAAACGATGTTAAAAAACTGGTGCCTGGAAAAGCACAGTATTCTTGTTTTCCAAATGACAATGGTGGAATCGTTGACGACCTGCTCGTCTATCAGCTGGAAGATGGGAACTTTATGCTAGTGGTAAATGCCTCCAACATTCAAAAAGATTGGGATTGGATTTCGAAACACAACACTGAGAATGTTGAAATATACGACATCACCGACAAAACCACGTTGCTGGCCATTCAGGGGCCTAAAGCGTTAGAGGCACTGCAACCACTCACGGAAATCGACCTTTCAACCATTGAATACTACACATTTACCAAAGGAACTTTTGCGGGCACGGAAAATATCCTGATTTCGGCAACCGGATATACCGGGGCCGGAGGTTTCGAAATTTATTTTGAAAGAGGAAATTCACAACATATCTGGGATTCGATAATGGCCTCGGGTGCGGCTTTCAGAATAAAACCAATTGGTCTTGCTGCTCGCGACACGCTTCGTCTTGAAATGGGATTTGCCCTCTATGGCAACGACATTGACGACAACACCAACCCATACGCAGCAGGGCTAGGCTGGATAACCAAACCCAAAACAGGTTTCAAAGGAAGTGAACAAATCGTAAGTGAAAAAGAAGCAGGTTTGCCAAATAGACTGGTCGGTTTTGAAATGATAGACCGCGGAATTCCAAGGCACGGTTATCCAATCGTTGATGGATCGGGCCGCAACATTGGCGAAGTGACCTCTGGCACACAATCACCTTCGCTCGACAAAGCCATCGGCATGGGTTATGTAAATGTGGCTTTTAAGGAACTCGGAACCGATATTTTCATCAACATACGCAACAAGAACCTCAAGGCAACCATAGTCAAAACCCCCTTTCTATAAAAACAATTGAAACAACCATGCCCCTTCCTAAACTGGAAGTTTGCATTTCACCTGCCTTGTTTCACCTTTTCGACCCTACGGGGAAAACGGTGGTGATCATCGATATCCTGCGCGCCACTTCAACCATTTGTACGGCTTTTTCTCATGGAATTGAAAAAGTAATTGCCGTTGAAACGCTTGAAGAATGTAGTGCCTACGAACAGCCGGGATACATCTTGGCAGCGGAGCGGGGCGGTCAAAAGCCTAAAGGGTTTGATTTCGGAAATTCACCATTCGATTATATGAACGAATCGGTTTCAGGGAAAACACTCGTGCTGACTACCACTAACGGTACCCGAGCTTTAGTTGCTGCAAAAGCTGCTAAAAAAACCCTTATCGGTTCGTTTCTAAACCTCTCCACCCTTTCTTCGTTTCTCCAGGAAAACTGCTCAGACCTGATTCTTTTTTGTGCCGGTTGGCGGAATCACTTTAGCTATGAAGACACCATGTTTGCAGGTGCATTAGCCGAACAGCTTTCCGAAAGTCATATCATTGGAGACGATGCAGTTTTGGCAGCCCTTAAAATCTATCGGCAGTCAAAAGACAATCTTTTCGAAGCACTGAAAAGCTCTTCTCATTTTCAACGGTTGTCAAAAATGGGCATAGAAAAAGATCTTCGATATTGCACCAGGATAGATGAATGTCAGGTTTTGCCGGTCGCTTTTGAAGACGGAATCATAAACACGATTTAGAAAATGGCGAAATGGAAACCAGACGCCATCCAGGAAATGTGGGTTGATGACCATAAAATCCCGGTCAAAATCTTCCTGGAAAAAAGGAATAATTCAAGGGTTTCGATTGCAAAATCGGGCGTGTTAATCCGAATCCCTATACTCCTTCACAATAATGAAAGACAAACGCAAATTTCCAAATTCAGGAAGTGGGCCGAAGATAAAATCAAGTTGAAACCACAGTTGATAAAGCGCTCAAAAGGTTTAGTCTATCAAAACATGCAATCACTGAAAGTGGGTTTATATACCTACCAGATTTACATTATGCACACGGGAAGCAATTGCAAGAGTGGGAAATTGATAGACGAAATCATAGCCCTCAACATTGACGAAACGCTTGATGAACAGGAAAAAAATAAAACGATTTCCTGGTTGGTTTACAAAGTGGTGGCAGACCACCAAAAATCGCAGATCGTGCAGCGGATTTTACGTTTGAATGAACAACATTTCCAACAACCAATCCGCCAAATAAGGATAAAAAACAACGCTACCAATTGGGGGAGTTGCTCCGGCAAAAGGAACATTAACATTTCCGCCCGCCTGCTGTTTGCCCCTGGGTGGGTGCAGGATTATGTGTGCATTCATGAGTTAGCACATCTCATTGAGCCAAATCATTCATCAAGGTTTTGGGCTTTGGTCGAAAATGCCATGCCTGGCTACAAAGAAGCTGAAAGATGGCTAAGAGACAACAGCCATTTGTGCCGGTTTTGAATGGTTTGGACTTTTCGATCGTCATTGGTATAAGCGGGCATTACCTTAAAAACCGATGTTATAGATGGCCAAGTATTATCCGGCAACAAGTATTTGGCATATACCTGTTTCCTTAACCGTTCAATTTGCCTCATTCGCTCATCATACGACAATGCCGCTCTTTCAGAGGTGGTGTGCTCATCCAATTCTTCGAACGAACAGAATACCTTGACATTGGCGCTACAATAGTCAATCCTGGGTTCTTACGCATCATTATTGCCCTGGTTTTTATATTAGTTGCCAGATTTCGAGTTTTGCAAACAGCAGTTTGGCTATGGATTTAAACAAAGGTTTCTTTCTTCCTGGAATCTGAATTGACTGTTGTCAATAAATTCCAATTTCGGAAAAATTAGCTAAACCGGCATTTTGTTTTTCGGAAAGTGGGAATGGCGAAACTTTGAATCACCTGGCAACCACTAATCGTTTTCCAAGCACATCATTTTCTGAGTTAATTTGAATAATGTAAACCCCGGTTGGTAATTCCTTAATGTTTAAACCAATTTGGTTCAATCCTGTTTGCGAAGTAAATCCCGTTATGTGTTTCATTGCATTTCCATTCATGCTGATAAATTTAATATCAACCCCAACTTTTGCATCGGAAATAAAACAGATGTTTACAAATGAACTTGCCGGATTTGGGAACAGGTTGATTTCAGAAAGCTGCCCTATTGCAGCAGGTTCGTTCGTGCCTAAACCGATATGTGTATCGCATCCAAATTGTGTGAGTGAAGTGGTTCGGAACATGCCCCGCCCGTACGTGGCGATATAGTAAACCTGGCAATTTGAGTTGTGCAAATATTGTCGCGTCACCTCAAAAACCGGCACGGCAGCCAAACCTGTATTCTGAGGAAACCAATTGACACCTTGATCATCGCTGGCCCAAACGCCATGTTCCGTTCCGAGCAAGATGATGTTGTTATTGTTAAACTCAATTTCAGCATCATAGACTGGCATTTGGGGCAAATCGCCTTGTATGGATTGAAAATTAGCCGCAACTACACCGGTAGCCGTTTGCGCATTGAACGACTGATAAACATATTCATAATGACTGCCATTACTGTAATTACCCAACGTCACTACCACATGCTCAGGGTGATTGGGATCAACGGCAATACCTGTGATGTACCTGGCTCCACCACCAATCCAGGTTGAATTGTTTGCAATCAAAGTACGCGAAACAGAGTCGCTTAACAAGGTCGTTCCTGCTGCAATGCTGTCGTACAAAACCTGTATCAATCCATCAATTCTATAGAGGTTTCCATTGTTGGTGCCCACGAACAGTAAACCGTTTTCAGCCGATGCCAAAGCCGAAACATCAGATGATCCGGGAATATTGATGGGGAACCATTGAGGCGCTTTGAACATACGCAGTGCTTTGGTGCCCACCCAAACGGCACCGCGGCATCCGAGGAAGAAAAGACCTTCGTGATCCTCTGATTGGGGCCCTTCATATAAAGCCATCGGGGCAATGAACAGGGCGCCATCATCGGGATAGCCATCGGGAAGGCAGATCAAAACCTGTTCGCTGTCTATCTCTAACCAGTATGAAGGTTCACAATCTATGTTGCTGTCGAAAAAGCCCGAAAAACCCAAATCGAAGGCACCCGACCTTTCTACCGAACCAAAAATGTATTCAGCAAACATGGTTCCCGGACGGTTTCTTGAAAGAATTGATTTTCCGCCATCACCCCCTTTCACGTTTACAGCGTTTTGAGGCGAGTTGCCATTGAAATCAATCAATTGGGTTCCGTTGTCTTGCGACCCGCCCAACACCTCACCGCTTGTGGCCGCACTCATTCCATAAAACTGAGTGATGTTTAACCCTTTGTTTTTTGCGCTAAAAGAAGGGAATTGCTGATCTGCATTGTAGCTGACAAACACGCCACCATCGGTTGCGATAAATACAGTGTTTGGGTTTTGTGGGTTGAAAACGATGGCATGTTGGTCGGCATGTACGTAAAACGGATTGGTGGGTGAAGCATTGGTCCATTCACTCAACAAATACCAACCGGCTGTTTCAGCCCAACTCCACAGGTGCAATTGCCCTCCGAGAAGCAGCCGGTTTTTGTTGTTGGGATAAACGGCAATGGCCATGTCGTATTCCCCTTGCGAACCGAGCGGGTTGAACAGGCCGCTGTTCACCGCCAGAGTTTCCCAGTTCAGCCCGCCATCAATTGAGCGATACACGCCATGTAGTTCATGATCATCGTTTGCAATTAAAACATAAATGTAGTTTGGGTCGCTTGGAGCAACTGCTATTTCAATCCGTGAAATATTTGAAGCTGAAGGAAACCCGCCAACATTGTGTACCAATGAATAGTTAATACCATCTTCACTTCTGAATAATTTATCTCCCACGCATGCAAATGCAACGCCTGCAGAGGTTACTGTAGCATCTTCTGCCCTTAAATTCGAACCACTCAACGTAGCTTCCTGCCATGTTACCCCACCATCACCGCTGAATTTCAATCCTCCGTGTGTGGCGGCAATAACGAAATTTCCATCTGAGGGATGTATGGCAATCTCGTTCACAAATGCCCAGTCGTCATTCAGGTTGTTTTCGCTTAAGGGCATAGTTGATGGCAAATGGGAGAAAGTCACACCGCCATCCACCGATTTATAAATTCCGTTCCCAACAAAAGCGCTTGAATTTTGTGTTCCCGCCACATGCGCAAACGACTCACCCGTACCTATATATATTTGGCCTTGTACCGATTGCGCGATGCAACTGATGCCAAGATTTCCAAAAAATGCGTTGTCGGGATGTACTGACCAGTTTGAAGCCGAATTGTCAGAGACGAACAATCCACCACTCACTCCTCCCGCAAACATCTTTTTGGGATCGTTCCTGTCTATCAATAGTGCTCGGCACCTGCCGCCAACATTGTCAGGGCCCAGTTCCTCCCATTTCAGTTCAAGGGAGCCTGAACTGCTTTTGGCCCGTTCATTCGTTTTCTTTCTTGCTTCAATAACTTCAGCAATTCCAACTTTTCCGGTAATATCATTGGACCGGATAGCATGAAGGTATTCCATTGCCTTTTCGAAACCGCCTCTTTGTTTGCCCTGTTCCCTCGATTCTTTCAAACGTAGTATGGTTTCCCAACTTAAACCCATGGAGTTTCGTCCCGAAAAATTGAGTTTTAGATCTGAGTTTGAAGCAGAGCGATGAATTACAGAAAAAGCAATAAATGCAAGTATAACAGACAGTATCCAAAGTACATTCGATTTTTTCATACCAATTTGTTTGCAGGATGATTGATTTCGCTAACCTACTTTGGGTCGTTAAAAGTTTTGTCATGGAAAAATAAGAAATTCTGATTGAACAGGAATCTGACAAAGTAATGACCATATATTTCGAATTGGCATAGAAACATCATTTATTCCTGACATGCAAAAGGTTGACTTTCGCGTTTTATCTTTACCCCATGAAATTCAAAAAGCATGTTTTCATTTGCACCAATGAACGATCGGATGGCAGCCGGCCGAGTTGTGGTTTGGCGTGTGGGATGAACCTAGTATCCCTGTTCAAAAAGTCATTGAAAGACCGGGGATTAAAAGGGTTAATCAGAGCTCAGCGGGCAGGATGCCTTGACAGTTGTGAACAAGGGCCAAGCCTAGTGGTATATCCAGACAATGCATGGTACGGTGGTGTTCAGCCCCATCATGTGGAACAAATCATCGATGATCACCTTGTTAATGATCAACCGGTAGAAAAGCTGCTGATTGATTGGGGGGTGGAGGAAGAAAAAAGTACCTGATATTAACCAATCATCCAAAGCCGAACCGCCATTACAATCACTACAATCACTAAAACCCATTTAATGAAGTGGTCACCTTTTGCAACAGCAACTTGGCTTCCAATCCAGCCTCCTGCCGATGTCCCCAATGCCAGCACAATTCCATAAGACCAATTGACCAATCCTTCCATAATGAAGACTACCACAGCGGCCAAGGTATAGCACATCACCACAAAAACCTTCACACTGTTCACCTTCACCAGGTTTAAGCCATTTAACAACGAAAGCGTAGCAATGATTAGAAAACCCACACCTGCCTGTATGAAACCTCCATAAATACCGATAAAAAAGAAGACCAGCACTCCGATGAATTGATGCTTTCGGGTCAATTTTTCAACTAATTGACCATCCATTTTCTTTGGTTTGAAAACAACCGCTAATACAACTAAGATCATCACAATCGCCAAGATTTTGTTAAACAGTTCTCCCTTTATATCAACAGCAAACTGCGCACCGATAATTGCCCCGATGGTGGCGGAAATACCAAGCCACAAGGCGTAAGGAAAAACCCCTACCCGTTTGCGCCAAAAACCTTTACTGGCAAAAAAGGTCTGTAACACTACTCCAACCCTGTTAGTGGCATTGGCCTCTGCCGGAGGCAGACCCATGAAAATCAGCACGGCAATGGTCAATACAGAACCGCCTCCGGCCATCGTATTGATGAACCCGGCAAACAAACCCGAAAAGATTAGGATCAAAGCATCTGTCCATTCCATCGTTGCGAAGATGCGGAGTTTAGAAAAGCCTATGACACAGACTAATCCACATCGTTATTGAATTGGTTATTTTTGGCCAAATTGATATGGCAAGAAAGGCAATCGTTTTGGGTGCAACTGGCTTGGTTGGCGGATTTGTAGTCTCGCTGCTCGAAGCGGATAACGAATATGATGAAATCCATTTGCTTGTTCGCAGAACCTATGATACACAATGTGCTAAAACCAGCACACACATTGTGAATTTTAACCATTTGCAAGAACATGCCGACTTGTTCAATGCAGATGATTTGTTTTGTTGCCTGGGGACCACCATTAAAATTGCCAAAACCAAGGACGCATTTTACAAAGTGGATTTTACTTATGTGTATGAATCTGCGAAACTGGCTACCATAAATGGTGTCCGAAATTTTCTTATGATTTCATCCTTGGGGGCATCTGCCTCTTCACCGGTTTACTATAGCAAGGTGAAAGGTGAAATAGAGCATGCTGTAAAAAAACTGCCTTTTCAAAGCATTCAAATATTTCAGCCCTCGTTGTTAACCGGGCCGAGAAAAGTGAAACGTTTTGGTGAACAGGCCAGTGAAGCAGTCCTCAACATATTCGGAAACCTGTTAGTCGGGTCCCTTCGAAAATACCGTGCTATTGCCGCAAAGGATGTTGCCCGTGCCATGATTTCAATGGCCAAATCTGAGAAGGAAGGAACACATATTTACATGTCTGACCAAATTCAGGCAATCACAAACACATCACGTTAAACCCGCATTTAATTCATGAACCTGGCAGTTGATTTTGGAAATACCCTGACTAAAATTGGCATTTTCAACCAAAGAAAATTGTTGAAGTTATATATCAGTGCCAGTTTTTCAAAAACGGAAATTCAGGATTTCCTGAAAGAATATGAAGTGAAAGATGCCATTTTGAGCGCATCGGGCCCTGTGGATAAAATGATCAAAGAAGTGCTTAAAACCAATACCCACCTCAGGGAATTTGATGAGCATACGCCAGTTCCCATTAAAAATTTATATAAAACCCCTAAAACTCTGGGAAAAGACCGATTGGCCCTGTCCGTTGCAGCCGATAGCATTTATCCTGAAAGCCATAAACTGGTAGTAGATGCTGGCACTTCCATCACTTTCGATTTTATCAATTCAGCAGGAGAATACATTGGGGGCAGTATTTCTCCAGGTATTGAAATGCGTTTTAAGGCTTTGCATACTTTCACCAAAAACCTGCCGTTAATTGTCCGTTCAGAAAAGTTTCCCCTGACCGGACGCAATACGAAAGACTCAATATTGAGCGGAGTTTTAGTTGGGGTTTTATCAGAAGTGGAAGATAGGATCGGGCAATGGCGGACGGCTCATTCCAACATAAAGGTACTCCTGACAGGGGGCGATGCCGCTTTTTTTGAAACTCATCTTAAAAGTGAGATATTTGCAGTCCCAAATTTGGTAATAAAAGG
>JYMV01007884.1_pt1 | contig 11998 bp, 11 predicted proteins | sample 338911 | NCBI WGS metagenome assembly JYMV01 (sample SAMN03354496, study PRJNA234377) | hydrothermal vent metagenome | biome: Deep sea; feature: Hydrothermal plumes at the Eastern Lau Spreading Center, Western Pacific Ocean; material: Seawater | place: Tonga | collected 2009 | depth 2000 m m | reverse complement strand
AATCTTTAAACGCTAAATCAATTAAGTGACAAACCGTATGCCCAATAACAATATGCATTTCTTGAATACGTGGTGTGTCTTCTGCTGGCACCACTAGATTTACATCGCATAAAGCATTCATCTCACCACCATCTCGGCCACTAAAGCCAATGGTTTTGCACCCCATTTCTTTTGCAAGCCTTAATGCGCTAATAACATTGCCACTACTACCACCTGTACTAATACCGATCGCTACATCTCCTTTATTTGCTAACGCCTCCACTTGACGATCAAACACATGGTTATAGCCATAATCATTGCCAATTGAAGTCAGTGCCGAGGTATCAGTGGTGAGTGCAATAGCTGATAAACCTTTGCGTTCAACTTTGTATCTTCCAACCAATTCTGCAGCAATGTGCTGAGCATCAGCCGCACTGCCGCCATTACCAAAGATTAAAATTTTTCCACCATTTTGAAGGCATTCAATACAAAGTTTCGCCGCAATCTCAAGCGGGCCAGCAATGTATTCTAGTGTTGCTTGTGACGTTTTTAAATGCTCACTAAATTCAAATTCAATAATTGAGCGCATAGTTAATTCCCCTGTTGGATTTTCTCAATGGTACGTGTGGTACTCTTCCCGTCTACAAATTGTACCAGCTTTAACTCATCAGCAATATCTTGCCCAACCACTTTTTTACCTTTATAGTCACCACCTTTGACCAACACATGTGGTTTAACCGCTTTAATCAAATCATAAGGTGTGTCTTCATCAAACACCACTACATAATCAACTGCTTCGAGCGCCGCTAGTATATAAGCTCTGTCCATTTGTGTATTAATAGGACGACCTTCACCTTTTAATGCGGTAACGGATCGGTCGGAATTAAGGCCCAATATCAGTATATCACCATAACTCTTTGCGGTCTCTAGGTAGCGTACATGACCCGCATGCAATATATCAAAACAGCCATTAGTAAAAATAATTCTTTTACCTCTTATTTTTAACTCTACACTTAGTGCGGTAATCTCATTTAGAGTCTTAATATGTTCATCACTGCTAGATTTATTAAGACTTGATTCGTATTCAATAATTTCATTTAACGTGGCAGTGGCAGAGCCAATTTTTCCCACAACAACCCCTGCTGCAAGGTTTGCAAACTCTACTGCATCGTCTATTTCATATCCACATGCTAATGCAAAGCCTAACGATGCAAGTACCGTATCACCTGCGCCCGTTACGTCAAAAACCTCTCTAGCCACTGTAGGGTGAGTGCGTAATTTGTCATCATAAATTGCCACCCCTTGTTCACTCAGGGTAATGAGCGAGACGTCTAAGTCACATTGTGTTTTTAGTTGAGTTATGGCCTGCGAAAGGCTAGCATTATCATTAATATCAACTTTTGTCGCTTCACTGGCTTCTTTTTTATTCGGTGTTAATAAATAAGCACCCTTGTATTTTGAATAATCTAGGCCTTTCGGATCAACAAGCACTTTTTTGTTGTTTTCATTGGCAATGTTAATTAACGAATTAGTTAACTCTTTAGTCAAAACCCCTTTTCCATAATCTGACAATAAAACACCATCATAATTATTGATAATGCTTCTAAAAGAAGCTAAAATTGATTTTTGTGATTCATTACTAATTTCATCAGTGCTCTCTCGATCGTATCTCACGACCTGTTGCTGTGAGGCGATAATTCTGCTTTTCTTGCTAGTAATCCGATCTTTTTGAGTGATCAAATATTGAGTATCAACCCTAATATCAGTAAGTAGTACTTTTAGTTCATCAGATATCTCACAGTCACCAATCACACTAATAACATCAACCTGTGCACCAAGTGCATTTAAGTTGTTAATCACATTACCAGCACCGCCCAATACCGAACTCTCACTTTTAACATTTACTACTTGTACTGGAGCCTCAGGGGAGATGCGATCGCAAAATCCCCATAAATAATGATCAATCATTAAGTCACCAATGACTAACAACCTTGGTGATTTTCCTTGTAACCCAATCATGAGATGTCAGTACCATATAAGCGCTTAATATCGGGGATATATGCTTTAATACCTTCCTCTAAACTAACTACTGGCTCAAAACCTAAGTTAGTTTGTGAGGTGCTAATATCGGCCTGGGTGTGCATCTGGTAGCCATCATAAGGATTGGGGATGTATTCATTGCCTAGGTCAGTGCCTAATTCTATTTGTAAGATATCAGCAATATCTTGGAAACTTCTCGGGTTGCTGGTGCCGACGTTATAAGTGCCATTCTCTTTAGGATTACAAGCTTTAATATTGGCTTGCACCACATCTTCAATGTTAATAAAATCACGTAATATTTGATCAGAACCTTCAAATAGGGTTGGTGCCTTGCCATCTAGTATTTGATGCCCTAGCTGAATCACCATTGATGAAGTTTTTGCCTTATAATATTCCCTAGGGCCATAAACATTAAAGAATTTTAAACCCACAATAATCATATTCGGATTTTCACGACTATAGCGATAAGCAATTTGATCCATCATATACTTACTAAACCCATAAGGATTTTCAGGATTCTCCTTGCCTACAGTTTGTGGCGAAGGTAGGCTGCCATAAGTAGCTGCAGAGCTGGCATATACCATTACCGCATCATCATCTTTGGCTTTGTTTAGCAGGTCATAAAAGGAATTAACATTAGTTTTCATAACAATCTCTTGGTCATACACACGCGTGTCTGAAATCGCTGCCTGATGAAATATATAATCAAATTTATAATCATCCAGTAATGCTAAATCGACTTTACTATTAATATTGCCACACACCACATCACCAGTAAAACCAATGAGATTTTTGTAATGTCCAAAGCTTTGTAAGTTGCCGTTAGCAAAGGTTGCTTCACTTCTAAAGCAGTCAAACACTACCACCTGCGAATCAGGATAGTTATCTTGAAAATAAAAGGCCAGATTGCTACCAATAAAACCTGCGCCGCCAGTGATTAAAATTGTTTTATTGTTGAAATTAATATCGTTGTATGCCATCGTTTTGTTTTGTTTTGTTTACTATTCTTAGTATGTTAAACAAAAATCAATTAAATGTACGAGATTCTGATAGATGTTATCTTATTTATTATTTTGGTTTTAATGTAGAATAATGATGATTTTGGACCATGGTTTTTTATGATAGCTGACATTTCTCGCATTGCAAGTGGACAATTCATTGCGCAATTAATGTTGTTGATATCGCTTCCATTTATAACACGATATTACAACCCAGAAGAGTTTGGTGTGTTTGCTATATTTAGCGCGATTACTTGGATTTTGGTCGTGTTTTCTACAGGAAAGATTGAATCTTTAATTATAACCATGAAGAATAAAAATCAAGCTGTGGCGCTAACTGCAGGTGTATTGTTGATTGTGCTAGCCGCCAGTTTGACAATTGTTGCAATTATTGAATTTTTTTTATCTAGTTTTTTAAATACTTTGCTCTCAAGAGATATTAGATATCTGTCTATTTTAGTTGGTATTACCGTATTGTTTACTGGCAGTGCGCAAATACTAAGATACTATGCTACTTACTTAGGTAATTTTTCAGGCCATGGTGTGGCTGCCATATTAAATGCCGTCGGCATTATTTCAGTATCTCTGGGATATGCAATTTTTATAGGTGGCGAATCACTGCCAATTGGTATTATATTGGGGCAAATCGTTGGCCAAGCTTTATCACTTTTTGTCTTTTTATTTTATACAGATATTGTGAAAATGGTATCGTTGAAAATGTTGAGATCCCCATTTATTATCGTTTTTAATCAGGCTCGTAAAATACCTGTATTGTTAGTAACGCAGTTGGCATCTACTTTAAGTGTGCGTATATCTACATTGATTATGTCTGCTATTGGTGGTGTGGCTAGTGCCGGTGCATTTTCAATGTCTGAGAGGATTGTTAGTATGCCGACTAGCACTTTTGGTCAGGCGGTTGGTCAGGTTGCACGTCATCGATTTAGCAAGGAATATGAGTTTGATAATCAAAACACATCTCTACCAAGAAAAGTGATTTCATTTACCTTTTTAATTACGACAATTGGCTATGGATTATTGATAGTTTCAGCTGATTGGTTTGTGCCATTTTTTTTAGGGGAGCAATGGAAGGTCATCATTCCATTTGTGCAAATTATTGCCATTATGGAGCTATTTAATTTCGTGTTTTATAGTGTTGAAGATATAGCCATTATCCGCAATAATTTTATTTACCGTATGTGGAGTCAAATAATACAACTAATATCTCTAATAGTGTTGTACATCGTTGTAGACATGACAAACATCTTGTTGAGTGTTGAATGGGTATTGGGTTTAATATGTTTTGCTAGAATTTTATTTGTTGTTTATGACTTAACTAAAACTTGGCGTGGTGTTAAACAATCGAGTGTATTTGATGAACATTGAAGCTGTAATCAAGATACTAGATTGCATTTTTCATCATGACTGTGATGGAAATTTTGACCAAAATATCTTAAAGAAAAACTTGTTAACTGTAAGATTCTTGTGTCAAGATAGCTCTGAAGAGAAATTATGTAAAGAGAATAAACAGAGGGTGGATGAGTTTGAGCAGCTTATACAAGGCATTGCTGATTATTGCTATGATAATGGTATTCGTTATTACCTTCCTAAGGCGTATCAGCACTATCCTGATATGGGGCATGATGTTGATTTGTTTATTGACGCCAAAGGCGATAGACTAAAAGATTTTATTCATCATTTTCAATTAACAAAAGACAAGACTAGTTTTTTAAATAGAGTGGCAGGCAAACGCCCTTATTTGTTCAATAAAACCATCCCCTTGGAAACACATAGGTTTGCTGGTCATTTTGGAGAGCTTAAACAGCTAACACAATCTTTTTACGATAATTTAATTGTTGACATGGGTGTTAATCAATTGTGCGATGAGCATAAGTTATTGAATCAAGTTGTTCAGCGATTTTATGGGCATTTCACCATTAGATTATCTGACATTATTTACACTATTAATTTGTTGAATAAAGGTATTGATCTTGGCGCTGTTGATGCGGAGGCTTCGAGGTATGGAATTAAAAAAGCTTTGCATGAATACCTGGGTTTTATTTTTAGTAATTTTGGAGATTATACAAAATCAAATGATTATTCAGATTATGAAAATAAAAAGTTTGGATATATCCATCTTTCTAAGGACATGTTTGTTATTGACAAAAACTTTGTATTAAAATTGTTTGTCATTAAGTCTTTAAGCGACTTGACGCATTTTAGAGTTTTTTCATTGACAAGATTAGCAACAGCGCCATTAGTTTTAATAGCAATGATTATTAGAAGAATATTTAATAAAGGATAGTATTATGTTTTTACGCAAAGTAATTACTTTTTCAGGTTTGGATGGTGCAGGAAAAACGACAGTCATTGACGCACTTAAGGAGAAATTTGAAAGCGAGGGAAAGACAGTAAAAATTTTTACTATGTACGATGATTTGTCATTTTATGCCTTTCTTCGTTTGTTTAGAGATGGTGTGAGAAAATTATTTGGTAGAAAGATAGAGTTACCAAAAGAGGCGGAAACAGATCCAAATTTTGATCCACACCCAAACTCATTAATTTATAAAATTATTAGATCAAGACCGTCAAAAGCAATGGTTTTGGCAATAGACACATTGTCAATGTATCTATTCTTGCTAGTAAAGACTGGACGTAGTGAGATAGTATTATTGGATCGTACATCATACGACTATATCGTGGATGTGCTTCCAAAAAAATACAAAAATACACACATATCAATTGCTCTATTTTTTTCTTTTAAGCCGTCTTTGTCAGTATTTGTGGATACTCCAGCACAAGTGTCCTTCGATAGAAAGGGTGAGTTTACTGTTGAATATTTGGCATGGAGAAGTGTTGCGTATACTCAAATATTTAAGATGATAAATAGTCAGATTATTATTGATAATTACAACAATAGTGTTGAGCATAATGTTAATGCTTTAATGTATAAGTTAAAGAAGTACAGGTAATATGAATTATTCAGCTATTATTAAAACACTGTTGCCAAATAAAATGATTTGTAATGATGAGAGAGTTTTTAGCTTGCTAGATTCCTGGATGTAGCATGGAGAGAGAACAATTAACACCAGCATCACTAAAAGACTTGCAGACTGAATTACTATATTTATTAAAGATTGTTGATAAAGTTTGCAGGGAAAATAATATAGAGTATTGGCTGGAGGCCGGGACTTTGCTGGGCGCTGTTCGACATAAAGGCTTTATACCTTGGGATGATGATATCGACATTAGTGTGCCGGCAGAGAGCTATCTTAAATTAATTTCTGCATTGGATGCCGAATCAAAAGTTAATAAAGATATATTTTTGTACTATGAACACAACAACGTTCCAAAGATTGGAATTGAAAAGTTGGCTACCACCAAATTGATAATGGAGATGAAAGGCGTAATGAATGCCTGTTTTATTGATATATTTCCTGCCAGGATGATAAATAAAAATGATACAGAAGAGGATTTAAACATTATTAGCACTAATCAGTATTTTGATAGTGGAAGCGCTACAAAGATAGGCGTAAATATTGATAAGAAATATATTAAAAGCAATTTCAAAGATGCTTTTTTAGAAAAAGAAAAGTTCACTCGGTATTTTCATTTTGAATATCTCCCTAGTTGCAATTACAAAGGGGTAGGCAGTATAGTTAAGAGATCAAGTATGGAGTATTATCTTGGCACCGAAAGTTACTTTTCTTATTCAGATGTATTTCCATTACGAAAAATTACTTTTGAAGGGTTTGAATTTTCATGCCCTAATAATTTTGAGAATTATTTAACTACTTGGTTTGGTGATTATATGGCGTTGCCACCAAAATCTCAGCAGGTAGCAAAACATTCAGATCAACTCTTTTTTTGCAATTCGGCTCAATTTGCAAAAGAATCTACAACCAATTACTTAGTTGAGCAATCTAAGAAATTTTATTATTTCTCTATTCGTAGATTGGTTAAAGATTGGATCATAAGGCTTGGAATTTTTGACAAGTTTAAAATGTTTGATATGATTATTAAGAAACTTAAAAACTTTATAACGAAACATATTAAATTATCAAAGTAATCCATATGAAATTTACAGTATTAATGTCAATCTACAAGAATGAAGATGTAAAGTATTTTGATCGTGCAATGCAGTCTATTTGGGATGAGCAGAGTGTTAAGCCAAGTGAAGTTGTTTTGGTTCAGGACGGGCCTTTGCCTGATGCGCTGCATCGGAAAATTGACAACTGGAAGAGAAAGTTAGGTGATGCGTTTGTGGTTGTCACCCTTGCAGATAATGCGGGTTTAGGCACTGCTTTGAATGAAGGGTTAAAGTATTGTAGTAATGAGTTGATCGCAAGAATGGATACAGATGATATTGCTTTACCTGATCGATTTGAGAAGCAGTTAGCTGTATTTGATAATAACGATGTTGATGTCTGTGGTGCTTGGGTGGGCGAGTTTGGCAGTGATGAGACACAGATAAATTCATACAGGAGAGTGCCTGAGCATCATGATGAAGTAGTTAAATTTTCCAAGAGCAGGAGTCCTGTTAATCATCCTGCAGTTATGTATAAGAAAGAAGTGGTGTTACGTGTTGGCGGATATATCGATCAAAGAACAATTGAAGATTACCACTTGTGGGTGAAGATGATTATTGATGGGGCTAAGTTCTGTAACATACAAGAGGCACTTGTTAACATGAGAACAGGCAGTGGACAGTTAGAGGTGCGAAGAGGTGGATTGCATCATGCAAAAATTGAGGCCGGGTTGCAGGCGATGTTTTATAAGATGGGGTTTTTGAGTTTTTTTGAGTTTGTTAGGAATGTTGTAGTTGGTTTTATAATGAGGGTACTGCCTAATAAATTGATGAAGATGGCTTTTAAACTTATCCGTAAACTATGAGCGATAAAGACATAGAAAAGAGCCGGTATGATGAAAAAGCGCAGAGTGCTTTGGATACTGGCGATTTAACGAGTGTCAATGCATTGACTTTGCCCTTGAAGACACCTTATGATTTTTATAAGTTGATGATTGTCGAGCATCTTGGTGCTGAGAGTTGTATCTTAGAGATTGGTGCTGGAATGGGAGAGAATACAGGGTTTTTGTTGGAGACGGGCGCGCGCGTCTGTTCGAGTGATATTTCTGTAGAGTCTTTGAGTGTTTTATCGAAACGCTTTGAGGGTAATGCCCAGCTAACAACAAAGGTTGCAGATATAGAAAAATTGCCTTTTGAGGATGGTGTTTTCGATATGGTGGTGAATGCAGGTAGTTTGAGTTATGGTGACCATAATACTGTTTTAAATGAAATTTATCGCGTGTTGAAGCCTACCGGGACTTTTGTTGCAATTGACTCACTTAATAATAATCCTATTTATCGCTTTAATCGTTATGTGCATTATTTACGGGGTAGCCGTAGTTTAAGTGTGATTAAGCGAGCGCCTGATTTAAGATTATTGCGCAAATATGAACAGAGGTTTGGTAAAGTTGAAAATCAGTTCTTCGGATCTATTTCTTATTTGGTGCCATTATTGAATGCTGTGTTTGGTGAGAAGATGGCCGCTAAAATATCAGATAGAATTGATGGTTTAGTTGGTGTTAAGAGATCGGCTTTTAAGTTTGTTATGGTGGCAGAGAAAAAATTATGAATATACCTTTTTTTAATTACTCTGATTTGTTTGCACAGCATAGTGCAGAATTGACTGACGTGTTCCAGAAAGTGGCTAGCCGTGGTGCATTTATTATGCAAAATGATTTGTCTGATTTTGAGAATAAGCTAGCAAAATACACAGGTATTAAGTACGTACTGGGTGTTGCTAATGCGACTGACGCCATGCAACTGTTGCTTAAAGCAGGTGGCATAGGTGCAGGTGACGAGGTGTTATTTTGTTCGCATACGATGGTAGCGACTGCTTCGGCGATTAAATTTACCGGTGCAACGCCTGTGCCTGTAGAGGCGGGAACGGATCATTTAATGGATGTTGCATCAATTGAGTCTGCAATCACGCCAAGAACAAAAGCAATTATGCCGACCCAGCTAAATGGTCGCGTGGCAAATATGGATGCAATATTGGCGATTGCTGATAAATATAATTTGCAAGTATACGAGGATTCTGCGCAAGCATTAGGGGCTAGATATAAAGGTAAATCAGCAGGTTCATTTGGTGTAGGTGGGTGTATTAGTTTCTATCCAGCCAAAGTATTAGGATGTTTTGGTGATGGCGGTGCTGTTTTGACGAATGATGTGGAGACTTATAATACGATAAAGTTAATGCGTGATCATGGGCGTGGCGAGGATGGTAATGTGAGTGTTTGGGGGTATAACAGTCGGCTGGATAATTTGCAAGCAGCGATATTGAATTACTTCTTTGATGATTATAATGCTATCATTGAGCGTAGAAGGGCAATTGCTGATTTGTATGATGCGAGTTTGAAGGATTTGGGTGGTATTGTGTTGCCACCTGCGGTTGGTAGTAGTCAGGAACATTTTGATATCTATCAAAATTATGAGATTGAGGTTGATAGACGGGATGCGTTAAAAGAATACTTATCAAATAATGGTGTAGGCACTTTGGTTCAGTGGGGTGGTAAAGCCGTACATGAGTTTAAAGATTTAGGCTTTACTCAGTCTTTACCTTTTACTGAAAAAATAATGAGAAGTAGTTTGATGCTACCCTTAAATATGACAGTAACAGATAATGAAGTTAAGTATATATGTGATTGTATAAAGGATTTTTATAATGACTAAAAAGCTTTCTGATAATATAAGACTTCATGCCATTAATATGACGAGTTTAGGCGGCAGTTCGCATGTTGGCTCCATACTTTCTATTGCAGATATTTTGGCTGTATTGTATGGATCAATTTTAAATTACAAATCTAACAGCCCTAGGTGGAAAGACAGGGATCGATTTATCTTAAGTAAAGGCCATGCTGGTGCTGGGGTGTATGCGGCATTGGCTGAGTCGGGCTTTATGAGTATGGATAGGCTTAAAACCCATTATCAAGATGGTTCTGATTTATCTGGTCACGTATCCCATAAAGGAATTCCAGGTGTAGAATTTTCTACAGGGTCTCTAGGGCATGGACTGCCAGTTGCTACCGGCATGGCGCTAGCAGCAAAAATTAATAATAAAAGTCATAAAGTGTACGTACTCATGAGCGATGGTGAGTGCGACGAAGGCTCCAATTGGGAGGCAGCTTTATTTGCACCGCATCATAAGTTAGACAATCTGGTTGTGATTATTGATCGTAACAAATTACAAAGCATTCATTCGACGGAGGATACTTTGGGATTGGAACCTTTTGTGGATAAGTGGCAGGCTTTTGGTTGGAATGTGGTTGAGGTTGATGGACATAATCATGAGCAATTGTTGAGTGCTTGTGAGTCCAAGGTTGTGAGTAAGCCGTTGTGTATTGTGGCGAATACGACCAAGGGTAAGGGTGTGTCTTTTATGGAAAATCAGATTTTGTGGCATTATCGTAGTCCACAGGGGGAGGACTATGATATGGCTATTAATGAATTAAAGAATGACGATGCGTGACGCTTTTCTAGATAAATTGACACAACTGGCAGCAAAAGACAAAGATATAGTTCTATTGACTGCCGACTTAGGTTATGGTGTTTTTGAAGATTTTGAATCTCGATTTCCTGGTCAGTATTTTAATGTAGGTGTTGCAGAGCAGAATATGACGGGTTTAGCGTCAGGTTTGGCGCTTGAAGGTAAAAAAGTCATTACGTATTCAATTGGCAATTTTCCAACTTTAAGATGCTTGGAACAAATCCGTAATGATGCCTGTTACCATGATTTGAATATCACTATTGTTGCATCTGGTGGTGGGTTTAGTTATGGATCATTAGGTATGTCACACCATACGACTGAAGATATTGCTATTCTTAGGGCGTTGCCAGGGATGGTCGTTATTGCACCGGGTACAGCTTGGGAGTCAGGTAAGGCAACAGAGGCATTAATCAAAAGTGAGGGTACTGGCTATTTAAGACTGGATAAAACCACCGCTCAAGTGGATAATAAATCTCAATTCTCTATTGGTAGTTCGATTAGATATAAAGATGGAAACGATATAACACTATTAACGACAGGCGGTATATTGAGTGATGCCATTCAAGCAGCTGAATTATTACATGAGCAAGGCGTGGCTGCGGGCGTTGTCAGTTTACATACCATTAAGCCTATTGATAAAGACGCTATTATTACTGCAGCAAATAAAACAGGCGGTATTGTTACAATTGAAGAGCATAATATTGATGGAGGATTGGGGAGCGCAGTTGCAGAAGTTTGTATGGATAGAGGTGTTATTCCAAAAGTATTTCTGCGGATTGGTCTAGATAATAAATACTCTTCAATTGTTGGCACTCAAAAATATCTAAAAGAATGCTATGGAATGAATCAAACTGCTATCGTCAAAAAGGTTCTAAACTTGTTAGGCACTCAAGGTTGAAAGCATGAAACGATTGCTTGATATAGTACTTTCTCTTTCTGGCTTGTTAGTACTATCACCTATATTAATTATTTTTATATATTTAATCTATCGACAAGATAGAGAATCTCCTTTTTATATGGCACCAAGAGTTGGTAAAAATAACATTATTTTTAAAATGGTAAAGTTGCGATCTATGGTTAGTAATGCAGATAAATCTGGTGTTGATTCGACTAGTGTAAGCGATTCCAGAATTACACCAATTGGCCATAAAATCAGAAAGTATAAGCTAGATGAACTCACTCAATTATGGAATGTATTCAAAGGAGACATGAGTCTTGTAGGTCCAAGGCCTAATGTTCAAAGAGACGTTGATTTATATACAAAAGATGAAAAAAAACTACTAGATATCCGTCCTGGAATTACAGATTTTTCATCAATTGTCTTTTCAGACGAAGGAGATATTCTTAAGGATAAAAAAGATCCGGACTTATCATACAATCAACTAATACGACCTTGGAAGAGTCGACTGGGTTTAATTTATATTGATAACCAGT
>JYMV01043680.1_pt1 | contig 12005 bp, 11 predicted proteins | sample 338911 | NCBI WGS metagenome assembly JYMV01 (sample SAMN03354496, study PRJNA234377) | hydrothermal vent metagenome | biome: Deep sea; feature: Hydrothermal plumes at the Eastern Lau Spreading Center, Western Pacific Ocean; material: Seawater | place: Tonga | collected 2009 | depth 2000 m m | reverse complement strand
ATGATGAGGGAAGTATTTACGCATGAAATCATGGGATGAGTCAAGTAATTAGAGGTGAAATCACAGGATGAGTCAGATAGTTACACGTGAATCACAGGATGAGTCAGATAATTACACATGAATGATAGGATGAGCCAGATAATTACACATGAATTATTGGACGAGTCAGATAATTACACGTGAATCACATGATCAGTCAGATAAATAAACCTGAAATCACATGATGAGTCAAATAATACACGTGAATCACAGGATGAGTGAGATAATTACACATGAATAAGAGGATCAGTCAGGTAAATAAACGTGAAATCACATAGTCAAATAATTACACGTGAATCACAGGATGAGTCAAATAATGACACATGAAATCACAGGATGAGTCAAGTAATTAAATGTGAAATGACGGGATGAGTAAAGTAATTACATAAAAAATCAAAGGATGAGACAAATAATTACAAGTGAAATCACAAGATGAGTCAGATTACACATTAAATCACATGATGAGTCAAGTAACTAAGCGTGAAATCACAGGATGAGTCAAGTAATTACACATGAAATCACATGCTTAGTCAAATAATTACAGGAGAAATCACAGGATGAGTCATTACACATGAACTCCGAGGATGAGTCAAATAATTACATGTGAAATCACAGTATGAGTCACCTAAGTACACGTGAAATCACAGGATGAACCAATTAAATAGTTATGAAATCACGGGATGTGTCAAGAAATTATAGATGAAATCACAGGACGAGTCAAGTAATTACGCATGAAATCATGGGATGAGTGAAGTAATTACAGGTGAAATCACAGGATGAGTCAGAAAATTACACGTGAATCACAGGATGTGTCAGATAATTACACATGAATCACAGGATGAGCCAGATAATTACACGTGAATCACAGGATGATTACATGTGAATCACAGGATAAGTCAGATAATTACACGTGAAGCACAGGTTGAGTCAGATAATTGCACTTGAATTCACGTGAATCACAGGATGAGCCCAATAATTACACGTGAATCACAGGATCAGTCAGATAACTACACGTGAATCACTGAATGAGAAAGCTAATTTCACGTGAAATCATAGGATAATTCTGATAATTGCACATGCAACCACAGGATGAGTCAGATAATTACACTTGAATCACAGGATGAGTCAGATAATGACACGTGAATCACAGGATGAGTCAGATAATTACCCGTGAATACACGTGAATTACAGGATGAGCCCAATAATTACACGTCAATCATATGATCAGTCAGATAATTACACGTGAATCACTGAATGCGACATATAATTTCACGTGAAATCATAGGATGATTCTGATAATTGCACATGAAATCACAGGATGAGTCAGATAATTACTGGTGAATTACAGGATGAGCCCACTAATTACACGTGAATCATCTGATCAGTCAGATAATTACACGTGAAATCATATGATGATTCTGATAATTGCACATGAAACCACAGGATGAGTCAAGTAATTGCATGCGGTGCTCAATCTTTAGTTTTCTGTGTAGTGTTTTGTGGATCGTTGTTTATCATTTTGTATTTTTTCTTTTGGTCATTGCATTGTCTGTCCTATTCCGATTTACGACTTCTGATTAATCCTTGGTATCTTTTTTTTTCTCCACTTGTGGAATTTGTATCTGAAGATTTCTTTCTTTGTTTAAGTGATCTTGACCTGCATAAAGAAAACCAAAGGACCAATAATGCATTGCCAAAAAAAAATCGGCTAACGTCTCCGATGGCTGACGGTAGAGAACCTTATTTTTAATAATAATTATAATATTTAGGACCTGTAAATTTCAATAATAAATACACGGTATATCTAATAAACTATATCAGTGTCGAAACACTGACTATTGCTATGAATGCACAGTATGATGTGTTTACCGTAAATCTGCATTGGGTCTGTCATCCAATGGTCTGAAAGCAGCTGATGGTGTAATCAATGCACTATGTTTATTCATTATTTCAATTTGACCTGAAAACAACGAAATATTATATAATATATATATCAAAGCAGTTGAAAATCTAATCGGATATCGTATAAACAGAGCCAAAATCTGTACCCCTAGCACACATATACATGACCGCGTACCTTCCTGGTTTGGTATGGGAACTCCATTAGAAAGTGACGGCGTTAAACTCGTTTTATGGACCCAAGCTTCTCTTTTTATTGACAGGATGCAGTCATGTAAGGTTTTTTTCTCAGATGTTAATGAAATACCATCCACGTCTCACATTTAACTGGGTGAGCAGCGTTGTTATAAAGAACACAGGTTGTTAATTTAGAACTTTATGTATAATATATACATTTTTGTGACGCAGAAGTTGCTTAATAGTAGTTCTATGAAAGAGTGTCCATTCCCTCAACCATCAGCTAACAATGCTCAACCAACATATATTGACGAACTATCTCTTGGTATATAGTATACTACAAAAATGTACTTGAAAGAGAAAAATCTGATTATAACAAAATGTTCTCAGAAACGGACTTGTCAAATCAGATTATATAATGACATTAGGAAGTCCAGTCTTTTCGATATAATCAATGTTTTTGCTCATTAAAATAATGTACATGCTTCTTCTTTGATATTAGAACATTTTCACTAAAAATGGAAGGTAAATCTAATTAAGAAAAACAATAATTAACTATCGACGAAATATATATTGCTGAAGATATATTTATTTATATCATACCAAAGTCATCCATGCTGATTGTAAAATGGAATACTCTTTTTCGTGTGTCCAAAGGAATTAGTGTACCTACAAATACAAAATATATTACAAATTTTACGAATTATGCTCCTTACATTCTTGTTTAGTTTGTTAAATTTGTTTATTAAGTCGATTAAAGTTAGCAAAACCGAAAGGGACAATCAAAAATGGACAAATTTAAGGCACAGTCAACAATGGACATAAGACACAGAACGAAGACAAAACAACAATAAAAAACACAACACAGAATACCCCAAAAAAATGACCAAAAACCGACCTCACAAAATACCAGATATGAAGTCATGTGCTCGCGAAGGCTAAGCCATTCTTGTTTCTTATAAGATATCCATCGTCGTGTTATATTACATAAACAAAATTCAATATTAAGAACTGTAATTAATTTGATGAAGTTTCTAGAAAGAAATCTGTGGTGTTTTCATAAAACAGCTCATAGTTTCTTCTCTGCATCCATGATTATGCGAGAAAAAATCAAAGACAGAACTCACCCACCCTAGAATGGGAGGTCACTGTGTTCTTTGTTTTTGAATAATATCTATCTATCAGAACCAGTTGTACTTGTAGCTATGGCAACATGCACCCATACACCGTACTATATGATTTATTGTTTGTATGCTTGTCCTGGTCAGTCATGCATATAGCTGAAATACTTTAGGCACAAGAGAAAAAGTGCTAACATATGACATTGTTATGGTTGCAATAACAGGAACCACTCTTCTGGTAGACATGAAACTACAATGACCGACAATACGATAAATAACAACACGACCCACGTCTCCGGTAAACTTGATACCACCATTCACAACAGCACAAACCACTCCTCTGGTAAATTGAAACAGTAGCTGTCGACTATGCATCCATCAACAACCCGAACCAGTAATGTTAAGCAACTAAGAAAGCATCCAAGAACAAAACTATAAACCCTCCTCTGGAATATTTAAGGTGTAACTGTCGACTATGCATCCACAAGCAAGACGAAACAGTAATGCTATATAACAGTAATATATATATTTTGTACCTTCAGATAAAGAACAATTTCTGCATTTCACACGTTCCAATTTAACCTGTGAGTGGTACGCAAAAGCTTTGCTGAATTCGGACAGGACGTGTTCGTTGCCTAGAACATACTGGAGAAAAGTGAATGCCTTTTCAGACCTTGTTTTGTTTCTCAAGAAACATACTTGTGAAGCATACAATTGGGGATTGAGTGTTGCCGCAATATTTAATCTTGTCAACGTATCCTGAATTATATCCTCCTCAATTTCATCAAGGACCATCTTGTAGTTTGCTCTCAATGTGGCTTGACAACAGCCTACAATATATAAAACACATTTTGTTATTTATTAAAACAAATATATTGTTTGGTCTTTAATTACAATAATGACAGTGATCTATTCTTCATTGTATGCATTGACCGAGTGAGTGAGTGGGCGATTGCTGTTTAACGCCAAATGAACAATTCCTCAGTTATAAAAACATGGCGCGAACAAGTTCCATGGCGATGAGATGATCTCCGGTGTGTACTAAGCTAACACGCTACCATGAATTGTATTGTGCTAGCTCACTGAAACAGCATTTCTCGGATAAAAAGTCACTCAACTCTGACAAATTATCCTGATTCCGAGCCAACCATTATGATGTGTGCTTAACAAAGAAGCAGCAAATACCAAGTTCATAGAGTCTTTGGGTTGATTTGAAAGGCGCTCGAACACACGATCTACCGCACTCTAGGGGACCACATGTACACTAACCATTGCACCAATGATATACAATATACTACATGTATCTTAATCTTAACTTCGACATTTAAAACTGTGTTCATGAGGTGTATATGCATATGTACACTTTGTTTTCGCAGTAAACGATTTGATTGTTTCATTTACGTTACGTAAATATACATTCAATTTTGTAGCTAATTCAATAGGACAAATATAAGTTGTGCAATGATCAGGATCGGAGCTCCCACAGGATGTGGATACATAACAAATCAACTTCCATTTTAAGATACAAATCCAGCACATCTTCAGTAGAGCTCATGGATAACTCGATCTTTAGTTTTATATGTATGTTTTGTAGATCGTTGTTTGTACTTTTTCTTTTGACCATTTTGTTGTCTGCTCTTCTTTGATATACAGATTATGATAACCTCTTTGGTATCTTCAAACTCTTCTTGTAGGAGGGACCATGTCTAATTTATATTATTTGTATTTGTTTGCACATAGTGGTGTCCAACACGTCCTGACTAAATGAGTGACATTGCGGGTGTCTTATAAGAGCAAGGAGCTGCCTACCCTTCACGATCACATGTTTTTGGTGGGGTCCGTGTTGCTCATCTTTTTAGTTTTTTGTGTTGTGTTGTGTTTTATATTATTTATATTTTTTTGTATTTGTCCTGTGTCTTATGTCCCCAATGTTACCCGTGTATCTGGATTGTCCAGTCTTGATTGTTACCTTTCGGTTTTCTCGAATACTTTTCATTGGTGTAAGAAGAGTGCCATAAGAATGGACTATGACCATGACTATGACAAACTTTAACTCATTATGCAAATTAAATAAATGTAGCGACGTGTCATAGAATTGAATAGACAACATATAGCCCAACATAAAAATTATATCAACACAAAACAGTAGTAAGAAATCAGCAGTAAAGACCAAAATATTCTAGGACCCAAACTTATCCCACGTAAAGCTGAAGACTATATTTGAATAAAATCTGTTATCTTTCTCGCTGTGTGCCTCACTAACCTGAGCAAAATTCATCTTTATTTGTTGGAATCTGTGACTTCCATCTTCCTGAAATTGCAATAAACCACATAATTGTCCTTACTCATTAGCACAGGCACTTGGGGACAGGGCAATTCCCTTTTTGCATTTTTCTTTAAACTAATAGTCTTACATCATATTAACTTAAACTAGTTTAACTCTGCCACTTTTTATTCATTGGCCTATGCACATTGTATATTTGTGCTAGGGGTATCGATTTTGCCTCTTTCTCTGATTTTTCTATTAGATTTTGCGAATTTTTAACTGTTACGGTATTTTTTGTTTTTCATCTTCATTAATTGCACATTAAAAGATAGACTGAATGAAAAAGTTACGTTAGTCGATCAGATAAAAGATGTTGTTAGATGTTAGCAAATGTATTTTTACTTCCACAAGATGAACATAGTAAACTGTGCTGAAATAAATTTACTGACTCTTTACAATTTTATGGCATTTTGATTTTAGCAAGTTAAACTAGTAAAATGTTCAAACAATCGTAAAACAAATCAGTAGTTCCATCATGAGTCAATGTCACCAGCGTTCCTTGGAAACTAGGAAGACGACAATTTACGAACGTCAAAATCGATAAATGGTTGTCTTTGTATTTTTTTCCGAAAAATGAACGTGTAAGAAAGTAGAGCCAACATTTAAAATTTTACATGCACATTGATCCTGTATAAATATATACAATCACTTAGGAATTATGCCCACAATTTTTCCGACAATAAGCATGTGCAAATTTATTTATCCTGATATTAGGTTAAATCTCGCAATATGATTGGTTGATAATGTCCTAATAAATTTCAGTGCAATATTTTATTAAGTCAATTCGAATTATCTCCCTTACACCGTTGACTTAATATGGAAAACCATAGATATGAGGTTTGGTTGCAAAATCAGGATAAATTCACTACACAGTGTACAATTGTCCCAATACGGAAAATATCGGGTCAATAAAATTGATATGTGAATTTTATTGACCCGATATGTTTCCGTATTAGAACAATTGTACACTGTGTAACTAATAACATACGGGGAGTTTAATCATGACATTGTTCATATATAGCCAATGAAGGATATCATATTAGAATCTTAAATAATCACACATTTGTTTTATATCAAACCTGTTTAGAGTAGGCTTAGGTATTACCTACCATAAAATGTATCGATAAAGATATCCTTTGGCTTTTCTTCCAATTGAAATTGAACAACCGTGTCCTTCGGAAACTGAAGTAGAAGGTACTTATTTCTAGAAAACAAAAGCTGCAGAAATTGCATCAGTTTCTTATCACCTTTTCCGTTCAAAATGGCTAGTATCGTATCAGGAGAGAAGGTACTCAAATAGAAATATATTGATCCCTCCCATATGTCTATCACACCTGAGTCTAATGCTTCTTGAATGATCTGTTGGACCGATGCCGTAGGTAGAGGAATAACCTCGCTTTCTTCTCTCTGTATGGAATTACTTGAAAGTCTGGCAATAAAATCGTTCGGAAGAGGCCTAGTTTGACCTAACTGGATATATGGCAGGTCTGCTAATTCTAAAAATGAAAAGTGAAAAACTAATTATTAATACCCAGAATGCGTTTGTTGCATTTTATGCGTTACGCATTTCTGAAATTAATCAACATCATTAAATATTAATACATTTATGGATCGCGTCTTGATTCTTGGTTGTCTCTTCGTTTTTCTTTAACGATTATCGTATCGTGTGACACCAAAGCAAACCGCAGGCTCTGATACAATTTACATCTTATGAATCACAGTAGGTTAGATCTAGAGTAATTGTGCTTAACGGAACTTTCAACAAAATTTCAGTTATATCGGGGGGCGGTCAGTTTTTTTGGCGAAGGAAACGGAGGATCCGAAGAAAACAACCGAACTGCCGCAAGTGACTTAAAATCTGGATCACATAATGCTATAGTGCCTGTGTGGAATCGAGTCGAACTATCCCATGCGCGGGATTCGAACCTTAGTGGTGATCCAGCTACCATACGATCACGATCACGATGGCCCCTTGTATCACAGTGATATTGTATCAAAACCATAATGGAGAGTAGTAGGATAATCTGATGATTAATTTAGAGTCCTACTGAACATTCTCCATTTTTAAGTAGTAATATAACTGTATCACCCACAAGTTGGGCCAAATTATGGACTATTCCTAATCATTGTCTAATTACCAGAATTTTCTGAAAAATGGGTTACCTCTGTCAATCAAATAACATGTTTTCTACAAAGCAAATTACACTAAACGGGAACCTCGGATAAAAAAAAATAGGAGATAGTTTCTCCCTTGAGGAGAAAACCCTCCCATACCCCATACCCCATGACTGAGACGACTGTATTTGGAGAATGACCAACTCCTGATATGCAACAGACAACTTGAAGCAATATCATTGAGGAACAGTTTGCTAGGTGTGGTCGTTTTTGGTCCTTTATAAGGAAAAATATTTTAATTCTTCCCATCATCTTTTCTCCACCAAGTTGTTATCAATCCATCCGCTCATAAAACCTTCCACCCTACTACCACAATACTGTGCAATCTCCATGAAAATAGCTGAAATGTCTTATAATGGCTTTGTGAACTATCTAATATTTTCGAGGAAGAGTTAGAAGATACCAGAGGTGTAATACAAATCCGTAAATCGAAGAAGAACAGAAAACACAATGGCCAAAAGAAAAGGTACAAAAGGACAAACAACGATCTACAAAACATACATATAAAACTAAAGATCGAGTAACACAAACCCCACTAAAAACCGGGGTGAACTTAGGTGCTTCGCAAAGGTAAACAGTTCCTGCTCCACTAGTGGCACCAGTCGTGTTAATGTTGTTACAAACGCAGTGATAAGTCATGAATATGGAAAGGACCGTGAAGTGTTTACGATAAGTGAAACATATCCGTGGTCATTTGTGACACAGATATCCCATAGCGGTCAACCAAGTCATGGTGGCGACCGCAAATATTTCGAGGAGATGCCTTCAACTTAACCAAGAGGAACCCTATGTTCAGTAGTTTCCTTGTTAGCAGCAACCCTCTATCAAGGAAATACCAATAGTAACCACAATATCTGGAATATCGTATCAACTGAGAGATATATACTCTATATCCAGGTACCGCTGGAGTGGTGCTAACATTGGTTGATGCCATTGGCTCTCTTTAATATAAGTAATTGTATACATAATATGTGTGTCACGATAAATAAATATATTATGCATTAAGGTCAACATTATAGCGTTCTTTATTATAACGCTGTTTGCAAGGTTATATGTGAGGGTTGGTATTTTACACCGATGTGGAAAACGCTTGTATGAGAGCGTCAATTTACTAAGAGAGGTGCTTTAGACCCATATATATAGTTTAACTCTGCCACTTGTTATTGAAATGCATGTGCTAGGAAGTGAGCGATCATGCATAGGTGTATTGTGGGTATCGATTTTGCCTCTTGTTCTACGAATTGTTTGTTGGAGTTTGGAACTGTTCTGACAGCGTGTTTTTTTTCTTCATTTTCATACTGCACACTATTCGACAATAAATCTTCAGACCGTTGGAAGCCATTATTAATTTGTCGATCAATACACGATTTCTTTGTCTTCTTGTTGCTATGTTTGTTCCTGACCAGGTTGATTGTTACCAAGTATCCACATCTCAGATTACAGGGGATCTTTCCTCTTTCTCTTAGATATTTCTTGTTTTTTTACAACAATATGATATTTATATATTTCTTACCTCTATCATCGAGAATTCTTTTGCCGAGATGATTATATTAGTAACGCGATGGGTGTCTTATATAAAACATGAACTGCTTACCATTCGTGAGCATTTGGGTACACTCCTTGATTCTTTTATTGTGGGGTTCATGTTGCTCATCTTTTTAGTTTTCCATGTTGTGCTTTTGTTTTGTTTATCTTCGTTCAGCATTCAATGGTGCTTGTGTTTATGGATTGTCAATTCTTGATTGTCATTCGGATTTCTCTAACGTTTACTTGCCTCTTCTTCCACGACTGGTCTATTATATTTTGGAACTCTTCGACAGTGTGGTATTTTTGTTTTTATTTTTCTATTTTGTTACATGTACCTAAAGGTGAACTGTACTTACCTTGGCAATTACTGACATGCTGTCTTAAACGTTCCAAAAGAGTGATATGTCCAGTATTCCTTAGCACTCTTATAAATCCAAAGAGCCAATTGGTGTTAGGCCTGCTTAATAGAAGTGACAGAAGGAGTCTTCTTTTCTCCGGCTTTGTTCTTTTTTCTTGTACCTCATCGTGTTCGTTAATGGTGATGATTTGCTGTTCAAAAAGCATGTCAAGAACAGCACCAATTTCTAGATTGCTAGCGATGTAGTCTACGTTTTGCGCAATTATCTCAGAAGTCACATTATTCGGTTGGTCATTAACGTTAACATCGTCATTATCTGGAATATTGAGTAATTGCTTAATTTAATATTGTTTTTTTTTTATATTGGATATCTTCAAATGAACCATATTTCAGCTCTATTCATAACATCGTGCTCGTGATCGTATGGTAGTTGAATTGACAACTACGTGTGCAATTAGTGTATATATCTAATAAAGTTTGTCAGTGACTTGTGGCAGGTCGGTGGGTTCTTCTGGTACTCGGTGACCGCCACATTATAACTGAAATATTTTTGAAAGGGTCGTTTTACACCATAACACATAGCTAAAAACGAGATCACATATGCAAATATACATTATGTAGGTAGTCTATGGAATAGAATGTCTGAGTAACACGATGAGTGCCAACAGTGGAGGAGGAACTGTTTATCCTGAGTATACCCGGTTTTAGAGGGTTTGCGTCTATCATTCTCTAGTTTTATGTGTAGTGTTTGGTTGATCAATGATTGTCCTTTTGTCCCTTTTGTCTTTGCAATTGCATTGTCTTGTGATCAACTGCTTCTGATTACCTCATTGGTATCTTTTAACTTTTCTTGCATTTAAATAGGACACCAGCAACCGTCATTAATCATTGCTCTTTATGAGCAGCTGAAAGTTATTTTGTTTACTGTTTTTGCAAGGAGCGCAATATTCACGAGGACCTCATTCCCTTCCTATATTATTGGCGAGATGCATACCCGAATCCTACCTCAAAACTAGAAGGTTGCATCTCTCTGTGGGTATTCGGGGCCATATTTCTAAGCATTCAGGGTTTCCTCTGGTGTCTTGAAGCAAACGTAACCGCTAAAAGCGGTTCTATCATATCGATTGTATATGATAGTAATTATTAACGCTAAATAGTGTGACAATAATAAAAACGTAGACATCCAATTTAGTGCACACAAAGCGTTTCTGGAATATCTTCCATTTGGTACGCTCTAAGTCAAATGATTAGAATGCCTAATGAATCAATAATCTTTGGGAGCAAGAAATCCAAAGGACATAAACAGGATAGACAAAATCGGCTAATCATTTTAAATGGTCAACGGCGATTAACTATTCAAAAGTTTTACTGTATTAAACAACATATCTGATTTACGCACCACGCCGGGTAAACCACTGTGATAGATTATGCATCGAATTTTGCACATAAAATACAATTTGCACGAGTGTTGTTAAAAGTAGAGGCACTCATTTGAGTCGTCCGACGCAACTAGAAGACACCCCTTTCGGAGACTGTGTAACCTTGGTCGGAAAAACTTGGTACTCTTTCTATGCCCTGGGTTTTCTTAAGGGTTTGACTATTTTGGAGTACGAGCACCAAAGTCGTAATACAAAGATTTGTTACCATGAAGCTAATTACTCTGGATAATGGTATATAAGACAATTAACATACGCTCAGATAGGCATATGTCTACTTCTTCTTCAAATCCACTTCTAGCTAGTTCTTGTAGAAACTGGTAGCAAATGTCGTGGCCTTTACGTATCAATGTTTTCAAGAAATTTTCCTGCTGATGTACATTGTCAGGTTGTCTTAAAGTGTTATCAAACTGTGTTTGGTCAAATGCGTTACTCCGAAGCGCAATATAATTCATTGTCTGTAAAGGTATGCGCATTCGTTTAATGAAGCTAAAATGTTGTTGTAATCTGAGGTCACATGTACCTGTAAAGACACATAAAGTCTAATGTTAAGCAATAGTAGCATTCACTATAATGCATCGTAGATAGATAACTTTACATCAAATCAATTAGAAAAACGTAGCAACACACATTTCACAAACCGCATCGGTGGTGTAATGGTTAGTGTGCTCGCCTCGAGTGCGGTAGATTGTGGGTTCGAGCCCCGGTCGGGTCAAATCAAAGACTATGAAATTGGTATTTGCTGCTTCTCCGCTAAGCACGCAGTATTAAGGAGTAAGATCAAAGACGATAGCCCTTGGTATGTGCTCGGTTTTGATACCTACAGATACAATAGGTTCGTGGCTGATTGGTCGTTTAAAATATGAACCCTGACGTGACCTTACATGGGATGAAAAAAAAGATACAACAAACATAAATAATTTCAAATCACCATTGCTCATTTCCGA
>JYMV01048973.1_pt1 | contig 12007 bp, 15 predicted proteins | sample 338911 | NCBI WGS metagenome assembly JYMV01 (sample SAMN03354496, study PRJNA234377) | hydrothermal vent metagenome | biome: Deep sea; feature: Hydrothermal plumes at the Eastern Lau Spreading Center, Western Pacific Ocean; material: Seawater | place: Tonga | collected 2009 | depth 2000 m m | reverse complement strand
TTATAGGACTCACGCCATCTTCTGACTTGCGGAAAGAAAGCTCACGCTGCACATCTGGGCACTAATAGGGGTTCTAAAAAGTGTTAGGTTCGAATTAATGTTCATTATCCTCTAACCATCTTTCAGCATCCATAGCTGCCATACAACCCATTCCTGCTGCCGTGACAGCCTGACGATAACGTGTATCAACAACATCACCAGCTGCAAAAACACCTGATACGCTCGTCATCGAATTCTCCTTCCAAATTATATATCCTTGTTCATCTGTCTCTATCTGTCCATTGAGGAAACCCGTCATTGGCTTGTGACCGATGGCAATAAACGCCCCATCACAGGAAAAGTTTTCCTCGCTATTATTATGAGTGTCAACCAAAACTGCACCTTCAAACTTTCCAGTATCTCCAAGCCAGCCCTTAATGACACGATTCAGTTTCCATTCAATCTTGGGATTGCCCTGTGCTCGATCTGCCATTATTCTGGATGAACGCAAACCTTCTCTACGATGTACGATAGTAACTTTGCTACAGAAACGGGTCAGAAAAGTAGCCTCCTCCATAGCTGAGTCGCCACCGCCGACAACTATTACCTCTTTATCATTGAAAAAAGCGCCGTCACAAGTTGCACAGGTTGAAATTCCTTGACCCTTGTGGGCGGCCTCATTTTGGGCATCGAGCCAAATTGCTTCTGCTCCTGTGGTAATTATCAAAGATTTGGCCAAATGCTCTTCTGTACCTACAGTAACTTTGAAAGGATTTTTAGACAAGTCAACCGAATCCACATTCTTGTCTACTATTTTGCAGCCGAATCTGGATGTCTGGGACCTAAGTTCCATCATCATCTCTGGTCCGGTGATTCCCTCAGGATAGCCAGGATAATTCTCCACACCGCTGGTCAACATCAACTGTCCACCACTTGCATATCCTGCAAACAACAGCGGGTTTAGCATTGCACGACCTGCGTATAATCCTGCAGTGTAGCCTGCTGGACCCGAACCGATTATTATCACATCATTAATATTGGACACCAAGGCCCAATTACAAGGTTGCTAAAATCATTGCGCCGGAATCAACCGTTCCATCTAGCAGAGATTATGAAACCGGTATGGCCCAGCATGTTAGTCTTTGGTCGGAGGGCACTTGACTTGGATTGCCAGTCTCGTTGAATGACCTCGACAATTTCAATTTCCTTCCACCCTTCCAGAGAAACCAAAAGGTTCTCAACCTGATTCACCGTGGGAACGTAACTCAACATAAAGCCACCAATCCTCAAGGATCTCTTTGACCATTCAATGATCTCATTAGGATTAGGAAGGTCCAATACGATTGCATCGGCCTCTATTTTCTTGGTCTTGTCTTCCAACTCACTGCTGCGGATTTCGACCAGATCTTTCCATGGACTCATTTCCAAGTTCTTCTCAGCTATTTTGAAGTGACGGGGATTGTTCTCAAAAGTGATGACCTTACCATTTGGAGCTACGGCTTGGGCAAGCGCCAGGGTCAAGGCTGCCGAACCACAACCTGCCTCGACTACAGTGCCTCCTGTTGCCAGACCTGACTTGTAGATCATCCATGCTATATCTTTGGGCAGGACTATCTGAGGTCCACGTTTGAGATTAGATTGTACATCTGACAAGACGTATCTTGCGATCAAACACTTTTCACCCAGAAAATCGAACACGGACCCTAGTTTTTGTCCCCGTACAGCTTCACCAGGGAAACGGCCAAAACCAGCTATCTCGATTATCTCTGAATCTAAATCAACAAGGTGCGCCGAACCATTGATTATCAAAAGATTCCAATTGCTCATCAGAGCTAGCTAAGGTAATCAGCCTACCAAAAGCTTAGCGTTGGCCAGAGAATATTTCCAATCACTTGGAATAACGTTATTTGAACGATAATATTTGGCCAGGCGGAGTATCTTTGCTTCGGTAAGGCGCAAAGCTCGCGTATTGTGATTATCTTTGTTGTTTACTTTCAGATGTTCTCCCAAACGGACTGCCTTTCGCATCAGATTGGTCAAGTCCTCTGGTAAGGATGGAGACGCCTTGTTCTCTTGCAAAATCTTCAATATTGATTTACCAGTAGCGAGTTTTACGCTAGGGACGGCATGAGTATCCCTCAAGACAATTCCAATTTGTGACGTGGAAAGCCCCTCGGAAGACATTTTTATTATCTCTTTTTCCACATCTTTAGCCTTGGGTGACCACTTTGGACTCACTTTTCTAGTCTGCGGACTAGAACCGGAGCGCCCCCTGTGCCTTGCATGAATTCTTGCCATATATCCTAATCTCCTATGGAGAGAATGGCGCCAGTCAGACCGGTATAAAAACATTGGCACATTCAATAACCCGTGGTCCAGTAAAGCGCCAATTCCGTATTGGAATAAATCCTGTATGTAAAATCAGGCATGTACTTGTAATGATAATTGAGTACCAATGAAAGTGTAGATGACTTCCCACTCATATCTGGCATACCCAAGTTAACTACGGACAATGATCTGTTCTGACCTATTTCGGATGAGAAGATTTCAGTGTTGTTCCATTCCCATAGATGGTCGAAGGAGTTCCAATACATGTCCTTGACAGAAATCCGTTCAACCTCCATCTGTTCAATATCCACAAGGCCCTGTGATAATTGCAATGAATCCGATTGGGCCAGCATATCCGAATAGGCAGCAACTCTCCGCTCCCTTTTTGCATCATTGGATTCGAAAATACCATTTTCCAGATTATCATCCATCCACTGCGCCGTGGAAATACTGCTATCGCGAACATAATAGGTATAGAACTGGGCTTCCCTTTCATGAGCTGCAACCCTGTATCCAAGGTCTGCATATGAAAAAGAAACGAGAATAACCGTTAGAACCGAAAAGAGTGCAGCTATACGTCTGGGATGATCTTGAAGGTTATCCAGGAAAAAATCGAACCCGGGTGCCATGAAAAGGAGAATCCCAAAGGTCACCAGATAAGGGATGTAAATAATATCTGAAATAACAAAGAAGGACAGTGCCAAATAGGACATTGAGAACAAATATCCCAGCTTGACACGCCCTTCCTGAATCCAGAACACAATACCGAGGATAGCTATAAAAACAAAAGGCCCCACATTTATCATATAATAGACTGCTAAATTTGCCAGAGATGATAAAATGCCATTACCGATGAATAGATAGGCTCCAATAAGGTCATCATCTGGAGTATAAGGCGAAAAATCAAGATACTGTAAATAAAATAGATAACCAGAGAGAAAGATTAGGAAACCCAGAGTTTGCCTACCGGCACGCTCACGGTTGGTAGCATTCTCCTGCCAGTAAAATAGAAGATGGGCCACTAACAGGGCTAAAAGCATTCCTGGGAAAAGAAGGGCCATACGATGCAGCGATGGTAGGATCACGATGAACAATGATATCAATACAATCAGGCGAGAAGGATGCCGACCATGTTTTGAGTTTGATAATCTCAAAAGCAACCAGATAAAGAAGGGGAGGAGGGCTATGAACGTGAATCTGAGAGAAAATCTCCATAAAGAGAAGGTAAGGAATCTAGGTGCCAACGAAAAGCAGAGAGCCGCAAACCAACGACTTCGATAGTTGTCTGTGAGCTCGCCTGAGAGCATGAAAAATCCAAATGTCGAGATCAGGGAGAGAAAGATGCTGTGGATGATAATATAATCGTAGATTGAAAGGCCTGTCACGGTCGTGACTGCTGACGCCAGAAGTGTAGCACCAAGCGGACTCGTTCCAGGAAATAGCCCATAAAGTGATAGAACTTCTTCAGCCCAAAATACCTGACCATGAGATATGATCGCCTTGGCCATGGAGATATAATAGAAATTGTCAGTGCCAGTTGGAGAGGGTGTGATAGGGTAACGTAACAGGAGTGTGAAAAGACCTAACAGAATCAGGCCGCTTTGCTTGACCGGACTTGAACTTTTCATGCCCTATCAGATGGATGATGTATTAAGCGTGTATGCTCGATAGAAATTGGTTATTTGTACTGCATATTTTTATATAGCAGATACTGTCCTCTCAAATCAACTATTATGGGGGCGTAATTTGTCTATACCTGACACCAAGAATTACAGTCTGATGGCGTTACTGCTTTTGACCGCTCTACTAGTTGGAAAAAGTGTCAATGGATATCCTGGAGGTGGATCTCAGGAGGGAGTAGTGGGAGAAGTTTGGGCTAAAGATGCTATTGCCGATGGGTGTACTTGCCATATGGATGAACAGCTCAACGAAGGAATGTACAGTCTGGATGGAATACCTAATACTTATGTTCCAGAAACCACTTACAACATAACACTAACCGTTAACGATACGAACGTTGATTCCATTGATGGATCTGTGAGATACGGTGGTTTCTTGGCTGAGGTAAGTGAAGGTATTTTTGTTGCAAATGAAAATTACTGGTTGGGTGGTAGCGGATCATACATTTCACACAATGACAACAGTAACATGGTTAGAAGTTGGACTTTCCAGTGGACCGCTCCCACTGAGGGTACAGGCGATGCATTATTCACCATCTATTTCAATGTCGTGGATGGAGCCGCTTCTTCTGGAGACCAATGGTCTTACTTGACTGCAGTTTCTCTTGGTACGCCCCAAGAGGTTTCAGGTGAAGTATCAATACACGAATTAGGAGTTACACTAATGCAATATTGGATTGGCCTAATCGGAATAGCATCTGTACTTTTGTCTATCCTAGTGGCTTACATAGTAATCAGAGGGGGGAGTGCACATTACAGAGGTTAATGAAGTTCTGGAAAAGGTCTCAAAGGGTGAGCTTACGACCGAAGATGCCCAGAAACTTTTAGGAACTTACAAAGATGAAGAACTAGGGAAGGAATTGAGAAATATTCCTGGAAAAGAACAGTTAGAGATATTTGCCATAATCTTGATTCTTATGCTTCTCGAATTGATGTATGATTCACTCTTCATTTATGGTATTTTAGAGAATTGGGATCAGCAATTTTTATCATTTACGATTGCCATGGCATTCTTAGTCCTAGGATTGATGCTTGATTTCTACAGAAGATCATTCATGCCGGATGTCCTGGAAGCCAAAAAGAGAAGGAGGAAAGTTATCACCAAACTGGAGAGATAATTATGGATATTACACGTAGAGGTTTCCTGAAAGGTGCGATCGGACTTGCAGGCGCAGGGATGACTGGTGCACTCACAGTTCCCGCACTGAAGTCACTCCTACCCCCTCCAGTAACAAGATGCAACGAGGATGACGCTCATGAAACATTGATCTACAAAAGTGGTGGGAAGTGGTACGAAAGCAAGGGAGGAAAAGTAGCCAAGAAAGAGGATTTCAAACTCTGGGACGTTGCTATCGTCAATTGGGGGCCAAAGGAACTCGAGGAAGAACTAGGGAATTGTGAGATTCAACTAGCTCTTGTTAAAGTCCCTACTGAAACAGGAATGGAAAATCTAGGTATCCCAGATGATGGGGGAAATAGCACTATGATGGCATACCACACCTACAAATGTCCACACCTTTGTTGCAAACCCGCATTCATACCAGAAGGAACCAGTACCTTAAGTGGTGATGACTACGAGAATATGTTTGTGTGTGCATGTCATCTTTCAAGATTTGACCCGATATCAGTGGTCAAGAACATAAATGAGCAAGGAAGAGAGGTTATGGCTGCTGAATTGTTGGAAGGTCCGGCGCCATACGGATTGCCCGTAGTGCCTTTGGGTGAGAAAGATGGAGGACTAATTGGCCTGACCACGCATTTGGACTGGCTAAAATATTGTGGACAAGGATAACATGAAATTTAACAGGATTATAGCAGCGATAATCGGGTGTCTGGTATTACTGGCCCTGCCAGTAAGTGCTGAAACTCCAATTCTGGAAGAATTAATGAGGAAGTACACTTTCCTCTTGATTTTCCTGTCATTGGCTGGTGCTGTTGCAGGAATTGGATATCTGTACATAACTGGTTTACTTCCCAAAGCTATCTTTGAAACCTGGAGATGGATCGATGAGAGGTTTGCATTGCACAGATACGTTTCCTTGGCCAAGAGAGAATATTATTCTGTGGTCTACACCTTGATGCCTGCAACTGGAAGGACCATGCCCCAATCTCATACTGAAAGATATAACGTCAAGGCCGTATGGTACTGGTATCCTTTTTACTCCTTGGGAGGGCTATCGTTCTTCGCCTACATCGTACTAGCGATAACTGGAATCTATCTAGGATTCTACTATATCCCTGATGGTGAGATGGTCCCAGTTGATCCTGAGGTTCCAGACGGTGAGAAAACCTCTGGCGCATACCAGTCAATGGAACTGATAATGACCCAAGTGTCCTTTGGATACATTATCAGGGCGGTTCACCACTGGTCTGCCCACTTCATGGTAGCTTCGGTTTTCCTTCATATGATGAGAGTTTACTTCGTAGGTGCCTATCGTAATCCCAGGGAAATTAACTGGATGCTGGGTTCGATCTTATTGATGATCACCATTTTCTTTGGTTATACTGGATATCTGCTTCCCTGGGACGAACTTGGGTTTGCAGCGGGCTCAATCGGACTTGAAATGGCTACTTCCATCCCAGCTATGGGGCCACTTATGGCACTCAACTTACTGGAGATACGATAACTAGAATGTACTGGTTGCACATCTTTGTTCTACCTTTGATTGGGACAATCTTAATAATCATACACATGGCTCTTGTGTGGATACAAGGGGAGGCTGAACCACACTGATGAGTGAACAAGGTGCTACAGAGCTAATCGGCGACTACCAGGATGAACAGATTGATCTTGATACTGTAAGCAAATTAGAGCACCGGGAAGACCATTCGGTACTAGAAGCTGAATTGGTCAAAGGTGAGCCTCTTTATCCTCATGAACTGACAAGGGATGCGGTTCTGAGTATGTACGTCATGGCTCTTTTCTTCTACTTGTCGGCATTTGTGCCACCTCCCTTACATGGAGCTGCAGATCCAACTGCTGGTACTGCTTTCCCACCACCATTGCCTGACTGGTATCTACTATGGGCATTCGGATGTCTGAAGGCGGCCTGGGATATTGAATTTACAATATTTGGGTATCACTTTTTCCTGATGACTGCGAAGGTCTGGGGAACCCTAGTTCAGGGAATGATTGTTGGACTTGTTGTTGCCGTTCCATTCATTGATAAGGCGATTGGAGCATTCATAGACCCTCAATACGGTGATGTCGTAAACCGAGGGCATGAACGACGACCCATAGAAGATCCTGTAAGGGCTGCTATTGGCGTCTATGGGATTGCCATCATAATTATGTTATCAATTTACTCAATCAACGCTAATGTTGCAATTTATTATCCGGAGATAAACACCAAAGTACTAGCGATGGTCACCCTTTTTGGACCTTTAGGATGTGCACTGATTACTTACCTATTCCTAGATAGAAGAAGGTCCGAAGGAGCAAAACCCCTGAACGATGAAGAAAGATTCGATCTCTACGTTGATGGAATCAAGGACCGAAGAATGCAGAGAATCTACGAATTCAAATTGAATCGCTGTTACCAATGCGGTCTTTGTGATGATATTTGTCCTGTCAGGGATATGGAAGGGGAATACGAACTCAATATCATCTACAACACTTTCCAGAATGAGCATGATGGGGTTGCCATGTGGTCATGTATTACTTGTGGTATGTGTACTGCTGTTTGCCCTCAGAATATAGAATACGTTGACTATGTACTCGAACAAAGGGCACTAACCACGTTGGGAGCTAGTTCATGAGCAGGACCAAACCATACTCAAGGACTATTCCACACCCCCTGTTCGAGAGACTGATTGTGGAAGACGCGATGAAAGTGGAAAAGGATTCTTGGAAACCGGAAAGACCACATGAGTACGGATATTTTCCGGGTTGTGTCGATTTTATGGATGTTGAAGTCAAATTCACCCATCTCAACAAGGGAGATGCAGATCATGCTTCGATCGCAGCTGCATCGATCAAACTCTTGAATTATGCTAACATCGATCCTTTGGTTCTGGATATGAATATTTTCAAGTGTTCGGGCCACGACCAGTTGTGGCAAGGCCAACTCGAGGTCTTTGACGCGCTCAAGGAACATAATTTGAGGAGACTCAAGGAATCTGGAATCAAGATCATGACCTGCTCCTGTGCCGAGTGCTATCGTACATTCGCAGTGGACTATGACCTGCCGAATACTCTGGGGATCAAAGTCGAACACGTCACGCAGACACTTCAGGGCAGGGGATTGAAATTCAAAGCCCCGGAGGACGTGACCGTTGCCTACCATGACCCATGTCGTTTGGGCAGGATGATGGGGGAATTTGAGGCCCCCAGAGACCTGATCCAACTAGTGGACGGGGCGAAGATGGTGGAATTGGAGAATAACAAGGAACGTGCCCTGTGCTGCGGCGTCTCCTCGATGATGTACTGTAATGATGCGACCAAGGCCGTTCGCAGGAAAAGACTGGACCAAGGAACTGATGCCGGAATTGACATCATGCTTGGTGGATGTCCCAAATGTTACATGCACATGCAATGTATGTTGAATGAAGAGAGAATGAATCCAGAGGAGGGGCATCACCATGACTACGAGATGATGGATCTTATGCAATTTCTGGTTGCTTGTCTGGAGGAAGGGAACTAGTGGCCGAGATCGACAAGAATTTCATGACCACTTACCAGAAGGTGGCGACCCACGATGGTGAGGATGAACCCATCCAGATCTGGGCCAAGGATTCTGATTCCTATGGTGGAATCGGAACCGATAAACTCGGGATCTGGGGCAGCGTTGTTGCCGTTGATTTCGATATCTGTGTGGCCGATGGGGCCTGTATCGATGCCTGCCCGGTCGATGTTTTCGAATGGATAGACACACCTGAACACCCGGCCTCTGACAAGAAGGCGATAATGACCCGGGAACCGGATTGCATAGTCTGCAAAGCCTGCGAGGAAGTATGCCCCGTAGATGCGGTCCTGATAACTGATCCTGGGGACATTGATTCAGAGACATCTAGTGAACCTGTTGTAGCGGAAGATATCGCAAAGGCCACCGAACAACCTGTGGCCCCAACCATCGCTTCATCTGGACCTCAGATGCCACTCACACCAGTGATGCAACCCAAACCCCATTCCTATGATGGCTACAAGCAGAATTCATACTGCATCAAGTGCGGCAAGTATACTTTCCATTGGCACGGGGCCTCACCAAATAATCCAGATCTATATCCGGATTATGAATGCAAGGATTGCGGGCATGTCAGGAAGATGAAGATAGCTTGATAGACAACGAATATATTAAAGAAAGAAAGGAATTCTTTGCCGTTTTAACTGGTATAGTATTCATATTCCTGGCATACATTTTGATTTATGCCCTGAATGATTGGAGTTGGACCAATACAAGTGCATCAGGTTTTTGTGAAAAAGTTCAAGACGGCTGGATTCGTGAACCGGCAAACACAATTTCCAATTTAGCTTTTGTTTTTGTTGGACTTTACATTCTATGGTTAGCGCAGTATGATCCGACAGATGGCCATCCTTCACTTTCCAATAGAAGCTGGTTTCTCATTATGTATGCAATTTCCTGTATTGCCGTAGGCGTTGGAAGTTTTGCAATGCACGGTTTCAATACTGCTTGGGGAGGCTGGCTTGACTTGACCGGCATGATGATGTATATCACAATGCCAATTTTCTATAATTTTTCTCGTTTCTTTAGATGGGATGAGAAACAATTTTGCATTTATTACTTGTGTACTAACCTAGTTCTAAGCTTACTAGAATGGCAATACGGCATAGGCTTGATTGTTTGGGGAGTCTCAATAGGGATTTGGTTAGCCCAAGAAACAGCAATAAAGTATCAAAATCAGCCAATTCTAATATTCTTGGTTCCGACGGTAATCCTTCTTCTTCTCTATCTTGGTGTCGAGAAAGATTCTACACCTGGGGATTTTGTAAGTAACAATTCTCCCGCTATCCTAATTTGGGCAATTCTAGCCTATTTCCTCTACAGTATAGATGAGATAAAATTGGAAAGAACATATTCACCCTATTTCTGGACCGGATTTGGTGCATATATGGTAGCGACTATGATTTGGATACCAAGTCAAGACGGAGGGTGGCTATGTGATCCAGACACTCTTCTACAGGGCCATGCCCTTTGGCATTTGTTAGGTGCAGTTGCCATGTGGTCTTTCTATAAATATTTCAGGACTGAAGTCGACCGTGCTTGATTTCCAGGAATATGGGATAGGAATGCCACTTGACCGGATAGTCCTGTCCGGACATAATCCTGACTGGGAAGCTTGCTATCAGGCAGTCGCAAAGAAGCTTCATGGAAAAATATCAGGATTGGACATGTGTCACATTGGCAGTACCTCAATAACGAACATAATGGCTAAACCCATCATAGATATTCTGGGTTCGGTCGATGATCTTCAATACATAGATCAAAATATTTCAAAATTCGAAGAGTTAGGTTATGAATCCAAAGGTGAATTTGGAATACCTGGAAGACGATTTTTCATATTAGCTGATGACATAGCATCATTTGTCCATGTTCATATATTTCAGAAAGATGACGATCAGGTAACAAGGCACAAATTTTTCAGAGATTACATTGGAACGAACGTGGAATCAGCTGAGGCCTACGTTCATCTGAAATTAGGTCTCCAGAAGAAATACGAGTTCGAAAAGGAAAACTATGTTGATGGCAAAGATTCATTCATAAAATCAATACTGGACTTAAGAACAGATTGTTGAACAGCGAGGCAACCTTTTACCGTATTCATAGGCAGTTGAATAATCCGTTGAGAGATAAACCTTCGCGTCCATCAAATCACATATTTAGAGGCACTTACCTTGGCAACGGATGTCAATTCAAACAGCCAGAAAAGTGGCCCTTGCATACTGGGGTTTCTCCAAGAAGGCAACTGCCAGGGCAAAGTCAGGCGTGGATGTTGACATCATCAAAGGAAATGGTGGTCCGGGACTGGAATCCGCTACGGCTCCCCAACAGCGATTCGCGGTCTTGGTGGAGAAATTATGGGAAGACTACATAGGACACGTGGGAGGCTATGGCCGCATTCCTTTCGAAGTATTACTCGATGTCGCCGAGAAAGCTAAGAGCCGTGACGATGTAGTCGTCAAATCCGATATGGAGGAGGTACAGAAATGGACCAAGATGTTGATCAATGAGAACTCCAACTATTTCATCGCCCGTGCCGAGAACAAGAAAGCAGTTATGAAGCTTCTGATCAACACCAAACGCTGATTACAAACTTTATTAATTCTCGGTCTAGTCACATAATAATGAAAATCTACACCAGGAACGGAGATAAGGGCGAAACGGGACTACTTTACGGCGGTAAAGTTTCCAAGGATTCTCCGCTTCCAGAAGCCTATGGAACGGTGGATGAGGCACAGGCAGTATTGGGGCTGGTCCGGACCGAATGTGAAAAAGGCAGTGATCTGGAAAACAAGATTATCCACATTGAAAGGGATCTTTACGTGCTAATGGCTGAGCTGGCCACCGACCCTGAAAAACAGGATAAACTTGAATCTGGCAAGAACAAGGTGAACAAGGAGATGATATCCTTCATTGAGGGTTTTATAGACGAGATAACAGCCAATTTCGAATTACCCAAGGAATTCGTCCTGCCCGGACAGAACCAAATCTCGGCCCTGTTGGACGTGGCCCGTACCGTGGTGAGGAGGGCCGAGCGACGCACTATCTCATGCAATATTACAGATTCATTGTCCGTTGCTTATCTTAATCGACTTTCTGATCTATTGTGGGCCATGGCCCGTTGGCAGGAAGGGGAATCCATTACTTCACGTTCAGTAAAATGAAAATTCCCGAGCATCTAAGGAAGCCTCTTCTTGAGCAATTAAGTGACCAGGCAGATTCGGACGATTATCTGGTCATGCGTGGTTCTGCCTTGGGACATGGTCTTCTGGGAGATGATTCTAAACGTGATGAATTTATTGAGAGATCCTTGGAAACTCCTGAACCTGATCTGGAAGGTAA
>JYMV01002584.1_pt1 | contig 12007 bp, 8 predicted proteins | sample 338911 | NCBI WGS metagenome assembly JYMV01 (sample SAMN03354496, study PRJNA234377) | hydrothermal vent metagenome | biome: Deep sea; feature: Hydrothermal plumes at the Eastern Lau Spreading Center, Western Pacific Ocean; material: Seawater | place: Tonga | collected 2009 | depth 2000 m m | reverse complement strand
CCTGACCGAAAGTTCGATATCGTTTTGGCTCTCGGCTGATCTCCCATGATTCCTTGATGTTTTTCATATCAATAATCGAAGGATTGTCGTCGGAAGTGTGGTACTCGGGGTATGGATAGCGGGATAAGGAAATTGTTGGAATATCCAGGTTTACCCCATTGCTGATACGTTCATCGTTACGCAAGACGGTCGTATAACGTCCCGAGTTATATTTGACCCTATTCAAATGCTCGAGAGAATACACCGCTGCACGATCGATTAGGGTCTTGTCTTGACGTGAAAACTGCAGGGCGTGAGGTCCTCCTGTACCGAGCATTTCTGTGAAGATGGCATATTTGAACATCTCAACCTGGCTCCTATACTTACTGAAATACGCCATCGCTCCGATCATTTCCGGCCAGAAACCGAAGCGCAGGGTATGATAGGTTGGATGCTTCATGAAGTACTCTATGAGCATCAAGGCATTGATAGTGCCTGTTATGGAATCATTCACTTGGTAGGGATGACAGACATTGCTCATCACCAGCAGACTTTTCTCAGTCTGTCCCGGGAGTATCACCTCAAGACACTTGAGAGTACCTTCAGAGAATTCACTGTCGATTTTGGCGTAAAACTTACTGCCGTGATCCAGAGTCTCATACAATTCTTTAGGTAAGCAGAAACCAAACCCGTTCCGGTAGAAGTGCTTGAACACAAAGGGGATGGCTTTCTCCCGACGTTCCGAGTAGTAGAGGTTATCCCTCAATTCATCCCATTCTAAGATGCTGTCGATGGGTTGAGAGTATTCCGCGACCGATAAGGGAATGCAAGACGACCTGTCAATTAAAATTCGCTCAGGAGTGCTCTTCTGCACAAGGGTGTAGTCTCTGAGGGTATATTTTTTGGGAACCACCCATGTCGACAGCTCACTTCCCGAGCAAAACTCGTGTAGCAGTATGTTCTCAGGAGGCAATTTCAGGGTATCCTTTAGAAAACAGGAAATCTGTTCCAACGCCTTATCAGTGTCGTCGGAAACCAATGTCCTGTGCAAAGGCCAGAGTTGCTTCAACAGGTTAAAGTACTTATTCATGTTACCTAACGGCACGGCCGGTCTGATCGCCTACTTGCGGGGGGACGCTGGGTATTCGCCTCGTCCCGATCTAACTCCCACGGTATGACCCAAACACAGATCAATAGGGTGGGCATGTTCTGTTTTTTTTGCGGGTCCTTGATTACCCCCTTAAGGCGCTCCCCTTTTTTTAAAACACATTCTCCCTCCCTTGGATTCTTGGGATAACTGTATACGATCAAGAGCCAACCGAGACAGGAATGATACTCGGTTTGACGTATAAATGACTCTCCCCGAACTGCTTGTACAATATGTAGTACTGGGAAACTTTCTGTTGATATCGTTCCGTAATCTCCTGATTTTGACCACTTACTCCGGGAAACATCGCATCGACTAGCACAACATCAAAGTACTGTTGCTCGACCATGCCCAGGAGTTGCTCTTCTGTGATCAAGTGGTGCCTGTTGAGCCTTTTATCCTCTCTAGTTGAATAGGCCCACTCTGCAAGGGACTCCCAATATCCAAATGGGATTGGAGGAGTCAGATTCATTTCCACAAACACCGCTGAATTGCAACTTAACAGTTTTCCACCGTTTGGAATAAGCTTTGAAATCTGTTCAGCAATTAATCTTACGTGTCCAATGTCATTTGAGGCTGCATTGGTTATTTCCGCTTCTGATCCTTCTGAGAAGATCATTTCAGACAACGTTGTTTTGAACTTACCTGTGTAAAACATGATGCCGTACGCGCTGTGAAGGATGATGGTTGACAGTAGAAAAACGCCTAATGACTTCCTTCGATCGATCTCTTTCCAGGATGCTAGAACAAACGGACTTCCCGCTACAGCCAAGAAGGGCGCCAGGACTCCTAAATAGTGCCATGTAAACCCATGTCTGGAGAAAATTAAATATGACCCAGTGAATGAAATAATCACCCAAGTGCTGAGCAAGGATGCCTTCCCATAGGGGCGATAATCACCGTTCAATGCAACCAGAAAAAACCCACAAGTAGCAATTAGAAGGAGAAGAGCCGTCTGCCCACCAAAACTCATTACAAATTCCCCTAATGCAAGGTTTTCAAATGAAAACGGTCTTAATGTCTGATGAAAGCCGATTTCACGCATTACTTGCATTAGGTCTGTCGCCCTCAAGTATGCATATAAAAAGGTATCCGGTCTGCTCAGAAACAAATAGATTACAAATGACGACCCACACGTAATCCCCGCCAAGCTGGCAAGGGTCGCCTTGAACTTATGGGCTTTCCGAATTTCTGATAAGCGCCACAAGAGTGCCCAAGCAATGATCAGCAAACCAACATTGACGAAAGCTGTGACATGTCTTGACCAAATGGAAAAAGCGATGCAAAAACCAAATCCGAACATTCTAATCAAATCAGCGTTACTTTCCGCATGGTCCAGTATCATTATGTAAATCGCTATCATCATAAAAAGCGAAGAAGTCAGGGCATGGCCCATTCCTGAAAGAGGCGTTGCCTCAGCTAAGAACAATATACTTGTCTGCACGGTGAGCCATGCTAGAAAGGCAACACTCCGATTCCTATGGGCCCTAACAACGATCAGATAAATGAATATGCCTATGGTTGCGCCTATAAGATAGCTCGCCATGCGTGCAGTAAAGATATTGACACCAAACACCGCCATGAAGCCACCGTAGACCAGCAAGAAGTTGGGCGTATTATGGGAAAAGAAATCACGAATGGGAAAGATACCCTTGGCGAGCAGATCGGCCTGAAGTAAAAACATTGATTCGTCTGCGGTATACGGTTTATCAATCCATGGCAGATAGCCGAGAATACTTATCAGTCCGAGGAGCAAACAAATTACTGCCTCACTGGGATGATCTTTACGCGTTGTTGTCATCCGTATGATTGCCCACGCCATTGCCTTGACTTTCCGCAATAATATCGGCCATAAACTCTGCGATCCTTCCGACTTGCTGCCCATCTCTATTGTGAAAAATCCAAGGGTCCATCAATCTGCATTTTTCTCGATAGGCTTCAGAAAACGTGCGATCATACAAAATATTCCTACATGCTTTTAACAGTTCTTTGCAGCCAGCCGCACGTATTAAAAGGGGCCGCTCATGATCAATCAACCGGCCAATGGGAGTCGAAATTTCTTCTAGAAAGTGGACCTCGCGGGGCTCGTGACTAAAAACAATTGCAGGAATACATCGATCAACAGATTCAATGACCACAGCAGACTTCAACACAACAACTATATCTGAAACATTCAGCACTAACGCCAGCGGAAAATCTGTTGAAATCAACACAGCTGTAGAAGTAGGAAGCCAGGAGTTGATCCATTCTTCACCAAGCTCGAATGCCGGGTGAGGCCTAATAAGTAGTTGGCAATTGAGCCGAGTCGCTACTTCGAAAACATCCAGGATAGATTGGCGCACTTCATCAAATGTCTCGTGCAGGTAGTTGGGATCGTACTCCCGCACAGCACGCCCGAGAACAAACAACAGAGTTTTTTTTTGAGGGGATACCCAATAATAATACGAGTAAGCCATTTGGTGAGTCGAGTGGTGGATTTTCTGGGACTGTACTCCAGGTTACCTGTAACTCGCACACGATTGTCATCGACTCCGAACGCCTTCAACCTCTGCTTCGTGAATTCCCCCAAGGATGCAACATGGGAAAAGTTGACTGGTTTATAATGTAGGTTGAACCCCCTTTGAATTTGGTCGTCATCATCGTACAAGGAATAAGCGATAGCATGTGGACACAATAGTGCAGGAATTTTCTGTTTCTGAAAGTTGTGGAGTGCTGCAATTAGAAAAGTCCCTTCTTCGGCATGAGAGGCGCTGACAGCCAGATCAATTGTGACGTGGTTCATAGCTTCTCGTATGGTTAGGTAATTTAACCAGTAAGTGGGCAGATAACTCTCCAATATCCATTTGAGTTTTTGATTACAGAGATCATTCAAATCCACCCCTTTATAGTAGCAATATGACACCATCTTGGAGTCAATACAGTCCTTGATGAAGGGCCTGATAACTTCCTGTAAGCTTGAATATTCGGTCGACTGCTGTACTTCTTCCAGATGACTACTACAATAGATTCCCAGCTTGGAACAATCGGAAGCAACCGTGTAATTAAAAATTTCTGCTACATCGACAGTTGTCCGTTTTGCCATATATCCAGTGAGCCTTTTCAATCTCCAGAATTCCGCCCCTCTAATCCCTCCGCCGCTAATGCTGAATATCTTGCGATTGAAAAGTCTTTTTCGCACATCCTCATCAAGGTCTTGCGCCGAAACAACATTGAATCGGTAATCCCAGAATGATAAAAGCTTGAGAAATAAATTTCGCCGATCATTTTTTCTGGGAATTTGAACCCTTTCCGGTGGACTTTGGCTCGTCGGTTTGTGATTCTCGACAACAATAAAATCAATGCTGTATTTCTCACACACCTTTTGGCCGACTCTGGTCAGGAAGTATTCGCCTGCAATACTGACATTGTTGACCGTTTCACAACCCGCATTACTGGGTAAAACAACAAGCTGGGGCTTAAATCTCACAATGGTCTTTTCGATCAAGGTGACCAAATAAAACAAATGGTCAAACCAAAAATAAATATTGTGTTTGACCAGATCCGTTAGGAGAAACTCCTGCTCAAAAAACACAGGCACGCTGTTGATTGGATTTTCGTCCAGCCAGTTGAACGCCCAATCTACGGCATCCAGATAGATTCTCTTTCGATCATCAATCGAAAGCAGACTTGTGGGCGTAATAGGTGATATATCCTTCTTTCTCAAGGCCAAATCGGCTTGAATTCCTACAGGCACCCAACCTATCTGGAAGTGCTTCAAGTTCTTATCTGACAGATTCGCAAGGACCCCTTCGACATCTTGACGGGTCTCAACAAATGCGATTCGAGAAGGCGGTGATTCGATATTTGCTTGCCTCAGCATATCAGTTCCTGGATGAAATCATCCCATTGGCCGCCCTTCAGGGTTCCAGGTCTTCTTCCTTGATTAAGTCTCCTGCTGGGACCGCTCGTTGCAGTCGCCTGCCCACGACGGTTTTAACCTGATCAATCGGAAGCCCCCAGGCCGGCCGCAAGTAGGTCAGCCATTCGCTCCGCACCGGTTGACCGCACGGAATATCGATGGCTGCACCAATGGAACGGCGCATGGTGAGAAGCATCTCTTTCTCGGATGGCCCGAGAACGCGCTCTTTTACCCCTCGGTAAGTTTCAGCCTCGCGTACCGCCAGCACCAACTGGCGCATGTCATTTGGATCAGCCGAGATGGCATGATCGTGAAATTCCTGGTTTTCCTTACGATAAGTGAAGTGCTTTTCTACCAGGACTGCTCCAGCGGCCACTGCCAGTTCACAAGCCTTGGTGCCCAGCGTATGATCGGAATAGCCTACCGGCAATTTGAAGGTTTCACGCAACCAGCTAATGTTAGCCAGATTGGCTTCCTCGGCTGGCGTCGGATAAGCAGCCACACAGTGCAATAACATCAGTTCACCCTTGCTTCCAGCATCGGGTCGCACTTTCAACACCGTATCAACTGCATTTTGAATTTCCTCTCTTGTTCCCGATCCTGTTGAGATGATCATGGGCTTGCCTTTGGAGGCAGTATGGGAAATCAACGCGAGATGAGTTAGATCACCGGATGAGATCTTAAAGAGGGGGACGATCTCATCCAGAAAATCCACATCATTCAAATCGAGCGGCGTTGAAAAGAAAGTGACATCCTGTTCTTTGGCAATCTGCGCCAACTGGCGAAAAGTTTCATAGCTCAACTGAAACTTCCGCACCCTCTGGAGCCGCTCAGGTTGCACGGAAGAAACGTAGTGCTCTGCTCTAAACGTCTGAAATTTCGTCGCATCAACACCAGCTTCTGCGGCTAATCGCACCAGTTTAGCGGCCATTTGGGAGTCACCCTCATGGTTGACACCAATCTCGGCCACAATCCAGGTTTTATCGAGATTCCAAAAGTTCAACTGAATTGGGCCTCATTCCCTCACCGTCCCAGCCATTTTGCGGGCAAGTAACTCAGCCACTTCCCAATCCCATTCAGAATTCAGGCGTAGTGCGGCGCACTGGTCAAGCACGATGTGCCCTACCTTGCCCCCGACCAGTTGTCGTTTCTTCTCAAGGAATTCTCTTTTAACGACACATAGCCGTCCAACTTCGCGGAATAATTCCTCCCGTTCCAGTCGCAGGAGCCGGGTTTTTCGCAGCGGCTGCAACCCATTTCCGTCGTGCTGGTAAAAGATATCCGTATCTGCTCGGACACCGACCACCGTATCTGTGTCGAAAACCTCCATCACCTCGACAGCAGTATCAATGTTCTGGGCGCTCCGAAACGGAGACTCAATATAGAGCACCACAAGAACATCTGGTGCCGAGTGCTCCTTGGTATACTCCTCCAAGGCATGAAACAGCGTGTCTTCGATGTATGTATTGGGTTGAGCGAGTTCAGGGTGACGTCTCACCGTTAAGACACTGTTCTTGTAGTAACTGGAAACATGGGCTATTAAGTCCGGATCGGGTGTGGTCAATACCACATCCGACAGGCGTCTAGCCTCGAGGGCAGGCTGTAGGGTCCAATCCAAAACCGTACGTCCTCCAAGAATCCTGAGCCCAGCTGAAGCCGGATCCATACCTCCACCACGGACCGGAATTACTGCGATCGCGCTGAGAGGCTGACTTTTACTTAGAGCGCGCTTTTCAAGGATCCGTGCTCGGGTGTCCAGAATATGGTTCTCTTTTCGGGTGAGACTGGCAGAATGTTGACGATAGTAAAAAAGAGGCAAGTTTACGTTTTTAACGTGGTAGTACTGGATCAGACGGATCCACAGATCAAAACCGTCTTGAGAAGAGAAGGATTCGTCGTATCCCTCTAACGCTAACAGGCATTTTCGCCTGATCATTGTGCATGCACCATGCGCAGGTTGGTCCAGCAAACTAACATTCTCAAAATCGTGACGACGCACGACCTCCATAACTCTTCCATCTTCATCGATGAGAACATAATCCGGGAAGACCATGCCAACATCGGGGTGTCGCTCCAATACTCCGGCAAGCACCGTTAATGCATTCTCATCCAGATAGTCATCGGCATCAAGGCGCATGATATAGCGTCCCCGCGCAGCGCGTAGCGCGATGTTATTCGTAACAATCAAGCCCTTATTCTGCTGAAAGATCGTTGTGACTTTAGGGTGCTCTGCGTGTTGCTCAATGAGATCGCGTGAACCGTCGGTTGAGCCGTCATCGATAATGAACAACTCAAAATCCTGAAGGGTCTGGTCCAACACACTTTGAATCGCCTGTTCAATAAAGCGACCATAGTCGTGATTTACGACGTAAACTGTGACCAGAGGATTCTTTCTGTCGTTCATTTCGTCAACTCAACTTTTGGACAGGAATTCCTCCATTCTAGCTCTGAATAGAGCCAGATCGTGGGGACTATCAATGTTAAGTGATTCTTGATCATCCACCTCAACCGCCCGCCGATCTACTCCCAAACAGAAATCCTTCTCTGACCAGTCTTCTAACAACTGGCGACGGCGAATATACAGACCACCGGAAAACGCATAAAATGGCGGCAACTCTTGGCGCTGCAAATAAAGTTCACCTTCGGGAAACAGTGGGGTTATCCGGGAAGCGTTATCCATGCGCTGGATACGGTACGGGTGATTGTGATCAACCCTTCGCACACTCACTACTGAATCACATTCTGTTTCCAACAGCTTTTTCACCCCGGCATCAATCGTCTGCGAGCACAGCAACGGCGCTGTCGGCTGTAAAGAAACTACTACCGTTGCATTCCATTCCAATTCGTCCATTGCTTGGACTGCATGTACTAACACCGGGATCAGGGACACGTGGTCCTGAGCTAATTCAGCCGGCCGGGTAAAGGGCACATCAGCTCCCCAGGCTTGAGCGACCCTAGCGATTTCAGCGTCCTCAGTCGAAACTACAACTTGATTGACCGTTGCTGCAGCTAATGCATGCTCAATGGCATAAGAAACCAGGGGGCGACCGCCCACCAATTGCAGGTTCTTGCGAAAGATCCCTTTTGAGCCACCCCGAGCGGGAATCACCAGTAAGATACTCAGGCCAAACGTCTCCAATCCAGTTCAGTACACAGTTCTGGAGCAATCTGAGACTGTGATACTTGAGAATTAAGAGCCAGAATCTCGGGGTGTTCGGCAAAGAATTCCACGATGTCATCCAAGCGGTAAGTGTGGGCTTTACCCTGGGCCTGCATGGCCTCCAGTACCTTGCGAATGACTTCGTAGTCCTCAGGGGTATCCAGCGTCAGCCGCCAGCGATGGGAGTGACGTCCATCCACCGGCACGCTGGTCGTGCGGAACTGATCACGGTGGTTGGCAACATAGTTGGTCAGGTACTCGGTCCCGCTACTATCCCGTGCAAGTAACCAAAGGTCCCGCAGAAGTGCCACGTCAAATACTTCAACTTCGGTTCCACTGGGTAGAGCTTTCAGATCTGAATACTCGGCATTAACCCTCAAATGATGGTTGACAGCACGATCCAGGTAGTCCGGATCCACCAGGATATCATCCCCGGTCACTCGAACAGCCAGATCAACCTCCTCTCCTTCAAGCGCGCCGAGCATACGGCCAAGCACATCTTCTGTTGGACCGCGAAACCAATGGACTCCCGAATTCTTAGCCAACTGAACCAATGAGTCATCCTCCGGTTCCTCGGTTGTACACAACACAATACGGTCTAAACTGTGGGCTTGCTTCAACCGTTCCCACAAATGCTGCAAAGCCGGCATTCCCCCTATCTCCAGTGTCGCTTTACCTGGGAGTCGGGTGGAGCGCGTGCGTGCAAGGACCATTGCCCACACCTCACGGGACACATCCGCTCTTGTCATGGGATACTCCTTCGAACAGTCCTCCAACAGAACTCGTCCAACCAGTTTGTCCAGTTCGACTACGTCAGCTGTATGATCCGCCAATCGTTTCATCTCCAAATCCTGAGGCGTCAACACGTGCCCTGTTTTCATGGGATCGATCGTTACCCAGTGTTTTTTGACTTGTCGGCGGTACGTTCTCTCAGAAGCTGCAAACTCCTCCGACAGTTCACCGATGGCCTGCTCGGCACAGCGTACGGCTTCAACGAAACGGCGAAACTCATTGGGATTGAGCGATGAATAGTAGTCCACACCCCTTTCCTCTCGGTTCAACGTAATATGCTTTTCCAAAACGGTTGCCCCCATCCCCACCGCCACCATCGGAAATGTCGTGGCCAACGGATCATCGCCATCAATGTGATCCGCGTACCCAATGTCACAGGTCTCACCAAAAATCTGTCGCAACCATTTCATCCGTATTAGGTGGCAATCTTCCACGGCCGTTGGATAACTTTGAAAACCGTGCAGAAGAACAGGGCGGGGAGCCAGAGGTGAATGCAACTGTTTCACTGCGGAGGCAATCTCACGGGCGGTGCTGCCTCCCACCCCCAACAGTACTTGTTGGCGGGTCTGTGCCAGAGATTGAAGGAGTTGCGTGTTCTCTAGATCAGAAGAATGAACCTTATATCCGTACACACCAGCTTGACGAGCAATCTCCAGCGCATCGGGACCGAAAACATCGCAATAAACCGGGCTCTCGAAAGCGGCAACCGACCTGATGAGTTGATTCCACACCTCAGCCGAAAACGACTGAGCCTGGAAATGCTCAAACCTGGGATGTGAGCGAACCAGTAACTCCTCCGCCGAGTATATTTGAAATTTGACGGCATCTGCTCCGGCTTCCAGAGCGGAGTGAGCAATTTGAAGAGCCAGGTCCGGGTCTCCCTGGTGGGCATTGGCAATCTCAGCTATGATTTCAACCTTGAATGGGCTCAACTTCAGGGTCCAATTTCTTCCATTGATATGTTTCTTTGAAGGGACAGGTCCGGCATATTGGCACTTCTTCAAGCCGTCCGGAAACATGCTTCTTGCGTACTTCATTCACAATCGGGCCATCCCAAATTTCCCGGAGCGTCTGGGCCCGTTTAGGGGGTTCAACATAGCGCCTTGGCATCTTGATCTGAGCCAGTAACTCAAATCCCTTTGCCCCCGATTGCGCTTTTTTCATGACTTCGGTATAGGGCCGATCACCCTCAGAAAAAGCCCTTTCGTCCACGTAGCCGATCGGATACTCACTCCCCCAGTCATAGCAGCACATACTCACCCGCCCGTCGTAGGACACCATCATGCGTTGGTATATCTGCTCGCAGGCCAAGCGTCCGGTCGAAACAAACACCTCTCCCTGCATATTCTTCCAAGACGGAGTTTGTTCAGACAAATGATGCTGGGCAAGGAAAGCGGCAACCCTGCTTTGTGTTTCCTGATCGAATTCCCTCAGGTAGCCGCCTCGCTCTGTGTAAGGCTTTACAGACACATCATCTACACAGTCAGAAAACAATTCAAAGAATGCTTCTTGCTCTCCGAAGGTGTCTTCGGTGAGAATCATCTGGATCTTGGTCCGCGGAAAGACTGCCTTCAATTCCCGGCGCACTTTAGAGAAACGACGGATGTTGCCGTAAACGTGTTCGAAGTGATTAGCCTTAAAACGGCCCGGACGCATCCTCTCATAGGTCTCCTTGGTACCACCGTCAAAGGAATAGATCAGCAGGTCCAACCCGGCGTCAACTAGTCCCTGCGCCTTCTCCGCTGTTAGCGTCGCGGCATCGGTGTTGATAATTGTCTCCAGGATACCTTTCCTCTTGGCATAGTCCACTAAGTCGGGCAATTGAGGGTGGAGCAAGGGCTCTCCACGCCAGTTAAGCTTGATGGACGGCACCCCTAGCTCCGCACACTGATCAATCAGTTCCCGATACAGATCGGCACTCATCAGCTTATCGGGTGTGGCGACGACCTGGCGAAAGCAAAAGGGACAGGCCAAATCACAGACCGCAGCTGTTTCGATGTCCACACAAAGTGGCGGAAAGCCTGTCTCGCGAAAAAACTCCTGGTGCAACTGCCTATCGATTGCTTGTTTTGGATTGCCGCGCCAGCCCATCCGGTATTGACGAAATCTGTCTTGAAACTCCTTCAATAGCCTCCCTTCAGGGTCGCCATCTCCACTCTCCGCGGCATAACGGTATGCTTTATTCCGGCTCATGTTCTGGATCGCGTGATCCATTCTCCGAGCTTCCAGATTATAGGTTCCCTGGTTAACGTACTTTCTTTCCGCTTTCATCTTCATTGCTTCCTGGCAAAGGCGCACATTCTACCCGGCGGATCACCAATCTCTGATACGTTAAATTCCTTTCCGGGATTATCGGGTCCCAACTCCTCCATATTGAAGGGTGACTGAAAGATTTCTAGGATTGTGAAACCATATCTCGGAAGATAGGTTTCAAACCATTTCTCGGAAAAGCTATAGATATGGTCGAAACCGAGCACACGATCAAAATCAGCATCTTTCCTTGCCAGATCTACAGACGGCACCGACAAGGCCAACATACCGGCGGGCTTCAGATGAAGGTGCATGGCCCGCAAGATGGTGTCTATGTTCAGAATGTGTTCCAGCACGTGAAAACAGTGAATTGCGTCAAAATATTCAGGCTCATAGGCGGCCTCATCGTATATTCCGCACTTAACATTCTCCAGGGAAAGCACATCGTTGGCGTAGTGAATCATTGGTTCAGCCGGATCGATGCCATATGCTTCCATTCCCATTTTCCCCAACGCCAGACAAAAGCATCCCTCCGCACAACCAACATCCAGAATTCTGGCCGAAAGTGATAAGTTGGCTATTTTTAGAAATTGGGATGCAACAAGTTCCTTCCACCTCACATGGTAATCGTTGGGAGAATTGGCACGACCAAACAGCTTACCGCCAACTCTTCTATAATATCTTCGATAATGTTCATTGATGAACCTGGTTTCGTGAGGGTAATTGTGGAAAACTACATCACACTGTTGACACCTCAAATAATCCACATAAGAAATCGGTT
>JYMV01048229.1_pt1 | contig 12009 bp, 10 predicted proteins | sample 338911 | NCBI WGS metagenome assembly JYMV01 (sample SAMN03354496, study PRJNA234377) | hydrothermal vent metagenome | biome: Deep sea; feature: Hydrothermal plumes at the Eastern Lau Spreading Center, Western Pacific Ocean; material: Seawater | place: Tonga | collected 2009 | depth 2000 m m | reverse complement strand
GGGTGCGTCGAGATGTCAAACGGCGAATCGTCGGGGACGGCAAATGCTCGAGTGTAATAGTCGTATGCTTGTGCAAATTGTTTTTGTTGCAAAGCAAGTTGACCCAAGTACGTTAATGCAGGACCGTGCTGGGGTTCATCTGAAATAATTTCGAGCCACACTTGTTGTGCTTCCCCAAACCTATTAGATAAGTACAGTGCCCACCCATATTTCGAACGAGTCATCACATAGGTCGGATCGGATTGTAATCCTGCTTCTAAATGTGAAATTGCTTCTACCAAACTTTCAGGTGTGAGTCGATCGTTGAGCAATAAAATGTTTGAAAGAGCAAGCCTTGCGTCTTTATCTGTACCATCTATTTCGATTGCACGTCGCAACAATTTTTCTGCTGAATCAATATCTCCCGCGATAAAATCTGTCTGCGCCTGCGTCACAAGATGGGGTGAAAGAATGCAAAGTTTTTCAACATCCTGTAACCACGGATCATTCATTTGATATCCCATGTCAACAGCAGCGAAGGGTTCATGTGGCTCATTATTCAATTTCGACTTTGCAATACGAACAAGCGACTGGGCTGCAGGAATGCTTGTACTGTCTAAAATTTCTATGACTTCGCTCCACTTACCTTCACTTGCTGCAATTTGGGCAAGCCCAACAATTGCGTGATCAGTGCCAGCGATTAGAAATTTTTCCTTTGCACGATCGACTTCACCACGACCTACGTATAACTCGCCAAGCCTTGTTTGCAATGGTCCGTATGAGGCATCAAGTTGTTCAGCATCTTCAAAATATGAAAGCGCCGAAGCACTGTCGCCAACAGACACGTCCAAGAGTCCTAGAAAATATGGCCATCGTGGATTTGTTGGATCTTCTTCTCTTGCACGAGAGTAAAAAACTCGTGGGTTGAATCCATTAGCGTGTAAGATCATGCCCTTTTCACCAGCAGAACTTGCGCCACCTACTTTTGTTTGGACTGCCAGTGGAATGTGTGTCGTAGTTGTTTCTGTTTTGAATTCACCCTTATTTAACCAATGTGTAACACGCGTAATTCGATCAAAAGGTGGATACAACGCCATACCACCAACGACGATGTCCGGATAACCATTTCCATCTAGATCACCAACATCACACGTCACCAAATGTGTTGGACTTGTCGCTATAGTTCGAGGGACAAATTGCATATTTTCTTGTTGTTCCCACCAAACAACGCTTCGGGTGTCAGAACGATCCCAAAAAGCAAATTCTGCAACGGTCACAATGTCAAGATCACCATCGCCATCCATGTCTGCAATTGATGGACCATACGCACCGTCCATTTGTCCAATTCGATGGTATGTAAATTGTAATTCGCCCATGTTTTCCAACCACTGCACGCCGTGTGTCGGAAGCGGTCGGTAATCAACTGCGACAAACGCATCGCCATTTGTCCAAACGATATCGGTATCACCATCTTGGTCAAGATCAGCAACTGTCATTCCAGAACTTGAAAAGTCCGCGTCAGCAACATCGTGCAGAATTGTTTCTGTAAAATTCCCACTGCCATCATTTACAAATGCATAGACCGTTTCCCACTCTTGCGATAAAAGTGCAAGTACATCAAGGTCGCCATCATTGTCGATGTCAACGATCGGCGCGTGAATTGCGCCGCTACGGTCGATTAGCTGGTGGGGCGTAAAATTCCAATCACCCTCATTTTCAAACCACTGTACTTGACCTTGGGTGTATCCAAACTGCGCAACCGACAAATCCATATCACCATCACCATCTAGATCCCCCGCTTGTACATCGGTTACACGCTGAATTCCACTTGCAATCATGTGCTTCGTGAAATTTTCATTCCCGTCATTTTCGAGAATGATGACTTGCCCCATCTTCGCATCTGTTGGAAGAATGACACCCATTGCTGCAATAAGCAGATCAAGATCGCCGTCTTCATCAAAATCGACTTCTTCGACATGGACAGGACCATTTACAGCCGAAAGGATGGTGCTTTCTACAAATGAGCCTTCGCCTGATTGCCGAATCCAGTTCACTTGCTGTCCAAGGACATCGCACACGAGCACATCTTGCAGACCATCTTGATCCAGATCGACAATCCGTATATGTGCGATCGTTGGGTGCTCGTCTTTTGAAAAACCTTGACCAAGGGGCGAAGATGGAGTCAGTTGAATCGGAGCAGGCTCTATCAAAAGCGGTGACTTTTGTTCATCTTTTGAGCAACCTACGATTATATATATAAAAATTGCATAAAGAAAAAGACGCCACATGCCCCTATCGTACAAAAAACGGGCTTTTTACGTTTGGGTTTCATAGGAAAAAAGGCATGTTTTGAGGAAGTCACTCATTATCGAGTATAATCTCCGCCGTCTCGGTAGCCTAGTGCCTAGATCAGTGTTTTTTTCTAGGTGAATGTTCTACCCAGTGGGGTAGATAAAAAAGGTTAGAGTTATGAAACTGTATATTGGAAATTTAAGTTGGGAAACTACCACAGAAAATCTTACTGCTCATTTTGAGGAATTCGGTACTGTATCTGATGCAATCGTCATCACAGATCGTCAATCAGGTCGATCACGTGGTTTCGGATTCGTCACTATGGACGATGATGAAGAAGCAAAGAAAGCAATGGCTGAGTGTGATGGTACCGATCTTGACGGTCGTACAATCAAGTGCAGCGAAGCTGCACCACGCAAGCAAATCTAATTTGCTGAATATCTTTTGATATTTCAAGAAGAGCCCTAGTTTGACTAGGGCTCTTTTTAATTGGGTTTCCCATTGAAGTGATCACTCAATTTCGAGTACAATCTACACTGTCTCGGTAGCCTAGTGCCTAGATCAGTGTTTTTTTCTAGGTAATGTTCTGCCCAGTGGGGTGGATAAAAAAAGGTTAGGTTAGAGTTATGAAATTGTATATTGGTAATTTAAGTTGGGATACGGACACTGAAAAACTTAAGACTCATTTTGAGCCTTTTGGTGCTGTATCGGATGCTGTCGTCATCACAGATCGCGAATCTGGTCGCTCACGTGGATTCGGATTTGTCACAATGGACGACGACACTGAAGCAAAGAAAGCAATGGAAGAATGTGATGGGTCAGACCTTGATGATCGTACAATCAAGTGCAGCGAAGCTGCACCACGCAAGGAAAACTAATTTGGTGAATATCTTTTGATATTTCAAAAAGAGCCCTAGTCAAACTGGGGCTCTTTTTTTTATTTAACGATCAATAAACAAGCCAACACCTGAAGTGTCCCCCAAACCTGCAGATTCTGGATTTGGTTGCAAAATTTCTGTCGTGTTGTTTTTTCTCTCAAGCGAATATGAATCTTCATCGCCACCATCGTCGAGCAACAGACTGAACGACAAAGCGCCAGACGACTCATAGTGGTACGAGTTACTTCCAGATTCACCTTGCGCTGGGCTCCTTCCGGTATAAGAATCGATTCCATCCAAATCAATCAAGTAGGCAATACCCTGCATCGCCGCCGACCCCTGTGTCATTCCCTGCGCTGTATAAGAATCATTGCCCTCCTTATCAAGCAGAGCCCCCGCTGCAATATCCCAGGCGGATCCTTGATCTGCTGCAGTCATCCCCCAATACGTATCATCTCCTTCATCATCAATCAGTACACCGAACGCTTGGTGTACACCGAACCCTTGTGTGTACCGATTGCCAAGAAAGGTATCGTCTCCAGAAAAATCACGAAGAATTCCAAGCCCGTGAAAATATGCACCTCCCTGACTAAATTCACCCGCTTGGTATTTGTCGTCTCCCGTAACATCGCACAAAATACCTATACCGCCCGCTGCATACTTACGATATCCAAAACCCATGCCTTGGCTAAAAGAAGCATGCACACCTTCATCTCCATAGACAGATGGTTTGGGACCATTCGCTAGATAGAGTTCATCGCCTCGTTCATCAAAGACAAAACCAAAGCCTCTGGGTCCACCAACTCCTATTGTTAAAAACTCGCCAAGATATTCATCGTTCCCTTCCCCAAGATCCATCACAATGCCAACGCCATAGACACCTGCACCAATAGACCACTGTGTTCCTCTATATGAATCACTACCACCTCGATCAATAATCAAGCCCACCCCAAAACAACCTGCCCCAGTGGAAAAAGTGCCGCCGACTTCGCCATATTGATCATCCCCACCTCGATCATCGATGATCCAAGTGCCAAACAAACCAGCCGCGGGACCCTGCTTTTCTGTGCCTGTATATGTGTCGTTCCCGCCAAGGTCTACAACTTTGCGATTACCAACCACAATGTCGTTTGCATAATACGTATCGTCTCCGCCAAGATCGAAGACTTCCGCAATCAATGTCATGTCATACGTATTTGCGTCTTCACCGCCCACTACCCGCCAACCATCTGGTCCCATTTGCCCTGCAAGAATAGAACCTGTCACTCCGGGAGGAAACGCTTTGCCAAAGAATGATTGTTTTTCTTCTGTTGGAATATGAATAGAAGCAACAAGTGCATCAAAATCTACTTGTTTTGAGTAATTGATTACCTCTAAAGCAGAGGCGAGTTGCGCAGCTTCAATATAAAACGTTTCATTAGGAATTTCCAAAAATTCCATGACTTGATCAAGAGTTGGTCTATTTCTAAATTCTATTTTTGCTTTGCTTGAATTCGTACCTAACACCTGCATAGAAAGCTTTTGAATACTACTAGGCTCGCAGTGCAGTGCGAAGAGCCGATCTGTCAAATTTCCTGCGAGTTCAGGTAAATGAAAAGGAAATTTGAACGCACCGTAGACATGTGAAAGTTCATGATAATCAGGTTCGTGATCAGGCCTATCCGAAATGAATTGTTCCACCTTTTCTACCTCTTTCGAAAGTTCTTTAGGAATCAATGAACGAACGAGTGAAATTTGAGTTGGTTTCCATTCTTTTGTGATTGAACGTGGCGTGCCAATGGTTCCTGTTGGTATGTTCGGCGAAACCACAGAGACAACTGGATCATGGTCTGAAGCACTCTTTCCATCCCTGCGAGGACGTAAGATTTCAGCACTTTCAGTGATCCATTTGTCGTTGAGAAAAATGTAATCTATATGCGGACCATCTTCGTTTCCTATAAAACGGTGAAATGTACCAACACCCTCAGTAATTGAGACTGATGTGACATACCCAGACTGTAGAAATACATTGAATGGTTTACTCTCTGGTCTAAAGTTGAAGTCGCCCATGATTGCTACTGGAATTTTTCCTTCGCTTATTTCTTGTACTTTAGCAAAGATGAGTTTTGCGCTTTCTAGTCGCGCTTGTTTCCCTTGATGATCAAAGTGCGTACTCCACAACATCATAGATGGACTACTTGTTCCAACTCTGCGAATAGTAGTCCACGTTGCTGTGCGTTCAAGCGCAGCATCCCACCCTTTTGAAATTTCTTTTGGGGTTTCTGAAAGCCAAATTTGCCCCTGATCAAGTATTTCGAGCACAGAAGTATCAATGAGTAATCCACTAAACTCCCCTTCTGTATTTCCAGAACGATGTACTCCAATTTTTTTATATCTCGGGAGTTCTGAATTAATATATTCGAGTTGTCCAAGCAGCGCTTCTTGAATTGCAATTGCCGATGGGTTCGCATCACGGATCGTCTCAACAACATGTTCTTTTCGATATTCCCAACTGTTCTCGCCATCATTGGCATTGCCATAGCGAATGTTGAATGTCATGAGGGTGATTGGTTCTGCGAAGGAACATTGCACAACTACGATGAGGAGGATCAAAATAGATTTCATCATCCGTGCAGTGTACTACCACCCTGTTGGTCGACGAGGGTGAGTTTATTGGAGGGTGGGGACTTTATGCACCGAGGGTGAATTAATTTCGGGGTAATTTAATTTGGAAAGAAGTTCGTGGATATGCCAACTTCTCGGTCGAGGTCAGTCCACGCAACGAGGATGCCGCCGTTTACTTTCGCTAAGCGGGGGAAACCTGAAGATCGTAGGGGTGAGACCTGCGCGACAATTTGCTTATTTTCGATGGTTCCATCCCTATGTACATCAGCAAGTGTGACAGAGGCTGTATCACCATTTCTACTGCTAAGACATCCACTCGACCTAAAATTGAACTTGATACTTTTATAGGTTCTTCAGAAAACGTGACATACACAGCTGATTTATTGCTCGGAGAGGTATACCACGCAGCAACGAACGTGTCACCCAATACATCCATCGAGGGACCATTCACTGGACAGCCTTCAATGCTCCATTGATCTGCAAAGATATTCTTCGGCGTTCTTCCAATCGCAGTTACTGAAATGTCCCTGATTTCTGTATCGCTACGATCTCGGTAAATGACGACTGCTTCTCCTTCAACAACTACTGCATCAGTTTGACAACATTCACAGACTCGATCATCGAGCAATTCACTTTTTTGTACTTTGTCATCGATGATTGTTGTACGAAGTTGCATGTCTCCCCCGCCTTCCCCCATGTGTCCATCACCTGTCATTGATCGACCATCAAGCCAAAATGCACGAACACCATTGTCGCCTTCTGGAACAAGGGAAACAAAGCCGTGTTCGCCAAGCACGCGATCGTCGTTGAGGGTTCCCATGAGTGACCACGTTACACCGCTGTCATCACTTCTAGCAACTGCTATGTCATATGCGTAGGCACCCGGCCCAGATTGCTGGGGCCACGTCACAAAAAGTGTGCCGTCTTTTGCAACTCCCATCTCTGGAAAGTCCGCCCAGTTTGCAAAGAAGTTAGTCCCCTGTACCACTGTCAATGCATCGCCCCATACCTGGTGTTCAGCATCAAATTTTGAACATCTCAAGGCGATAATGTTTTTTTCTGTATCAACGGGTTCAATCCACGTCATCCACGCCCCACCCTTTGTTTCAACAAGGTTCGGAGCAAAGGCTCCCCCAGAAGTCGGCGAAGCAGAAATAATACATACGATGAGAGTTGTAATCATTTGCACATGATATCAAATTTACTTTTGAGTTCGTTGCCTTGTACGAAGCATAGACAAGTTCCACTTTGCGAGTGCTTCAGCGTCCTGCGGATTCACCGGTGCTACGTGTAGAACAAAGTTGGCAACCCCAGTTTTTCGTGCAAGATCGATAAGTTGTGACGGGACGAATGGGTTTCTAGGGTTTGATTCGCTGTTGTTGTAATTCCACGCTGATGCGATTATTGCTCCTGCTTCAAGATGAAACGGTTGTTTGAGAAATACTGTTTCCCCGTAGTGTGGGTCCCAATGGGAAATTGACAAGAGCGTTGTATCCCCCGATGTGATTTTCATCGATTCACATTCTGCCCCAGCGCGAGGTGTGATTCCAATGAGGTCGACTGCAACTGGTAATTCAATTGTTTCGCCAATTGTGTATTTATTGTCTTCTGGTTCGATGTAAATTCGCCGCACCATCGTGACTACTCCTTGGACTGCCCGCGAATCCTCCGTTGGATTAGTTTGTATCGAAACTGAACAAGAAAGTTTTTCTTGTTTTCCACGAGGACGAAAGTGTGTCTCTGCAATCAAATCAACATTTGCTGGAACATCCCAATGAAAACCTCGGGGTAGTTGAATGATTCCAGATCCGGGACCAATTTTGCCATGCGTCCCCGAGGGTACCCAGCCAATGTCACCCATCATTTCATATCCCGGCTCGTCGGGATCCCACCCATCAAATGTACGACCCCGTCCTTGGTGGTCAAATACAAAACCAACCATTTGTACTGCACGGGGTGCGGTTGTTTTGAATTCAAATGAGGTCACTTTCATTGGCTGAGTATTGTTAATTGGCAACACAAATGTTTGCTTATCTAGAATGCCTTTATGCCAACGCGTTTCGCTCTCGGCTGGAATGATCCATGGTGTTTCTAACTTCGTATGACCCGTTGCATGTGGCACTAGAAGACCGCCACCGCAAATTGCTAATCCCGATCCCTCACCCTCAGGTTTTCCCGCTTCAATCCATTGTTGAATTGTTGCGATTTCTTCTTTTGAAATATCACGTTTGTGCACAACAGGCAAACTCCTATCATCTACAATCCAAGGTGGCATCACACCAGAAGTTGTGAGTTCAACTATAGAAGAAGCACGCCCTGCGACATCGTCGTACGTTAATAAATGAAACGCTCCAGCACCTCCAGCATCATGGCAAGGCATACAGTTACTTAGAATAATTCCTTGAATATCCTGCTTCCACGTTGGAACGCGGGGTTCTTCTTGAACAAGTAACGTGACAAGGAATAGTTCAATCATTGCATTTGCTCAATAACACAGCCTGTTGGTTTGCGATATGTAGGATCAACTGCTGCATTCGCATACGCAGCATCAATCGCATCGCGAACATAATGTTGGGTTGCCTTATCACGACGATTTCCAGGCGAATCAAATATATTATTTATGAGCCCTTGATACACGACGATTGGTATCCCTTTTCGATCATATCGAATCACTACTGCTTCAGGAGTTACAGTAGCATTGAATTGCTTGACAAGTTCATGATCAGAATCAATAAGAACTTGCATCGACAATCCATACTCTTTTGCATGTTCAGAAGCGTCAATGTATTTTCTTCCCTTCCAGACGTGCACAAGAATGAGTTCGCCACCCTTCAGTTGAATGTCCCTATGAATCCGTTCGATTTCAGGAGCCATTGCGTTTGCAATTGGACAATCTGTACTGCTAAACACGATCACGCTAACTTCACCATACTTTCCGCTTAATGCTCGGTGCGTGTTATTAACAGCACAACCACTCAATAGAGCGGTTGAGATAAGTAAGGTAATGAGAAACGGTTTCATCCAAATTTATTTGCGAGATCGATTTCTTGGAGGTGCAAAACCAGCGTTACAAAATTCTACTGCGTATGTTTGGCATGCAGCATCCCAGTTTGTACAGCAGTATTCATAACCGGGAGTTGTGTGCACACAATTACAAACATTAGGTGGGATCATCAATTGTGCACATGCGTCACAACCCCCGCCTCCACCACCGTCAAAGTTAGACATTTCTGGTTCACCGTGATAGCAAGACATGATCCATGGAAATCCATTCGGATCTTCGCTGTAAGGGAGTGAGGTGTGGTAGTGATAGCCACGAATTGCATCACTATGTCCGTGACAATCATCAAGGGGATGTTGCATATCATTGTGAGCATCAACACCATCGGATTCCCAAGGACCAAAGATTGGATATCCATCAAAAGAATAACCAACGACACCGCTGTGGCCATCTGTCTCCATCGCGTCAAGTGCTGGTGACCATTGGTGGTAATGATATTCACCCATCATTTGTGGGTGACCGTTGTACGCATCAAAACAGATTGAACTTGGTGCATCAACACCACCAGCGTCATATGGGTTGTATAAAGGCACTCCATTGACGGCAACTGAAACCGGACCAAATTGATCAAAGTATTCAACAGCAGGAGTATCTGTTGGAGTTGCATGCATTGGAATGCGGTATGTTCTGTCTTGTGGTGTTGCGCTGTTTGGGTTGTAGCATCCCTCTGAACCATCGAATGGTCCAGTTGGGTGGCTTGGTATTCCATCGGTTTCAATAATAATAAAACCATTGGCATAATCAAAAGTAACAACAGTATTGTCAACAAACGGGTGGATCGATTCACAATCAACTTCCCATTCATTAATGACCATTAATAAATCACCAACAGAAACAATACCGTCACCATTGCAATCTGCATCTTCGTTTGATGTTCCCCATGCATCAATCACCGACAGTACATCGCTTACTCCCACAATTCCATCAGAGTTAATGTCAGAGACACACCCAATACCGTAGGGCATTGAAAAAACTGCTGAACTTATAAGCAGTGAAGTTAAAAGACTGATGTTGTGTGAAATAAACATGTCCTGTACCTTTCTAACCTCTTAAACGTAACATAAAAGGGTGATATTGCCAAATTAAAAGCTGTTTTTCTGTAACTTTCATGCGGTTTTTGTGGGGGTGTGAATCGCAATAGTGGCATAATCCCACCCAGAAGCAATTTTTGTGTCATCTCCATTTCAAGTCTTGGCGATGTATGTGCCATGTTTAATTCACGACATTTTGTTTGCCTCCTTTCTACGACACTGATTTCTTCGACAGCTTTTGCAAACGGACTTGGTCCCGCTGAAGGGTTCACGATTTTCACAATCGAAAGTTATCAAGCAAATAATGGGGATTGCACAGGCCGTGTTGCAGTTGGGGGACCCGCTACCTATAACAATTTCAGCGTTGGATCTGGCCTAACAAATTCTAATGGAACAAGAGATGATCTCATTGTCGCTGGTAACTTGACATGGAAAAATGGGCAGAACTTTAACGGAAATATTCAAGCGGCAGGTCCAACAAATTTGAATAAATGTTGGAACTCCAAATGGAACTGTAGGTAATAATGTAGTGATTGATTTTGAAGTAGCGGAAGTTGAACTCCAAGCATTATCTGACGAGTTGTTTTTAACGCTTTCGAATGGGAGCGTGTCTAAAAACTGTAGTCAACTAACCATGGTTGGAACTGATGACGAACTGAATGTATTTGAATTGACTCAGAGTGATGTGCATCCTCTCTCTGGATTGTCTATCTCTGTTCCAGAAGGGTCAACCGTGCTTGTCAATATTGATTCCCAAACCATGCAACTCAACAATTTTCAGCTAACACTCAGTGGATGTGATGCAACAAGCATTTTATGGAACTATCCAACCTCAACTTCTATTCAACTTAACAGCATCGGTTGGAAGGGAACAATCCTTGCACCAAAAGCAAGTGTCCACTTCAATAATGGTCAAATTGATGGTGCACTTGTATGTAAATTGATTCAGGGTAATGGTGAATCACACCACACACCATTTAGTGGAAAATTACCCACTGATGACGATGAAGATGAAAATCTACCAACTGCCGCTTTGATTTACGACTGACGCCTCGGTCAAGTTGACATGGGATTAGATTTTGATGATCGCCACGAATCGAATGAGTACAACAATACTGCTACCCAAATCAACCCAAATACAACTGCCTGATTTGTGCCAAAGTCTTCTTTGTACACAAGTATCGCAAGGATGAATTGTCCAGATGGCGCGATATATTGAAGGATCCCAATAGTAGAAAGTTTCAATCGAGTTGTTGCGCTAGCAAATAACAGAAGTGGAATGATCGTGACAAAACCGCCCAAAAGTAAACCGGTAGTGATGAATATGTCTCCACCGAGGATCTCCGCACTTTCGGTAGAAAACAACCACCACTGCAAAACAATACAAACTGGTAATGCGAATGTCATCTCAACTGCCAAACCTTCAAACGAACCAACGCCAAGTATTTTTCGCATCAATCCGTACATCGAAAATGTACATGCAAGGGTGACGGCAATCCACGGCAAGGAACCTTGCGAAATTGTGAGATAAACAACACCAATCAGTGCAATCAAAACTGCAACAATTTGCAACTTCCCAAGTCTTTCTCCTAAGAAAAAGAATCCAAGAGAGACTGTCACTAGCGGATTGATGTAATACCCAAGACTGCTATCAAGTAGACGATCTGTCACAACCGAAATCACGAATACAATCCAATTCACTGAGATAAAAAATGTTGAGGCAAGTAATAGAAAACAAGTTTTTTTATGACTCAGCGCTTTATAACAAGTCCCAAGTTTTTTCCTAAAAAATAAAATCAATAGGAGCAGTGGTAATCCAGACATAATTCGCCAGATGACGAGTTCAACAACTGGAACTTCTTTGAAAATCTTAAAATAGATTGGCGTCGCAAACGCCCACCACACGTAGGCACCGATAGCAAACAGTGCACCCGCCGAGGACTTCGAAATCTGACTCAAGCGATCAAGTACCAAAGTGGGAAGAGGAAAATCCAAATGACATCAACGATGTGCCAGTACAAACCACCACATTCAACGGGTGCGTAATACTGCCTGTTGAAATCACCACGTTGTAGCCGCCACATCAGCCACCCAATGACAACCATTCCAACGAGAACGTGGATACCGTGCAAACCTGTCATTAAAAAGTACAAACCAAAGAACA
>JYMV01021031.1_pt1 | contig 12009 bp, 11 predicted proteins | sample 338911 | NCBI WGS metagenome assembly JYMV01 (sample SAMN03354496, study PRJNA234377) | hydrothermal vent metagenome | biome: Deep sea; feature: Hydrothermal plumes at the Eastern Lau Spreading Center, Western Pacific Ocean; material: Seawater | place: Tonga | collected 2009 | depth 2000 m m | reverse complement strand
GAACCTGACGATGGGCAACTGGTGTCGTGGCAGGCCATGGCCGATACCGCGCTTGAGAACATTCAGAAAGACGGTGCGTTTTCAGCAGACACAGTGGCAGTGCCGGTGAATGGCAGTACCCGTTTTCAGTTAAACGCCGCGTTGGTAGAGGCTCATTGGGATACGCAAACCCGGGCGGTTGTGGTTGCCTCACCATCGAATCCGTGTGGTACATGTGTATCCTCCGATGAGATGACATCGATTCATCAAGTCGTGGTGGAGCGTGGTGGGGATATGATCGTCGACGAGATCTATCAGCAACTCGTCTATGACGCCAAACCACGGTCGATCTTGCAACACACAGATGATGTGTTTGTGGTGAACAGTTTTTCCAAATACTTTTGCATGACTGGGTGGCGGTTAGGCTGGGTGGTTGCACCTGAGGCCTATGTCAGGGATCTCGACAAGTTGGCCCAAAATCTGTTTCTCGCGGCATCGACTCCTGCCCAGTACGCTGCCCTCGCGGTGTTAGGAGACGAGGCACTGGTTGGGCTGGAACAACAGAGGGATCAGTTCAGGCAGCGGCGAGATTACTTGTTACCGGCATTGAGGGACCTCGGTTTTGATTTGCTGGTTGAGCCCGAAGGCGCGTTCTATCTCTATGCTGACTGCTCGAAGTTTACCGATGACAGCATGGCCTTCACGCTGGATCTTCTGCGCAACGCTGGCGTTGCGATTACACCTGGGATCGATTTCGGGTCTCACCGCGCGTCTGAGCATGTGCGTTTTGCCTATACCACCGACATTGATCGGCTCCGTCAGGGTGTGCAGAGGTTGTCACGCTATCTTGATGGACTCGGATGAAAACCCGGTTGCGGCGTAGTATGCTCCGAACATAACAACACCAAGAGAGGATATCCCTTTGGAACAATATCTATCGGCTGACACGGTGGCACTGTTGCAGGAACTGCTGACCATTTACGGCTTGAAAGTGATTGCTGCGCTAGCGGTGTTTGTTATCGGTAAGTGGGGCGCCAATCTGGTTCGCCGCATCATCGAACGAGGCATGACTCGAGGCAGAGTCGATGCGACGTTGGTGCAGTTTGCCGGCAATGTGACCTATATCGCACTGCTGGCCTTTGCCGTGGTTGCGGCAATGGGGCAACTCGGCATACAGACCACCTCATTCATTGCAATATTGGGTGCCGCTGGTTTGGCGATTGGTTTGGCGCTGCAGGGCTCGCTATCGAATTTTGCCGCTGGGTTTTTGATGATTCTATTTCGTCCGTTCAAGGCGGGTGATTGGATTGAAGCCGCAGGCGTTACCGGTAAGGTATCCAAGATCGAGATTTTCACGACGACCCTGTTAACCGGCGACAACAAGACCATTATTGTTCCCAACTCCAGCGTGACCGGGGGTAATATTATCAACTATTCGGCAGAGTCGACACGCCGCGTGGATATGACCATTCGTGTCAGTTATGACGATGATCTGAAGAAGGTTCGAGATACTATTAATCGTATTCTCGATGCCGACAACCGTGTCCTGAAAGACCCGGAACCGTTGGTTGTGGTGTCTGAACTCGCCGATTCCAGCGTTAATTTTACGGTCAGGGTTTGGGTCGACGCAGCGGACTACTCGGGGGTGTTGTTTGATACCACCGAAGCCGTCAAGCTGCGTTTCGACGCTGAGGGTATTTCATTTCCGTATCCGCAACAGGACGTTCACATCAGGAAAGGTTCGGCGCAAAGCCTCGGTTCTTGATCCTTGCTACAATGCTGAGCAGTTCAGAACCGCTTAAGGATTAAGAATGCGCATTGCGCCGCAACTCAGCCGGATTTGTCTTTTAGTAGGCCTGCTAGCCGTATTGCTTGGGTTGAATGGCTGTTCCAGCATGATCAAATCGGCGACGGGCTCGTTGGCAGACAGCCTGTCCCACGCGGTATTGAATCAGAATGACCCTGAAACCGTTCGTCAGGGCGCACCGACATTTTTGATATTACTGGATGGGCTTATCGATGCAGATCCCGACAATCAGTCGTTATTGGTTGCCGGAGCAAAGCTCTATGGTGCCTATGCCTCGGCATTCGTTACCGATGAAGCGCGTCGGGTGCGTCTGGCTGGCAAGAGCAAGGCCTTTGCCAGCCGCGCCTTGTGCGCCTCGCATCCCGCTATTTGTGGCGATATCGATGGGCCGTACGAGGACTATATTGTCCATCTAAAGTCCTTTCCGAAAAAAGACGTTAAATTGTTATACGAATTCTCAGCGGCATGGGCTGGCTGGATTCAGGCTAACAGTAATGATTGGAATGCGATCATCGATCTGCCCAAGGTTGAGGCGGGGATGCTCAAGGTGGTGGAACTGAATGAGACCTATGACGCCGGCAGCGCCTATGTCTACCTTGGCGTGATGGCGACGCAGCTACCCCCCGCATTTGGTGGTAAGCCGGAAGTTGGGCGCAAGTATTTTGAACGTGCCAACGAGCTTGCGGGTGGCAAAAACTTGATGACCAAGGTGCTGTTTGCAAAAAACTACGCGCGCTTGGTGTTTGATCGCGATCTTCATGATCAGTTGTTGAATGAGGTGCTTGAGGCCGACCCGGTGGCGACTGATCTGACCCTGATCAACTCGTTGGCGAAGCAACAGGCGCAGATACTGCTGGATGGAAGTGATGACTATTTTTAAAGGATGCAGTCAATGATGCACCCACGTTGGACGTTGGCCACGCTGAGCCTGTTTGTACTGCTGATGTTTGGTGTGGGGTCCATTGCGCAGGCCAAGACGCTTAAAATTGCGACCGTTGCACCGGATGGTACAACCTGGATGAAGCAATTGCGTGCCGGAGCGGCCGAGATCCGTGAACGAACCAATGGGCGTGTACGGATTAAATATTACCCGGGCGGGGTGATGGGTGACACGGCGACTGTGTTGAAGAAGATGCGTATTGGCCAGCTTCATGGTGGCGCATTTACCGGTGCCGATCTTGCGAGGTTTTATCCCGATGCGCAGCTATATAGTCTGCCATTGCTGTTTAGAAGCAGCGACGAAGTCGACTACGTGCGCGAACGGATTGACCCGCTGTTGATTAACGGGCTGCGCGACAAGGGTATGGTCGCGTTGGGTATTAGCAATGGGGGTTTTGCCTACTTTATGGCAACCGCACCCCTGCGCTCGATTAGCGATTTGAAGGGCCGCAAGGTTTGGGCGCCAGAAGGCGATCGTCTGACCCAGTCGATTTTTGCCGCGGCCGGGATCTCTGCCGTACCGTTGTCGGTAGCGGATGTATACACAGGCCTGCAAACCGGTCTTATTGACACGATTGCCGGGATTCCAACCGGTGTGATCGCGTTTCAGTGGCATACCAGTATCAGTCATCTAACTCATGTTCCTTTAATGTTTCTAAGCGGGATGTTGGCTGTCGATGCCAAGGTATTCTCGCGGATATCGGATGCCGATCAAGCGATTACTCGCGCGGTGATGGCGCGTATTTTTCGCGATCTCGATGAGGCCAATCGTAAAGACAACCTTGCCGCACTTGAGGCGTTGAACCTGACGATGGGCAACTGGTGTCGTGGCAGGCCATGGCCGATACCGCGCTTGAGAACATTCAGAAAGACGGTGCGTTTTCAGCAGACATTCTGGAAAAGATGATGGCGCACTTGTACAACTACCGTTCCCAGACGGTTTCGAATGCGCAGCAGCCGTAGACTGATTCAACGTCTGCATCGCGTCGAAGACGGGATGCTGGCGACCTTGCTCTTCTTGATGGTGACATTGGCGTTTAGCCAGATCGTCCTGCGTAATCTATTCGATAGTGGTTTTATTTGGGGTGAGCCAGTCCTGCGAGTGCTGGTGATGTGGTTGGGTCTCGGTGGCGCGCTGGTTGCTACCCGCGAGAACAATCATATTTCGGTTGATGCGGTATTGCGATTACTCGGCCCGTCAACGCGCTTGCTGGCACAGACCCTTACCCAGTTTCTGACCGCAGGGGTGTGTGCAGTGCTGGCGTATCACGGAACTCGTATGGTGATGATGGACTACGAGTACGGTGGAACCTTGGTTCCGCTGGTGCCGACTTGGGTAGCCGAGCTTATTATTCCACTGGCGTTTGGCATTATGGCGCTGCGATTTTTGGCTCATAGCAGCGTATCGCTGCGCCACGCACTGCACCCGACAGAGGCCGAGCAATAATGTTCATCATGCTTGTCCTGTTGGTTCTGGTGTTGCTGGGAATGCCGTTGTTCGCGGTGATTGCCGCCAGCGCGCTGTTCGGTTTCTACAGCGAAGAGATTGATCTCGCCGTGGTGCCGATCGAGTTTTACCGACTTGCCTCGATACCGGTGTTGTTGGCGATCCCCTTGTTTACCTTTGCCGGTTATCTGATGGGTGAGAGCGGGGCGGCTACACGGCTGGTGCGCCTCACCAACGCGGTGCTTGGATGGTTTCCCGGTGGATTGGCGGTGGTCGCGATTATTGCCTGCGCGTTGTTTACGGCGTTCACTGGTGCTTCTGGTGTCACCATCGTCGCGTTGGGAGCGTTGTTGTATCCCGCTCTCAAGCAGTCTGGATACCCCGACTCTTTTTCGTTGGGACTGGTTACCACGTCGGGCAGTTTGGGTATTTTATTCGCGCCATCGGTGCCGTTGATCTTGTACGCCGTGGTGGCTCAGCAGATGGCTCTGGACACCCCGTTATCGATCGAGGATCTGTTCCTCGCGGGATTATTGCCCGGGCTACTGATGCTGCTGGTGTTGGCGGCTTGGGCGATGTGGGTCCGGCGCCAATCGGGAGTCGAGTCGGCCAGCTCGACAGACGCAGCCTTTTCGATGAAGGAGGCCCGAGCGGCCTGTCGTGAGGCGATTTGGGAAATCCCGTTCCCGTTCCTGCTTCTTGGCGCGATCTACAGTGGCTACCTAGTGGTGTCTGAGGCGGCGGCCATCACTGTGGTGTACGTGTTCATCGTCGAGGTGCTGATCTATCGAGAGATCCCGATCGCCGAGTTACCGCGCATCGTGCGAGAATCCATGACCCTGGTCGGTGGTATTCTGGTCATTATCGGGGTGTCGCTCGCGTCGACCAATTACCTGATTGATACCGAAGTGCCTACCCGGTTATTCGAAGCCATTCGAGAGGTTGTCGACAGCAAATGGACCTTCCTGATCCTGCTCAACGTCTTCTTGCTGATTGTCGGCATGATGCTGGATATCTTCTCGGCTCTGGTGGTGCTGGTGCCGTTGTTATTGCCGGTCGCGTTGAGCTACGGGATCCATCCGGCCCACCTCGGGATCATTTTTCTGGCGAATATGCAGATCGGCTATTTCACCCCTCCGGTCGGATTGAACCTGTTCATTGCCAGCTATCGGTTTAAGCAGCCCATCCTGACCTTGTACCGGGCGAGTTTACCGTTCTTTTTCCTACTGATGGCAACGGTGCTGATCATTACCTACGTTCCCGAGTTGAGCCTCTGGGCGATCGATCATTAGAACTCCATAATGTACTTCAGCAGTGAGAAAATCGCCTTTTTTCAATAGGCTGCGAATCAAATTTTACGCCGCTAAAATTATTTTCCAAACACCCTTGTATCTGTCGTTTGGTGGGCTATAACTAGGTCACCCGGAGCGACTTAAACCGCGAAAATTTCGCGAATAAAAATGTCGATTCGGTCACATAATATTGGCTAAAGGGTTCGACCAGAATGCCGATAGCATCCTTGTCGTAAGGAGTAGAGGTATGGACATGATAATTAGAATAAAGCGTTTAGCTCTCTGCCATCGATACCTGATCTCCGAGGTGGCACCGCCTCGAGCTTGAACCGGCGCGGTGGGCCTCCATCGCATCTACCCAACCGCTACACAAACTATTGATTTGGATCCTCGTATCCTGATCGGCAGGCATTCGTGTGTTTGATACCTCGACCACGCGGAGCAAAAATTTTCGTATTGACGCACCACCACCACAACAGGAGCAATTGCCCAATGAGTACAAGTAACAAGATCGAGATCGTATTTCACGTTGATGAGAATCTCGAAGAGAAGCAAATTGAGATGTTAGAAGCCTTGTTACAGGGCCATGACGGTATTTGGGAGGCCCAGATTACAACCGGCAAGTCGCATCTTATGCGCGTGGCCTATAATCCAGCCTTGGTAAACTCAGCGGATGTTTTGGGTTATGTTCGCGGAGAAAATCTGCATGTAGAACGAATCGGCTGACGCGTAGTCTCTCCTGACTTTTGCACCGTTCGCGCGGTGCAGTCGCAAGCCGGGGTGATGGTTTCTGACCTTGAGTCAGAGATCATTGCCCTTTTTTTATGTGAATAGTTCATGGTTCTGTCACCTGCCCGCTCGTATAGTCGCTGCAACACTTTCGTTGATCCAGAAATAACAGGAGTAGGGTGTGAGAAAAAGCATTGTGGATGTGTTGATTGTTGACGACTATGAGTTGACTCGCAGCGGCATGGTCAGTCTGCTCGCGACAACGCCCGGGATCGCCGTCGTCGGTGCGGTTAGTTGTTCCGAACAGGCCGGACGTTTTTGTCGGGATGCGCCCCCCGACGTGATTTTGATGGACGCTAATATTGCAGGGATGGGCGCGTTAGAGGCGACCCGTAATTTTAGTGATCGATTTACCGACGTGCCGCTGATTATTCTCGGCGTCTACGACCATCAGCCGTATCCGGGTTTGGTGCTGGAGGCGGGAGCCCGTGGTTATGCGCTGAAGAATGGCTCGCTCGCGCAGCTGCTGGACGCGATCCAGAGTGTTGCCAAAGGGCAGCGTTACGTAGCGCCGCTGGTTGCGCAGAACATGATTTTTGGCGCGGCCACCGATAGTACCGCCTCATTGTTGGAGCGAATCAGTCCGCGCGAGATGCAGATACTGTTAATGGTGGCGCAGGGCGAGGCCAACGGTCAAATCGCCGCGCGTTTGAACCTGAGCCCAAAAACGGTGAGCACCTACCGCTACCGGTTGTATGACAAACTGGAGGTGCGCAATGATGTCGAACTCACGCGGCTGGCATTGAGGTACAATCTGTTGCCAGAGGAAGCCTGATTTCCCGGAAGCAAATGACTCCAACATCTCCGAGTTTTGATCCCGATTGCACGCGTTGCCCGCGGCTGGCTAGCTTTCTGGCCGACACAGCGATCAAGTACCCCGATTATCATTGTCGCCCCGTGGCGCCCTTTGGGGATGCGGAGGCAAGATTATTAATAGTCGGGCTGGCCCCTGGCCTGCATGGGGCAAATGCGACCGGGCGTCCGTTTACCGGCGACTTTGCTGGCATCCTGCTATACCAGACGCTGCACCGGTTTGGTTATGCGACTCAGCCCGATGCGACCGCACTGGACGATGGGTTGGAGCTGCACGGATGTCGAATCACCAATGCGGTGAAGTGTCTGCCGCCAGCGAACAAGCCCATCGGCGATGAAGTCAGCACCTGTAATCAGTATCTGCAAGTTGAGTTGAATCAGATTAAGCCCGGCGGCATCATTCTGGTGCTCGGCGGCCTCGCCCACAATGCGACACTCAAATCTCTCGGGATCAAACAAAAGACCTTTCGCTTCGGTCACAATCAGTTGCATGCGCTTGACGACGGGCGCTACTTGCTGGATTCCTATCACTGTAGTCGTTACAACACACAGACGCGGCGCCTGACCGAGGCGATGTTTCATGATGTGTTCGATACGGTGGCCAGCGTTCTGGAAACAGGTTGATGGCCGATGCGGTGGATATTCCCCCTGAGTTTGATTCCAGGGTGTTTCTGAAGACGCTGACGTCTCGACCGGGTGTTTACCGGATTTTTGGCGAGAAAGACGATCTTCTGTATGTCGGCAAGGCGCGGAATCTAAAAAAACGCGTGTCGAGCTATTTTGGGCGCAAACCCACCAACACTCGAACCGCGCGCATGGTGGCACAGATCAGACGGGTCGATGTCACCGTCACCCACACCGAGAGCGAGGCGTTGATCCTCGAGAATCAGCTGATCAAGGGCCATAGCCCGCGCTACAACGTGCTACTGCGGGACGGCAAAAGTTATCCCTATCTGTACTTGTCCACTGAGCATACCTTTCCGCGTCTGAGCATGTATCGCGGTGCGCTCAACGGCAAGGGCCGTTACTTCGGCCCGTTTCCGAGCGCCGGTGCGGTGCGCGAGAGTCTGTCGCTATTGCAGAAAATCTTTGGCGTTCGACCGTGCGAAGATACCTTTTTTCGTAATCGGTCGCGGCCGTGTCTGCAATATCAGATTCACCGCTGCGCGGGCCCCTGTGCCGGCGGGATGAGTGAAGAGGATTATCAACAACGCGTGACGCTCACCGAACTGTTTCTGGAGGGGAAAAATGGCGAAGTCATCGAATCATTGGTCGAGCAGATGGAAACATCATCGACCCGTCTCAACTATGAGAAGGCGGCAGAAATTCGCGACCAGATCGGGGCATTGAAACGGGTGCAAGAGACTCAGCACGTCATTGGCGAAAAAGGTGATATCGACATTGTTGCCGCCGTGGTTAAATCGGGTGCGTCCTGCGTATCGGTCGGTTTTGTTCGGCACGGGCGCAGCCTTGGAAGTAAATGTTATTTTCCTCGTACGCCATCGGACATGACGGAATCCAGCGTGCTGAATGCATTCTTGCCCCAGTTTTATTTGGGTAAAAATGTGCCACGTGAGGTTATTCTGAGCCACACGATTGAAGATGAAGCCTGGCTAGCCCAGACCTTAACCGAGCAGGAGAGTCACAAGGTCAGGGTCACGGCCGCGGTCAGAGGTGAGCGCCGTCATTGGCTGGAGATGGCGAGTACCAATGCACAGCAGGGCCTTGTCGGTCTTCTCGGCAGCCGCGCAGGGATGCGCAAACGGCTGATCGCCTTGCAGGAGCTGCTCGAAAGTGACGAGTTGCCCAGTCGGATGGAATGTTTCGACATCAGCCACAGTTCCGGCGAGGCGACCGTCGCGTCCTGTGTTGTGTTCAATCAGGAAGGGCCGTTGAAATCGGACTATCGCCGCTTTAACATCAAGGGCATCACCCCCGGCGACGATTATGCCGCGATGCGACAAGCCCTGTCGCGTCGATATACCCGCATCCAGAAGGGTGAGGGCGCGCTTCCCGATGTGCTGTTCATCGATGGCGGCAAGGGCCAGACTGGGATTGCTGGCAAGGTGCTGGCGGAGTTACAGATCGATTCCGTTACCATTGTCGGTGTCGCCAAAGGTCGCGACCGAAAACCCGGATGCGAAGAGTTGTTTGTCGCTGATTCCAAACTCCCGGTTCTATTGCCCGCGGATTCACCCGCGCTTCACCTGATACAACAAATCAGGGACGAGGCGCACCGGTTTGCAATTACTGGGCACCGACAACGTCGCGCCAACAAGCGTAATACGTCAACACTGGAGGATATCCCTGGACTAGGGCAGAAGCGGCGACAGACCCTGTTGAAACATTTTGGTGGTCTACAGGAGGTGGTTCGCGCAGGGGTTGACGATTTGACTCGAGTGCCGGGAATCAGCCGCAATCTTGCGCAGAAGATATACGACCGCTACCACGCGCAAGGTGATTCCTGATGGGTGCGCAGGACGGTGCGATATTTTAATTTCCGCCACGCCCAGAATGGGCTAGAGTGCCCCTTATGTTATTGAACCTGCCCAATTGTTTGACCCTGCTGCGCATCGCATTGATCCCAGTATTCGTAGCGGTATTTTACTCGGGCCAAGTCTGGGCGAACGAGATGGCCGCATTGGTGTTTGCACTGGCTGCGATCACCGATTGGCTCGACGGATATTTCGCCCGTCGCCTGGATCAAACATCCGCCTTTGGCGCCTTTCTCGATCCAGTCGCGGACAAGTTGATGGTTGCCGTGGCCCTGATTTTATTGGTTGAGGCCAACCCGTGGCCGGGTTTGGCGATTCCCGCCGCCATTATTATTGGTCGCGAGATCACCGTTTCGGCGTTACGCGAATGGATGGCAGAGATGGGCGAGCGCGGGACCGTCAAAGTCTCGATGATTGGCAAGTTCAAAACCTCGGCCCAGATGATCGCGATCCTGTTTTTGCTATACCGCGACCCCCTGTTGGGCCTGTCGGTAGAGACTATCGGTTATGTGGCGCTGTATGTATCCGCCTGGCTCACCGTTTGGTCAATGTTTGTCTATCTCCGCGCCGCTTGGCCGAGTTTGGTTGGGGGCGAAAAGTAGCACGACAATTCAACAACTTGCGGCATTCTTCTTGACAGCTGACCCAATTCCTACCAAAATAGCGAACTGTTATCGCGGGAATAGCTCAGCTGGTAGAGCACAACCTTGCCAAGGTTGGGGTCGCGAGTTCGAATCTCGTTTCCCGCTCCAAATTTATGTAGGTAGTTGATTAGCCTCATCAAGTGTATACCGCCACGGTGATTGGTCCCTGTAATTAGGGTTTTGATCATTGTGTACACTGGGAGCGCAATTATGCCCACCATCGATACCACCATTGAGGCATTTCTGGCCTCAAAAAACTTCGACCCGGCGACCGTCACACGGCTCGCGTTCTGGTCAACTCAATTTGCCAATAGGGAACTCACTGATATTACCGACGAGGACGTGGACAACGCCTTGGTTATCCTCAGCACTCGCGGCAAGCTGACATTATCTTTGAACACCTGAACCCTTGGGCGCGGATTAGAAAATTCACGGTCAGCGGAGTATATTTGTCGCATAAACAGCGAAGAATTGTCGGAACGGTGATTTGTCGATAGCCCGTTTCTGGCGTTGTTGGGTGTGGCGATTTTCAGTAAGGATACAAGGACAGGTAGGGCGACAATGCGAGGCGGCGATGATGGATCACGCGAAGGTTAAGGCAACAAGAATCGCATGGGCGGTTGCAGGGCAACTGCTAACGGCCAACAGGAGAATTTGATAGTGAATACGAACACTGAAGGATTTTTGAGAACTCGTCTGGCAGCGGGTATTGCGCTGGCGTTGGTTGGTACTGGTGTAGCTAATGCCGATATTCTTACGTTTAAGATTGATGCCACTGGCGGTCCATTGAACGGCAAAGGCCTCTTTACCATTCTCACTGCCACCACCTTTAACGAATCTAATGGTGTCACAACTGCTGGTGGTATCCCACTCGCAAATAGCAGCTATCCCTATTATGGCGATGCGACGTGGGGAAGTGGAAAACGCACCCAGTTCTCGGGCAGTCTGACTTACACCCACACCACAGGCATGGGCACGATGGTCGTCGATCCGTTTGACTTCTTCTCGGGTGGCCCGGCGGTTGCCAGTGAGATCACTGTTGAACATCTCGGTGATCTCGCTGGTGTAGACAACGATAATCTGATCCTGGTCAACATGGGGTTTGCGTGGAATGGCACCATTGGAATTCCAGTGAGTCTGCTCTGGGACGCAACCGGATTTTTGACCCAGATTGGGTCTGGCTTGAACGAGACCGACACCGTAGACGGCACCAGCGGTGTCTTACCTGCCAGCGATAGCATAAATAAAGGCAAGTTCCCGCTCGGTCCTGTCCCGTTGGCAACGACAAGCTACGATACGACCACAATCACATCGAGTGGTTGTGTCGCTGCTGATCCTGCAGCGGACCCTAATGTACCAGCTAGTGGAAGCTGCTTAGGCTTGAATCCAAGTGCTTCTGGTTGGGATGGGGTGTCTGATGATGGTATCGGGGGTAGTCCGATGGTTGATGGCCCTTTTGGCGGATTTAACGCTAACTTTGATGTGACCGAGCTGATCCTGATGACGATCACACCCGAGGCGATTGACGATACGATCGCGGCTGTTGATCCGATTGTGGTGACGCCGATTGACGTGGCCGCGAATGACGACGGTACTTTATCTGCGTTGGATCTCACTACGGTAACGATTACAACGCCATTGACGGGTAATACGTTGAAGGACGGCGGTGGACTCACTCAGGGTGACCTAACCGTCGATCCCGTTAACGGTGTTATTACGTTTACACCAGCCGGCGGGTTCACGACTGGCTTTATCGAGTTCGAGTACACCATTGATAATATGTTGGGCCGCACCGCTGCGCCGG
>JYMV01048392.1_pt1 | contig 12012 bp, 12 predicted proteins | sample 338911 | NCBI WGS metagenome assembly JYMV01 (sample SAMN03354496, study PRJNA234377) | hydrothermal vent metagenome | biome: Deep sea; feature: Hydrothermal plumes at the Eastern Lau Spreading Center, Western Pacific Ocean; material: Seawater | place: Tonga | collected 2009 | depth 2000 m m | reverse complement strand
TCTGCATGGGTTTTGTACCCAAGTAGCTTTGCCCTCTCTATACGCAGGGCTGACATTTCAATTGCGATATTTTTGTTATCTCGTTCGTTGTTGTTGTCACCGCGTTTAATATAGGAATTATAGAGTTCTTCCCTGAGGTCTCTTTCGGTGGAGTAGGTTAAAAATGGATACATGCTTGCCCGTGTAGGTTTGAATAGCCATTTTCCAGAATGGTCTTCTGATTCTGCTAATGCCGATGCTTGATCAACAACATCTTTTGGTAATCCGTGAAGCTGGTCTTTATCATCAATAACTAAAATAAAACCTTCGTTTGTTTCTTTCAGTAAGTTTTGGTCAAACTGGACTGAGAGTGAGGACAGTTTTTGGTTGATCTCAGTCAATCTTTCCATGGAATTTTCATCCAGCTGTACTCCAGCTCTGACAAAGTATTTATGCGTTTCTTCAATTAACCTTGTTTGTTCTGGATTGAGGCTTAAACTTTTCCTTTTTTCATAAACGCTTTTCACCCTATGAAACAAGTCTTTGTTAAGCAAAATACTGTCCCTGTGAGCCGAAAGTTTAGGGCTCATTTCTTGTACCAGACTATCCATCTGGTCGTTCGTATTTGATGAAAGCAGATTAAAAAAGACGTCTGCAACTTTGTCCAGAGTCTCCCCGGTTCTCTCTAAGGCAACAATGGTATTTTCAAATGTGGCTGCTTCTGTATTTGCAGTAATGTCATTGATTTCATCTAAATTTTCTTTCATGCCTTGTTCGAATCCAGGCTTGTAATGCTCCATTTTTATCTCTTCAAAAGGGGGTATTTGGAAGGGAGTCTCATAGTCTGTAAAGAAAGGATTCATGGAGTGTGCTGTGTTTGAGGTACTGGTAAATAAGGCCATAATCAATAAGAACATAGTTAGTTTTTTCATTTTTATAACTGGATTAATTATTTGGACTCATTACTCTAGGAGGATTTAAAGCATATGTCTATAAAAATGATCACTCAATTTGGGGAGATTATTTATGATTGCAAGCGAAAATACAATTGAGCAGGTATAATTTAATTGGTTTTATGTGGCAAGGTGGCAGAGTGGTTATGCAGCGGCCTGCAAAGCCGTGTACGTCGGTTCAATTCCGATCCTTGCCTCCATTTTGAGCCCGGGTGGCGGAATTGGTAGACGCTACGGACTTAAAATCCGTTGAGATTTTTCTCGTGCCGGTTCGAGTCCGGCCCTGGGCACCAAAATTAAATTAATGAGCATTATTGATCTCCTCTTTTCTTTTTTCTACAAATGCTATTAAAGCTTCATTAACAGACGGGTCTAATTTTGGTTGTTTGTATTCTTTCAACAACGTTTTCCATGCTTTGTTGGCCCGCTCAATTGTTGTTACCGACCCATTTTTTTCCCAATTATCGAAATTATTCCAGTCGGAGATCATGGGGGTATAAAATTCAGTTGCATAACTACTCATAGTTTGATCGGTAGCAAAAAAATGCCCGCCCGGCCCGACACTCTTAATCGTCTCTACCCCTAGATTCTCTGGATTTACCACAATAGGTTTCAAAGATTCTGAAATTATTTGCAACATTTCTGCATCGATGATCAGTTTTTCAAAAGAAGCTGTTAGTCCACTTTCAAGCCATCCTGCCGCATGATTAACCAAGTTTGCATGGCTCATAACAGTTGCCCACAATGACATTGAGCTTTCGTAAACAGCCTGAGCATCAACCGAATTCGAGGCATTGGTGTTGCTGCTTCGATAGGGAAAACCATAGAATCTAGCAAGTTGGCCGCTCGCAATGGTAGATCTAATATATTCAGGAGTGCCAAAGGCGGGAGATCCAGTTCTCATGTCAACATTTGAAGAGAAAGAACCATACATTATGGGTGCACCAGGACGAACTAACTGGGTTAGAGTCACTAATGCTAAAACTTCAGCATTTTGCTGCACCAATGTTCCAGCTTGTTTAATCGGCAAGTCACTTGTGCAGACCTTGCAAGTTCTATGGTTGCTTCTGACATTGGGATGTCAAGTTGCAGAGGAGAATTTGTGTTAATAATGCCCATAACTGATGGGTTGACTGCCAGTTCCTCTCTTGTGCATTCAAGAGCGATACAGTGCATATCAATGCAATCTCTAGTTCTATCTTTACCTAGAGGATATGACTGACAGTTTTTGTCTAATAATTGAAATTGAGCTAAGTAAAGATCGAGATATCGTGTTTCCGGAGGCAATTCAATAGTTTCAAATGACATCCCACCTTCTTGATGAATAATGTTAAGGCTTTGAATGATCTTCATGTAGTTCTGCAGGTCCTCAAAACTTCCTCTCCGTCTTCCTCCATCAAGGTCACTGCAATAAGCTGGGCCACCAACTGCACTAAAGATGAGATGGTTTCCTCCAAGTTTTAAGTCTCGTTTTGGATTTCTTGCCCGTAAGATAAATTCTTCCGGTGGTGTCGAAATTTTGCTTAATACCAAATCCCGATCAAAATAGACCATTTGTGACGATTCATTTACATTTAAGCCAGCATTTTTAAAGATATTTCTCGCATCTTGATGTAAGACTTTCATACCAACGCTTTCTAGAACGTCGAGTGATGCATGATGAATGGATTCAATCTCGTCTTCGCTAATTATTTTCAAAGGCGAAAACCTTGTCACTACCTCCTGCCAAGGCAGTTGAGTAATCGAATCCTTCTTTGGTTTCTTCCTTTTATTTCTTCGTCTCATAGAGTTTTATAGCATTCGAATTCCACTGAGTATTTAAAAAAGGATAAATTGATCAGTTTTCAAAACTGTAACCAATCCCGTACATAGATCGGATATACTCGGATTCAGGATTAACAGCCTTGAGTTTTTGACGTAAGTTTTTGATGTGGGTGTCAACTGTGCGGTCAAGAACAATTCTGCCATCATCAAAAACATTATTTAGAATTTGGTCTCTGTTATAAATCCGATTTGGATATTCTATGAACATTGATAGCAGTCTAAATTCAACAGGGGTCAAGTCCAATTTCTGCCCCGCAAGAGTTATAGAATATTGATCTGAGTTAACTTCAAAGCCTACTGATTTAGAATTCTTAATGTAATCAGGGTCGCTTCTTCTCAACACTGCTCTGACTCTTGCAATCACTTCTTTTGGGCTGAAAGGTTTACAGATGTAATCGTCTGCTCCCAATTCCAATCCAATAAGTCGATCAATTTCGTCAACCATAGCAGTGATCATAATGATGGGTAGACTGGAGAAAGTTCTTATTTCTTGGCAAATGTCTTTGCCATTCATTTCAGGCAGCATCAGATCCAACAGAATCAAGTTGGGATGGTTCTTCTTAACCCAGGGAAGAACTTTTGAGCCGGTTTCAATGTGTTTCGTGTGAAAGCCATCTTTTTGCAAATACTCAATCAGAATATTTGCCAACTTCACTTCATCTTCAACAACAAGAATCGTTTTGTTCATCATTGATTTTTGTTCAGTTTGACCTCTATCAATAAACCACCTAAGTTGGATGCTCGGGCAGAAATTGAACCCGAATGTGCCTCCACAATGGCTGCACAAATAGACAATCCTATACCTGCACCGCCTTTTTCTCGAGACCGAGATAATTCTTCGCGGTAGAAACGATCAAAGATCTTATCAATCGATTTGGGATCAATACCGGGAGCGGAATCGGAAACAATGATAACGACATGATCCTTTTCATTGCTTGTGCTGATTGCAAGAGTTCCAGGGGAGTCGGTATAGCGTAGGGAATTTTCAAGTAAATTGGTAAATAATTGGCTCAGTCTTTGGCGATCGCCAACGATTGAAATGGATTCTCCAATATCAGTTGTTAATTCTATACCGGATTGCTGAAATCTTTCTTTGTATCCATCGAGTGTTTCTTTAAGAACATCTTTTAAATCCAAGTCTATCATTTGATATTTCATTGCCCCAATGTCTGAAAGAGCTAGCTCATAAAGATCATCAACCAAAGAATTAAGTCTAGTTACTTCGTTTGATAGGGATTTTAAAGTCTCCTTATCAAAGTTTCGAATTCCATCTTGAATTGCTTCGATCTCACTTTTTAAAATTGCTAAAGGAGTTCTAAGTTCATGAGATATATCTGCTATCCATTGTTTTTGACTCGCTGAGTTTTTGTCCAGGGTTTTAGCCAGGATATTAAAGTGTCTTGAAAGTTTACCTATCTCGTCTTTGTTTTTAATATCGACCCTGGTTTTAAATTCCCCGCCAATTAGCTCCTTGGTCGCCGTGGCAAGTTTTCTTATAGGGCCGGTAAAATTGAGGGTAAAAATTAGAGATATGATTGCGGCAACAAACAAAGCAACGAGGGCAGAAATATACAGGGTTGATTGTTGTGCTTCGGCAAATTGCAAGTCAATTTGCTCGCTGAGATCTGGATTTGGAAGCAGGACAAGCGTTCCGACTTCTTTATCTCGATGTTTAATCGTTACCTTCATTGTGTTTTTGGGCAGGTCCTTGATTCCCAGGACAACTTCACCGTTTTCATCCAAGAGGGTTAATCGGCCTTGATTTATTCCTTGTCTGAGTTCGCTGATGCCTAATCTGGAGGTGATACCCTCTCCGAATCGCTGAAAATTTCTTTGATTAAGTTTATTGTCTCTTGGTGGCGGACTAAATGAGAATCGGTAACGTCTGTATATTTTTCCAGGACCGGTTTCCCTTGAAGTTACAATAATGTTCTGATCGAACAATCGCCTTTCATTCAAGAGTACATCCGCAATTCTAGGGTTAACCCTGATAAATTCCCATGTTTGTACTTCTCCATAGTAATCTTCAAGTTCAGAAGCAAAAAGCTCTAATTCTTTTACTTCGGATTCATGAATATACTTCAAAAAACCCTGTTCAAAACTCCAGTCCAGCGTTACTACCATTAAGGCAATTACCGCAAGAAAACTGGCCGCAAAGGCAATAAACAGTTTAGGGAAAATCTTCATTTGCTGCTGTGTTGCAATCTGTACATAGGAAAATTATAAATGATTCACAGTTTAAGAAGCCCACTATTCATCTTTTCTTCATATTTACTCCATTATTTAAGATAATAATTCAATTCAAATCTGAAACAAACGGAGGCGTTACAGATGAAACAAGTATTAGCAGTTATGGCCACGGTAGTTATTTATTTAGGTTCAGTCTTGTTAATAGACTCGGCCATCGCATTGGACCACCATGAAGGCGCACAGGATGCTTCTAAAGCACATGAACACAAAGACGGTGATCGCATGCGTAGACATGAGGGCAAAGATCAAAGACGGGATCACAATCCTGTAAGAATGTTATTTCGAGGGCTAGACCTGAATGAGGAACAGAGGGTTCAAGTCGGCTCCATTATGCGAGAACAAATGGAAAAGGGCAGAAATCAACAAGAAAGCTTCAAAAGTGAGACTAGAGACCGCCTTACCGCAGTTCTCACAGAAGAACAGCTCGGTCAATTTGACCAAAATGCCAAAAAAATGGAACAGATGAGATCAAAAATGGACCGAAAAAAGGGAGGTCCTAAAGGCAAAGGTCCTAAACATAAGAAAAAAGGCAAGCACAAGCCACATCCACAGCACGATTAAATTAGTTTTCTGCCGCAACGGCAGTACCCTAGCTGGAATCATTTATCTTCTTCCCCAAGTAATTGATTCCAGTTTTTTTGTGAGATTTGAAACTCTCAAGCAAATCTAATATTCCTGTATTAACATAGTGATCTGATTGATTACCTGTAGGAGTATTTTGATGAAATTAGTTGAATTGGCCTCATTTGGCGATCAGGGATTATCGCTGATTGAGAGGGGGCAACCGAGTCCTTGTTTGGGTGAGGTGGTTGTAAAAATTAAAGCAGCTTCGGTTAATTACCGAGATTTTATGATTGCTCAGGGTTTTTACAACCCAAATCTCTCTTTACCACTAATTCCTTTATCGGATGGTGCTGGTGAAGTTGTGGAAGTTGGCAACGATGTGAAAAGTTTCGAACCGGGTGACAGGGTATGCTCGGTGTTGTTCCAAAATTGGCATGATTACAGTCAGCCAAGATCCATATCCACCGGTTGTGAGGCAGCAGGGGTTTTAACCGAGTATGCGGTTTTGCCTGAATCTGCTTTAGTTAAGATGCCCTCTAATTTGAATTTCGCTGAAGCATCTACTCTTCCTTGCGCTGCATTAACGGCTTGGGCATGTTTGCAAGCAGCCGATATCCATAAAGGTGATGCAGTTGTGCTTATGGGAACTGGCGGCGTCTCAATTTTTGGATTGCAATTTGCCAAGGCACTCGGTGCCAATGTAGTCATTACTTCCAGCAGTGATGAAAAATTGAAACGAGCAGAAAGCTTAGGTGCTGATGGGTTAATTAATTACAAAGAAAATCCAGATTGGGGTAAACAAGCTTTTGCGTTATCTGGTAGCGGTGCAAAATTAATCATTGAAATTGGTGGAGCCGGAACATTAATGCAAAGCATTGATTCTCTGGGCACGGATGGACACATTTGCTTGATCGGTGCACTCCAGGGGATAAACTCAGAAATCAATCTGCTTCAAATTGTGTTCAAAAATATTCATTTGCATGGGATAACAGTAGCTCCTAGAGAAACCCAAAAACAGATGAATGAATTTATTGTTCAACATGACATTCATCCAGTAATTGATCAAGAATTTGATTTTGAAGAAGGCCCTGGTGCAATTTTTGGAATTGCTGCTGGGAATCACTTTGGAAAAATAGTAATTAATTTGGATAGATAATTTCTACGAGAGTATGACCCAAACAGGGAGAGGATCTTTGACACAACACAATCTCCAAATAAATTTTCTTGAGTTGTATCGGAATGATGATCGTATCTTCTCTGAAATCTCTTTCAATCTGTCTGAAGGCCAGCATTTACTGATAAGTGGCGCAAATGGAACTGGTAAAACCAGCTTGTTACGGGTGATTTGTGGTTTAACCATCCCTACAGGTGGGACCATTTATTACGAGCATCTGGCCTATCTCGGACATAAAAATGCTTTAATACCTGAATTGACAGCGAGAGAGAATCTTGAATACACATTTGAGGGGAACCGATCAATTAATAGAACTTCCAGTGTTCTTGAAGCGTTTGGCTTGAATAAATATTTGGATCAATATGCTGAAAAACTTTCCAATGGTCAAATACGAAAGGTAGCATTGTCACGGATTCTTTTGTCCGAAAAAACACTCTGGATTTTAGATGAGCCTGTTGCAAACCTCGACACCTCAGGCACACAATTCCTGTTGGCAGAAATGCAAGCTCATTTGGACCAAGGAGGCATGCTTATCACCACATCCAATCTTAACGATCAGACTTTGAAACCCAACAGCGAAATCAACTTAGATAAGGCATGATGAAGGTGTTAAGAATTATTTTTTTGAAGGACTTAAAAGTGTCTTTGCGGAGATGGAGTGATCTACTAACCAGTTTTATTCTATTTGTTTTGGTTTGTCTTATTTTCCCACTCACTCTTGGAAACGATCCGTCATTGTTATTAAAAATTATTGGTCCGGTGATGCTTGTTGCCGCGCTTCTAGCAACTTTATTGGCAATGCAGAATATATTTAGGCCAGATGTTTTAAACGGATCGCTGGAACAATTAACTTTGAACACGTACCCGTTGACTTTGATTATTTGCACTAAAATCTTTAGTTTTTGGGCAATCACTTCGCTACCATTGATACTGATATCTGGTTTTATTGCTTCCAGTTACTACGTCACTGGAAATTCAATTCTTATCGTCATTTTAACTTTGCTGCTTAGTACCCCTAGTTTGGTGCATATTTCCGCACTTGCGGCAGCTTTGACCGTAGCCATTCGATACCCCGGAGCCCTTATGGCGCTCATCATTATTCCATTATCGTTGCCGATTATGATTTTTGGCGCAAAAGCAATAGAATTTTCAATTTCTGGAATTGATGCTTCCGCACCTCTTTATTTTTTGTTGGGAATGATGTTTTTCACTTGCAGTTTGGGACCGGTGGTTACAGCCGCAGCAATTAAAATATCAATTGATTAGAATGATTTTTTAACGATGAATTTAAAAAGTATTTATAAACTTGGTTCACCTCCACTATTTTACAAACTCTGCATTGTTTTGGAGCCTTGGTACTTAATAAGCTCTATTCTGTTGATTGCAGTTGGAATGTATGGTGGGTTATTTGTTGCACCCCCGGATTATCAAATGGGGGATGCATTCCGAATTATTTACTTCCATGTCCCGAGTGCCTATGTCTCCATGATGGCCTATGTTTTCATGGCTGTCTCAGCCATTATAGGCTTAACATGGCGTTCGAACGTTGCTTTTTCTCTGGCAAAAAGCTGTGCTCCAATAGGCGCATCTTTTACGTTTTTAGCATTGATAACTGGAATGCTCTGGGGCAAGCCTATGTGGGGAACTGCGTGGGTTTGGGACGCAAGGCTGACCTCTGAATTGATCCTTTTATTTCTCTATTTAGCCTACATCATGTTGCATTTATCAATACCAGACCGATCCAAAGCAGATCGAGCGACGGCTTTGCTGGCTATCGTTGGTGTAGTCAATATCCCCATCATTCATTATTCGGTTGTTTGGTGGAACACTCTCCACCAGGCTTCAACCATTTCAAAATTCGCCAAACCATCGATTGCTACAGAAATGTTGTGGCCCTTGGTGATTATGATCTTGGGTTATACCTTGCTATTTGCAGCGTTTCTTTCAAAAAGAACCGCTGCTGAACTAGCTGTTCGGGAAAAAAGAACAAGATGGCTACAAACACTGATTGTAGGAGACAAAAACAATGCCTGAGATTTTTGCAATGGGCGGTTATGGTTTCTATGTTTGGGGGTCGGTATTGATCTCAATCGCAGTTCTAGTTATCAATTGGATTACGGCTCATAAAAAATTTAAATCCACTATAAATGAAGTAAAATCATTTATTAGTAAGGACAAAGAATAAAGTTTGAAAAATGCTTCCTAGACATCGAAGATTTACAGGATTGATTGTGGTTCTATTCGGGGTTAGTTTAGCCTCTTTTTTTGTTCTGAAGTCATTCCAAGAGAACCTTCTTTATTATTTTACTCCAGTACAAGTTCAGTCAGGCGAAGCTCCCATTGATAGGGAATTCAGAATGGGGGGTTTAGTTGTGCCAGGCAGTTTCAAAAGGGAGGAGGGCAGCCTCTCTGTTGAATTTGTTCTGACCGATGGCGGAGCATCAATACGAGTAAAATATACAGGCTTACTGCCTGACTTGTTCAAGGAGGGCCAGGGCATTATTACTCGAGGAAGAATAAATGCCAGCGGTGTTTTCAGCGCCATAGAGGTTTTGGCAAAGCATGATGAAAACTATATGCCGCCAAAGATACAACCACTCACAGAACAAGCCTGATTAAAGCAGCTTAGAACATGTCACCCGAAATTGGACAATTGTTACTGACACTTTCCATGGCAGCTGCATTTTTGCAGACGCTTGTTGGCATGGGTCTTATCAAGCTACCTTTAAGCCTTCAGGACAGACTCATGATGAATCTTGTCGCAATACATGCGATTGGTTTGTTCTCGGCAATGATTTGTTTGGGATACAGTTTTATCACTGATGATTTTTCTGTCCTTTATGTGGCACTGAATTCACACACAGACCTACCGGTTCAATATAAAGTTGCAGCAATCTGGGGTGCTCATGAAGGTTCTTTATTGCTGTGGGTATTTTTGCTCTCCATCTGGGGATTACTACTTGCTCTTTCAAAAAAATTCAACCAGGAAACTATGGATCTTAAAATTAAATCACTTGGATTTATCGGTTTAATAAGTCTCGGTTTTATAGTTTTCATACTGTACACATCCAATCCATTCGAGAGGTTATTTCCCATTCCAGTTCAAGGCAGAAGTCTGAATCCGTTGCTGCAAGATCCTGCTCTGGTGATGCATCCACCCATCCTTTACGCGGGCTATGTTGGCTTAGCTGTTCCATTTTCACTTGCTCTTGCTTCCCTTATCACGGTTAAACATGAAGCACTTCAGTACCAATGGGCAGGCATCGCAAGAGTTTGGACCATCGCTCCATGGTTGTTTTTAACTGGAGGAATAGCCTTGGGCAGTTGGTGGGCTTATTACGAACTTGGCTGGGGCGGCTGGTGGTTTTGGGATCCGGTTGAAAATGCATCTCTGATGCCCTGGTTAACGGCAACAGCTTTGGTTCATTCTCTGATTGTTACTGATCAAATGAGATTGTTTAATGCGATGAGCATCTTGTTGGCAATTATTTCTTTTTCGTTAAGTTTGCTTGGAACCTTTTTAGTCCGTTCAGGAATATTAATTTCAGTACACTCATTTGCCTCCGACCCGACCAGAGGCATGTTTATATTGATGCTTCTTGGTTTTTTTACAGGTGGTGCTTTGATTCTTTATTCCTTAAGGCTAAAAAAAGAAAGACGGTTGCAGTTAAAGATTTTTTCAAGGGAATCCTTGTTGTTGTTAAATAATGTGTTTTTATGTACTGCTGCTGGGTTGATTCTAATTGGCACACTTTACCCGCTGTTGATTGAGGTATTTGATGCAGGAAAACTTTCAGTTGGCCCTCCATACTTCAATTTTGTTTTTCTAATACCGTTTCTACCAATGCTTTTTTTCATGGGCTGGGGAGTGTTTTCGTCTTGGCAAGATTCTGAATTGAAAGATTTAATTAGCAGAACCAAATGGATTTTCTTATCCGTTATTCTCCTTAGTATCTTTGTGACTTTTGCTGTCTATAACTACGCGGGACTTTTGACGCTTGTAGGAATCACTCTTGCCGGGTGGACAATTTTGACCGGAGCCACTCCTTTTTTCAAAAATCTTAAATTAGATAGACGAAATGCCTTAAAGTTACTACCAATGTCATTGGCACATGTTGGTTTAGGGCTAACAGTTTTAGGAATAACCGTTACCAGTACTTATGGGATTACTTTTGATAAAAGTCTGCAGTTCGGTCAATCAGCTCAGGTAGGTAATTACGAATTTAAACTGATAGGTATTAGCGATAAAAATGGGCCCAATTACACTGCCAAAGTTGCTGAGGTAGAAATAACATCCAACGATAATCGAGTTGCTATTATTTACCCAGAGAAACGTACTTACGACCAAAATTCTCCAGCATTGACCGAGGCCGGGATAGAATCGAATTTAGGCAGAGATCTTTTTGTTGCCTTGGGGGAAGATGTTGGTAATCAATCATGGAGTTTGCATTTGCAATATAAGCCACTGTTAAGATTAATTTGGCTCGGGCCTTTTATTATGATTTTGGGTGGATTGTTCAGGATTTACCTGAGCAAACCATTAGCCCGGAAACTAGATTAGAAATGATTTGTATAAAAACTAAGATACCACCAGAAATTTGTGAAATAGACGATGAACTAAAAGCAATTTATCACAGCAAAGACACAGTCTGTATTTGGGTACTTAAGACTAGAGATGATCGCAATGGGTTTATGGATGCAACAATTGGTATGTCGAAGGTAGAAAGAGAAGAGCATTTTGAGTCATTCTATGATTAAAAGATTACCAGTTTTAATTTTCCTTGTTTTTTTTGCTTTTCTGGCAAAAAGCCTCTTCCAGGATCAAACCGAAATCCCTTCACCACTGATAGGCAAACCCATACCCACATTTTCTCTTCCACGTCTGAACGCTGAAGGCTTGGTTTCGGATATTGATATTGTTGGAAAAATCTCGTTGATCAATGTTTGGGCCACCTGGTGTGTAGGTTGTTTGGAAGAACATCAGTTGTTGATCAAACTTAGCCAAGGGCCCATGGCTATCCCAATTATTGGCATTAACTGGAAAGACCAAACTGACTCTGCAATCCGTTGGCTTGAGGAGCGAGGCAACCCTTATACTGAAATAGCTGTCGATTATGAAGGCAAGACAGCAATTGATTTTGGTGTCTACGGTGCACCTGAAACCTTTCTTATTGATGATGATGGCGTTATTCATTACAAGCATATTGGTGCATTAACCGTTGATGTCTGGGCCCAGGAATTTTTACCAATCATCAATGAATTAAAACA
>JYMV01032540.1_pt1 | contig 12014 bp, 12 predicted proteins | sample 338911 | NCBI WGS metagenome assembly JYMV01 (sample SAMN03354496, study PRJNA234377) | hydrothermal vent metagenome | biome: Deep sea; feature: Hydrothermal plumes at the Eastern Lau Spreading Center, Western Pacific Ocean; material: Seawater | place: Tonga | collected 2009 | depth 2000 m m | reverse complement strand
TTATTAAAGCAATATTAAGCCTCTATTAAATAGTGTGAGGCAGGTCACAGAATAAACCTTCAAAAATTACCACAAAATGTTACTCACCTATATATACTGACCCCGCCCCCCTTGAAAGGGGTTTTGCTGATTGATTTTCGTTATCTTTGATTTTATTTGAAGTGTTCCCCTTGTTTTTGTTCCCCTTATTGGGATACGATTAGATATGATTAGTAATAAAAAACCCTCAAGGTTATGAGGGTAAGTGAGGTTTGTCTTCTATGCTAACGAGGGATTTTAAGTCCCTTGTGTCTACCAATTTCACCATCTCGGCAAAAATATCCAATAAACGAAATTTAATGGGCTATTAAAAAGGGGATCAAAAAGACCCCCTATTGAGGCGTCGACCAGATTCGAACTGGTGCATGACGGTTTTGCAGACCGCTCCCTTACCGCTTGGGTACGACGCCTAAAAAAGCCCCCACCCTTCGACATTTCGACAAACTTAATGCTGAGAAATTGGAGGCTTCACTGAGCGAAAGATCGGATTTGAACCGACGACCCTAACGTTGGCAACGTTATGCTCTACCAGCTGAGCTACTTTCGCAAATATACCCTGAATTTCAGGGGTGGATATCTTACCAGATATTACTGTCAAATTCCAAACAAATTAGTGATCTGGAATTCCATCACCATCATGATCATGCCCAATATTTTTTTGATTCTGACCCGGCGGCGTTCCTGATGGTGGTTGCGGTCCAAATGAGTTATTAATTTTGGCCTTACCATCATCCACTATCTGCAGAATGTCCGGGCGGTCTGTAACTGTTTTACCCAGTTCATGTTTACTCATTTTTATAGAGTTTACACTGTTTTCCAGGGCAACTTTTGCAGATTGAATTTGAGATTCATAGGTTTCAATTTTCTTCAAACTTTGAGGGTCATCTTTATAGGTACTGTATAGATCTGTAACTAAATTCCCTTGTCTCATTTTATTGAGTTTTTTCTCTGCTTGAGAAACCTGATTTTCATACACCGCTAAATCTGTAAATTGTAGGTTTGGGTCTGCAATTGTAAGATCAAACTGGTACAGGTATTTGCCTCTGTCTCCACAGGAATATGCAGGGATGTTTCTCTTGCCACCATCCTGGGATCGTGTTTTAGATTTACTCCGTATGACCAAATCAATAGGATAACCAGAGGTTTGCAATTTAGAAATGTCTGCTTCTTCAGAATCAAACATGAGAACCAAAACATCAGATTGGCTATCAACCTCATCCACCAGCTCATTCAGTGCTTCCATAGGATCTTGAATATATACATCTGAATGAATAAATTTAGATGCTAATCCGATAACTCCAACGGAGACACCCTCAACATCAGCAATTAAATAGGGGTCAAAGAGACGATTACCGTTAACATCCAGAATATTTGCAGATATAAATGGGAAGTTTGCCAGCATCTGCATTTCTTGAATAAAATCAAGTCCTGCAGCAAAATCTTTTGAGCCAGGAGAAAATGCATGGCAGCCAATATCGTTAAATGCAGAAACAATAATTTCAGCAGTCATTTTTGCAATGTCAGTTGGAGAGCCGGGACCTAACGTTTCCTTTTTAAAGAGGAGATTCCCCGCATCCAAAATGAGGACGTCAAATCCGTCCGATCTGAGATTATCAATAATTGTAGCTTTCCGGGCAAGACCGCCCAGAGGTTTCTTTTTTCAGCCACAGGGGTCGGTTTCACCATGTACATTGGCGGTACCCACAATTCGTATCTGTTTGGAAGCGGCAGTTTCTGCCAAACTGATCTGAAAAACCATCAGTAAAATCATCCAAAATAATTTCTTCATTCGTGTTCCTTACTTGATAATATAATTTTGTTTTTCATTTTATATATAAAAGCCATGCCTAAAAGTAAAAAATCTTCCCCAATTCGTTTAATTAATCCCATTTTCAGATCAGCTACTCCAGCATCAGCTTCTGTTTTAAAACATCCACAATGCACATCAATACCTCTAAAAACTGCTTGAGATAAAATAATGATAAAGAAGATGTAAAGGCCAATTGTGAGGCTTGTACTACCCTCTAAAAATACCCCAAATAGGAGAAACACACCAAGTATCAATTCCAGCCAGGGTAGAACAATCCCCGCAATATTTTCTACAGCTGCTGGAGTTAAATGAAAATTATGGATATTATCTGAGAATGAGGCAGGATCTAGAATCTTATGATAACTTGCAAAAATAAATACAAATCCCAAAATTATTCTGGGTAATACCGATATTTCTAATGTATCTAACCCGGCAAAAGGGAGTGAGATAATTCCTTTAATTGAAAGAAAATGAAGGGCAATGAAAATAGCTGAGATAACGGTTATCCATGATATGATTTTATCCAGATCAAATTCAGTTTCTTTGGCAGTTGTTTCAACTATAACTGAACTGTTAAGCGAAGAGGGGAGATCGGCATCTCTCCATTGGGGCCAGCCTCCTTCAAAAATAAGCACCTTTTCAAAAGCCAGCTCATTAAAAAAATAATCAGCTAAATCCATGCTCAGTGAGCAATCCTCCCCGCTGCAATAAATTACGTGGGTAAAAGTATCATCCATATTATTAATAGCATCTTCATAATCTTCATAATAATCGAATGGAATATTAACTGCATTTTCAATATGTCCAGAATTATAATCCTCAGAGTCTCGAGCATCAACAAAAACAGCCAATTTTTCATTAAAAAGATTTTGGGCAAATTCTATATTAATTGCCATTGGTGAGGTCATATCCTCCGGTACGGAAAATGAGCTTATGGTCTCTACAATTCGCTCTTTTTTAATAAGGGTAAACTCAGGGTCATCCAGGAATGAAAAACGGATTAGCCCCAGAACAATTGCCAGCGAAAAAATGAATATAATTTGTTTTTTATGTGTCACAGTTTATGAAATTTATAAGGATTATTCAGAACGGTCAAACTGTTTTCAGGATAAAAGGTTCCCCGAATGGTAATCTTTTCCTTGGAGAGAGTCGGGTAAAAAAAATAAATTTATGGCTATCTATTTTGGTGAAATATTATGACTTCGTCAAAGAAAAAAGGGGATATAGCTCAGCTGGGAGAGCGCTTGAATGGCATTCAAGAGGTCAGCGGTTCGATCCCGCTTATCTCCACAACGAGAAATACGAAACTAAATCATTAATTATTTGGAGCAAATATAGTGTTTAATATGACGCAACTGAGAGAAAGGTCCCATGTAGTATTATGGCTTTTACTCTTCTTTTTTATTTTAAGTATGGCAATTGGCGGGCTTGTAGGTGGAGCCAATATTATGGATCTAGTTTTCAGCGGGAAGAATATTCGTTTAAACGCCGGCAAAATAGATGGAAAGAATATCACCCATAATAGGTATTTACAACAACGTGAAAATCAACTAAACCGAATGCGACGTCAAGGACAGACTATTGATAACCGTGCCTACCAAAATGCGGGAGACTTTGCATGGAATGCCATCATTGAACGCGAGCTGAAAGATGAAAAAATTAAACAATTGGGATTAGAAGTTTCATTGGATGAAATATATGATTTTCTTCTTGTCACTCCCCCACCTGCATTCCAGACCGATTTAACAAGTGCGGGATTCTTTTTAGATGATGAAGGCAAATTTGATTCAGACTCCTATGAGCAGGCAGTTGAAAATGGCAATATTCCAGTAGAATTAAACCCACTACTTGTTAATTGGGAAAATTATCTCAGGACTTGGTTAGCGGATAGAAAGCTTCAGACCATTTATAATAATTTGGCATCTATAAATGATGAAGATGTGAAGAGAGATTTCATAAAGAAAAATGTGAACTGCACATTAGACTATCTTTATATGAAATTAAGTGAAATTCCGGATTCATTAATTAAAATTAGTGATGCCGAAATAGAAGAAAGATATAATGAAACAAAGGATGACAGCTATACAACCAAGGATACCCGATCTGCTGAGTATGCACTCTTTAAACCTTCTCCTGCCACGAATATTAAAATTGGCGGTGTTTATATTTCCCGTGATACTCTGGATGCCTCCAGCAAAGAGGAGGAGGCAATGGAGGAAGCGCGGCTTTTTGCAGAAGAAGCGGATTATTCTTCATTTAAGGAAGCTGTTGAATTATTTGGAGGTTTGAAAATCGATACGCTGGATATACACGAAGGTTTTACTTCGAATTCAGGTATTCCTTTTCAGATGGGAGTTGTACGAGACGCAGTACGGTTTGTATTTGATAATTCAATAGGATCTGTTTCAGAGCCCATCATTACTAATAATGGAACAGCTGTTTTTCATACCTTTGGAGAAACAGATGGTGGCTATAAAGCTTTGGATGAGGTAAAAGAAAGTATCCGCCGAACTCTGATACGGGAAAATAAAAAAATATATGCAGCAGAATTACTGCAGCCATATCGAAATAATGCTGATAACTGGGAATTAATAACCAATAATGACTCCCTTTTACAATTCTCCTCCGGTGAAACACAAACAATTGGGGGTTCTTTTCCAGGGATCGGAAAAAGTAATCAGTTGACAGGAACCCTGCTTGCAATGGATGAGGGTGAAATATCGGGTGTTATAGAAACATTCAATGCGGCGCTGGTTTTACAAATGACCTCCAGAGATGCATTTGATGATTCACTGTATCAGGAAGAATATTCCTCAATTCGTAACCAATTACTAAACTCAGAAAGAACCCGTGGGTTTACCAGTTGGCTCACTGATGCCAAAAAATCCATAAAACAGGAAGATTACCGCAGCGAAGTGTATTAAAAATAAATCTAATAATCTATTTAAAATAAAAGGACTACAATGAAAAAGATAATTATTATAATGTTTGCAGCATCATTACTTGTTGCCCAGGGAGAACATCCGACCAAAACAAAAAAAGCGGAACATCCAACAACCACTCCAACTACGACATTCACTCCCCAAATAGTACAGGGTGAAAGAATTACACTGCAGAATCTGGCGAAAGCAATTGAAGGGTTTGTAGAAGCAGATATTATTCTGAGGGGTGCGTTTTTGGTTATTGATCCTAAAACGGATACAGTTTTAAAACTCAAGCTTGACAAAGTTCACAAGGAACGCCTATCTCATATTGGAGAAGATATTTATTTTGCCTGTGCTGATTTTAATGCGGACAATGGTAAGGTTTATGATTTAGATATTTTTCTTCATGGCACCAATACGGATAACCTCACGGTTACCGAAATATCAGTTCATAAGGAAGATGGAACAGCACGATATGGATGGATAGAAGAAAACGGTATCTGGTCTAAAGAATATGAATAACTGAACTATTTAATAAACTGATAAAAAAAGCGCCGAGTAATCGGCGTTTTTTTTGGTCTGTATTTACAGCTCAGGTTTTATTTCGATAATAGTTAGAATTTTATCCATTGTTTAGACTTTAACTCTTGTATATAAAATATTGAATCAAAAATAAAAACGCCCCCAAAAGGAGGCGTTTTTAACAATACAGTTAGAAAGATGTAACGATTACATCATTCCGCCCATACCGCCCATACCGCCCATATCTCCACCAGGCATAGCTGGAGCAGCTGAAGGTGGTTCAGGCCTATCGGAAATGGTAGCTTCCGTTGTGAGCAGTAAACCGGCAATACTAGCAGCATTCTGCACAGCAGTCCGGGTTACCAAAGTAGGATCAATAATTCCAGCTTTAACCATGTCAACATATTCTTCATTGCGTGCATCAAAACCGTGTGTACCCTTACTTTCTTTGATTTTATTTACAACTACAGATTCTTCAAGACCGGCATTGTTAATAATCAACCGAGCAGGAGCTTCCAGAGCTTTCTTAAGGATTCCAGCGCCAATTGCGACATCAGTTTCCATACCCTTTGTATCGATAGCATCAATAGCACGAATAAGTGCAACTCCGCCACCAGCAACAATACCTTCTTTTACAGCTGCACGAGTAGCGTGAAGAGCATCTTCAACACGAGCTTTCTTCTCTTTTAGTTCCACTTCAGTAGCGGCGCCGATATTCAGAACAGCAACACCACCAGAAAGTTTAGCCAAACGCTCCTGTAGTTTTTCCTTATCGTAATCAGAAGTAGATTTTTCAATCTGTACTTTGATTTCGTTGATTCGGGCAAGAACTGCATCATGTTCGCCTTTACCTTCTACGATGGTTGTATTATCTTTATCAATAGTTACATTCCGTGCTTCACCCAAGTATGAGAGATCTGCATTTTCTAGTTTATAACCCTGTTCTTCAGATATTACGATTCCACCGGTGAGAACGGCGATATCCTGCATCATTGCTTTTCTACGGTCACCAAAGCCAGGAGCTTTGATAGCAGCAACTTTGAAAGATCCACGTAACTTATTCATTACCAATGTAGCAAGAGCTTCACCTTCGATATCCTCAGCAATTACCAAAAGAGACTTACCAGCCTGAACAACCTTTTCCAAAACAGGAAGAAGTTCTTTCATGTTGCTGATTTTTTTCTCATGGATGAGAATATATGGATTTTCTAACTCAGCTTCCATATTATCTGCATTTGTTACGAAGTAAGGTGAAAGATAACCTCTGTCAAACTGCATACCTTCTACAGTTTCTAAAAAGGTTTCTGTACTTTTAGCTTCTTCAACAGTAATAACACCTTCGTTACCAACTTTTTCCATAGCTTCGGAAATAAGGTCGCCAATTGAAGTGTCATTATTTGCAGAGATAGTTCCAATTTGAGCAATTTCTTCTTTGTTGGAAACATCTTTTGAAATGGATTTTAAATAATCCATAACCTGGGTGACTGCAACATCAATACCCCGTTTTAAATCCATTGGATTTGCACCAGCTGTTACATTCTTTAGACCTTCTGTAATGATAGCTTGAGCCAGAACTGTGGCAGTAGTTGTGCCATCACCAGCAACATCAGATGTTTTAGAAGCAACTTCTCTAACCATCTGTGCGCCCATGTTTTCTACGCTATTTTCCAGTTCAATCTCTTTTGCAACAGTTACACCGTCTTTAGTCATGGTTGGAGCACCGAATTTTTTATCGATAACTACATTCCGTCCCCTCGGCCCAAGTGTAACTTTAACTGCATCAGCAAGTTTATCCACACCTCTCTTAAGTGCGGTTCTTGCCTCAACATCATAATTAATGTCTTTTGCCATTATTATAACTCCTTATTTGTTTTATTTGAATTTAGCTAAAATATCGCTTTCACGCATGATGAGAACATCATTATCCTCCAGGTTGATTTCAGTGCCGGAATATTTTCCGTATAATACTGTATCACCTGCCTTTAGCGTCATTTTAACGACAGTTCCATTTTCACTCACCTTACCAGGTCCGGCTGCAATTATCTTACCCATTTGAGGTTTTTCTTTTGCAGTATCTGGAAGAATAATACCGGAAGCAGTCATTTCATCTACTTCTTCGGGCATTACCACAACACGATCTGATAGTGGGTCAATATGTACTTTTTTCATGTATTGATCTCCTTTTATTAATAGTTCAATTTATTTAATTGGATTTGATTTAACTCCGTGGGATGTATAGCAACAAACTCCATGCCAATATTTTTTGTCTGCCAATAAGTCACATTTTTGTGATATTACTCACAAATAGTGCCAAATTAGGACTGGAAAGTTATAAACCGGTACTGCCGAATCCGCCGGTACCACGAGTTGTCATTTCCAGTTCTTCCACCAATTCAAAATGGATGGGAGAACTATCCGTTGCTACCAATTGAAATAAACGCTGTCCTTTTTCTGCAGTATATGGTTCAGATTTTATATTATCACACATGGCTATAATTTCTCCTCTATATCCTCCGTCAATCAGTCCAATAGAATTTGCCATTCGAAGGGGTGTTTTAGAAATACTGGATCGTGGAAAAAGATAATATGCTTTCCCATCTTCGGGTTCGCATGATATACCAAGTTTTATAGCTTTGGTTTCGTTTGGTTCAAATTGGATATCCTCTAATACATAGAGGTCCAAGCCGGCATCTCCACCATGGAAATGACCATGATTTCGGTAAAACTCCCATGCGGTTTCATTATGGGGTTTGATAAAAAGTTTCATACTCCTCCTTAACTTTGATGAAATTTACAGGGTGGGAATATTAAGGCAGGATTGAGGAATTTATCTAATAAAAGGATAATATTCCTTATTTTGTTAAATTCGATATTTAATTTGGAATTTCTTTGGGGGTATTTCTATAATTTATTAGGAGGAACGGCAATAAATAAAAAATGAAGGATGCCAATCCAAATGCTTCACAGGCAAAAATGTACCAGGGCCACTGTCCAAAATAATCAATAACGGATGGCACCCTGGGCAGATTTCGCATGAACATATAATTTACCTCAAAGGTAAAGTCGAAAACCAAATTGAAAAATGCGATTACCTGCAGCCAGAGGAATGCCCGCCAGAGAGATAGCCAGGTAACCTTCCAGTTATAACGAAATATGAGAACCAGAGCACCCAGTACAATTCCCGTATGGGTGATAAAGTATTCCCAAAACAAATAGTGAGGGAAGGCAGCAAAAAGCCGGGGTGTTATTATTCCCTGAACGGTACCTGCCATTGAGAAGAAATACAATACTTCAAAAACAGCATAAGTAGGGCGGAATATGAGTAGGAACCCTAAAAGATAAGCATTGATTGTACATAGTTCAAAGGGCATGTATTCTGCCCAGCCACCACCAACTATATTAAATTTATAAATAACCCATCCCAGTTCATTCCCAATTAACAAAATCCCCAATATTTTACAGAAATAGCCCACCCAGTCTGCTTTGGGGTTTTTACTGATTCTAAGCGGGATGTAAATAAATAAAAATACTGAGATAGCAACCGTCACCAAATGGCTGGGCATAAAAAGGATAAATGGGTTTGCGTCTGCTAGAGTCAAATTGGTTTTTCTTTCTGTTTTGCTATTGTAATAAAAGTGAGAATATGTCTCCCCCAAGCCATAACAAGCTGAATAATATTAGTGTTTCATGGAGTAACATCCGGGTTAAAATACGCTGATTAGATAAATGTAATACAAATGCAATTTTCAGTTTTAAACCGATGGGGTTTATGGGCGTAAATTTATGGGAAACAAAAGGAGTTTTAATTGAATTTTTTAGTTATTGGAGCTATTTCAGGATTTCTGGTTGTCATTCTGGGTGCGTTTGGAGCACATGGACTTAAAGATATTTTAGATGAGTACGGGAAATCCATTTATGAAAAGGCAGTGCTGTACCACATGTTTCACACAATGGCTATCTTGGTATTGGGATTAATCGAGAAAATCCAACCAGAATTGCAATTATCCCTGGCAGGCTGGGCATTTATTTTCGGGATAATCCTCTTTTCTGGGAGTTTGTATGTTTTAGCTGTTACCGGAATAAAATCGTTGGGAATGATTACACCAATCGGAGGAGTATTTTTTATAATTGGCTGGGTGTCATTATTTTTAAAGGTGAAATAATAAATCGTAACTATCACACGGGATATTAGGGCAAATTCCTACTTGTAGAGGTTCGATTTTAGACTTTAACTTTGTATGTCAGCAAATAACTATTAACAGCCTTATATGCGTCATTTATCGAAAAGAAATTAGGGTTTGATTATTACTTTGGAGAGGTGTCTGAGTGGCTTAAGGTGCATGCTTGGAAAGCATGTGTAGGCGCAAGCCTACCGGGAGTTCGAATCTCCCCCTCTCCGCCATTTCATGTTTGTAACATTATTTAGGATTAGTAATTATACACTACAATAGTAATAATTGTTATAGGGGATAAAACCATGGTAGATAAACTAAATAAACTATTTTCTGGTATTACAGTTATTATCATCTTTTGGGGATTGTTTTGGCTTTTAAATGGTCTTGATAAATTTTATAATGGTACTAATCAACCTAATTTAGCGGTTACAAAAGGAGTGCTTATGGCTCCTGAATCAGAAAGTGAAATACTATATAAAATGCACCCAATGGAGCCGGTGGGCTGGTTTGGTGTAAATCGGGATGCAAAAATGATTGGCTATTTTGAGAGGTTGGGAATTCACAAAAATGTAGCTTTAGGTAGCTTATATTCTATTGCAGTTTTAGAGGTTCTAATCGGTCTTGGATTTTTGTATAGTCTGTTTGCAGGGGAAAGAAGACATGATATAGTTCGATTAACATTCAAAATCAGCATGGGAATATTTTTAAGTTTTAGTATTTTTGATATACTTTGCGGTGACAGAATGGAATTATGGGAACATGGGACTTTCCTAATATTGGCAACAATTCATTACATTTATATTTTATTCGCTGTCCCCGGAAAAGAGTTTGATAAAATTAGAGATAAAATACTTGGTTAGAAAGTAGATTTACCGCCCTAAAACTTATACCCTGCAGAAAAATTAAAAACAATTTTCCAGCTTTCATTTGAATATATATTTGTGGGCCCACGGCTACAAAGAAACTCTAAAGGTCCAATGGGAGATAGGAGCGTAATACCAAATCCGGGGCAGAGGATATTCTCAGCAGAAATGTTGCTGTCATCTGACTTTGCAGTAATGAGCCAACTAAGAATTAGATGGGCAAAAATATCCTTTTTGTGCTTATATCGATATTCAAATCGAGAGAATAATAGCGTTTTCCCCTGGAGTTGAAATTCCTTCAGCCCGACAAAAGTCTGACTTCCATTCGAAATAATAGTTAGATTTTTTGGCAGATCATTTAACCCTTGATGATAATAACCTGCAATCCGGAATGTATTGCGTTTTCGTGTAACAAACATATCCGCCGACCCTTGATATAGGTGATAATTAACCGATGAGCCCCATTCTGTGCTGCTATTTTCATATTTACCTTGTACTACAACGCCATTCTTTGGAAAAAGTACATCATCCAAAAGGTCTAATTGTGCTGATAAACTGATGCCTGCTAAAATTTCTTTTTCCCGAGAATCATTTTCAGGCAGGAAGCTTTCCATTTTCCAAAAATATTCCAATTCAGTATTCCAGTAATTTTTTAATAATAAACCCATACCCGCAGTAATACCATCTGATAATAAGGTATACCTCCCCCAATAATCTCCCTTATTGAAATATTGATAATCATACCTGGAATTTGTTATTCGGAGGAAAGGATAGACAGGAAAATTCAATTTGCGACTGGGATAATAAATCGAAAACACATTTTTTCGAATACCGGCAAATTGTGTTTGGTTTTCAATTCTTAATCCCGGTATCCAATTACTGTTCAATTGCACATTTGCAACTCCCACCAAATCATAATAATTATCCCACCGCAATCCTAATTGAAATTTTCGCATGGAGCTTTCATTAACCTGAATTACAATGTCCACCCAACCCTCATTATTTGGATGGATTTCATAATAAAGGGTTTTGAAATATCCCAAGCTGTAAAGCTGAGAAATATTATCATCTAATTTTTCAACATCTAATTGAGTGCCATTATCAATTGCGATATAATCCAATATAAATTTATCAGGCAGTTCATCATTCCCCTTAATGGTTACTTGTCTGATTGTTGGTTTTTCAATGTGACTTATTTGGGCAGCAGATCTATCTCTATGTTTTGTTATTTCCTTAAGTTGAAGAAATATATCCCAATTGGAAATCACACCATCCTCACCAGCTTGAAACAAATATTTTATAGTGCTTTTGCGGTAGTCAGCAAGGCTTACATTTTTTATTTCCGGCTTTATTAAATAATCAGCGGCTTCCATACTCTTAAACCATTTTTCATTACCGTGAACTGAGATAGATTGGTAAATAATGTCATAAATATTATTAAGGTTCACCTTTGTTTGAGCCGGAGAAGAAACATCAATGGCCAAAACGATATCTGCACCCATTTCTTTGGCAATATCAACGGGAAGATTATTAACTACACCTCCATCTACTAAGAGTGCATCTCCCCATTCTACAGGTGCAAATATAGTGGGAATTGATAGAGATGCTCTAAGTGCATTTGCCAGTGAACCTTCTTTAATAATGACCTCTTTCCCTGAAATTATATCAAATGCATTACAGC
>JYMV01004588.1_pt1 | contig 12018 bp, 9 predicted proteins | sample 338911 | NCBI WGS metagenome assembly JYMV01 (sample SAMN03354496, study PRJNA234377) | hydrothermal vent metagenome | biome: Deep sea; feature: Hydrothermal plumes at the Eastern Lau Spreading Center, Western Pacific Ocean; material: Seawater | place: Tonga | collected 2009 | depth 2000 m m | reverse complement strand
AACCTACGGTGCTGTCTGAGTGTCGTCAGCAGATGGATATTTTCAATAACGAGAGCTTCGGCCCCGTAGCACCCATTTGCAAAGTAAAAAGTTTCGAGGAAGGCATTGAGTTCGCTAATGACTCTAGATTCGGATTGGGTGCCAATATCTATACGCGAGATTTAAGGGAAGCAATTCGGGCTACGGAACAACTCGAGGCCGGCATGGTCTGGGTCAACGCACCCCTGCTGGACAATGATGCTGGACCGTTTGGTGGCACGAAAATGTCGGGCCAGGGCCGTCAGCTCGGTCCAGAAGGCATCGATACTTTCCGTGAGACCAAGTTCGTTATGATCGATCCGGATTGCACAGATTCCCAGGATGGCTGGTGGTTTCCCTACAAAAATGAGGAAAGCTTTTCCGGATAAGTAACGTTTTATTGATAAATCACTCGATCCTGGCTTAAAAGCCAGTGCGGAACAGATTACCCATCTCCACTATCAATAAATGAATCCACCTGGCGAGCCAGGTTGCCGTAGCCGAACTCGTAATCGCACTGTTGCAAGTGAAGGGCCCCCGGTAGTTGGGGGCTTTCTTTATTCAGACTGTTTTAATCTCGATCTACTATGAAAACCCACTGCGTTTGCGCAAAGAGTATGATCTGTCCTTTTTGGAATTCAGTACCCAAGATGGAATACGAGTAAGCCAGAATCGACACCAATATGAGACCTGTGCACCCAAGCCTATAAATGCCCGCACTGCCCGACCGACGCTCTGAAAACATCGCCAAGATCGCCTGTACTGCTGCGGGTGCGATTTGGGGTCTTTATTGGATTCCCGTACGGGCCCTACACGATGCAGGAATTCAAGGGCTCTGGGCAACTGCAGTATTTTATTTTGTACCCTTTGTCCTGATGCTCCCAATCGGCTTGTTGCGCTGGCGGCAGATAATCTCTGCAGGTTGGATGATGCAAGGGATCGCTATCATTGGTGGCCTTTGCTTGGTTTTGTATATACGGATGTTATCCATGCAACCCTACTATATTACCTAACACCTATTTGGAGTGCTCTGCTCGCACGGGTGTGGTTAAAGGAAGCCATAACCAGGGACCGCACACTGGCCATTATTCTTGGGACAGTAGGACTGTTAATAGTCCTAAACCTAGATCAAGGTCTTCCAATACCCAGAAATTCTGGTGACTGGATGGCGCTCGTGTCAGGACTAATTTGGGCCCTATTCGCCAATGTAATGCGTCGTAGTGAATCTAGCTATGACACAGTAGATGTTCTTTTTTCTTGGTTCTTTTGGGCCACCATAATAGCGGTGACACTTGGACTGCTACAAATTCTTGACAGACCGGATCCCCCCAGTGCCGAGCAGATAATTACAGTTCTCCCGTGGTTAATCCCAGTGGTTCTCTTCCTGATTATCCCCGGGTTTTACGCCATTACCTGGGGTGTGCCTTTATTGAACCCGGGAACTGTAGGCGTTCTGTTTATGACGGAGATCAGCGTCGGAGCCATCAGCGCAGCACTCCTAACCAATGAGCCCTTTGGGGTTCGGGAAATCCTCGGCGTGATACTAATTACTGCGGCGGGTCTTACAGAAGTCGTTGTGCCTATGCTTGGCACACTATTTTCTAGCCGCAGTACACGAGTCGATCGAAACAGTTAACTCCTGTTCAATACCCCCGCTGCTTTTCGGCACCGGCATACAAAATCTCCGACAAACGCGCGTTGACTCTATCTCTAAACTCGACATTTGCAAGGTCCACTTCGCCCTTAGGCCTTGGTCCCTTAAAAAAATTACCGTAGTCATCACTTCCCCGGACCAACAATGCGTAGTCCTCACCGTGCACTTGGCGGGTACTAGGATGGGCAAAGGACTGAAGTGCAATCCCTATTCTCCGGGCAGCTGTTTTATTAGGACGCGATCCATGAATTGTTCGGGCATGGTGCAGGGACATCTGTCCCGGTTCGAGCTCTATGTCCAACGCACGTTCTTCATTGATATTCTCTATTTGCTGACCTCTTGTGAGGATGTTGTCTTCACCAAATGTGTCGATATGCTGCTGGATATCCAGCAGATGGCTACCCTGAATCATCCGTACACAACCATTTTCGCGAGTGCTCTCGGTCAGTGCAATCCAGGCTGTGAGGCTATCCTGTGGCTCGAGGCCCATATAGGTCGCGTCCTGGTGATAAGTCACATGGTGAAGACTGTTGGGTTCTTTAATAAACAAAACCGTATTCGTCAAAACAATGTCGGGACCGATCAGACACTCAACAGCGTCAAGTATCTCTTCTCGGTGTACTATTTCATCAAGACAGGCGAGTACGTAGTGAGCATTGTTACGCTTCTCTGGTCCGATTATCTGAGGAAAAGAGCTTTCCGCAGATTCCAGACGGCGTCGCAGTTCACTTGCAACAGACACTGGCATAACGGTGATCGGAGCAACCACTCCGTCTTTTTGATAACGAGAGATTTCGTCAACGGAAAGTTTGATGGCCATCTAACCCTCTTCACAAACTTTTAGAGGCAGGCAAATGTATGTCAAAGTCGAGATCAAGAACAAAAAATAGTCTATTCGACAGGATTAGAGAGTTCAATCAGGTTACCGTCGGGATCCCGAATGTAGATTGAACGAAGGCGTCCGGTTGCTCCCGTCCGCATCACTGGGCCTTCAATTATCTCGACCCCTAAGTGCACAAGCTCTTTCTGTAGAGACTCCACGCTCTCCGAGACAATAAAACAAAGGTCCGCAGAACCTGCGATCGATACTCTCGCCTTAGGTTCGTAATCCCAACCGGCAGGATGCAGATTGATCTTTTGATCTCCAAAATGGAGTGCTACACGACCTTCACCGAAGACTCGTTTTTCCATACCAAGGTAAGTCGCGTAAAACAGGGCGATAGCATCGATATCCGAAACGGGTAGTACGAAGTGATCCAGTTTTTCGAGTGTCATTGAATGTGTTGTGAGTATGTTTTAGTTGTGAATCTGACAAATGGGACAGTAGAAATACTTTTTTGTTTGTTTGTTTATCTGTCTGTTTGTTGCTATAAAACTAATTGATGTTGAAGTTGCCTGATGGATTGCATCTCGCTGCGAAGAAGAGAGAACTGATATCGTCATCTAGGTATCTCAGTCAAAATCCAGATTGCCTGCCCAGATGGGTGGTCGGTATTTCTGCCACTGGAAATGTTGCTCTAGTCGGGCCGCGACCTGGAGAATTAAATGATCTTCACAGCTGTGACCGGCCAACTGCACTGCACAGGGATGTTCCTCAGGATTGAGTTGAATTGGTAGCGACGCGGCGGGTTGACCGCTGACGTTGCAGATATAGGCAAAGGGTGCAAACGCGTGTCCCCTTTCGCCCCAGGTATCAAAATCAAAATTCTCGGTGCGGCTATCCATGTAGCCCACTGCAATCGGGTCGCTGCCAAGTGTCGGTGTTAAAACCAGGTCGAGCTCACTCATCGAATTCATTAATTTGATACTCGCTTGGTGCGCACCCTGACGTGCACGGTAGAGATCCATGGCACTCAATCCAGCAACGTGTTCGCGCAGGAAATGGGTTAGCGCTTCAAGTTCGTAATCCTCCGGTTCACGACCAACTTCGGCAATTCGGTTTTCGATTTCGTAGACGATGTCTACCATCCATAGGTCTTCCATCCAACTGCCCAAACCGAGATCCGACGGATAAGTGTATTCGCGAATTTCATGTCCCATATCTGCAAGTGCCGTGCTAACACGGTCTACCGCCTCTACCTGATTGCTGCCCACTGCGAGCCCATAGGGGGTAGACCTGGACACGCCGATACGTAGCTTCGGAATCTGTTGATAAAGGGCTTCCAGGTAGGATTCCACTCTGGGCCGTACCTGATACCGGCTCCCTCGTAGAGGACCGACCGAGCAATCCAGCGCTGCTGCACTGTCACGAACGGATCGTGTTAGCACATGATCAGAATTAAATCCGTTAGACAATTCCATGTAATTCGGACCGATGGGATTTAATCCGGTCGTGGGTTTCAATCCAAATACACCACAACAGGCCGATGGTATTCGAATTGAGCCGCCGAGATCGGTAGCGTGGGCTAGCGGGACCATGCCCGATGCGACCGCGGCTCCTGCACCGCCAGAACTGCCACCCGTTGTAACGGCCGTATTCCATGGATTCAGAGTTACTCCCCGAAATGTGGGTTCGCAGACGAAATCCTCGGCAAACTCCGGTGTATTGGTTTTTCCGAGAAAAACTAGTCCCGCTTGGCGCCAGCGCTTCACTAGCTCACTATCTTCTCTAGGGCTAGCTCCATCAAAAAACCGGCATGAGAAGGTGGTCGGCATATCATGGGTAAACTGATTGACATCTTTCAAATAGAAGGGAGCGCCGGACACAGGTGTGTCAGGCAGTTCGCCAGCTGCGAATGTTCGGGCGTTGTCATAGTTGGTTATGACTAGAGCGTTCAACTCAGCGTTCATACGTTTCGCTACTTCAATCGCTTTCTCAGTGACTTCTTGAGTGGAAACTTCACCCCGTCTTATCGCGCTGGATACACCTACAGCATCCAGATCGGCATAGTCGCTAAAGTTCATCGGCAGACTTGTTATTCAAAAAATTCGTTTGTATGGCATTTGGTGAGAACTCCACAAATCTAACACCGTGGTAACTCCTCGATTTAATGGTGCGCCCGGAGAGATTCGACCTCCCTACCTCGTGGTTCGTAGCCACACACTCGTTTTCGCATTTGCGCCGGTAATCATAGACTCAATTGTATATTGGTTGACCCAATCATTTTCCTCTTTGGGTCGTTTTCGACCCTTTTAGAATAGTTTGGACTATATTGAATGGGCCAACGGAAAGACAACAGTTGGTGTGTTGTCATAATACTGTTTCGTTGTTGAAGTGGACGAATGCCCTAATCTTTCTGAGACAGTCTGTAAGTCATTCTTTGATCCAGTCCGATCTAGTGATGAAACCTGATTGATTAGCTATTTATTACCGACTGTCCATGGCCTTGAGAATCATTGTTTGGTCAATTTCGCCAATGATCTCGTTTTCGTCGTCGACCACCGCGAGCGGCCCGTCACACTGCGTTGCGATATCGATTAGTGAATCCAGCTTGGCGTGTGCGTTGACGCGCTCGGTGCCGTCGGCAAGCACCGCATCGGAGGCAACGCGCATAACTTTACCAACGCTCAACACCTTGTAACGTGGCACGTCTTCGGTGAATTCTCGTACATAGCTGTCAACCGGATCGGTCACGATTTCCTCAGGGGTTCCGATTTGTACCACGACTCCGTCTTTCATGATCGCAATGCGATCACCCATTTTGATCGCTTCGAGAAAGTCGTGAGTGATGAACATCATGGTCTTTTGGACTTCGGCTTGGATGTTGAGTAATTCATCCTGCATTTCGCGGCGAATCAGCGGATCCAGCGCGCTGAAAGGCTCGTCGAACATCAGAATTTCGGGATCTACCGCCATTGCGCGCGCGAGTCCGACGCGCTGCTGCATACCGCCAGAAAGTTCGCGCGGGTAGTGATCTGCCCAACCGTGTAAGCCGACTTTTTCGAGTACTTCCATCGCTTTGGCCTTGCGTACCTTCTTGTCCATACCGCGAATTTCTAGGCCAAAGCAAATATTATCTATGACCTTGCGGTGCGGAAATAAACCAAAATGCTGGAACACCATACTCATGCGAAATCGGCGCAACTCGGTAAGCTGGGCTTTGTTATAAGTAATGATATTTTCGCCGTCGATAAATATTTCTCCGGCAGTTGGTTCGATCAGCCGTGAAATACAACGCACCAGGGTCGATTTACCGCTGCCCGAAAGACCCATAACGACAAAAGTCTCACCCTTTTTGATATCAAAGGAAACATCGTTGACGCCGATCACGTGTCCAGTCTGCGCCTGCACTTCAGCACGCGACAACGATCGGTCCAAATTGTCCAGTGTCCGGTTTGGATAGGTACCGAATATCTTCCAGACATTCTTGCAGATGATCTTAGGTGCTTCAGGCATGGTAATAGCGTTGAGTACCGTTTCTGGCGCTATCTTAGACCGAACTCAAGCGGGCTGTACACTGGCCCTGAATCATTGCAGGTGTAGGTCATCGACGATAAGCTAGTCGACACATCGATTCGGGGCGCAAGCTTGTGAGCACAGTCATCGAAGACCAGCGAGACTCTCTGTTACAAAAAATCTGGGAAGAACACCGTGGTTGGGTACTGACCTGCGCGGCGCTGGTGATATCGCTTGCGGTTTGGAAAGTCCACGGTACCGAAACCGTCTTCCCCAAAAGCTGGATCGAAGCCTTTCCTTTCGCCGACAAAGTCAACGAATTTGACAAATGGATTCGGCCCTTCATCCAACCCACAACCCGCGCAATAGGAGCTGGGGTTACCTGGTTTTACGAGTTGGTGGTCGATTGGCTGACCTTCACCCAGTGGCAGATTGTTTTCGTGATTTTGGTGCTGCCGGCCTTCGCTTACGGTGGGCTGCGGCTTGGACTGCTTGCGGTCTTCGCGGTTGGTTCCTGGCTGGTGCTCGATATGTGGGACGCGGCGATGGAAACGCTGAGCCTGATGTGCATCTCGATCGCAATTTCGGTCACGATTGGCGTACTCTTCGGCATCATGGCGTCGCAGAACGACCGTTTCGAGACGATCATCAAACCAATACTCGATACGATGCAGACCTTGCCGGCCTTCATATATCTGATACCTGCGTTCTACTTGTTTGGCCTGGGTGCGCCCGGCGCGATCCTCGCAACCGTGATTTACGCGCTGCCGCCGGTGGTACGCCTGACCAACCTTGGTATCCGCCAGGTACCCGCTGATATCGACGAGGCTGCGACCTCTTTCGGGGCAACAAAAATCCAGTCGCTTGTTAAGGTCAAGATCCAGATGGCAATGCCGGCGATCAAGCTCGGCATTAACCAAACTGTAATGATGGCCTTGGCCCTCGTGGTATTAGCGACATTTATCGCCGCGCCTGGACTCGGAGATATCGTGTTCCGGGGTATGCAGCGACTCAACGTTGGCAAGGCGCTCGAGGGCGGAGTTGCGATCGTATTGATGGCGATCGTGCTCGATCGCGTCACCTATGCGATGGGGCAGGTCGAGCGAACAAGCGGAAGCCGGCACGATCATGTTTTTCGCCTTTTCCCGCAGGGACTCGAGCAGGTCAAACCTATCCTTTATATCGAGTACGGTATCGACTGGGTCTGGCGTCAGATTGCCCATGCAGGGAACTTGGTAACCTTGGTGATTGCAACCGGCACTTGCAAGCTCACGACGATCTACGATTCGGAAAACTCGGTCAAACTGCGGGAAATCTTGCTCGCCCACAGTTTTCTGATCGCGAGCATCGTGCTAATCGCGGTCATGATGCTGCTCGACACCCATACCGATATTTTCGGCAAGTTCCCGCGCACATGGGAGTACCGTTTCCGCACACCGGTCAACCAGTTCATGGACGTGCTCGTCACCAACGAAGCGTTCTATGCGATCACCACGTGGATCAAAGAAAGTCTCTATTTCGGCCTGATCAATCCGTTGAACACATTCTTGAAAGGATTACCATGGTGGTACACCTCCCTGATATTTACCTGTGTCGCTTTCCTGATCAGCGGTCGTGGGCTGGCCATCGCAACGGCTATTGGATTCCTGTTCATCGGCGCCACCGACCTGTGGATCTTAGGCATGACTACGCTGACGACCGTCACGGTATCGGTGCTGATCTGTTTCATCGTCGGTGTGCCGCTCGGCATCTTGGCCGCCTATAACCGCACCGTCGATGCGTTACTCAAACCGGTGCTTGATACGATGCAGACCATGCCGGTATTCGTTTACCTGGTACCGGTCATCATGTTGTTCGGCGGTGGACAGATTCCCGCAGTGATTGCGACAGTCATCTATGCGCTACCCCCACTGGTGCGTTGCACGACGCTGGGCATCCGCGAATTGCCCGAGGAGATCAACGAAGTATCCAGCTCGTTTGGCGCGTCGACGACCCAAACCTTGACTAAGGTCAAGATCCCTATGGCGATCCCCGCGATCACGGTCGGCATCAATCAGGGCATAATGATGGCGCTGGCGATGGAAGTGATAACACCGTTGATCGGTGGCAAAGGGCTGGGGCTGGATGTATTCACGGGTATGAATACCGCCAGCTTCGGACTTTCTTTGCAAGCGGGGATAGGGATCGTGATGCTTGCCATCATCCTCGATAGAATCTCGCAAGCTTGGACTAAATCCCAACGTGAAGCCATGGGATTGACCTAAGTTTTTACACGATCAAAATACCGTAATAAATGTGTTAGCATTACTATGAAGTGCCTTAATAGTTGAAGTAAATATTGTTAAAAATAGGAGGAGTAACATGTCGTCAAAACTAAAGGCCATACTGGCTTTTGCAGTACTAACCATGAGCCTCGGCACCCTATCCTCAGCCCAGGCGGGTAAGCTTCTAACCGTGCCCGATCAGGACTGGACCGGTGCTATCGTTACCGAACGAACCATACAATACGTACTCGAAAACGAAATGGGCTACAAATTCAAAAGGCCTACTATGCCTGGCGGTCCTGGGGTCTGGGAAGCCATGCGCGCGGGTGACGTTGATTACATTTCCGAGGTGTGGCCGTCCTATAACCCGATCAGATTTGAAATCCTCGAGGAATACGGTGGCGATGGGTCGCTGAAAATCATCGCGGATACCGGAATCATCGGAGCCAGTGGCTATTGGGTGCCGCGTTACGTTATCGAAGGCGATTCATCACGCGGCATATCAGCCTCGGCGCCGGATCTGAAATCATATAAAGATTTGAACAAGTATAAGCATGTGTTCAAGAGTCTTGAATCCGGCGACAGAGGTACTTTGATTGGTTGCCCGTCAGTGGCGTGGCTGTGCGAAGACCAGAAGCGCCTCGATTTGCTCGGCGTCGATTTTTACGCACAGTTAATGGGCTCTGAAACCTCCCACTGGGCAGAATTGATGGCAAAGCACAAGCGTGGCGAACCATTTCTTACCTATGCCTGGTCGCCGCACTGGATATTCGCTGCCCTCGATCTGGTCGCGATCGAGTTGCCCGAGTACGATGAAGCGAAGTGGCCCGCGACCAACTGGGCGCCGGACATTTGCTTCAAGATGGGGAGCCCAAAATTTATCGAGGACCATCCCGACGTGGTGAAAGTACTGGAAAATCACCGCCTCACCAACCACCAGCAGGCAGTCATGATCTACGAAATTGACGTTAATAAGCGCGACGTCGACGAAGTGGTTGCCGAATGGATGGAAGCCAACGAGTCTGTATGGCGCTCGTGGTTACCGTAAAAGATACCAAGCTAGGATCAATTCAGGCTCCTGCGGGAGCCTGAATTTTTTCGGGTCAGTCATTCTTTAATTTCAATTTTCCGACCCAGATAGGGATGTCGGTATTTGTGCCACTGGAAATATTGCTCCAGTCGAGCAGCGACCTAGAGAATCAAGTGGTTTTGACAGCTGCAACCGGCAAACTGCACCGCGCAGGGATGTTCCCCGCGATTCCGTTATATCGGATAGCAAGATTCCGGCAACCAATCTCTAACTTCCAGACTAATTGCGAGCAAATCTGATGATTGTTGATGATCTATCTCCCGAAGCAGTTAATTTTCTTGAGGCCTTTCCGACAGATGACACACCAATTGACTTCTCACGTATTGAAGAGATCAGAGCAGAAACAATAAGTAATTTCGCGCCCGCGGCGGAGCGGGCAATTGAGCGTCATGCTATTGCCAGAGAGGATATCGAAGTTGCGAGTATTTCTTGCGAACATATACGCTCCACGCGAACTCAGACTTCTACCGGAACGCTGCTTTACCTATTCGGTGGTGGATTCATTGTAGGTAATCCGTATTGTGATTTACCCATCATTGGAGCGTTGGCAGAGCTTTGCCACGTCGATGTGATAGCACCAAAATATAGCCTTGCGCCAGAACATCCGGCACCAGCTGCTATCAATGATTGCATGAACGTCTATCGGGAAGTTGCCCAATCTACAGTAGGCCGCTTGCTGCTTGCCGGTGAGTCGGCAGGTGGCAACTTGGCTTTGCTCGTAGCACAGTCAGCCGTGAACGAAAATATTCGAGTTCCTGATGCTATGGGATTACTCTCGCCGGCTGCGGATTTACGAGCAAACAGCAACTTATTTGAACCTACCTACACGCTGGACCCAACTCTAAGCCAGGTAATCATGACTGACGTATTAGCGGCCTATTTACCTGGCATGGACCCTAAAGACCCTCTTTTATCACCAATCTTTGGCGATATGGGAGGACTTCCTCCGACGATAATTACTACCGGCACACGCGATCTGCTTTTAGCTATGTGTCTTAGAACCGCACGTGCAATGCATCGGGCTAATGTTGATGTTGATACTCGCGTTTGGAATGGATTTTGGCATGTGTTCGAGTTTTACGATGATTATCCCGAGTCAGCCGAATCGTTATCCGAAATAGCAACTTTTCTGAATAGCAGATCGCAAGTCGTTGATTTATTGGTGGACCGTGCAGGGATCGAACCTACGACTACCTGAGTAAAGGTCAGCTGCATAAAAGTGCGTTGCAAACGGATATTGGAGCGCACTCGCAACTTCCTCCCAATCATTTTTGTTTTCGATGCTTTGTTTCAGTTATCAACCTGATGATAGGAGAGCGGATCTACCATTGTTGGTTTCTTACGCTAAAGCTTTTGCGTCGTTGCAGTTGATGCATGAGTCACCACCAAATACCAAGATTCAATTGTAGAGGACGATACAACGTACTTCGATGCTCTGACGGTCCGGAGATTCTGGCGGGATGGTGAGATCCTTGAAAGAGGTATGAAAACTGAAAGTGCATGGTGCTTGGTCCGCCAGATCGTGCTAACTCACCGATCGAATCCCACTGCTTAATCAGTAATGCTTCATCCCGAGTCATTGCCGGGTAGTACCACCAACTGTGCTGTGCAGCGTGTTTTGCGAAATAGTTTTCACCGACCCTATCGTGATAGTGGATCTCGAATACAACTAGATCCTCAGGATTCACGGTTTGTCCATCACAAAGAGCAAGTTGATGGTTCGCAACAGGTTCATGGGCTATGTTCCGCCAAACATTTATGATTGCAAACCGACCATTACCAGCAAGCACATGATCAACCATGTCGGGTTTGAGGAGAGATGTACGCTCACCAATTGTTGAGCGCAGTGTGTCGTTAATGCCGGGCGGATTTGCCAGGTCCCTTAGACGCTGCGGTCCACTGGTGAGCGTATAGTCGCCATGTACAGTACGCGCGGGCCCCTGAATTTGTTGGCCACCAGTGATACGTTTCCTGTTTTTCTTTCCAGCCGCAGATCGGATATTGTGGTCGAAGGCAAATACGTGGTGTGCGCCAGTCTCCTCCCGAACGATCTCGGCACACTCACCGTAGTATTCTTGAACGATCTGTTGGTTGTCGTAGAAGTCTAGATCGGGCTGTGAAAGTGGCCGAGCAAGTAATTCAAATCCGTGGACTTGAATTGTACGACGTTGATCGTTCTCTAAAAGACGTGCATTTCGAATCCTAACTTCCCGTTCTTCCCTCGATGGACCTTTGTATCCATTATCGCTACCGTCGCCATCTCGACGAATCAACACCTCACCATTTCGGTAAAGCGAAGATTTAGCAGATGCCGCTTGGTAGCTGACCGTGCCGGTCGTAGCTGTGATTTCTGATGATGGTACAGGCACAGATCTTAGCTTTTTCTATTGGTGGTTTTCATTTCAATGTTTGTCCTGGCCGTGTCGTTCCCGCGCAAGAAACCAATTATTGAATGGCCAACGGTTCTATGAGTAAAGTTTTGCGGCTCTATTCTAGCCAAGACCAGACAAGCAAAAGCCGGAATCCCCCAAAATATATTATTTTGTTGGAGATTCCGGCCAATGTTTATATGCCTGGCAGTGTCCTACTTTCGCACGGGGAAACCCCGCACTATCATCGGCGCTAAGCGTTTTCACTTCTGAGTTCGAAATGGATT